>Ga0118677_10015622_pt1 | contig 10524 bp, 6 predicted proteins | sample AliMusrvi5mmetaG_FD_86154 | JGI IMG/M metagenome (GOLD analysis project Ga0118677, IMG submission 86154)
CGGTTATGAATCGGCGATGCTGATAAGGCAGTATGAAGAGAAAAACTTGATGAGAAGAGTTCCTATTGTTGCCATCACAGCCGACACAATTGACGGCAACAAGGAAAAGTGCATGGAGGCAGGAATGGATGATTTTCTAGCAAAACCTTTGATGATAAACGACCTCACAGCGGTAATTGAACGCTGGCGCGGGAAGAAAGGTAAAGCCGCAGAAGATGATGCAAAAAATCATTTCGACAAAAAAGAATTCCTGGAATATATCCTGAATAACGAAGAACTGTTTGAGGAATTAATTGTGATCACAAAGGACACACTTACCAAAGGGAAAAGTGATTTGAGGAAAGCCTTTGAAGAAAAGGATATTTATGCCATTAAAGAAGTTGCCCATTTGCTGAAAGGACATTCATTGACAATGTTTTTCAGAGCCTTGCACAAGCTGTCGCTTTCAATTGAAACCGATGCAATACACAACGATTATGAGGGCATTTCGCATCAAATGGATAACATTGAAAAGGAAATTGATAATAAGGTTCAGGAAAATATAGCTAAAACCCAGCGGAAATTTATTATACAGGAACAGATAAAGATACTTCAGGATGAATTGGGAGAAGATGAAGAATCTGCTCCAGAGCTAATAAAACTAAAAGAACAGATTAAGAAAGCAAAGATGCCTTCAGAGGCAGAATACAAGTCTTTCGAAGAATTAACAAAGTTGAAGAAAACTCCTTCAATGTCTCCGGAATTCACTGTAATTCGAAATTATCTGGAATGGATGACTGAAGTACCGTGGTCAAAGAAGACAAAGGATGATCTGAAAATTGATCATGTAAAGAAAATACTTGATGAGGACCATTTCGGATTAGAGAAGCCCAAAGACAGAATTATTGAACATATTGCTGTTTTGAACCTTGTAAAGCAGATGAAAGGTCAGATTCTATGCTTTGTTGGACCTCCGGGAGTTGGAAAAACCTCGCTTGGGAAATCAATTGCAAGAGCATTGGGTAGAAAATTTGTGAGGATAAGTCTTGGAGGCATAAGGGATGAAGCAGAAATCCGGGGCCACAGGAGAACATATATCGGGTCAATGCCAGGAAAGATAATTCAGTCGATGAAAAAAGCGGGATCAGTAAACCCAGTAATGCTTCTTGATGAAATAGATAAAATGAGCATGGATTTCCGAGGAGATCCATCATCAGCAATGCTGGAAGTTCTTGACCCGGAACAGAATTCAACTTTTAATGACCATTATCTTGAAGTTGATTATGATCTTTCCCAGGTAATGTTTATAACTACAGCAAATGTAAGGTACAACATTCCCCTTCCGCTTCAGGACAGGATGGAGATTATTGAACTATCCGGGTATCTGGAACATGATAAACTTGAAATAGCTAAAAGACATCTTGTTCCTAAACAGCTTGAAGCCCATGGGTTAAAGAATAAGAATGTAACCATAAAAGATGAAGCTATAATAAAACTTATTACAGAATACACAAGAGAAGCCGGTGTAAGAAATCTTGAAAGAGAGCTTGCTTCAGTCTGCAGAAAACTTGCGCGAGATATTGTAGTAAAAGAATCATTAAACGGGAAAGGGAAGAAAAACAGTTATGAGGTTGACGCAGAAAAAGTTGAAGAGTATCTGAAGACTCCGCGTTACAGATACCAGAAGCACAGCATGGAAAGGATTGTAGGAAGTGTTACGGGTCTTGCATGGACAAGTGTTGGAGGTGAAATACTTTCAGTAGATGTGACTATAATGAATGGCGCTGAAAGACTAACTTTAACAGGTCAACTTGGAAATGTTATGAAGGAATCAGCCCAGGCGGCTTTAAGTTATATTCGTTCAAGGGCAAAGGAATTAAAACTTGATCCTAATTTTTTCAAGGGTAAAGAGATACATATTCATCTTCCTGAAGGTGCAATTCCAAAAGATGGACCTTCAGCAGGAATAACTATGGCAATGGCATTGTATTCCGCGGTATCAGGCAGACCAGCTTCCAACGCTGTTGCGATGACAGGAGAAATTACTTTAAGAGGTAATGTTCTACCAATAGGCGGATTAAATGAAAAACTGATAGCAGCAAAAAGGTATGGGATTAAAACGGTTCTTATTCCAAGGGAAAATGAAATTGATGTGAAGGAATTATCATCCAAGGTAACGGAAGGGTTAAATATTATTCCGGTTGATAAAATTGAAGATGCAATTCCCTATATTTTCCAGGACAATAAAAAACCTTCAGTACCAAAAAGGAAAACAATTAGTAAAAAAAGCGTTAAGAGGAAATAAATCTTGGCAGAAGAATTTATAATAGATAAGTCCCTTACGGATGAAATGAAGTATGAGGAATTTATATCAATGATTATAAATTTACTCGACCGGGGGGATAATTTTTTATCTAATCTTGGCAATTTTACTGCTGCATTCAAGCAGACATTTGAGAAGGTCAGCTGGGTTGGATTTTATTTATTTGACGGAACAAAGCTCTGTTTAGGACCTTTCCAGGGGAAAATTGCATGCACGACAATTGAATTGGGTAAGGGAGTCTGCGGTACATCAGCAAAGCAGCTTAAAACAATTATTGTCCCAGACGTAGACCAATATCCAGGTCATATCTCATGTGATTCTGAGTCAAAATCTGAAATTGTAGTACCAATAATAAAGAAAGATACAGCAGAGAAAACGTTTCTTGGAGTACTTGATCTTGATAGCACATCATATAATTCATTTAACGAGACGGACAAAAAATATCTTGAATTATTATGCAAGTATTTAGCAGAGGAAATTTTTTAAGGAAAATATGGCTTTTATAGTAACAGCAAGGAAATGGCGCCCTCAGCGTTTTGAAGATGTAGTAGGACAAGAACATATTACTTCTACGCTTAAGAATGCGATAAAAAATAACCGAATAGCTCATGCATATATATTCACAGGTCCGAGGGGTGTGGGCAAAACAACTACTGCCAGAATACTTGCAAAAGCTCTAAATTGTCTTAATCCAGTGGACAATGAACCTTGTAATGAATGCGAACTCTGCCTTTCTATCCAGAACGGGCAGTCAATGGATATATTTGAGATAGATGCTGCTTCAAACCGTGGAATTGACGAAGTAAGGACATTACGCGAGTCAGTAAAATATGCACCTTCCCGGGGCAAATACAAAATCTATATCATAGATGAAGTTCACATGCTTACAAAGGAAAGTTTTAATGCTTTCCTTAAGACATTGGAAGAACCACCGGCTCATACTATTTTTATTTTTGCTACAACAGATATACATAAAGTGCCCCTTACAATAATTTCAAGGTGCCAGCGGTTTGATTTCAGAAGAATACAATTGAACACCATAAAATTGCTTTTATCTGAAATTGCCACTTCGGAGAAGATTGATATTGATGATAAGACTCTTACAATAATTGCAAAAAAAGCGGACGGAGCATTAAGAGACGCCGAAAGTTTCTTTGATCAGATAGTTTCGTTCTGCGGAAATAAAATTGACCCTGAAACTGTTTCAAGGATGCTTAATCTGATAGATGATGATATCTATTTTAATATATCTGATGCTATTCTCGAGAAAAACTTTAATGAAGTTTTCACTGTTTCGGAGATAATTTATAATAAAGGATACGACTTTATAGATTTTATTAACGGTTTGATTGAACATTTCAGAAATATTCTTACAGTAATCCTTACAAGTAAAACAGAACTTGTAGAAACCGCGGAAGTTTATATTCCAAGGTATATTAATTATATAGGTAAATTTAATGAGAGCGATCTGCTCAGGATTCTTAATTTCCTTAACAAAACACAGCAGGAATTAAGATTCACTCAAAACCACAGACTGAAAGTTGAAATTTCACTAAGTCAACTAATAGGGCTTTTCAGAACTGCGACAATATCCGAAATGATAAACCGGGTTGGAAAATCAGATAAAAATATTTCCGGAGAATCTGAAAAAAAAAACTTTAGTATTCCAGACATAAGGAATCATAATTCAGAACCATTTATAAGTCCTATACCTCCGGTTTCACCTATTGTGAAAAATGTGAAAGAACCATATTTCTCAGTCCCAATTCCCTCCCCATCGAAATTATCTGAAAAGAAGAATTCTGAAGATAAAGCTGACAAATTGTCAATTAAAGCAAAAAAAACACCAACAGAAGAAAATAGCAATAAACCCATTGAACAAAATGAATTATTATTTGAAAAAGTTGTTCAGAATTGGGATGAATTTGTAAATCTGGTTGTATCTGAAAAGAGACTTACACTTGGCCCATATATTGGGAGCGTTAAAGTATTAGGTCTGGATGGGAACAAAATAAAAGTCTGGCTTGATGATGAGCACGGGAAAAAATCCTTTCAATTTGACAAGGAATATTTGAGCAAAAAGACTAACGAATTATTTGGTAAAAAGCTCACATTTCAGTTTGAAAATAAACTCCCGGAATCCTTATTAAACAAGGCAGGTAATTTAAGTCCTAAGGGAGAAGTAGAGAAAGATGATCCGATAATAGACCTGATAGTAAAGGAGCTGGGGGGAGAAGAAATGCTGGGGTAATTAGATAATTTGAATTATTTCAGCATAATATTGTGAATATTTCCTTTCAAAGATGATCATTTCTGTTTTGAGAATCCACCTAATTTAATTATCTTTATTACTTATGTCCAAAAAATTAATAATAGCTATAGATGGTCCTGCAGGGTCCGGAAAAAGTACTTCTGCAAAAATAATTGCCAAAAAACTTGGATACTTGTATATAGATACAGGAGCAATGTACAGAGCGGTTACATTTTTAGCTCTTAAGCACAATCTAATGGACAATTTAGAGGCGATAGTAGAAGTTGCTGAGAATTCAGAGATAAAGCTTAAATATGTTAAAGGAAATACACTTGTTTTTGCCGATAACAACGATATTACAGAAGACATAAGATCATTCGAAGTGAATGACAAAGTAAGTATAATCAGCAAAATTGAAGGTGTAAGGAAAGCCCTTGTTAAGAAGCAGCAGATGATGAAGCATGACGGGGAAGGAATAGTAATGGAAGGCCGGGATATTGGATCAGTTGTGTTTCCTGATGCTGATGTAAAGATATTCCTAACTGCCGCACTTGATGAAAGAGCATTAAGAAGAGCACGAGAGTATGAACTTAAAGGAACAGGAGTTCCATTTAATAAAATAAAAGAAAATCTGCGCCAAAGAGATATTATCGATTCTACCAGAGACCTTAGTCCCCTAATAAAAGCCCAGGACGCATACGAAGTAGATAACACAAAAATATCAATTGAAGAACAGGTAGAAATAATTTATGAGCAGGTTAAAACTGCCGCACTAAAGTTTGGTGTAGAGATATAGATCAAAGAATAATTTTGTTACAGCCATCATAACTATTGTTCAACTAATTTTCTGTCCTCTTTCTTTCTGATGGCAAAAGAGAGCAGACAGAAGTAATATTCTATTTTCAGGAGGTTAAATGCCCGAAGAAACCAAAGTAATATCCAAGTCAGTGACAGACGATGATTACGAAAAAGCTAAGAAGAACTTCAACAGTGATGATTACTCAAAAGAAGAATTCTTAACGTTAGCGAAGCTATATTCCGATTCTTTTAGAGACGTAAAAGAAGGCGAGATGATAAAAGGGAAAATTGTCCGAATAGTGGGCGATAGTGTAATTGTAGATGTCGGTTTTAAATCAGAGGGATCGATTCCCAAAAGTGAATTCTACGATGTTGAAGAGATAAAGGTTGGGAGAGAAATTGAAGTAGTTCTTGAAAGCGTAGAAGATCAGGAAGGAAACCTGGTACTTAGCAAACAAAGAGCTGACTTCTTAAGAATATGGGAAAAAGTTGTAGGCGCACATGAAACCGGTGAAATTCTCCAGGGTAAAATTCTCAAGAGAATCAAAGGTGGAATGGTTGTGGATCTTATGGGAATGGAAGCATTCTTACCGGGCTCACAGATAGATATCCGTCCAATCAGAGATTTTGATGCATTTGTAGGCCAGACAATGGACTTCAAGGTAGTTAAAGTTAATATTCCAACTGAAAATGTTGTAGTATCTCATAAAGTACTAGTTGAAGAAGAAATTGCAGATCAGAGACATGCTATTCTTGACAGCCTTGAAAAAGGTCAGATTCTCGAAGGAACAGTTAAAGCAATTACAGATTTCGGAGTTTTCGTAGATCTTGGCGGTGTAGACGGTTTAGTACATATAACTGACTTAAGCTGGGGCAGAATTAACCATCCAAACGAAGTAGTTAAACTTGATCAGACAATAAAAGTAGTTGTTACAGATTTTGATGAAGAAAAGAAGAGAATCTCATTAAGTCTAAAGAAGCTTCTCCCCCATCCATGGGAAGATATCGAAAGCAAGTATCATATTGGAGATAAAGTTTCAGGCCGCGTAGTATCATTAACAGATTACGGCGCATTCATTGAAATCGAAAAAGGAATTGAAGGATTAATTCATAATTCTGAAATGAGTTGGACCCAGCATATAAAGCATCCTTCACAGGTTGTTGCAATGGGACAGGTTGTTGAAGCAATTATACTTAGTCTGGATAAAGAAGAAAAGAAGATTTCTCTAGGAATTAAACAATTAGAACCAGATCCATGGGATACCTTAATGCAGAAATATCCTGTTGGTTCAAGCCATTCAGGTGTAGCAAGAAACCTGACAAATTTTGGTGTGTTCGTTGAACTTGAACCAGGAGTTGACGGGTTAGTACATATTTCTGATTTATCATGGACAAAGAAAATCCGTCACCCCGGAGAAGTAGTCAAGAAAGGAGAAAAACTTGATGTAATAGTTCTCGGAGTAGATGTTGATCAGAGGAAAATATCACTAGGACACAAACAGGTTGAAGAAAACCCCTGGAATATATTCGAGAAAGTTTATACTGTAGGTACCATTACAACCGGAAAAGTTGTAAGAATAATTGAAAAAGGACTTATAGCAGAACTTCCTGAAAAAGTAGACGGGTTTGTTCCAACAACACAACTTGTTCCAAGTAAAGTAAAGAATATTGCCAATCACTTTCCGATTGATGATGTAATTCCATTGAAGATTCTTGAATTCGATAAAGAAAACAAGAAAATTGTACTCAGTGCTATTGCAGCATTAAAGGAAAAAACTGAAGATGATATCAGAGCATATTTAGACAAACATAAGCTTGAGAGAGTTACTCTTCAGGATATTATGAATGTTGATACTGGTTCTGTTGATACATCAGACTTCCCTATCTTTGAAGTACCTGATGAATCACCATCCGGCAGTTCTAAAAAAGAATAAAGTTGAATGTAAAATATTCAATAAACAGAGCGGGATCATTTCCCGCTCTTTATTTTTAAATGAATTATGAATAAGAAAGTCGCATTACATACATTGGGATGCAAACTGAACTTTTCAGAAACATCCACAATTGGAGAGCAGTTCCAGGGAAGAGGTTATGATATTGTCAGTTTCAAAGATAAAGCGGACATATATGTTCTTAACACCTGTACGGTTACGGAACATGCAGACCGGGAATGCCGCCAGTTAGTAAGAAGAGCCTTAAGATTGAACCCAGAAGCATATATTATTGTGACCGGATGTTACGCCCAGCTCAGTGCTGATGAGATTTCAAAAATTGATGGTGTTGATGCAATACTTGGAACTAATGAGAAACTAAAGCTCTTTTCACTTATTGATAATTTTGAGAAAAAAGAACTTGCCTGTATTTATGTATCCCCTGTTAACCAAACAAGCGAGTTCGGAGCTTCACATTCTACAGATTCAGATAACAGAACCAGAGCATTTTTCAAAATACAGGACGGATGCGATTATAAATGTTCATTCTGCACGATTCCCCTAGCCCGAGGAAGCAGCAGAAGTATGGATCCAGATAAGGTAATTAAAGAATTCAAGCAATTAGTAGAACATGGATACAGAGAAATAATTCTTACAGGAGTTAATGTAGGAGATTATGGGAAATCATTTAGCAGCAACTTAAACGACCTGTTGAACAGGATGGTTGAAGTGCCGGGAAACTTCAGAATAAGAATCAGTTCAATTGAGCCAAACTTATTAACAGATGATATACTGCAGCTAAGCAATCAAAACGAAAAGATGTGTAAACATTTTCATATTCCACTTCAGAGCGGCAATCCAGAGATTTTGCGGCTTATGCAGAGGAGATATAATGTTGAACAATATTCAGAATTAATACATAAGATCAAAGCCGCAAATAATAAATTCGGTATTGGAGTTGATGTAATTACAGGATTCCCTGGTGAAAGTGAAGATGATTTTCTGATAACATACAATTTTCTAAGAGATCTTCCTGTTTCTTACCTACATGTCTTTACTTATTCAGAACGACCCAACACAAAAGCTATTTCAATGGAAGGTTCAGTAGATTTTCTTGAGCGGAAAAAGAGGACGAATATGCTTAGGCTACTCAGCGAGCGGAAAAAGAATCTTTTCTATGAAACCATGATAGGAAATGAAGTAAAAGTATTATTTGAATCTGCCAATGATGAGGGGAAAATAAAAGGATTCTCTTCAAATTATGTCAGAGTTTCACATCCTTTCAATCCAGCACTAATTAATCAATTTGCATACGTAAAGGTTAAATGTGTAAATAATTCTCTATGTGAAGGTGAAATTCCAGAGAATAAAAAATCATTTGATTTGATGGCTTGTTAATCATATAATTGTAATTAAAAAAACATGACTAAACTATTCATTATCCTACTCCTCCTGACAATTACTGTCTTTTCGCAGAATCATAAAAATATTATGGAACTGAAAGAAGACAGCAGGCAAAATATTCAAACGGTAAATAACTCCACCACACCTATTCAACAGACTATTAATAAAAAGAGTGTTGGGCTGGCTATTGTTTATTCACTTCTACTTCCCGGAATGGGGGAATTATATGCGGGGAATTATACAACCGGTAAATACTTTACAATTGCGGAAGGTGCATTATGGGGAACATACATAGGAATGAACACATACGGAAGCTGGCAGAAAAGCAGGTATCATTCATTTGCTGCTTCGAACGGAGGAGTTAGCACTGCCGGTAAGAATGATGATTATTTTTCAAATATAAGTTTATATCTCAACATCAATGATTACAATGATGACATGGCACGAAACGGAGAATTCAGTAAAATGTACAGTGTTGGGCAGAACTACTGGAAGTGGACAGAAGCTGACAGGAGAACTTACCGAGCTATGTGGGTATCGAGCGAGTCGGCTTACAACAATGTAAGGTTTGTAGTAGGGGCATTTGTATTAAACAGGATTGTGAGTGCAATTAATGCCGTCAGGGTTACAATTGCGAATAACAAAAGACAAACGCAGGATATAGGGTGGAATGTTTCAACGGGAGTATCAGAACAGGCAAATCTACCGACCAGTTTTGTGATAAACTTTCAGACTAACTTTTAATAATAGCGGGAATCATCTTTTCAGATATTTTTAGAAGCTAAATTTACTCTGCTGTAATCGTATTTAAACGGAATCTTAATAGTAAACTTAGTCCCCTTACCAATCGTGCTTTCCACATCGATTTCACCACCTAGCATATTGGCGAATTCTCTGCAGATTGTAAGCCCAAGACCGCTGCTATGATTAGATTTATTGTCATCTTTAAGTGAAACAAACGAATCAAAAATACTTCCAAGTCTCCCTTCAGGAATTCCCGGCCCGGTATCTTCAACAGAAGTAAATATTTCATATTCGTCAACGGATTTCTGTTTATTTTCATAGGTAACCGTGATCCTTCCATTGTCAGTAAATTTCAGAGCATTAGCAATAATATTTATCAGAATCTGTCTGAATTTTACTGCGTCAGAATAGACTAGATTCTGAGAATGATTATTATTTATCATTAACAATTTATTGGACTTAATATGGGCGAGCGGCATTAACAACTGTATAGAATTTTCAACCTCTTCATTGAGATTGAAAAGATCATTCTCAACAACAATCTTTCCTGTTTCTATTTTAGCATAATCAACAAAGTTATCGATTGTATTGAGCAGTCTCTGCAAAGAAGTTTTAACAGATTGAGAGTAATTTTTTATTTCTTCCGAAGATCTGAGATTTCCGTCATTGAGCATCTCAAAATACATAACAATAGAGCTTATAGGAGTTCGGACTTCATGATTGATTTTAGCCAGAACTTCAATTTTTTGTTTTTTTTCAGCCAACAGCTTTTGAGCTGTTTGTTCTTTTTCAGTAGTTTCTTTAAGGAGCAGAGATATCGCCTCATCTTTAGTCTTCTGTTCCAACACTAGTTTATTTCTGAGGTTATAAGTGATAAAGCTTGCAGCTACACTCAAAAAGCTAATAAGGCACACAAAAATAACGAGTGAAAAAAGATTAGGCAGAAGATAGATATTTGAATTATTGAAAATAATGGAAGCGGCAAAAAGTAAATTGTAATAAATAGCGACAATAATCTGGTTCTTTGTTTCCCAGCTAAAAATGATGGCGGTTGTAAAAATCAAAAGAGATAAAATCTGAGAGTTTATATATAC
>Ga0118677_10015624_pt1 | contig 10524 bp, 3 predicted proteins | sample AliMusrvi5mmetaG_FD_86154 | JGI IMG/M metagenome (GOLD analysis project Ga0118677, IMG submission 86154)
TCCCGGAACTGGACGGACCGGCAACCAGAACGATATTTACTTTTTCGTGTTTCTCTGTAATAATGGTTGCAATCTCGGCGATTTTCTTTTCATGCAGCGCCTCAGATACTTTGATTACATTCCCGGCTCCAGCAGTAGCATTTATCTGATTGAGATGAGATATGTCGCTAACGCCCAAAATATTGGCTCTTTGCTTGTGCTCCCTGAAAATGCCAAAAAGCTTATCTTGTTCAACGGCCGGTTCGAGTTCATCGATGTTGCCTGGTTTTGGAAAACGGAGCAACATCCCGTCATAATATTTTTCAAGGCCAAATTTGGAGACTTGTCCGGTGTTTTTTAGCAGGTGACCATAAAAGAAATTAAAATGACCATCCAGTTCAAACATAGGTGCGTACAATCTGCCGTAACCTTTAAACAATTCAGCTTTTCTTGGAAGACCTTCCTTTTCATATAGCTCAACAGCCTTGTCGGCCATAATTGTTTTGCGTTCGACCGGAAGATTCTTTGTGATCATGCTATTCATCTCCTCCTTGATTTCCCAGATATCTTCTTCGTTGAGCGGGTGATCAAGATTTTCAAGACTGCAATAATATCCCTTGGAGATGGCATGATCTATTTTCAGTCTGGCATCAGGCCAGATGTTTTTTACTGCAACATAAAAAATAAAGGAGAGGGTTCGGAGGTAAATGCGCTGACCATCGCGGTTGGAGTAATCAAAAAATTCAACCTGCTTGGGTTTGACCAGTTCGAAATCCATCGGTTTTACCCTGTGATTGACATAAGCTCCACAAACAGGACCTTCCAGCTTAATCCCCAACTTTGCTGCTATCTCTGATAGTGTGGTCCCAAGCGGGAAAGTCTCGCTGGTTCCGGTATTGATACAGAAAATCTCAATGTTTTTCATACAATCAAAAATAGTCAGAATTTATTTTCAATGCATACCCGGATGATCCTTATTTTATTTCAGGTACATAAAAAAAGAGGCTGTCTCAAAAGGTTGAGGCAGTCTTTTTTTTGTTGTAACAATTTTCGATTTGACGTTAAATTTTCAGGTAATATATTTGTTTATATGCTTCATAATTAGTATATTGGAGCATGAAAAACAGAAGAAACAGAGTAGTTTTTAAAAACTACAGTCCCAATCAAGCCATGCTTCTTCCTCCCTCTTTGGAAGAGCTTATAGCAGCGAACCACCCAGTTCGTGTTGTCGAGAGGATTATTAATAACATAGATGCAGACTGCTTGCTTCGCCAATATAAAGGAGGAGGTACATCCAGTTATCATCCCAGAATGTTATTAAAGGTATTAATATACAGCTATTTATGTAATGTATTCAGTAGCCGTAAGATGGAAAGTGCTTTAAAAGAGAACATTCATTTTATGTGGTTAAGTGGCATGAGTTATCCTGATCACAATACGCTTAATCGTTTTAGGAGTGATAGGTTGAAAGATGTGCTTAAAGAGATCTTCGCACAAGTTGTTTTACTCTTGGTTGAATCAGGACACGTAAGTCTTCATGAGATTTATGTTGACGGCACTAAAATAGAATCAAAAGCAAATCGTTACACCTTTGTTTGGGGCAATGCCATTAAGACCAGTAAGCTGAGAATTGCCCAGCAGCTCAAATCATTATGGGAGTACACTCAAGAAGTGGCCAAAGAAGAACTTAAGGATACAGAAACTATCGATTTTACAGAGATTGGGGAAGAGAAAGTCAAACAGACTATTGACTCAATAGATCAGGCACTTAAAGGCAAGGATGTTGATCCTGACGTAAAAAAAAACTTAATTATGCCCGGAAAAATTGGCCGGATAACTTAAAAAGGTACCAGGAGCATGAGAAAATACTGGGTAATCGTAACTCTTTTAGTAAAACAGATCCCGGGGCCACCTTTATGCGCATGAAGGAGGATTATATGAAGAACGGGCAGCTGAAACCTGGTTATAATGTTCAGATAAGTACTAATAATCAATACATAGTCAACTACAGCCATCATCCTAACCCTACGGACTACAACACTTTCCCATCACACATGGAGCAGTTCAGTAAGCTTTATAATCATCTTCCACCGGCTGTAGTAGCAGATGCAGGATATGGTTCAGAAGAAAATTATGCTTTGATGGAAAAATTTGGGGTTGATGCTTACCTCAAGTACAACTATTTCGACAAAGAGCAACACAAGGATAAGAGCAAGATAATCATTGACTTATACTATAACGCAGAACAAGACTGTTACTATTGTCAAATGGGACAGAAAATGAGGTACATCGGCACACGTGAAAAGAAATCCGATAACGGCTTTGTTCAGAAATATAAAAATTACCAGGCAATCAGGTGTGAGGGTTGTCCGCTGCGTGGTGGATGTAACCAACAGATGGAAAACAGAAAATTGAGTGTGAACCTCAGTTTAAAAGATTATAAATCCAAAGCTACTGAATTGCTTAAAAGCGAAAAAGGATTGTATTACAGAAGCAAACGGGGTGTTGATGTCGAACCTGTTTTTGGGAACATAAAATACAACAAAGGCTTCAGGCGATTTTTACTAAAAGGGATCGACAGGACTGAGATTGAAACCGGTTTATTGGCTTTGGCCCATAACCTTGCAAAAAGGGCCAAATGAGGCCTCTTTTTGGCTTTTTTCCCACTTACCGGCAGCTTCATGCTGACAATCTATGAGAAACTATTGCACAATAGCAAAAAATGCCCAGACTCACACGGTTGAAAATGAAATATCGATATAAAAAAAGAAACCGCCTCAATTTGTTTTGAGACGGCCTCTTTTTTTTGCCGCAGAAGTCGGGTTACAATATTACGATCCGATAAGACCCAGTGGCTTTGCTGCTTTTTAGAACTATAAGGTAAATTCCTTTCGTCAGACCTAGATTGAGTTCAGTAATTTGCTTTGTTAAATTACTGTTTGTAAGTAGATTGCCATCGGTTGAATAAACAGACATTTCAACCGGAAGTTCCTCCTTGCTTTTTATGGTTATGTTCCCATGTGTAGGATTTGGGTATAACTGGTAAAAATTATTGATGTTGTAAACGCCATTATTGACAGATGTAATGAAGGTTTGATCGGCTCCGTAAGAGGTTCCTGCTGCATTGATTGCATAGGCTCTGACATGATAGGCTGTTCCAGGAACAAGTCCAGCAATAACGTCTGAAAACGTACCTATGCCGGTACCATCCGTGGTTCTTGAGTCACCTACAGTTGGATTTGCGGTAGTAGCCCAACAGAATCCTTTTTCTGTAACGGCTGCACCACCATCGGATGTGACATTTCCTTTTCCGGTAGCAGTTGTAGAATTATTCTCCGTGGCGGTAACTGATGATGTAATCACTGTGGCAACCGTAGTCGTAGTAAACATGATATCAATTCCATAGGAGTTTCCCGCTAAATTTGTCGCATAGGCCCTGACATGATAGGTGGTTCCAGGGTTCAATCCTGTTAATATTTCCGAGAAGGATCCAGTTCCTGATCCGCTGGCAGTATTCGTATCCGCAATGGTAGGATTGGCAGAAAGGGACCAGCAGAAACCTTTCCTGAGGACTTGTGTACCACCATCCGTAATCACTTCACCTTTGCCCAAAGCAGTTGTGGAAGATGCCGCTACGGCTGATACAGTTACAACACTAGCCAATGTTGGTGTTGCGAATGTGATATCTGCCCCATAAGAAGTTCCAACTGCATTCGTTGCATATGCTCTGACATGATAGGTTGTTCCTGCAATCAATCCGGTGAGATTGCTCGTAAATACTCCGGTACCGGTTCCGTCGGCTGATTTTGGATCTGATATTGTTGGATTTTCTGATTTGCTCCAGCATACGCCTTTGGAGGTAACAGTAGCACCTCCATCTGCAGAAACATTGCCACCGCTGATAGCAGAAGTGGAAGCGATCGTATTTATGGCATACGTTGATACGATGGCAAGGGATTGCGTTATAAATAACACCTCTTCGCCGTATGATGTTCCAAGGGCATTTGTCGCGTAAGCTCTTGCATGATAAGTAGTTCCTGCAATTAATCCTGAGATGTTGCTGGTGAAAGCTCCTATTCCGGAACCGTCCGTTGTTCTTGAATCGGAAGTGGTTGGATTTCCCTTCGTATTCCAGCATAATCCCCTGGAAGTTACAGGAGAACCTCCGTCAGTGGTAACATTACCACCACCCACAGCCGATGATGAAATTATGGAAGTCACAGGAGCGGTGGTTACCGTTGCCAAAGCCAAAGTAGTAAACTGCACATCTGCTCCGTATGAAGTACCTGCAGAATTAGTTGCATAAGCCCTGGCATGATAAACAGATGCGGAATTCAGTCCGGTCATATTGCTGATAAAGGATCCAGTACCGGTGCCATCAATTGTTTTCGTATCGGAAACTGTAGGATTATTGCTCAAACTCCAGCATATTCCCTTGGCGATAACGAGACCGCCACCATCTGAAGTTACGTTGCCGCCTCCTATAGCAGATACTGAAGTAATACCTGAAACTGAAGAAGTAACTACTACAGAAGGATTCACTACCAGTTGAATTACTCCCGTTCCGTTCAGAGTTATCTGCCTGGAGGGGAATGCATTATCTGAATTGTTTGTTAAGATCAGATTAGCTGTTTTAACACCTGTAGCAGATGGTTTGAATCTTATTATAATCTCCTGATTTACACCCGGAAGCAAGTCAAAGGAGGTGAAAGCGGGAGAAATGATCACATACTGATCTTCATTTAATCCGGAAAGGGATAGTCCGGTAACATGCAAGGATGCAGTTCCGATGTTCTGCGCAACAAATGTTTTATCTCCTGATGTATTAAGAACAACATTACCAAAATCGTAAAGTACATCCGGGTTGACAGCAAGCGTTTTCGTAGGCAGAAGGGTTCCTGTTCCGCTTAATGTTATACTCTTCGAAGGAGAAGCATTATCCGCATTGCTTGTTATTATCAGCGTTGCACTCTTAAATCCTTCAGAAGCCGGTTTAAATCCAACAGAAACCAGTATTGTGCCTCCGGGAACAATTTCAAAAGCCGTAACGGATGGGTCGGTTATGATAAACTGACTGGAATTTGCTCCGGACAAAGAAAGATTTGAAACTTTTAGGATTGCATTCCCTGAGTTTTGCAAACTAAAGGTTTTTGTGTTGGTATTGTTTACGGTGACGATGCCAAAGTCCCACAAATTAAAAGGTGTGACAGATAATACACGTGTTTGCGGAATCTGCGTTCCAAAAACAAACGCGAAAGTCCTTGATGCGCTCCAGGCGCTGCTTCCGGCTGCATTGGTTGCCAACACTTTCCAGGTGTGATTGCCCGCTGTATCAAAATTGCGAGAATAAGTTGTCCCTGTTACCGTTACAGGCGTCTCTGCATCGAACTGAATCTGATAGCCGGAGGCATTACTGACAGCGTTCCACGTAAAATTGGTTGTAGTTTCACTGTAAATCGTTGAACCGTTTGTCGGACTGTTCAACACCGGGACATCTGGAATACCCATAACCGAAAAGGTCTGGGACGATGACCACTTACCGTTACCAGAGTTTAGATTTGCCCTGACATGCCAGGTATGATTTCCTGCACTATTTGCGTCTGTTTGCAGGCTCATGCTTGCTCCAGAGACATTTTTCAAAGAGGCGGTTGGCATACCTGCATCGATTTCAATATCATAGGAGTTTGCACATGCAACAGAGATCCAGGAGAATGTAATGGCAGAACCTACAAAATAGGTAAATGCATTGACAGGTGATAACAAATTAGGTATACCAAGATCAACATTGAATAGCGAAGAGGAGCTCCACGCGCTTTCTCCTGCATTATTCGACGACAGCAACTTCCACGTATGCTGTCCCAACGAACTAAATGATCTGGTGTAAGAAGTACCTGACACAACAACGGGGGCTTCTGCATCAAATTGAATTTTGTAGGCTGTTGCACCAGTTACCACATTCCAGGTAAAGGTATACTGAGTGCTGCAGAAAATTGTCTCATTTGCTGCAGGATTAACCTGAACAGGGATGGGTGGAATGGCATAAACAGTGTATGATCTTGATAATGAAAATGGGCCTGTTGTATTGTTTAACCTTGCCAAAACATGCCAGGTGTGTGTTCCTGCATTGCTGGCAGTAGTTACTATACTCAGGCTGGTTCCCGAAACGTTGCTGAGTGCAGCATTCGCTGTTCCACTGTCAAACTCCACGTCATAGGAAGTTGAACCTGAAACGGCTGTCCAGGAGAAATTAATAGTTGCCCCGGCATTAAACGACGCAGCATCTGAAGGTGTATTCAGCGTTGGAGCGCCAAGAGCTATGGCGAAGGTGTTTATATTGCTCCAGTCACTCTTTCCGGCAGCATTCGTTGCCAAAACTTTCCAGGTATGAGTCCCCTGTGCGGTGAAAGAACGGCTATAGGAAGTCCCGGCAACAGTAATAGGCGCTTCAGAATCGAACTGAATCTGGTATCCGGTAGCACTGGTAACAGCACTCCAAGTAAAATTAAACGGAGTATCATATGCTATGGTAGATTTATCCACAGGAGTTAATAAAACCGGTACTGCTGGTATTCCGTAAACCTGGTAAGTTCTTGTGGCTGACCATGCACCTATAGATGTACTGGATTTTGCGCGTACGTGCCATGTATGTGACCCCGCATTGGTATTGGTAAGGATCAGATTTAGGCTTGCGCTAGTTACATTTGTCAACGAGACATAGCCCAATCCTGCATCAAACTCAATATCATAGGATGTTGCCCCTGTTACAGGTGTCCATGAAAAGTTGATGGTTGAACCAACAGAATAGTTAGTGGCATTGGCGGGTGAGGTCTGGGAAGGGATTCCAAGTTCAACAGTAAATGCATTTTCGCTGCTCCAGTTACTGTCTCCGGCGTCATTGGATGCAAGCACCTTCCAGGTATGATTGCCAAGTGAAGTAAATGAGCGTGTATAGCTTGTTCCGGATACATCAATAGGTGTTTCCGAATCAAACTGTACTTTATAGCTAGTGGCATTTGTGACGCCATTCCATGTAAACGGTACATTCTGTTCACTTGTCACGGAACTGCCGTTTGCAGGACTTATTAGTACAGGAACCACCGGTTTACCTGCAACCGTATAGGAACGTGAACCTGACCAAGGACCTACAGACGTATCGAGCCGCGCACGGACATGCCACGTATGAGGACCTGCGTTTGAATTTGAAAGTGACATGTTCAGTGTCATGACCGAAACATTGGTCAAATAAGCATATCCAAGACCAGAATCGAATTCAACATCGTAAGAGGTTGCACCTGCAACAGAAGTCCATGAAAATTCAATGGTCGAGCCTACGTATTCAATGGAATTGTTGACAGGCGAGGTCAGATTCGGTGTACCAAGCATCACAGTGAAATTCCTGACTCCACTCCAATCGCTTTCTCCTGCTGAGTTGACAGCCTTCACCTTCCAGGTATGACTTGCCAAAGTACTGAAAGTCCTTGGAAAGTTCGTTCCTGTAACTGCTATAGGGGCCTCTGAATCAAACTGAATGAAGTAGCTGGATGCATTCTGAACAGGATTCCATAAAAACACAGCAGACGTACTGTACTGTACATTTCCATCTGCAGGAGGATTGATAAGTACAGGAACAGCAGGGATTCCTGCTACCGTGAAGTTTCTCGACTGTGACCATTGTCCAACTGCGGTTCCATTTCTGGTACGGACATGCCAGGTATGATTGCCCACGCTGGCAGCAACAAGTGCCCATGATTTGCTTGTTACCGCTACATTGGAAAGTGAAACTGAACCTTGTCCGGCATCAAATTCGATATCATACGAAGTGGCTCCGCCAACTGAAGTCCATGTAAAATTCAGCGTTGTATTGATAAACGCCGTAAATCCGTTTGCCGGAGAGGATAAATTGGGTACACCAAGGTCAACTGTAAATGTTTTGGAACTACTCCATACGCTTTCTCCGGCATCGTTGAAGGCAAGAACCTTCCAGGTATGGCTGGCTATAGAGCTGTATGTTCTGGTATATGATGTACCTGAAACCGTAATCGGCGCTTCAGAATCAAATTGAATTTTGTAATTCGTAGCATTGGGAACGACATTCCATGTGAAGTTGGTAGCTGTATCGTAATAAATTGTTGATCCACTTGCTGGAGAAGTAGTTGTTGGTACACCAGGAATACCAATCACGGTTATCGTCCTTGAAGAAGACCATGCTCCATCTGTTGTGCCGTTTTTAGCACGAACATGCCAGGTGTGTGTGCCTGCCTGGGTAGCCGTAAGCGTAACATTTACACTGATTCCTGTAACATTGGAGAGTGTAACAGTTCCAAGTCCGGCATCGAATTCAATGTCGTAGGATGTTGCACCGGCAACAGAGGACCAGGAAAAACTTGCGGTTTCACCTACATAATAAGAGGTGGCATTTGCCGGTGATTCCTGTGTAGGCACACCAAGTACTACCGTGAAGTTGCTGACATTGCTCCAACTACTTTCTCCTGCGGCATTGATAGCTTTAATTTTCCAGAAATGACTTCCAAGGGTATTGAAAGTTCTGGAATAGGAACTATTTGTAACAGTCAATGGTGCCTCCGCATCAAACTGAATCTGATAACTGGTGGCATACTGAATCGGATTCCAAGTGAAATTTGTGGAGACTTCATAGGTAACTGTTGACTCAGTCGGAGGATTACCGGTGACAGGAGTAACTGGTATACCTGCAATCACAAATGTAAATGATTGAGACCACTGCCCTGTTGTCGATCCGCTGAGAGCCCGAACGTGCCAAGTGTGCTGTCCGACAAAGGCTGCAGTAAGAGCTTTTTGGTAACTGACGGATGCAACGTTTATAAGAGAAGCCGAGCCCAGTCCGCCATCAATCTCAATATCATAGGAAGTAGCTCCGGGCACCGAAGTCCATGAAAATCCGAGATTTGTACCAATATAGGAAGTGGATCCGTTCGCCGGGGAGTTGAGTGGTGGAGCGGCAAGAACTACCGTGAAGGTTTTAGGAGTGCTCCAATCGCTGTCGCCGGCATCGTTTGAGGCAAGTACCTTCCAGGTATGACTTCCAAAAGTGCTGAAAGTACGCGAATAGTTGTTTCCGGTAACGGTAACCGGTGCTTCGGAATCAAACTGTATCTGGTAACTTGAGGCGTTATTTACATTATTCCATGAAAAATTTGTATTCGCGTTGTAGTTGACATTGGCGCCGCTTGGTGGATTATTGGTGGTTGGAGTAGCAGGAATACCAACAACAGTATAAGTTCTAGATGCAGACCAATTGCCGATGGTTGAACCATTCTTTGCACGTACATGCCAGGAATGGGAACCTATGGCAGAAGCACCAAGAAGAAGACTCATGGTCGTTCCTGGAAGAGTTGTAAGTGATGAATACCCTAAACCCGGATCAAACTCTATATCATAGGAAGATGCCCCACTTACAGGTGTCCAGGAGAAGTCGATGGTTGAACCGACATATGCGGTGAGTGTATTGGCCGGAGATGAAAGGGTGGGGGTTCCAAGTATTACTGTTAAATTTTTGGATGAACTCCAATCACTTTCTCCTGCAGGGTTGGAAGCGAGCACTTTCCACGTATGGCTTCCGAGTATTGTAAAGGTATTGGGATAGGAAGTTCCTGCCACTACAATGGGCGTATCATTGTCAAACTGAATTTTGTAACCTGTTGCATTGGTAACGGCATTCCAGATAAAATTCGTTGCAGTATTGTAGGTTATGTTTGATGCATTTGCGGGTGAGACTGTAGTTGGCGCTCCCGGAATGCCAATGACTGTGAAATTTTGTGATGATGACCAGAGACCTGTAGATGAAACCGTTTTGGCTCTGACATGCCATGTATGCGGTCCTGCGTTTGATGCTACAAGAGTCATGGAATAACCTGTTACCGCTACATTTGTTAGAAACACATAACCTGTACCTGTATCAAATTCTACATCATAGGATACAGCATCCGTAACGGATGTCCATGAAAAATTAATGGATGATCCAACGTAGAAAGTCGAAGCATTAGCCGGTGAAGACTGGGTCGGAGTATCTGGTTGAGCAAACAGATTAACTGAAATTCCGAGAAATAAAACTAAAAAGTAAAGTGATCTCATCTGTTCCTATTTTTTATATGACCGTATATTTGACTTTAAACTTTAAATTAAACTTTTTCATGAGGGGTACAATGCGAAGTCTATTTGACCAATTTGCAATGTGATTATTCGCAATCAAAATACGACATTGGATGTCTATATCAACGGGGTAATCACGCGTAGTGTTCGTTTATTGGGTGTGCCGAAACAGAATTACGGGGATGTATATGTTGCGATGAATGGTGGGTTTAGTGGGAATATATCCAATTTATGGTACTATAATTATGCGTTGGGAACGGCCGCCATTCAGAATATTGCGGCAAATGGCCCAAATACCAAGCTCATTAACAGTACGATGACTGTGACGAAGCCGACAGATTATCTCTCCTTGCGTTGGTATTTCTATGGTTCAGGGGATTCTTATAATCCGTCTTTTACAAAAATTGCATAATACCC
>Ga0118677_10014907_pt2 | contig 10523 bp, 12 predicted proteins | sample AliMusrvi5mmetaG_FD_86154 | JGI IMG/M metagenome (GOLD analysis project Ga0118677, IMG submission 86154)
GGTGAACAAACAAGAGCGCTCACCCTTGGCACCTACATGATGCTCACAGGGAATATTGTTAACACCTCTATTGCAATAGCGGCGTATCATGATGAAATTGAAGCGGTAGAGCAGTTGATTGCCCTGGAAAAAGATCAAATCAACATTGCTGAAACCCAATACAAGGCGGGCATGACCTTTTATGGGGCGGTACTGAGTTTACGCAGTCAAATGGCATCTCTTGAAGCGACCCTCCCCCCTTTGAAGCAGAAGTTACTTCAGGCTGAACATCTCCTTGCCACTCTTGAAGGCAAAACACCTGCTGAATTTCAGCCTCCCGACATCAGGATGATGGAAATATCACTTCCAAGCCAGCTTCCCTTATCTTTGCCATCGGAACTTGTTCGCCAACGTCCAGACATTTTAGCTTCGGAAGCTCAATTACATGCAGCCAGTGCCGGGATTGGTGTGGCCACAGCCGCATTATTTCCGAGTTTCACCCTGAATGGAAGCTATGGGCAGAGCAGTTCGGTAATGAGCAGTTTGTTGGAAAACAAAAGTGCTGTTTGGGGCATAGGAGGGAATGTCGCCGCATCGATATTTAATGGCGGGACGCTTTCGGCACGCCGTAAGTCAGCCATTGACGCTTATCAGCAAAGCTTTGCCAGTTACAGGCAAACGGTACTTTCTGCATTTGAACAGGTTGCGGATATTGTACGTGCCCTGGAACACGATGCCCAGGTCACTGAGATAGAAACGCGGGCAGTGAAGGATTCGCAGCTTTCGCTGGATCTTGTCAGGGATAATTACCGGGCCGGCATGGTTAATTATATGCAGGTTATGGTCGCTGACATCCAGTTTCATCAGGCAAAAATCGGTTATCTGCAGGCACAGACCCAGCAATTGCAGGATACTACTGCGCTTTTTGTCGCACTGGGAGGAGGTTGGCAGAGTGACCCTGTGGCGAGAAAAAAAGCAGATCTTGATCTCCGGAAGTAGTTCAGTTCGGGCACCGAAGGCACCATATTTTTTTTTCATATTTCTGCCGCTGGAAATGTTAGGAGTTAACGTCTAATCAGTTAGAAGTTTGGAAATTGATTGAAGTATAGCTTAGGTACTGTAACTATTTAAACCACAAAAAAACATGAACAAGATTATTTCGGCAGCCCTCATGGTTGGGCTATTCTTTACCGGCAGTATAGCATCCGCAGAAGAACTCCACCCAGCAGTGGCTCCACCGCTTGCAGGCGTTACAGGTGCATGTTACGACCATCCATGTCAGATTGATTCAGTTGATAAGGATGGAACATTATGGCAGAAGAATTCGCTTGGCCTGAGTGATAGCCAAAAAGCCAAGGTGCAAGAATTGCGGAAAAGCTTTATTGAAAATGCTCGCATTGAATTTAAGGAACTGTTCCGCCTGAATCACGAGCTCGTTAATGAGTCGATCAAACAAACACCTGATGCGAAAAATGTTGTGGATCTTGGTAGCAAGATCGGCAAGGTTCATGAGAAGTTGGCCTCGCTTCAAAGCAATCAGGTGCATGAACTGTCGACCGTTCTTAGCCATGATCAGATGCAGAAATTTATTAGTATGAAGGAGGATTTCAGGAATCACCCCTTGCATCGTCATCACCACCATTACCGGAATGATGTCCAAGGCCAGAACTGCAAGCCATCAGTAAACTGAGGACTTTTTTCCGAATCACTATTAACCATTTTTGTTCAAAATAACGATTTTTTGCTATGAATTGGGATTCGATGAGCTGGTTGATAGTTTTAGGTTTTTCCCTTTTTGTATTTTTTGTGTTGCTTTTTTTGCTTTCCAGGTTTGTCGGCTCTATGAAAACAGAGCAGAACCTGGAAATAGCATCACTTAAAGATACCCTCATCGACCCGGATAATCCTGTCGGGTTGTCCGGTGATGAACTTGAAAAACTTAAGCAACAACAAGCCGAAGCGCAGCGTAATTTAGGAGAGGTACTATCAAAATTCCCAATAAAAAAGCCTAACAATTATCGGGAATCTGACAATCTGGAAGGTCAGAGGTAATACTGTCGTACTGAGATCTGAAAACACCCCCCTGAATACAAAGCTGCTTCCCGTCAACGATAGCTTCCGCTACTTTTTTTCGGGCAGCTTCGAGAATACGACCAAAGGTTGGACGGGAAACATTCATCTGCATTGCTGCATCCGCTTGGTACAAGCACTCCTTGTCTGCCAGCCTTATGGCTTCCAGCTCGTCAATCGTCAACAGAACACTTTTCAAATTTTCGGCGTTTATACCCTCTGGTTTGAAACAGGTAACTTTAGGCAGATACTGAATGCTCCGGCAGTGTTGAGGTCTGCCAACCCTTTTATTTTTCATCGGTTACATTCAATATTTCATGAATTTACCGAGTAACCGTTTTTACGACAAATTCAGGCGGCTCCAGGATATGTCTTTTTACAGCGCAGAGATTGGCTGCACTAATAACAGCATCTTTGTATTTTTCAGGAAAACTCGGCGGCAGTTCGATAGCAATCTCGATTTTTCCTATACCTCTACCTGATTCCTTGGAAAAATGAGACTGAACAATCCGGATGTCATCTGTCGGGATACCTCTGTTCTGACAAAAGGATAAAACAAAAACGCCTGCACAGGTTCCTATTGATGCAAGAAACAAAGAAAAAGGCTCAGGGGCAGAATCTTCACCTCCAGTATAAGAGGACTGATCGGTATGAATTGTAAAACCATTAAAATCGGCATCAACCTTTTTCCCGCCACCGAATGTTACGATCATTTCGCTTTTCATGGTATAATCAATGACAATAGTTGCTATAAAATTTATAACAATATTATAAACATACGCTCATAATAAAGCAAGTTCAAATAATTAATTTTTTTACAACTTTGAAAAAGAGGAGGTTAGACGGCCTAATCCATGATTACAAGCATATCTAAAGCACATTCGTAGTATCAGCCCAAAAAATGGGAAAACAGAAACTGCAGTGCACTCTTTTTCGTCATTGACAAGTGGACGGTTATGCATTCTAACTATTGCAATCATTTATTCTTAACTTGTCGTGCCTTGGTTGTGTAGAAATTCTTTGGTACAATGATTAACCAACATTCATATCCTTCTATAGAAAAAATGATTTATTCACGACACTCCGAAGCTTACTATGACACTCTATCATCTGCCAGATTCAGCTATTGAACAGTTTCTTGAAGAGGACATTCCTTATGGCGACCTGACCACTTCGCTCCTCGGTATCGGGACAAAACAGGGAATCATAAACTTTACCAGCAGGCAGCGCACTGTTCTCTGCTGCACTGAAGAGGCTTGCCGTGTACTTGAAAAATGCGGGGCATCGATTATCTCCACTTTGCCGAGCGGAACGGTAGTTGAAAATGGAATCACCTTCCTTTCAGCAACAGGAACGGCTGCAAGTCTGCATGCAGGATGGAAGGTTGCCCTGAATCTCCTTGAGTATGCATCGGGTATTGCAACCCGCACCAATAACATAGTAAGCCTCGCAAAAGCAATCAATCCCGACATTTCCGTGGTGAGTACCCGCAAGTCCTTTCCGGGAACAAAGAAAATTGCCATCAAAGCCATCATGGCTGGTGGCGCACTACCTCACCGCCTCGGACTTTCGGAAACCATACTCATATTCCGACAGCATACCGCATTTCTTGGAGGGCTTGAAAACTTTCTTGAAACGCTTGCCCTGCTGAAAAAGCGTGCTCCTGAAAATAAAATCATTGTTGAGGCAGATACGGCAGAAGAAGCACTAAAGATTGCCGCTGCCGGTGCTGATGTCGTGCAGGTTGATAAAATGGCCATCGAAGAACTCTCAAGACTCGCCACTGAAATACACAGCGATTTCCCCGGCGTTAAGATCTCAGCCGCTGGAGGCATAAACGCAGAAAATACAACGGCCTATGCTGAAACCGGCGTGGATATACTGGTACTTTCATCGGTTTACTTCGGCAAACCTTCGGATATCAAAGCAACGATCACCGAAGTATAAACTTTCGTTTCAGCAGCCTTTTCTTCCACAGATTTCGTGCTCCCCTTCCCCGCCCCCTGAACCCCCGGCCTGTACCCATAGCCGGGTGCCTGCCGGATCGTTGATGTTCTGCAATGCGCCGCTGTTATGGAGTGTAAGCTCTTCTATTCGTGCGTTGTCAAGAAAAGATGAGAGAGAGTTGTTTCCCTCAATATGCCGGAGAATGAGTCTGTTGCGTGATTTTGGCTCATAACAGGCACAGAGTGGTTCGATACGGCCCGATTGAGGATTTCTGAAGGCGGTTGCAAAACGCATCGGATTGCGCTGGGAGCAGAGTTGCTCGACAATTGCTTCATCAAGAAAAGGCAGATCACAGGCAGCTACAACCCACGCCGCATCTGGTCTGGCTTGCTGGGCAGAGAGGAGCCCGCCCATAGGCCCGATGCCGAGGTAAGTGTCGGTGATAAGCGGAATCCCGAAATTGTGGTATGCTCCCACTTGTTCTTCCCTGCATGAAATAAACACGTTACTGCACTGCTGTTGAAGAAGCGAAGCCGTATGCACCAGTTGATTGTCGGCGTGATAGGCAATAAGCGCTTTATCGCTGCCCATGCGTGAACTCCGTCCTCCAGCTAATACCAAACCATAAAGCGGATGCTCTTGTAATGAATGATCAAGCACAAATGACTCAATAAATGACGCAATATCACTCACGCTGTCGCGTTGCAGTGTCGGAATTCCGAATGACGCATAGGAAGCGGGATCATCAGGGACAACCAGAGCGATAACATTGGCAAGAGTTCCATTGCTTACAAGCTCAACTATCCGGCGTTCTGCATCCACTACAAGCAGTTTTGGCAATGGCAGCTCTTTGAGCCCTTCAACAAGAAGCAGATCTGCATCAGCAAAGACATGGCGCTCAAGCAGTTGAGACGTTGGGCTATACCTGGTGACAACCGCTTTTTTTTCGGGGTCAGAAATCATGACTGTTGCAGCACCTGCCTCGCGAACCGTCCAGGAGTCCTTGCCTTCGCGGTCAATAGCAAACCGATGGCAGCCATGCTTGTAATACGCTATAGACAATTTTGCGGAAAGATGGCGTACAACTCCTGCTATAAGGGTTGTTTTTCCTGAACCGGAATAACCGCAGAAGGCTATTTCAAAAGGGTGAAAAAGCATAGCTTTTATGATAGGATCGCCCAGGGCAGCATCGTACAGGTCACAAACGATCCCGCAGAAAGAGGCTCGGAAGAAGGTTCTGCTTCAACAAGACAGTTAGAGCCTGATACTGACGTTATCATGTGGGATTCAACTTTTGGAGATATTCTGCACAGAATCCTGCCCCCATCAGACCACACTTTTCCTGAAAGAAAACGGTGCCGCTTTTTATCTGTCGGAAATGGTTCGGTCAGAATTGCCTGAAAGGAAGAAACTTCAATTTTTTCCTGCAGAATATTAAGAGCAGGAATGCAATACTCAACAAAACAAACCAGCGCAGAAACAGGGTTACCGGGTAAGGAAAAAACAGCTTTTCCTTCCAGAGTTGCACCAAAATAAAGGGGTTTGCCGGGCTTTTGTGCAACATTCCAGAACTTTTTTACGACACCAAGTGCTGAAAGCTCCTGCTGAACAAAGTCATACTCTCCGGTAGAAATACCTCCTGCCGTTATAAGTACATCACATTCAGACAGCGCAAGCTCGAGCACTTTGCGCAACATTTTTTTTTCATCGGGAGCATGACTGATCCCGACTGGCTCAAGTGCAAGCGAACGGCAGGCAGCTTCAAGCATAAAACGATTGCTGTTATAGATCTGCGCTCCAGACACCTCTTCTCCGGGCATGAGAACTTCATCGCCAACGGTAACAATTGAAATTCTTGGCTTTTTCTGTACGACAACCGAGGCATAGCCGAAAGAGGCAAGGACGGCAATTTCAGAAGGAGTAATCAACTCCCCTTTGCCAAGAAGCACGTTACCTTCAGTTACTTCTTCTGCATAGTAACGAACGTTGGCTCCATATTTCGGAGCACGGAATACATCAACATGATCAGTACCGAAACCACTGGTCTGCTCAAATGCTACAACAGTATCGGCTCCTTCAGGAATCGGAGCTCCCGTCATGATTTCTGCACAACATCCTGAAGAAACCGGCAATATGGAGAGGGTGCCTGCAGGAATTGTCTGTGTAACATGCAACCGTACCGGAGAATCTTCAGTGGCATTACAAATATCATCCCACATGAGAGCAAAACCATCCATAGCCGCATTCGTAAAACGCGGCATTGAAAAAGGTGCCGTTATTTCCTGGGCAAGCACTCTTCCCTGAACTTCACCAAGTAACAACTCTTCGGTACCCAGAGGTAAAAGCGACTGTCTGATAAGATTATGCGCTTCCTGAACCGTGATCATCATGAGTGCCCCTCTCCTTTTATCATGGCAAAAGCGTGAAATATTGCAGGAACAAGTATTTCGAGCGCATCGCTTACCGCTCCTGAACTTCCTGGCAAACAAATCACCACCGAGGATCCCACCATACCGGCCGCAAGCCTTGAAAGCATGGCGGTTTTGATTTTTCCCTGTCCCCAATTGAAGAGCGCCTGCTCAATTCCCGGCAATTTACGGGAAAATCTGGGAAGCAGTGCATCAACAGTTACATCACGTGGCCCAAGGCCTGTTCCTCCTGTCGTAATAATGAGTTCCACACCACTGGCAGTCCATTCATCAATAACCGACAAAATCTCATCCTGATTGTCGGCAATGACCCTAACTTCCCCAACTGGACACCCTGAGGCCTCAAACCCTTCGCGCAGCAATTTGCCCGACCGATCTTCCGCACGACCTGAAGAGACTGAGTCCGACAACACAAGAATTGATGTTTTTGGCCGGTAGCCATCCGGGTCATAAGATTTCCCGCCCGTTTTCTTTTCCAGGGTTATTGAGCCGATCTCCATGGATTTGTCCACCGCTTTGCACATGTCATAGATGGTCAGCGCGGCAACCGACACCGCAGTCAAGGCTTCCATCTCAACCCCGGTTGACTCTTTTGTTTTAACCGTTGCAACTATGGCAACGCGATCTTTCTGAACATCAAAAACAATATCGGCCCAGGAAAGATTGAGCTGGTGGCAAAGAGGAATAAGATGTGCAGTATTTTTGGCTGCCATGATACCGGCAAGCTTGGCCGTAGTCAGAACATTGCCTTTCGGAAGTGCCGCATGAGAAAGCAGCTCAATGGTTTCCGGCTGCATCATGATATATCCGGATGCGCTGGCCGTCCTGAGCGTACCGGGCTTTCCGGAAACATCGACCATGGTAATGTTTCCGCTCGTATCAAGGTGTGTAAATCCCATCTTTTATAGCTCCCTGTAGTTCAGAAATTATCCTCTTTTTCCATAGATGGGGCTCTGTAAATCTTCTCTCTAACTTTTTAATCAAACCGGGGCTTGACTCCCTTGATATCATGAAAAGAGACAACGCCAAGCAAATTATCACTTTCATCAGTGATGGGGATCGCCCTGAAAGAATAACGGAAAAACATGTCAACAGCGTCATGCAACGTATCATCCGGATTCAGTGTAATGAGACTGTCCGTCATAATATCGCCAAGTGTCTGCTCAGGCTCAGCAGCAATCAACTCCCTGATATCGACAACTCCCTGTAGAATGTTGTCAGCGTTCACAACATACACATACATTATGACATCCATATCTCCGGCAACTTCCCGATAATTACCGATAACATCCTTGACAATCGTATCAACTGGGCGCCTGATAACCCGCTGGGTGGAATAGAGCATGATATTTTCATCATTTTGCTCTATGAGCTGCTGTACCCTTTGTTTGCTTTCGCTATCGACATACTCAATAATTTCATCAGCTTCAGAGGCTGGCAAAGCTGAGAGTATTCCGGCAACCTGCGCCGGGCTCATCTCATTGATCAATTCAGCGGCCTTTTCTTTTTCCATTGACCTGATCAATTCGCGCAGTACCCTTGGTTCGACTTCTTCGAGTGTATCTGAAGCAAGTTCAGGTTCAAGCTCGTTAAAAACCGCTATACGCTGATTACCCTCGAGTTCTTCGAGGATATCAGCAAGATCGACCGGATGGATATCGTTAATATTTTCCTTGAGTACATTGAGTTTGACATTGCCTTCAAAACTTCCAATGGTATCCGGCAATGGTTGAACGTAAAGCCAGGAAATACTTGAGCCCTCTTTTTGCCGGGCAAGGTAGTTGGCCAGCTTTTTAAAGCCCATGCGGCGAAGAATACGAAAACGGTTAAAATCAACCTCGCTGACAAACAGTCTCTCGTTCTGGAATATCAATTTTACATCATAAACCACCTCAACCTCATGACCATCCATATCAAGAATTTTCTTGTCAAGAATATAGTCTTTGAGGAAAATATGGTTGTCGAGCGGGTTAAGGTCATATCCTTCTGTGGTAGTCAGGTCCGAAACGATCTCAGTATTTGATATCAGGGTAATTTTATCCCAGGGAATCAACAGGCGGGGGTCGCCATAAGGCCGATGAACAAGCAAATGGGTTACTTCCGGAATTTTACCCGCATTCTCCTGTATGACGAGATCCTTTAGCTTGCCAATTGAGTTCGACTTCAGATAGATTCGTCGTCCGACAATCTCACTCAGAAAAAATTCACGATCAAGTACTGTTACCATTGCTTTTTCCGTTTTATACACCCTTGATAACTGTAATGAATTTATAGATCATAAGCACTACCAGCAGAAAGAGGTAGACCCGGAGAACCGCCAGGGAAAACTTTACTCCTCGCGACATTTCGACAGTTGGTTTGGCATAACGCTGGTTAATCTCACGGATCTTGCTGAAAAACTGATTGATCGTCCTCATTGTCAGTTATTGGAAAATGTTGGGAAAAAGTGCACTGACGCCATACATCGTCGATAGTATGATAATTGCGCCAACGATAACACTGCTGACAATATTCTGGACTCGTGTATTGGCATACTCCCCCATGGTCTTTTTATCGTTAAGCAACAGAATCAGAAACACCAGTGCTGCGGGCAAAAGCGTAACCGCAACAACCTGGACAAAAAGGGTGATAAGGACAAGCGGAGCGCCCGGTATCAAGGGAACAACACCGGCAGTTGCAAGTGTAAAGATAAAAGAGATATAGAACCATGGAGCTTCTTTTACCTTGGTGTTGAGTGAATGTGCCCATCCAAAGATCTCTCCGAATGCCCATGAACTTGCAAGCGATATGCAGATTGCTCCGAGCAGACCGGCATCAAACAAGCCTATGGCCATGAAGGCACCGATATAGTGGTTTGTTTTCATCAACAGCCTGGCAGCAGTGGCTGCATCATCGATTGGCGCCCCGTTAAGAAGCGTTCCAGTGACAATGACAATGAAAACCGCAATAGCAACGGTAATAATAGAACCTATAAAAGTATCAATTTTGCCCATTTTGATATCTTTTTCAAGCAACCCTTTATCGACGACTGAGCTTTGCTGAAAAAAGAGCATCCATGGAGCAATGGTCGTACCAATATTGGCCATCAAGAGAAAAAAGAGCTCATTGGTGAGACCGCCGGGTAGATTGGGAATCAATCCGTGACCTGCAATATCGGAAAGCGAGGGGTTAACCATGAATGCTGCAGGAATATAGATCAGGTTTATCAGACAAAATCCCAAGGCTATTTTTTCCCAGGTCCAGTATCGGCCATTCAGCACAATAATGCTCATGAGCATGACCACAAGAATTACGGTCAACCATGCAGGAACGCCGAAAATACTTAATGCTGCGGTCATACCTACAAATTCCGTAACCAGTGTCAACCAGTCAACAATCATAAGATCAAGGAGCGAAAACCACCCCCAGAAAGCGCCGAAACTCTCAAAAATGGCCTCGGCATGTCCACGCTTCGTAACAGCCCCTAACCTCACGGTCATCTCTTGAACATAATAGGCTACAGGAATAAGCAGAAGCAAAAACCATATCAGGTGGTAACCATATTTTGCTCCTGTAGCGGCATAAGTAGTAATGCCACCGGCATCATTGTCGGCAATCATCACGACAAGGCCAGGACCTGCAATAACAAGATAAAGGCGAACCGCTTTCCAGACTTTTTTAAACCGGTAGTAGAGAAGGGAAAAAAAATCCATTTTCGTCGAGTTGGACGTTGACGAGACCCGGCATTGCAATTGAGAGAGAGGAGAGGCATATCACTCACAGAGAGTCGTTCAGACTTACCTGTCAATCTGGCGCAAATTTACAATTCTTTGGTAACTTTACAAAGTGAAATATCTTGCATCAAGTGCGCCATTTATACATCATGATGCGTATAAATATGCATTTTTTCATTTAATGAGTAAATACACAAAATCAACAACGTCCCCTTATTTAGCCGCTTGATTTTTTTATTATATTCGGGTAGTTATAAATAATTTTAGACCAAATTTTTATGGTACCTGGAGCGGGAAGAAAACCTGACTGGCTGAAAATCAGGATGGCTTCTGGCGCATCGTTTGCTGCTACGCGGCAGTTGCTTAGCCGCCATAGTCTGCATAC
>Ga0118677_10015626_pt1 | contig 10523 bp, 9 predicted proteins | sample AliMusrvi5mmetaG_FD_86154 | JGI IMG/M metagenome (GOLD analysis project Ga0118677, IMG submission 86154)
GGTTGGATTTTTGCTTAGCAGGTGAAGGATATTCTTTGTTTGTGGACCTTTGTTTGGTGTGTTCATTTTTTTCTATCATCTCAGGATCAGTTACTAATTTCTCAACTCGCGCTGTTTCGTTTTTCCCTGTTTCTCGGCTCGTCTGAAAAGGTACGACAGCTGGATTGGCCAAAAACTTCTGACAAGCTTTCTGTGCTTTTGCAACATCAACATTTAAGACCATAGGTTTTTGAATTGGCTGAACCTTGTCTAAAGCAGCGAACTGGATTTCATCAAACGTTGGGTTGTAGACGAGCGCACTATAATTGTGAGGGTCCTCTTCCAAGGCTCCATTAACAAATGGTACAGCAGCGAAGTAAAACAGAAAGCACTGTTGTTTGTGTATTTCAACCACTTTCTTTGGTTCAAGAAACTCCTTTCCACGAATACAAACTTTGGAATACAGACGGTAAGAGTAAGACGAATTTTCATCCGTGAAGTGTAGCATTGTTTGACGACCAGTAAGCTCAAACTGTCCCCATTTAATTGGGATATCAGCGTCATCCCCACCATCCTTTCTTACCTCCATGCCACTTGAATCTTGTTGTTCTTTGGGGGAAGCAGCACACATTTCTTTGACAATGCCATACCATCCAATTTCCCAATTATTAACCGAAATCAAGGAGTGTTCTTCGTCAGCGTCATCATACGTCAAATCACAGTTTGATCTGCCATCATATTGAATTGTGAATGAGTTTTTTTCTCTGATTGCGGTTGCCATTTTCCATTCTTCAGTGAGTTTCTTATATTTAGTTTGGATTCTTATTTTTTGGCCTGGCTGCATTGATTGTAGAAACTGAACCAGGTGTTCAAAGTTCTCCGTTCTGATCAGTTCACTTGGCAGATCAACAAATGACATTGTGGTTTCTTCATGAAGAAGAGCTTCATCCATACTGTATGTGATACGGAAGCACAGGACGAATACAACAACTCAAGGGTGCAAGACTTTGGACTCTTGCCTCCAAGATCAAAAATTTCTGTGCAAAAAATCAGCCAATCGTATGTCACCGTATGGTTTTGAGCAGCGCAAGCGAAATTTAGTATGGCCCCATAAGACGAAATGATTTTTTCTCAATTGCCTGCTTAGTCTGGAATAGCAATGCAAAGGAAACGTTTTGTACGTGATCTTGTCACTTGTTTGTCAATTGTATTCTTGTATTTGCAGCCATCTTCATCTGTATGTCAAATAGTTATGAGAAAAAGTGCTGGAACCAATTTTGATAAGTTGGTTGCTGACTTTTTCTATGCAACAACCGGAGGAGACACTGAGGACGTCTCTCAACATGAAGAGCTTAACATCCCTGATAATTTGAAGGCCTTTTTTCATGATACGACTTCATGTGATGTGAATTTTGCTGAACCCGACACCTGTTTCCCAAAAAAGAAACCTGTTCAAAACTCAAAACGAAGAATTCCTTGGGCGGACTACCGTAACCAAAAGCTGGATATTTCCAACATTCAAAAGGAGCTGAGAGATTTTACAGCTTGCTGTGCTCGCTTTTGTTTTACCTTCTTGACCTGGCAGGTGGTTTTGCAAGGTAGGTTGGAATATGTCGGCCTTGATTGCATTGCGGACCGACGCACATATTTAGACCGATACTTGGACGAGAATTGTATTGGCCCTGCATCTTTCTCGCATCATTTACCAGTTCTTGATCAGAAAACCCGAGGTTGCTGCGCTAAAGCTTGGCGATTCACCCATGGAGTGCCAGAAATAACTCACAAGCGGGCAACAGCCAGACATCATCCCAGCCGGTTAAAAACAAACAAAGTGAAAGGCCCCCAAAAGTGGAAACCTTTAATTTCAAAAGGAAAATACCAAGCAAACAGGAGGGAAAGAATATTTATTTCGTGGCTCTCACATTATGCGTCTGACTTGGGCTCAAAGCTTCCATTTATGGGAAATTCGACCAAGCACTCCGTCATAAGATTGCCTTTCCCAAACAAAAAGCTGGTTCACAAAGTGTACACACAAGCATACAGTGAACAGGAGGATATGAAGCTGCTAGATTACCCAACAATGACAAAAGTTTGGAAGAAAGCTCCTGAACTACAATTGTAAATTTACACATCAAAACTGCAAAACACAAAGCTGGTTTTTCAAAATGCGATGTTTGCATTAACTATAAAAGGCGCATTAGTAAACAAACTTCTTTTGCTAAAAGAGAACAGCTGGATGCTGATTACTTAGTTCATGTTCAAGAATTTATGGGAGAGAAATATGAGTATTATGCTGCCCGGGCAAAAGCTGCTGCAGAACCGAAGAAATACATGAGTATCATAATTGATGCTATGGATAAAAGGAAAACTAAAGTGCCATTTTTTAAAAATCCTGCCAAAGCAACTTCCACAGCTTACTCATTGCAAACAAAAGTAATTGGTGCTATAGTTCATGGATTTGGAACCCTGTTATTCTGGTGCACAGACCATCTTCGGCATGATACCAATCTTTCTATCAAGGTTTTGCGAAGAGTGTTATTGAAGTATGAACAAGCAAAGGGTTCGCTGCCACCAGTACTAGTCTTGTACCTGCAGGTCGATGGGGGGCCAGATTTAAAAAGTAAACCATTTTTGGCTTTTATAGGTTATTTAGTGGAGATGAAAATATTTAACAAAGTGAAAGTCAGCTTTATGAGAGTTGGCCATACCCATGAGGACATTGATCAGCGCTGGAGCACAATTGGGAAGTATTTTGTGCGAGAAAAGGAGGAAATTTTATCCGTCTTAGATTTTACCCAAGCTTTGAAGGTCGACAGCTTCAAAAAAGATGGCTCCAAACCGAAATGCATTGAGCAAATACTGTATTGTTACAACACACTCCCTCTAAAGGATTTGTGTGACAACCATGGGCGCGAATCAAACCCCCTAGGCTCTAGCGTGTGTGACGGTTGTTTTTGTATGGGATTCTCAGATTCGGATTTCCGTCTGACCATCCATGCAATTTCACCAAGACAAAACCAAGAACTTCCCACATTCAATAAGAACTTCCCCAATCAAATCTTCAGTCAAACCAAGGCAGTGAACTTCCTCAAGCAATTCTTCACTCAAACCAAGACAGTGACTTTTCTTATCCATGAGGTTTTCTGGTGAGTCGGACACATCTGTTTGATATCGTTTCCAGTTGTAGTAAGGATAGACGATGGTACTCAATCAACTCTTCTGATTGAATTTCGCTACTCGAAGCAATTGTCCAGGCAAAGAAATGTCCGTTTGCTCCAACTTTTCTCTGAAGTTAAGTTTCTACTGAGTCAGACACATCTCACTGACTTCATTGACAATAGTTGTAAGAAAGGACTATGCTGATCAATCCACAATGACGATCCATTTTTTTTCTCGAAGCAATTGCCCAGGTAGTGGATTGTCCGTTTGCTCCAACTTTTCTTTCGAGCGAGGTTTTCTTGTGAGCCAGGCACATCTCCCTGAATTAGCTTCCAGCTGTAGTAAGAAAGAACTTTATTCATCAATTCACAACGAAGATCGATTTTTTTAATTCGAAGCAATTGCCCAGGCAGTGAAATGTCCTTTAGCTCCAACTTTTCTTGGAAGTGAGGTTTTCTTGTGAGCCAGACACATCTTCGTGAATTCGTTACCAGTTGTAGTAAGATATAACTATGTTAATCAATCCATAACGATGATCGATTTTTCTTACTTGAAGCAATTGTCCAGGCAGTGTATTGTCCGTTTGCTCCAACTTTCCTTTGAAGTGAGGTTTCCTTGTGAGGCATGAACATCTCCTGAGAATCATTTCCTGTTGTCGTAATTAATAAGTATGTTAGCCAGTGGAGTATGATGATCCACTTTATTGACTCGAAGTAAGTGTCCAGCCAGTGAATTGTACGGTAGCTCCAAGTTTTCTTTGAAGTAAGCTTTCTCGTCAAAGATGAACAATACTGAACAAATCTGACCGAATAAAAGGAATCTTCAACTTCTCCAGAAACGAAATTATACTATTTGAAACAAACCCCATGCTTTTCATTGTATGAATCTTTTGAATTGGTCATTTACATGAAGTAGATCGCAAGATCTGCTTCATAATCTGTTTGCTTTGTATCCACGCGCGCAGAGAAAACGTGACGACAGGTTGCAAAAAACATGATCAAGAAGAATAATTCTTTGGACTGATAAAATTCTTCAAAAAGAACCAACCAGTTAATTCCTTTTGTCGTATGTACAAGTGTAGACTTGAATCATATTGATATCCTCACGGATTCTTTTCACGTATTAATATTTCACAAACTCTTCCGGACTTTTTTTTGGGAGACGGAACGGGCCGAGACAATTGCATAATAATATAACTACAAAAAAACACCCGTCAACTTCCCCAAGGGAGCCCGGGTTACGGTAGGGGGTCCCGATTCGCGCCCGTGAGGTGCATGAAGCTTTAAATAATTGCAAGTGGCTCGAAATAGCTGCGAGAAGCTTCAAATAATTGCAAGAGGCTCTAATATGGCGCAAGAAGCTTCAAATAATTGCCAGCGGTCCTGAATTGGTGCAAGAAGCTTCAAATAATTGGTGTAAGAAGCTTTAAATAATTGTAAGTAGCTCGAAATAGGTGCTTGAAGCTTTAAATATCTGCAAGAGGCTCCAAATAGGTGAAAGAAGCTTCAAATAACTGCAAGACGCTCGGAATAGGTGCAGGAAATTCGAAATAGGCGCAAGTGGCTCTAAATAGGTATGAAAGGCTTCAGATAATTGCAAGTGGCTCAAAATAGGTATGGGAAGCTTCAAATAATTGCAAGTGGCTCGAAATTGGCGTAAGAAGCTTTAAATAACTGCAAGAGGCTCTAAATAGTTGCGAGAAGTTTCAAATAACTACGAGTGGCTAGAAATAGGTGCAAGATGCTTCAAATAATTGCAATCTGTTTGAAATAGGTGCAGAGAGCTTCGAATAATTTTAAGTGGCTCGAACTTAGGTGTATGAAGCTTCAAATAATTGAAAGTAGCTCCAGATAGGTGCAGGTAGCTTCAAATAATTGCAAGTGGCTCGAAATAGGTGCAAGAAGCTTTAAATAATTGCAAGTGGCTCGAAATAGGTGCGAGAAGCTTCAAATAATTGCAGGAGGTTTGAATATGGCGCAAGCAGCTTTAAATGATTGCAAGTGGCCCTAAATTGGTGTGGCTCAAACTTGCCCTAAATTGGTGTGGCTCAAAATAGGTGTATGTAGCTTCAAATAATTGAAAGTAGCTCCAGATATAGGTGCAGGTAGCTTCAAATAATTGTAAGTTGCTCGAAATAGGTGCGAGAAGCTTTAAATAATTGCAAGTGGCTCGAAATAGGTGCGAGAAGCTTCAAATAATTGTAGGAGGCTCGAATATGGCACAAGAAGCTTTAAATAATTGCAAGTGGCCCTAAATTGGTGCAAGAAGCTTCAAATAATTGCAAGTGGCTCGAAATTGGTGCAAGAAGCTTCAAATAATTGCAAGTAACTCGAAATAGGTGGAAGAAGCTTCAAATATCTGCAAGAGGCTCGAAATAGGTGCAAGGAGCTTCAAATAACTGCAAAACGCTCGAAATAGGTGCAAGAAGCTCGAAATAGGTGCACATAGCTCTAAATACGTACGGAAAGCTTCAACTAATTCAAATAATTCCAAGTGGCTCGAAATAGGTGTGAGAAGCTTCAAATAGTTGTAAGTGGCTCGAAATTGGTGCAAGAAGCTTCAAATAACTGTAAGAGGCTCAAAATAGTTGCGAGAAGCTTCAAATAACTGTGAGAGGCTCGAAATAGGTGCAAGATGCTCCAAATAATTGCAATTGGCTCAAAATAGGTGTATGTAGCTTCAAGTAATTGAAAGTAGCTCGAAATAGGTGCAGGTAGCTTCAAATAATTGCCAGAAGCTCGAAATAGGTGCTAGAAGCTTCAAATAACTGGAAGTGGCTTGAAATAGGTGTGAGAGGCTTCAAATAATTGCAAGAGGCTTGAAGGTGCTAGATGCTTCAAATAATTGTAAGTGGCTCTAAATTGGTTCAAGAAGCTTTAAATAATTGTAAGTGGCTCAAAATTGGTGCAAGAAGCTTCAAATAATTTCAAGAGGCTTGCGATAAGTGCGAAAGGCTTCAAATAATTGCAAGAGGCTCAAGATAGGTTCTAGATGCATAAAAATATTTGCAAGTGGCTCTAAATTGGTGCAAGAAGCTTCAAATAATTGCAAGTGGCTCGACATTGGTGCAACAAAAATAGTTGCAAGTGGCTCGAAATAGGTGCGAGAAGCTTCAAATAATTGCACGGGGCTCGAATATGGCGCAAGAAGCTTCAACTAATTGCAAGTGGTGCGTGAAGCTTCAAATAATTGCAAGGAGCTCGAAATAGGTGTTAGAAACTTCAAAAAATTGCAAGTGGCTCAAAGTGTTTCCCTGGTTTTATGGTAGACTCTTCTACCTCTACCTCTTGAAGCCATGCTACGGATGCTTTAACTTCCTGACAATTGGGGTTGGTAGCTTCATTGATTGGTCAACGTAAACAATGGGAAGTCAGTGAATGTACCGAGAAATACCGAAAAGGTCGTTGAAGTTTCTGTTCAGATTCGGGAGTCGTGAATTTTCATATTTTCAGAAATTTTCATTTTCCAGATTCCTGATATCGAATGGAATGAAGATAGATTTTGAGAGACCCACTTCCACATTTTTTGAGAATGGGATATGTTCTGCTGACTTATTCTTAGTGCCCAATAATGACAATCGTAGTTTTGCTGAAATATCAGTTGCTCGACCTGAATTACGGCAAGTCTTTTGAGCTTTAGCAAAGATAGTATATCCTCTGCGATTTTTATTTATAAGTCCAGTCTTTAGGGAGCTTCCTTTTTTGTTATTAGTTAGATTTCTTCAGCGGTTGATTGGGCTTTGTCGCTTTAGATGGTTTTCTCCTCGAAATCTTCTTTATGAAATGGTGAACTGCACTGAAAATATAGTTGGTCAGGGTCCTTCTAGCGTGCGTTATTGTCGATTAGAATTGCTGATACGCTTGGTTTTATTTCAGAATGGGTATGTTGCCGATGTTCCACTCGATCCGATGTTGCGAGACCTCAGAAGGTCGAAATCATGATTTATGCAGAGACTGCGGAGCCTTTCTTTCGGGAGGATAATGGGTTCCAAATGATAGCTTATTTTGGTTGGCAAGTAGCTTCTGTTGCTTGCTTTACTAATTTAGAGATAAATTATCTTCAGGTGATTTTCAGATTCCCAATACAAAGTCTGGAGAGGGATTATCTGCGTGTTCAACTTCGCATTGATTGTGAAGTGAATGATAAATATTATGGATATGATCATGTAGGAGATGATGGAGAATGATTGAGATCAGGGAATCTGCCAGAGGATCATATATCTACTAAGGGTGAACAATATAGACTTTTTGCAGGAGGTTGATAGTCAGGGCCAAGCTGGGGAGTTATCTTCCATTCCTTCAGCCGAGGTAGATTTGTATGGACGACGGGGATTTGAAGATTCTACACGAGGGCAGGCTCTTGACCCCCGGGGAATTTGACGCTGAACTACACTCTCGAAATCTTGGGAATTGCATGGTAGTTGAGAGGCCATTTCCCAGCCGGGCTTTGAATGCCTTAAGCATATATCCTGAATATTTGGAGGATTTGGGTCGAAAGCTAACTTCATCTGTAGAGGGAGGGTTGCAGCAAGAAATAACAGAAAGGGCAAGGTTTTTCAGTCAACCGGATATGGATACCAATGTCGAAAGGAAGGAAAGGGAAAATGATTCTATTCAACAGCAGATAAATTCATATACCAGAGGTGTTGAAGAGTGGGCCATAATGCTCAGTGGTGAAGCTTACACTTCTGAAAATTCCTCAGTATTTGGCCAAGAAACCCATGTTCCACTTGAGCAAGGTGAAAATGACGATCGCCCTAGAGCTTCGAGGCATAAGTTGAGGGGCCTGGAAAGTGGTTAAAAGAGATGAAGTTAGGCAGTCCATATTTGTATGTAAAGATAAATGAAATAATTCGCATAAGGAGGTCGAAGTGAGTATGCGATGGACAGATCTCACCAGGATCATGGGGTCGATTCGACCCAAAAAAGATGCTCGATCCCTTCAAAGAGGGAGAGAAAGTTCGCAGCAGGTGCCGAAGCCCTGTCATATCTCGGGTCTCTGTTTTTCCTTCCATTATAAATGTGGCGAGCCCGAGTGATACCAGTTTTTTTGTTCATACCCTTCCCATAAGGTTGTTTGTTCAGCATGATGCTAAACCCTCATTTCACAGATGGGGATGTACAGGCGTGGTCGGTAACATGAAAGCCATTCAAATAACATATTATGTTATAGGAGTTTAGGGTTGCATCAATACATAGGATTTAGATATGTTCTACATGCCCACCCACTGCACACTTGGTAGACATGTAGCCGGGGTTAAGCTCTATCCCCCTATTTTACTTGATGCTGACTATTTGCTTAAAAGTTAGGAAGGAAATGAAAGATATCTTCTTCGATATTTTGAATTTCAAATTTAAATCTTTGGCGGGTTGGCGGGAACTCGAGTTTTGGCGGCTTTCTGGAACTGACGTACTTGTAGGTGGGTTTTGATTGGAGAAATCTAACATCAAACAGCAAGGGTAAAACAAAGTGCTAAACACTGGAGGTAGACAAATGTAGCAGGGTTCAGGTGCTTCAGCAGTGTGTATTCTAACCGATTCAGCAATTTCCATCAGCCATATTTATTCAGAATGTATGGACAGTCAGTTTTGAGAACAACATAATTTATTTTCACATTTCAGAGTTTTTCCACCAATCATATTATTCAGCAAGTATGGATGCAGACATGAATTTTTCTATTAGTGTATCCAAATATCAGTTTTGAACCATATAAGCACCCTATCTTTTTCAAGATGTTTTTCCCATAATTTATCACTGGAGCACTCATCACAAGTTCAAACGACTAGGGAATTGATCATTTCATAGAGCTCATTTCTCATGTTCCTACTCTCAAATATAGATTACTGACACCCCGCAATATCATCTCCTGCTGATAACTCAAACAGTAACGACCGGTTTTTCAACAAGTATGCCTTCCAAAAAGGCAAAGGATAAAGATAAACTTGAAACACATATTTTCGAAACACCTGCTCCAAGCTATTTGAGCCAACCGGAAGTTCAAATTCAGAGCACCAAATTCGATGGAATTGTACAGCTTTCCCCAACGTTTCAACAACTAAATAAAGACATGGAATGTGCAATCGAGGACAACATTGCTTCTCCAAACAAAAATATACACGGTTCAATTAACCATTTGAGCATGCGTGAATTGATGAACACACATGAAGAGGTGAATGAGCAAGAGGAGCTTCTCGTTCACAAACTAAAGTCTTCCATTTTGGTTGATGTGAAAGGAATGTCCGAAGAAATAATATCTGGAATCCAGACTGCAGCATATGATATTCTCCAAGAAGTTTTCACAGCAGCAGTTCCGCAACTAGTACGAGAAAACGAAATCCTAAAGTCAATGCTCACTAATCTGTCGGAACAAGTTTCAACTCTGCAAAGAGAAATTTATGAAATAAAAGCAGCAAAGGCTCCTGCTTTTTCTGATATTCTTCATCAAGGCGTTTCTCTGCAAAAACGTAATCCTTCATCAACAGAGACGCCTTCTAACGCTTTTGTTATAAATGTAAACAGCGACACTTTCCAACCCGCATTGAAACAAATCCATCAGATGGAAGTTCAGCATCTACTTTCAACACCAAATTCAAAACTTCCAAATAAAGAATGGGCAAGTCCTGAAGAAGATCCAGACTACGAACAAGACTTTTCCCAATCAAAGTACGATGAAAATTTTCCTGCTCTACCAAATCCATCTCAGGAAAATCACTCTAAATTTAACTCGGATCGAGTTTCCAAACCAAGTGTTGCTCACACCAGCATTAAAAGTGGCTGGGCCATTGCATCCTCAAGCCTTCCAGCCCACACAAAACCTTTTGGGAAAAAGACAAATACCCCTCAGGTATTGCATTTGGAGATATCCGGGGAACTGCCAAATTTTGAAAGCTCCAACAAAAGCATTCAATTTCTCCTGCCAATTCTGAATTCACGACTGTGTCCGGTTTTGTTCAACAAATGCCAAAGAGACCTCACACAGGAGGATATTTATAGTCTCGTAGATATTTCAGCACATCGAAAAGTGAAAACCTGGCTGCTCCAGTTTACAAACACACAATTCAGTCAATTCATTTTTGAAAACAGAAGGAAACTGTCTTCATCCCACCATCCTTCAGATGCTCCTTCTTGTCCAAAGTTGTATGTCAACCCAAACTTATGTCCAGAAGATAAATTTCATCAAATTAAAATACTGCAAGCTTTTCAAAAATTGAAGGTAATCGGGGAGGACAAAAAAAGTAATTTCTCTGTCTTCCCTCAAGGTTTTGTTATCAAAATTGTTTTTGAATCAAAGAAATTCTTTTATCCTTTCGATTCAAAAAAGTCTCCAAAGGAGTTTCTCTTGTCAAAAGGCATTCTCAAAGAGTAATTATTATGTTATTTCTTTG
>Ga0118677_10015627_pt1 | contig 10522 bp, 10 predicted proteins | sample AliMusrvi5mmetaG_FD_86154 | JGI IMG/M metagenome (GOLD analysis project Ga0118677, IMG submission 86154)
ACATGATATCCCGGACCCGAATTCCTGCCAGAATATCATGGTAAATAGCCTGTTGATAGCCGCTTTCGGCAGCGGTTTTAAGAAAGATCCCGATAATCAGCAGGGTGATGGCATTCCAATCCTTGTGAAATAGAGCAAACACGCCCATGACAATGAGCACCCAACTGAATCCAATGCCAATGCGCGAACTGAGCCAAGTGGCCCAGCGTGGATTCCCGCTTCTGGCCCAGAGCAGCGCCCGCAAGACGCGTCCGCCGTCCAAGGGATAGCCGGGAATGGCATTGAAAAGGAGTAGGAAAAGATTGACTTCAGCAAGCCATTCAAAAAGGAGGCTGATTTCCATGGATTGAAAATGTCCAAGCAGGAGTGATAATAGGAAATAGAGAAGGGCTAAAAATGCCGTTACAGCGGGTCCTGCCAGCGCAATTTTTAACTCGGTTTTTGGGTCATCGGGTTCGTGCGCGATTTCTGCGATGCCTCCAATAAAAAGAAGGGTGATGCGGGGTACAGGAATCCCACAACGCTGGCTGACCAGACTATGACCGAGTTCATGCAGCAGAATGCTTATAAAAAAGAGCAGCGCCGCCAGTGTCCCTAAAATAAAATAAACGCCGCCCGATCGGCCTGGCAAGGAGGCGGGGAAAAAAGCGGTGGAGAGCGAATAGGTTACAATCGCGGCGATGAGAAACCAGCTGTAATCGAGGAAAAAACGAATTCCGAAGAGACGTCCAATAAAGATTCCTGAATGGGGTTTGTTCATTGAGAGAGGGTGTTTTCCATACGACTGGCAGCAGGAGAAGGTAGAAAACTAAAATTTTCATCCCATTGAACTCTCGGAATCTCATCCAATCGAGTCTTATCGTCAATGAAAGAGGTTTGGAATTCGAAAGGTATTTCCATGAAGGGATCCGGGATGCTGGATTCCATGGATTGAATCCAAAAACCATTTTCAAGAAGAGGGTCGATCGATGAATTGAGAAGCGGCGGATTAGAGAAGACGAGGAGTTTTGGGGTCATCAAGGAGCCCAATACATAGCCGTCAACATCCTGATTTTTTATTTTCATCGTAAATCTTGCACAGAGGAATGGGTTATTGGGCTGTTCCGGGCGAAGAAAGAGGGTTGCTTCATTGAGCGTGAGTGTTCCAAGAGGTGATTCGATGGGAAGATCTGCAAAATAGAGATTCCCAGTTGTCGTAAAGTGATTGCCGCTCCCGCGAATCCTGAGGTTGGGACGGACTGTGCCGGGTTGAATCCCGATTTTTAACGGTTCTTGAGCGGTGCACAACAGATCAATCTGCCAGTGGGTATATTGGTTTTGTGTAAAATTGAAGTGTGGATCGAAATTGAATTCAAGGGGTTTGCCAGTGGGTCGCAGTGAAAATAAATGGATCGTCTTTGGGAGTTCGGCTTCAAGAATGATCAGTGAACCGGTTACATTCGCTGCACTGAGCGGGCCATTCAAATTAAGATCCAGATTGGCTGTAACTTTCAGGTTGGCTGATGGTTCCAGCGGAACCGCTTTTGAATGGATCGTCAGTTTAAGCACCGGGTCATGGAAGTTTTTAAAATTGATCTCGCCGGTTCCTGTAAAATCGAATGAATTGAGGCGACCGATTGATTTTTCAAGAGTGACATTTTTCCCATTGATGTCTGCGGTGATCTCCGAAAGAGTGGCTCCTTGACCCAGGGAGAGATTTCCTTTTGAAAAAGTCATTTGTCCCATCACGGTCAAGTCAGACAGCGTCCCGCTGGTTTTGAGATTCCCCCCAAGTTCGCCTTTCAGCGGGAATTCAAAGCCGGCCAGTTTTAAGGCTTCATGCAGATCAAGTTTTTTAGCGGTCAGCGCGAGTTTACATTCTCCGGTTGTCACCCAGCAAGTGTCATCAAAATGCTGCCAGGCACGCCAGAGGTTAAAGGGGAGATCTGCTTCACCTTCGAGGCAAATTATGTTATCTTGTTTAAGTTGAAGTGATGCAAGGGATAGTGATTGGGGATTGGCGGCAACAATGGCAGTCAATGAAGAAGTCGAATTGGAAAGGATGAATTTTTTGAAGAAAATATTTTCAGGAGAGTAGCTTCCCTCGAGACTGGCATTAAGCGGAATGGGCTTCTGTGCCTCCAGCAGATGGATGTTTTTTAATTGGGCCCGGAATGCTCCTGAATGGGTTTTTGCGGTGCCATCTCCCGACCAGTCAAGCGTCAGGCCGCAGTTATGCAATTGAGGTGCAATGGGGGGAGTCGAGATTGCTGAATAGATCGAGAGATCATCGATCGATGCATGGACTTCACCCCAGTATTTTTCGTCATGGAACAAAGTGGCTCCGCCTTTTCCGCGCAGGAAATCATTTTGATGAACAAGTTCCAAGCTGGTGATCTGAAGCTCATTGCCATTGAGATGGATCGAGGCATTCAGCGTGTCAATTGGAACGGTTTTATAGGTGAGATTGGATCCTGAAACCACCAGGTCTCCGGTAAATGACAGGGCCTGCCCGCGAATCGATCCGTTCAAGGCGCCTTGACCGCCGGTGTGCGCAAAATCGGGGCCAAGCAGTTCAGAGAGTTCCGTCACATTATCGATCTTCGCGTGAATATCAAAATTGAAATCGGTTTCCAGCCAATTTTTTAAGGAATTGGGGAGTGCGATTTTTCCATTGAGATTTAAGGTGTTGTGCGCCTGCTTGAGCTCAAGATTCAGGATTTGAAGATCCCTATCGACCATCGTTGCCCCAAGAACCAATGAGTTCCATTGGCGGTTTCCCCAGCGAAAGTCGCGGGCTGAAAGACGGGTGGAAAACTTGGACTGCTTGAGATCGCTCAGTGATCCGTAAAAAGAGAACATCCCGTCATGAATGGTTCCCCCAGTTGTTTGGGATGTCTCTAAAAAACGGGCGAGTTGCGAAATCGCAATTTGTGAAAAGGATCCCGTGGTTTGGAAGTTCAGATGCCGGTTCTCACGGTTGAATCCGCTCAGTTCGCCTTGGATTTTTCCGTTAAACGCAAGCAGCGTGAAAGTCATTTCCAACTTTCGATTTACCAGTTCAGCCAGATCAGCGGATGCATTTTCAATGAGCATCCCTTTTTCGAGCACCACGGCGGCAACGGAGATTTTTGAGTTTTGTAACGCCATCGTGCCACGCACATCTGAAAATGTTTTGGTCAACCATGGTTCTTCAACGCGGATTTTTTCAATACTGACCATTCCTGAATTCACATCACTGGCGTTGCATTCGATGTTTTGAAGGAAGATGAGTTTGCTCTTTTCGTGCAGGGCAAGGTTGACGTATCTGGCCTGAATCGAAGTCGGTAACAAACGCCGCGAAATCGACTGGGTCTGATCCGATTCCACTTCTTTGGCACTTTCACCTGGCAGAATCATTTCACCATCCATTCCGTCGATGATCAGCTTGCTGATGCAGCCGGTGCCGTGATGGAAGAAAATGTTTTTAATCGAGAACCGGACTTCAGCCTTGGCAATGCGGAGATGAATTTCCGAGTTCGCAACCGAGGCCGTTGAAAGGGTGGTATTGGTAAATATAATCGGTTCAAACAGACTTCCACTCACTTTCTCAATCTTAAGGTTCAGCCCTCTTTTTTTCGCGTAGTATTCGGCAACCTGGCAAACTCCAAGCCTGAAGGTCGGAGGATAATAGGCAGCTAAAAACAGGAGTAATATTAACCCGATCAAAAGTCGGAAAAGTGGGGCGGGCTTCCTTTCTTCCGATGGGTTGATTGGGTTTGATGATTTAAAAAAAGCCACAGGTTTGAAGCAATGAAGAGTCTGATTGTAAGTGTTTTTTTTTAAAAGGAAAGGGTTGTTAAAAAGGGGAAGGCGTTCTATTTCCTCATGTTCGAAGAAGCAATTGTATCCCAAAACGCAGCCTTGCTCCATCGTGGATCCTTGGGTTAATCTCGCTCCATGAATATTCAAGGCTTGAGAAGTCCTCATCGCAAAATCGGCGGGATTGTTTATTTTGCACGGATGCTCGATAAAATCCGCCTTCACGCCAAAGGCAATTTGCCCGCCGATTATCTTGAAAATCTTGGAGGTGGATTTGATGACCGTCTCGTTAAGTTTTTGTCTCTCAACTACTCTACGGTGGTGGAACAGGTCAAAAAGGGGGGCTCGGATGAGGAGCTTTTGGAATGGGCTTTTGCACAAGGACGTCAGCCAACGAACGAGGAGATCGAGGTTTGGAACGATTTTATGAGCAAGCGCGGATGGAATGATCCGATGAGTCCTCGCCTCGTCCTCCGGTTAGAGGAGGCTGGTTTTAAAGAGCGCACTGATATTCAGACTTTTTTCGACTTCATCGATCTGGATGAGGGACGTGATCCCGCTCGGCTGTAGCTCCTCAAAAAGACAGCGTTTTGACAGATAATCCCAATTTCTAGCTTTGGAAATTTGTTGTGAGGAATCTGTCATCCATCCAATTGGCAACGCCAGCCTCTCTGCAGAAAGATCTGAAATCCTTATGAGACAACTTCTTTTAACAGCCTGTTTTCTACGCCCTGCTTATCCGGCGGTTTTTACGGGCTAATCAATTCGTCGGTCGTAAGCAGAGTAACTCCAATCCGCCGCATTTCTTCAGCGCCCCTTTCATAAAGACCCGATAGGGCATCGGTCACCAGCACAACCCGATAATCCCGCTCGCTGGCTTCATATATCGAGGTTCGAGGACAATTTGGGAAATTACATCCAGTGAAAATTAATGTGGAAACCTTGAGCGTCTGTAGATGAGCTTGCAATGGCGTTTTGTAGAATGCCCCCCAGCGTGATTTGTAAATAATGACCTCTTGCTCTGAGATGATCTGGATCTCACCCGCGAGAAGGCGTTGTGAGTCCAAGCGAATGTCACTCGGCAAAAGAGAGGAGGCGAGCTGGCAACCGTCTGAATCAGTAAGAAGCATCGGTCGACCACTTTCAAGAGCGCTCTTGCGACAAATGTCTGCATTGGAACCGTCGGGTTGGTAAATGCGAACAATATGAACAATGGGGCGTCCTGCCCGACGAAATGCTTCCAGCAAACGAGTCATGTTGGGCAAGACAGCGGAAGTCCCGGGGATCTCAAGCGGTTGACCATCCAACGTGTCACATTGAGTATCAATGGTTATCAGAACCGCTGAGCTGTAATCGGGTTGAGTGTATGCGTCCATTTTAAGCCGGAATAGGATCAGTTCACCTATGCGTGCGAGAAATCAGCCGAGAGCACCGTGCTACGCTGGGGAACCAGATCCAGATCTCTGAGCAATTCCTTGTCTTCGTCCACCCCTGGATTATCGGCAGTCAGAAGACGATCCCCATAAAATATCGAGTTCGCTCCGGCGAAAAAGCAGAGAGCCTGAGCTTCGCGGGAAAGGTGGCTGCGTCCGGCGGAGAGACGAACCTTGGCTTTAGGAAGAGCGATCCGGGTGGTGGCAATGAGACGAACCAGTTCAAAGACATCGACCGGAGGCTGATCCTCAAGCGGCGTACCGGGCATCGCCATGAGACAGTTAATCGGCACGCTCTCAGGCTGCGGTTCGAAATTCGCCAGAACCTCAATCATTTTTAACCGATCCACTTCCTGTTCACCCAGGCCGATAATGCCACCACTGCAAACGGACATTCCCGCGCGTTGCGCTGCCGAGATGGTATCCAGACGATCTTTGAAAGTATGCGATGTGACAATTTCTGGATAAAACTCAGGCGAGGTATCGATGTTATGGTTGTAGGCAGTGACGCCGGCCTCCTTGAGTTTGCCGGCCTCGACATCGGTGAGATTGCCGAGTGTCACGCAAACCTCCATCCCGAGCTTGCTGACTTCGCGAATGGTCTCAAGCACCTGTTCAAACTTCGAGTCACCCTCGCGAACTCCTTTCCAGGCGGCGCCCATGCAAAATCGGGTACTGCCATTGTAGTGGGCCAGTTTAGCGATCTCGACGATTTCACCGGTTCCCATCAACTTTCCGGCTTCGAGTCCGGTCTTGTAGCGGGCACTCTGGGCACAGTAACTGCAATCCTCACTGCATCCGCCTGTTTTAATACTTAAAAGGGTGCAGAGCTGCACCTCGTCATGTTTCCAGTTTTGGAGAAAAACCTTGCGACTCCGGTCAATGAGTTGAAATAGCGGCAGATCGTAAATTTCCTGAAGTTCGGTGAGTGTCATTTTTAAAATTAAGTTTGATTATTTTATCGGACCCAGCGGCCATTGGCGGTGGAGAGCATCGGTAGATCTTCCATTAAATACATCGTGCGTCCCACGGCTCCCCACATACGGATTCCCGTCGCCGCGGCCCATTTTTGATTCATGCTTTCACCGGTATGACAACCCCAACTTTTGGCAAAGGCATCCCTGGTAAAAATACCGGAGTTGATTTTTGTGAGTTCAGTCTCATGTAGCCATACCTTCGAGGCGCTGTCCACTTCATTGCTATAATCAAATAAAAAACAGGCCTTGTTGGAATGCCCAAAATACTCAAATCCTGCGACTTTCACCTCGTTCCGCATCCGACCATAATTGAGGTAATCAATGACTTCGTAACCCTTTTCAAAATAGACCAGCTTGACGTTGAATTTGTGGGCAACGCTCTGAATGAAAGCAAGTAGGTTTTGTTTTTCCTGAACTTCGCGTCGGACATAGCCTGTCTTATAAACCAGCCAGGTGATTTTTGCATCGGGTCCGTATTGATCCCGCAACTGCTCGATCCGGATCCGGGAAGCGCGGACAAAGTTGGCCCACCAATGATCATGTGCCTCGGGGCCTTTGTATTTTTCCCATTCCATGAGGGAGACCCCTCCGGTAACGATGATGTATTCGCGCTGAACCGGTTCAACCGGTGTGACAGCAGCCCTTGCAACACTCCAGCCTATGACCAAAATGCAAAGAATTAAGGCGAACGTTTTCTTCATGAATCGTCAAAGATGCGTATTTTTACCAGGAAAACAACCCAGGAATTCAATAAAATGGCGAAGAACAAAAATCTTTTTCAAGCCACAAGGGGCAAGCCGCTCACTTTCTGCAACGGAAGTCGAATTCCGCTCCCATTCTTTATGGCAACCTGCTATTGTTTTGGCGGTTTTAAAAATTTCTAAATCTTAATCTCATCTCCATGCCTCTCTCAAAAAGCGCCTGCGTGATCCGTGTTGAATCTGGTTTTTCCATGCCGGCTGAATGGGAAAAGCACGAAGCAACCTGGCTCGCCTGGCCTCACAACGAACACGATTGGCCCGGGAAGATCGATGCCATCCGCTGGGTTTATGGCGAAATGAGCCGTAAAATCGCTCCGGGTGAAATCGTTCGGATCCTTGTGGCGAACAAGACGGTCGCAAAACTTGCCCACAGCTATCTTAAACGCGCCGGCGCCGATCTTGAACAGATCGAATTCATCGTGCACCCGACCAATCGGGCCTGGATGCGAGACAGCGGTCCGATTTTTGTGCGACGTAAAAAGGGTAGGAAATCAGAGACGGCCATCGTTCATTTTCATTTTAATGCCTGGGCCAAATATGAGGACTGGCAAAAAGATCGGAAAGTGCCTGAAACCGCCGCGCGATTACTTTGCAAAACCTTGTTAAATGCCAAGGTGAAAGGCCGTGATTTCGTGATTGAAGGGGGGGGGATCGAAGTCAATGGCAACGGCACGCTTCTCACAACGGAGGAATGTTATCTCGATCCAAAAATTCAAGTACGCAATCCGGGATTAACTCGGGAGGATTACGAAGCCGCTTTCAAAACATGGCTTGGAGTAAAAAATGTGCTCTGGCTGGCCGCGGGCCCTGCTGGTGACGATACACACGGCCACATCGACGACATCTGTCGGTTTGTAAATCCAAAGACCTTGGTGCTCATCAAGGAATTAAACCGTAAAGACCAGAACTATCGGCCCCTAGCTGAAAACTGGGAACGGGTTCAGGATTTCCGATTGGAAGATGGATCAAAACCCGAAGTGATTGCATTGCCGATGCCAGCACCTCTCTTTCACGGCAGCTACCGGCTCCCGGCGAGTTACGCAAATTTTTATATCTCCAATGCGGCCGTCATTGTTCCAACATTCAACGATCCAAATGACCGGGTCGCACTCGGAATCTTGGGTGATCATTTCAAGGATCGTCCGGTAGTCGGAATTCATGCCGTCGATTTAGTATTAGGATTCGGTTCGCTTCATTGTCTCACGCAGCAACAGCCCATTTAATTCCATGAAAGCACCGATCCCAATCAATGAAACAGCCCGAATCGCGGCATTGCGCCGGTATCACCTCCTGGATACAGCTCCGGAACAGGCTTTTGACGATATTGTAAAACTTGCTTCATATATTTGTGGAACTCCCATCGCCATCGTATCGCTGGTCGACACTGAACGCCAATGGTTCAAATCCAAAGTAGGGGTTGATGCCACAGAGACGCATCGGGATCATGCTTTTTGTGCCCACGCTATTCTTCAAAAATCAATATTTGTGGTGAATGATGCCTTAACGGATGAACGATTTGCAAATAGCGAACTGGTCATCAATGACCCCCATATTCGTTTCTACGCGGGGGCCCCGTTGACCACTTTAGAAGGGCTTTCCTTGGGGGCTTTGTGCGTGGTGGATCGCCGGCCGAATAGCCTGACTCTTGAACAAGAGAACGCCTTGATGGCTCTGTCACGGCTTACTGTGAACGAAATGGAATTGCGCCGCATTTCAGCCGATTTGGCCACGGCTGTCACCGAAATCAAAACTTTGAATGGATTACTTCCGGTTTGTGCGTGGTGCAAAAAAATCCGCAATGACGATGGTTGCTGGGAACAACTTGAATCCTACATCCAAAACAACACGAATACCGATTTTTCGCATGGAATTTGTCCCGATTGCATAAAAAAAGAATTTTAATCGTGAAAAAAGTTGCAGTTATAGCAGAGCCCGAATCGAAATCAGTTCTTCGCGGAGCTGCTGAAGCTCTAACTTCAAGGTGATAATTTCCATTTCAAGAGCTTGAATCCGCGAAGCGGATTCCTGGTGAGGAGGCGCTGGGAGACTGTGAATGAACGTCTCATCACCGACTGGTTCATCTGACAAAAACTGAACATACCGTCTTTCTTTTTGTCCAGAACGCGCCGGCAACATTCTTATAAGCGGAGTCTCTCCTGCACTGAGTCGTGCAAGACATCCATCCACCTCTTCAACCCCGCTGAAGGGATAAAACCGATCGGTACGCGACCGAAGTTCCCCGGGGGTTTGCGGGCCGCGTAGCAGCAGCACAGTCAGAATCGCAATTTCACAAGGCTCAAGATTAAAATGATCGGTGAGATTATGCCGGTATTTTTGAACTCGTGAGCCGGCTCCAAATATCACAGTCGCCAAACCCTTGCTGCGCAAAGATTGCAAGGCCTCCTCGACTATTTTATCATCATAAGCCACCACTGGCTCTCGACTCGTCGTCTGGTTGCAGGCAGCCACCAGGCTGTTGAGCGAGATTGGATAATTCTCGGGCGTGATGCGTTCCTTTTCAAGAAGCGCCCCAAGAATGCGGGTTTCAACAGAAGTCAGTTCAATTTTCATCGTGGATGAAGAACAATCAGTCTCACGTAAAACCAGAAGAAAGGCAAAAAGAAATACTCCCAGCAAATAATAATAACGCTTGTAATGAACCGGCAACGTGATGCTTGAATTGAATCCCGTTCAAACTCAACTCATGAGCAAAGCATTGTTCAGTATGTCGATTCCAACAATCCTGCCCTCAGTTCCCGATGAACTTCAATGGCGCATCCGATGATATGTTGCGCCAGTTCGCTAGATTCCATACTTCATGCCCTCATGGTGTAAATTCCTTTTCTTTTTTGAGAACGTCAAGCGCAGGTCAAACTATTGACCTGTCATTTGATTTCGAAAAACAGGTTGGTGGTTTTGTGTAGCGTGTTTTTTCGCATCTGAATTTTTAACCATGAAGCAACATGAAGGTTCAGAGAAGAAAACTTTTCATCCCTTGCTTGAGCCGTGTCGCGTTGAAATTGAGGAGAAAACCATGTTTCATTCCCGAGAGTTTCATGTAGGTCAATAGCTGGGCTTCATGGATCTTTTTCAATTCATCAACGCTTTTCAATTCTAAAATAATTTCGTTTTCAACCAGGAGATCAATCCGGTATCCACAGTCCAAACAGATCCCCTTGTAATGAACCGGCAACGGATGCTGGATCTTGAATTGAATCCCATTCAAACTCAACTCATGAGCAAAGCATTGTTCAGTATGTCGATTCCAACAATCCAGGCCCGAGTTCGCGATGAACTTCAATGGCGCATCCGATGACACGTTGCGCCAGTTCGCTAGATTCCATACTTCATGCCCTTCATATTCTTCATGGTGTAAATTCCTTTTCTTTTTTGAGAACGTCAAGCGCAGGTCAAACTATTGACCTGTCCCTTGGTTTTAATAAAAGATAATTTTACTGGAGAGCGGCGAAGATGATTCAATGAATTTCCTGTCTGTTAAACGACTTTTTAATGAACTTCGAATCAGTTTTTTCGCACGGAATCGCAGAACTCGCCGATCCGGGTCATTGCC
>Ga0118677_10015628_pt1 | contig 10522 bp, 8 predicted proteins | sample AliMusrvi5mmetaG_FD_86154 | JGI IMG/M metagenome (GOLD analysis project Ga0118677, IMG submission 86154)
TGTTGGAAAACCCGCGTCCGGAAATCCATCTGGCCAGTCTGCTGGCGCCGCACCAGCAGCAGACGGCTCGCCGGATGTCCGCCTCGTGCCCCCTCTGCGGAACCACCATTGAACCCGAGACTGGCCCGCAACTTTTACTGGCCGGCACTCCTGAGCCTGTGTGCTGGAATTGCGCCAAGAAACACAGCCCGCAGATTTTCGAGATATGGCGGCACGCCCGAGAACATCGCACAAAAATGGAAATCAAACGCCAAGAACTGCTGGCCGAGGCGGCCAAGAAGCCGGTTAAGCACCTAGTCCAATTCGACTGCTTCTTTAACACGCCCGCCGACGACGTTTCGCACCCGGACCAAGACAGCGACGCCCTCTTTAGTATGGCCGTCTTTGATTTGCGAAACATGGACGTCCTACGCGTCACACTCCATGTCGGCACCAAACGCGAAGACGCCCTTCGCGGCTTGGGCAAAATCGTGCAGTGGATTCGCAGCGATCCCCAAAGGCTCATTACAAAGAAACCCTGTGGTGTCCCGTTCTAACCCGCAGCCAGTGAACCAGCAATCCACCACACAGCCCAGGGCGGTCGTGCTACACCTGACGCCCGCCCCAGGCAACTATCAGGCACCCCCTGAGAAGCGGCTCGCGCGACTGCTCAAGGCAATGCTGAGGGGCCTATGGCTGGCGCTGCGTTGGCTGCCGGCCGGAGGAACAACCGCGCCAACAGTTCAGCCCGGCGCGGGAAGTTGCGCGACCTCAACGTCCGCTTCCAATTCCAGTGCCTCGCGCATCTGGCCTACGATAATGAGCGGGGGCTCTCCCTGCCCAGCCCAGCCGAACACCTTCGAGGCCGCGCCCGTAAGCTTCCCCGCAACTTCTGCGCGTTGGTTCAGGTGTTCCAACTCGGGCTTGGCAGGTGTTTGCCGCAGTGCGCCCACACTTTCGCCCAATTCGTCTGCGAGGGCCGACCGGACCCGCGATGAGCGTTCGGCAATGGTCAAGGCTGCCAGCTTTTCAAGTGGCTCGCTCAGGCTTTCGCAGGTCTTTGCACGTATCGCTGTCCAGTCGCCGCGCTTGGCCCAGGTGGCCACTGAATTGGCGTTCAGGCCGGTTTTGTGGGCGATTTGGGTAGGACTGAACCCTTGAACGAAAAGCGCCTTCACCAGTTCACGGTCAACGTTCAGCAAAGCTTTCGGCATACGGCAGAACTTACTCCAGCGTGGAAGCTGTGACAAATGGGCTTCGCCAGTCACTTCCCGAAGAGGCAACCATGCCCAGGCGAGACTACTGGTAAGCAATCGCAACCGCGCTGAAACTTGCCTTGCTTCCTCCACCGAACGGCCCAAAACCAAAACCGCCTGCCTGAGTCGGCTTGAATACTATCGCATCCGCACCCAGCTTTTTCGCCTGCTCGGCAAACTCGCGATGTCTCTTCCCTTCGTCACCTATGCCACCCTCGGCTGAAAATGACATGATGACCTTGTATGGCTTGCTGGGGGATTGCCCCGCTTCGTACACGTCAATCTGGCTCTTAGGGGAACGCTTCACCCCGTCGTACGGCTGCAAAGATCCGCAGCCAGTAACGGCACAGAGCAAGAGGGCCAAACCACAATATCCGATGAGAATCTTTTTCATAGGCACGTCTCGACTCAGGTGCACTATGGGCCGACACAGCGGGATTTCAAGAGCAATTGCCAGATATCCCAAATTGTATTAAGCGCTCTAACGGATTCGAGTCGGGCGCATCAAGGAGCTTGGCTACCCCTCGACTGTATCCGGCCAGCGGAAAGGAAACTCCTTTCGGCACACGGCCACACCTAGCGCCCAGGAAAGGCACAGTCGGCGAAGACTGCTCCTGTTCTCATTGGGCGCTGTCTTGGACTCATACTCAGTAAACCAAGACCAGCGCCGCCGCGCTCTCGACCTCTTTCACCACGTCCTCGAATTTCCGGTCTTTGGCAGGATTCGGCTCTTTCAATTTGGCGGAGATTTCCGGCAGGCTTTCCAGCAACACATTCAGCACCGAGCTTTTCACCGCATAGTTGACGTTCTGCGGAAGCGAGCCGGTACTCCTGAGCGTGGCAATGTCCGAGAGCCTTGCTTCAACAATGCCGATGACGTTGCCGTGCTGGTTCACGAGCGGCCCGCCCGAGTTGCCAGGTTGCACCGCCACGCTGATTTGAAACTCACGCGGATCATCCTGCGCCCCGGTTAAACTGCTGACTTCGCCTTTCGTCAGCTTCGGCGCGAAGCCCTGCAAGTCGATGTTCGGGAAACCGATAGTGAACACGGATTCGCCTAGCATCACTCCGCGGCTCGGTGCTATGGGCAGGGCCGGGAACTTGCCCTCTGCCTTGAGCAACGCTACGTCATTGGCCTTGTCCGCCTTGACCAGCCTCGCAGGGAACGTGCCCTGCGTCGTTCTCAAGGTCATTCGATTCGCGCCCTCGACAACGTGGTAGCTGGTCAATAGGCATCCGTCCTCGGTCACAAAGAAGCCGCTGCCGCTGGCTTTGGGTGTCAGTTCGTCGGACGGCATCGCGCCCGGCGCTTCTTCACTGCTGGGAACCTCCTGCTTGGCAACAAACGCCGAAGAACGGCGTTGCGCCTCGGCAATCTGCACCAGTGCCATCTTTTCAGCTAGGAGGTCCCTTATCTCAGAATACGGTTTTCTCAGTTTAGACGGCCAGTTCTGTGCTAAGGCCAAGTTATACCACTTGTAAGCTTCCACGAAGTCCTGGGCAACGCCTTTGCCCTCCTCGTAGCATTGGCCCAGAGAAAACTGCCCAGACGGATTGCCCTGGTTGGCCGCCCTGCGAAGCCACTTTACGCCCTCGCGGTGGTCTTCGGGCACCCCGTTCCCCTTGAGATACAATTCACCAAGCCATTCCTGCGGGTCATCGTCGCCAGCTTCTGCGGAGTTGCGCAGCCACTTACCCGCCTCGGCGTAATCTTGAGCCGTCTTCGGATCGTTGGCAGCTTCACGCTCCGCCTGCTCGAATGTCTTTCGATCTTGGAGTGCAGCCTTCACAGCACGGATGGACGCTTCGCTGGCACGCTTATAGCACAGCCATCCCAAATTCCTTTGTCCCTCCAGTGAACCTCGATCAGCCGCTTTGCGATACCATTTTTCCGCCTCTGCTAAGTCCTTGTTTACGCCGTGGCCACTGTCGTACATCTTGGCCATTTCGATTTGTGCGGCTAATTGGCCCTGTTCGGCTGCCTTCCGATACCATTTGGCAGCCTCTGCGGCATCCTCAGGTACACCGAGCCCTGCACTGTACATGAACCCAAGACGCGCCTGCGCCTGAGCGTCTCCCTGATCAGCAGCTCTGCGCGACCATTTGGCTGACTCCTTATAGTCTCTTTCGACCTCGCCTCTGCCTGTGAAGAAGATGCTACCCAAGCGGTTTTGCGCAACGATGGAGTTCTGTTCAGCCGCTTTTCGGTACCACTTGACGGCTTCCTTATAGTCCTCAGGAACATTTCCCCCGTTTTCGCACCACAAGCCGAGTCTGGTCTGCGCCATCGCTAATCCTTGGTCAGCCGCTTTGCGGTAACACTTCACCGCCTCCGTCAGATTCGTTTCAACCCCCACACCCCTCTCGTAAATGTCTCCCAGATCGGCCTGTGCCATCGCATTGCCTGCCTCAGCCGCCTTGCGAACCCACACGGCGGCGGCCGCTGTGTCTTTAGGAACCCCGAAAAGACCTGAACTGCAAACTAGTCCGAGGGCTCTCTGGGCGGCCACGTCGCCTCGCTCTGCGGCTGTGTGCCAGCGTCGCAACCCCTCGTCCTTGTTTGTCTCGACCCCGACATCCTCAAAATACATGCTGGCGAGACGCCACATCGCATTCGTCCGGCCCTCTTCGCCGGCGTTGAGCCATGTACACCAAAAAAGATGGAGGCAGAACTTTGCATAAGCGTTGCCCTGCTGCTCCGCTCTGTGCCACCATCTCATGGCCTCATAGGAATCTCGGGCCACTCCTCGCCCCTCATAATACATCAAACCCAGCCTAGTCTGCGCCTCAGGATCCCCTTTTTCGGCCTTGGCTGTGAGTTCTTTAACGTCAGGGTTTGGAAGTGGGGCGGCATTCGTGGCTGCGGAATTGGCGTTTGATGCGGATGTCAGGCTTTTCGTCGCAGTCTTCGGTTCATCTGCCTTCATCTGCCCACCACGGCTTGGCTGCGGCGACTGCTGCGCTGCGGCGTTGCCGCCGTGAAAGCCAACGGCCAGCAAGGCACCTGCAATTAGAACGGCCCAGAGCAACCTCTTCACGCGCCAAGTCTTACGCCTTTCCAGAATTTCCTGCAAACTCTTTCAGGAGGAGGGAGGATCGTTCGCCAAAAGGGTTACCCGACTTGTTTCGACTGAGCGCCGAATGTTCTCCCAAAATGCCAAAATACTTCGAGGGCTGGATACGATCGAAGCCGGGCGTCAAAAGGGCTTGGCCGTGCCCCCCTCTGCGGCTGGTCAGCGAAAAAGGAAGCTCTCTTTCGGAAGGCCCCCACCCCCCTCGGTCTGCCGAGCTGGACAAGGCAACGGCCAGCCCGAGGTTGGACGCCGAACACCAGAGGACAGGGAAGGCCATTCCTTGGCGCCAAGGCGTGCGCCAGTGGCCTTCTGGCGAGCTCCAAGAGGGTGCCCGCTACCCTGACATGGTCCCCGTGCGGCCTGACACGTTTCTGACACAGAATCCGGTTAAACCCAGTCTGACACAGTTCTGACACACTGACACAGCCTGACACAGATTTTGTTGCATGCGACTGCACGCGGACACACACAAAGACCAATGTTTAAAGGGGCAATCGTGTATTGACAGGCGCAAGCGTGCGCAGTAGTATGCAGCCATGAATGACACTGAGAACAGCGAAATAATTGGTTTGGGACCAAGACGTCGCAGGTTCAAATCCTGTCGCTCCGACCATTCCTCCATTGCCCTAATCATTGGCAAATGTGAAGGTCCGGTGCACCGCGAAATTGAGAGCGGTTTTGTGGCAAGCTGGAGGTGTAGCCGGTGAGCAATGCCCCTTAGTTTGAGGTAGTTGGCAAGGTCCATTCCAGTTCAGTCCCGAACATCTCCCCATCCTTCGTGGGTCGGTGGGATGTTGACATGCCGGGTCTGCTTTGATCGCCAGAGCAACTCCAATCCATCAGCCACAGCTTTGGCACGTCTCCGGTGCTGGCACTGGCAAATGATTTCGCCATCAACGCCTGCGACTGCCCAACGCAAACCATCTCGCTCTATTTTATAATGTGCGCGCTTGTTCATCTTTCGCCTTTTTTCCAGGCGGGAGTCTTCATATAGGCCTCTGAATCCGCATGGCATCATCAAGCGCCTCCCATCGCGGATTCCAGCACCCTTCTCAGGCTCGCCAACGCCGAAGCTAACGAAGCATTGCTAATGCCAGAAACCCGACCAAAAAGGTAAACCACTGTGTGGCAATGGCTTGCAGTGCAGATATCATTCCTATCGCAGCCGGAACCTGGATAGAGAATGTAAGAACTACCGACACCTTACGCGTCGTCATAACCGTGGGAGGCATTACAAATGAAGGCCATGTTGCTGATTAAGAGCAACTTGCGGATCCTTCGCGACACTAATGGCTAGCGAAAGGACTGTAAACTCATCCGACGCCTTGCACCAGCATCGAGGGATCCTCGCATTCTGGCGTGATGGAGAATTGACCTTCACTGCTTCTTTGTTAGTGGAGGGGTCGGAGCGCATGGAAATCCGAACGAATCGCCGTGTCCGAACTCCAACCAGGCCGAAGTCACCTCAATTCTACGCCTCTGTCAAGGGACTCCTCAACCCAATTCAAAGGCGTCGCCCTGCCATCCCCCAGGGGTTGCACCGAATCCTGCAACCACCGATAGCCACCACCGACAACGTTGACCCGTTCGCCCCACAACCTTATTATTGGCACATGAGTTCTAAAACCGCGAGCGCTCTAGATTCGCCGACAACCCACCAAGTTGAGTTGCAGCAGTTTAACGCCGCTTACATTGGAGCCTTCGACGCCGGCAACGCGCAAGCGCTGGCCGCACTTTTCACTGAAGACTCGCTCGTCATGAACACCTTCGGAAAAATTGTCTCCGGGCGCTCAGCCATCATGACCGCGCTTGAACACTCCTTCGCCGGGCCATGCCAGGGCGCCACGCTGAGCATCACGCCTCACCAGTCGAAGCACGTCTCGGAGGATGTCGTCGTCGAACAAGGCACAAGTCGAACCACTCTGAAGATCGATCCCCCAACCTACCGCGATTTCAGCTACACAAAGGTCTTCGTCCGCCAGGGCGACCTGTGGAGAATAGCGGCCGTCCAATTCGCAAACCTGCAGCCCACCCAGCCTAAATCCTCCTGACTGGCAAGCGGCGACTACTGCAATCCTCTAAGAGCTTGTTTGAAAACTCGGTGTTGAGTTCCGCCTTTAGGCGGCGCAGCGCAGAAACCGTCTAAAGGCGGAACTCCAAACCTGCCACGACGGCTCTCAATGATCGTTTTCAAACAAGCTCTAAGTTGACTCTTGGAGGCTGACCGCGCTAATCGTCCACACCGGAGACCGCATTTTGCGTGCAATCAATAGGGCAAGAGTGCATACTCAAGCGAACGTTAGCGCAAAACAGGTCTTCGTGAGTAATGATCAAGACACCCGTATGCTTGGATTTTGCACGGACATTGCCGGTTCAAATCCTGTCGGTCCGAGCATTATTCCAACGTATCAGGACGAAGCATATGCATAAGATCAGGCTGATGTGTTCCAAAGAAAGGCAGGAAGTAGAGGCGCTCAAGAACCGCCTCTCCGGGGCGGGCGTCCGATCCGAGATCCGAACCAACCGACTTGCGTCCGATCTGGGCATTACCCGGCTTGAGATCTTTGTTGATGAACTGGATTTGCCTACAGCCCTAAAAGTCCGCCAGGACTTTAAGAACTGGGTAGGTGCAGATGCGTCGGCTGGCAGCCCCAGAGGCAATGGAAGAATCCCCGACCCAGGTTTTGTCGTGGGTGGAAGGCCGGACCTAGTGACTGAAGTCGAGGTGCTTCCTTCCCCCTCCAATGAACCGCTGCTGGAGGAGAGTCCAAGTCGCGCTCCCGAAGCAGCCGGGACCGAACCTGAGAGCGAATTCGCCGCGGCCACGGCCTTGCTGGAAAAAGAAGTTGAGGAACTGCTGGTTAGGGAGAGCAAACTGATCGACCGCTGCTCCGCTTTGGAGGAAAAGGTCAAGGCGCTCGACGCGTTGCTGGCGCAAGCCAGGTTGGACCTCGCTCGCAAGCTGTCGCATCGGTCCAACACGGAAAAGACGCTGGCCGATGCATGCGAGGAGCGCGCATCGCTGGTGAAGGAAATGCGGCAACTCGATGCCCGTTTCAAAGCGTCTGAGCAGGCGCTAGCGACCTCTCAAGCTCTGATCGAGTCGCAAAGGCGGGAACTTAAAGATCAACAGGCCAGGATCGCAAACCTCGAGAGGAAGGTCTCCTCACGAGATGCGGAGTTGGAGAAGATTGCAGAGTCGCTCACCAAGGCTCGCGCCGGGATGGATCAGGAGAAGGACCCCCGCCCGCCGGCGGAGCAGAAGTCCGGCGATCTGGCGGCTGCCCGGAAATCCCAGGAGTCCCAACCGGCCACGCAGGCTCAACAACGGGAACACCTTCTTAACGAAAACCAAGATGAGCAGGAGCAGATTCGGGCTTGCGTAGAAAAGGTGAAGGACCTCCGTAGCCGGCTCCGGTCAAAGCTGGCAGCAAACTCGAGACAATTCTCTGGCCTATGAAACGCTGCAGGGAGCCATGCCAGCCCTGACCAACTGTGGTGTCGCCTGGTTCTTCACTCAGTGCGTCAGAAACGGATGGAGAAGATTTTCCAGGCAGAAGCTCTGCCCGTGATTGAGTCGCGCATTGTGTTGTCTTCCGCCGAGCCGTATCTCGCCGGTGCCGCGGGATTGAAGAGCTGGAACAGGTTATCGGTCTTGATCGCTTCCACCGCTATGCCGCTGTAGGTAATATCGTTCTTGATGATTTCATTCGGTTTCACCTCTCGCAAGGACAGCGAGCTGGCCCTCAGCAGCCGTGTGTTCAACTGGGATTCCATTGCGTCTTGCGAGCGCGCCAACTGAGCGCCGCTTGAGATGACCGCAAGACCGCACACCAAAATGAGCATTCTTTTCATATTCTTTCCTTCCGGTCGTCTTGCCTGGTCAAACCTCGGGCATCGGAGGCGAATTGTCAACCGCTTATGCCCATAGCGTAACGCCCAGGGGCTAGAGCGCTATCGGCCCATGCGTATAGTAGATATGCGTCCCGAGCGCTTCTGGTCGCCGCCGATTTTGGACCTTGGAACTTAGGCTCTGGCGCTCTAGCCTTGTGACGTGTTTCGTCCCTGCATCGACCTCCACGAGGGGAAAGTGAAGCAAATCGTTGGCGGCACGCTGGGTGGCGCCGGCGCGCTCTACGGCCCGGCCATCGTCAATAATCTCGGCCACCTCGCGCCGAGTTTCGGCACGGGTTCGAGCGTCAACACCCTGAATATCCGTGGTGCGCTGACGTTCAACAGCGGCTCGATCCTCGATCTTCTGGCCGGCACTTCGGGCGCGACCCTGATCAACGACCAGATCGCAGGCAACGGCAGCAATACCTTGACCTTGCCCAGTAGCGGCCTGGTGACCGTCAATCTCGACAGCCTCATGAGCGGCGGCAGTTTGGCCCTCGGCACCTATACGCTTCTGAACAATTTCGGCTCGATCACGGGTACGCCGTCGAGTGCCTTCACCGTCGGCGCCTCACCGTTGACTAACAAGACGTACACTTTCGCCGAAGTCGGCGCCAACAGCATTACCGTGACCATTGCCAACCTGACGTTGGCCACGTGGCAAGGCGGCGGAGGCGATACGAGCTGGAGCACTTCGGGCAATTGGCAAGGCAACAACGCGCCGCAGGTTGGTTATGCCTTGACTTTTGCCGGCAGCAGTGCAGCCAGCAGCAACGACCTCGCCGCGGGGACGAGTTTCGGCAATATCACCTTCGATGCAACAGCCGGCAGTTTCAACCTGACGGGCAACAAAATCATCCTCGCGGGCAACCTTACGAACAGTTCGACCAATAATCAGACCATCAGCCTGCCCATGACGATTCCCGGCCCGCGCACGGTGGACACCGGCAGCTACAACATGGTCCTGGGCGGACAACTGGATGGCCCGGGTTCGCTGGTCAAGCTGAATGCAGGAACGCTTCTACTGGCGGCAGGCAACAGCTACGCCGGCGGCACGGCCGTACAAAACGGCACGCTACAGCTTGCCGCCTTGGGGGCACTGCCCGCCACCACGGTGCTCACGCTTGGCAGTACCGGGACCGCGGGGACTCTCGACCTCAACGGCCAGACCGCGACTGTCGCCGGATTAGCGACCGACCTCAATACTTCGGCGGCCAGCCAAATCATCGGTAATAGCGATGCAAATCCCGCGGCGCTCATCTTCAGCGGCGGTCTGACCGCCTCCTCGTTCGGCGGCACGATCCAGGACACCCTCTCCGGCGGCACCACGGCACCTGGTACTCCGGGTTCCGTGGCCTTGACCATCGCGGGCGGAACGCTCAATCTGTCCGGCACAAACACCTATTCCGGCGCCACGAACGTCAATGCCGGTAGTCTCGTGCTCGCCAGTTTTGCGGCCATTCCCAGCGGTCCCGGCAAAGGAAACGTAGCTGTCGGCGGCACGCTCGACCTGGGCCGAGTCTCGGCCACGATCAACGGCCTGAGCGGCGCCGGCACCGTTACCTCCGGCCTGGCCGGTTCCGTCACGTTCAGCGTCGGCGCGAACGACCAAACGAGTACCTTCGCCGGCACGATCACCAGCGGCGCGGGCAACGTAGCCTTGATCAAGACCGGTACGGGCACGCTGACACTCTCGGGCAACAGCACGTATTCGGGCGCTACGACCGTCAACGTCGGCACGCTCAAGATCGGTACGGCCAACGCCTTGCCTTCCGGTGCGGGCACGGGAAATGTGTCCGTGACAAGCGGCGCCACGCTCGATTTGGCGGGCAACGCGGCAACCGTCAACGGACTCTCGGGAAGCGGCATCGTCGACAACAGCGGGGCCGCCACCGCCAGCGTCGTCCACGGCGGCAACAACGGGTGGTTCGCCACGCAGCATGGCAAACTGAGCCTGCCCTCCGTGTCCGTCAGCGCCGATGGCGTCTACACCTGGGGCAGTGACCCGACGACGCTCAAGCTGGTCAACAGCCTCCAGATGAACTTTCACGCGGTCACCACGGGCGGCTCGATGGCGATCTCGTTGCTCTCGGCCGACCGCACCGATGTTCCGGCCGGGCTGGTCAAGCCGATCGGCATCTGGGGATTCACGCCGACCAGTCTGCAATTCGGGACGGCGGACCTGACGTTCCGCTACGACGCCAACGAGGCCTTGGCCGAGTCGATCAACGAGAGCACTCTGGGGCTGTATCACTACAACGGCGCCAACTGGACGCAGGTCAGCGGCGTTACCCTGGATATCACCAACCACCTTCTGAT
>Ga0118677_10015630_pt1 | contig 10522 bp, 9 predicted proteins | sample AliMusrvi5mmetaG_FD_86154 | JGI IMG/M metagenome (GOLD analysis project Ga0118677, IMG submission 86154)
ATATAATACTATATCATTCAGCTTTGATATGGAGCCTATTACTACAGTACCCTTGTCACCCATGATTTGCGAGCCCGCGCGGTCCTGCCCTGTTTTTGAATAAGTGAGGGTCACCTGCTTATCGGCATAATCGAAAACCGCGGCGCCGCAGCCGTCCGCGCCGCCTTCCAGAAAGCCGGCGGAGGCGGAAATTTTCAGCGGTTCGCCGAAAAAATAAATGGCCGGATAAACACAGTAACAGCCCAAATCCATCAAACAGCCGCCTGCCATTTCGGGGTTGAAAATGTTCGGAAGCTCTCCGTTTTTGAGCGCCGCGTACCGCGAGGAAAGCTGCGAAAAATCGAAATGAGCGCATGAAATATTTCCGATTTTTTTTAACGCGTCCGCCAGAATTTTTTTAGCCGGAGAATGCATAAACATCATCGCTTCCATATACACCAAATCGCGCTTTTTCGCGAGCGTCTGCAGCCCGGCTAATTCCGCGGGCGTAACGGTCACCGGTTTTTCGCAAAGAACATTTTTATTGTTTTCCAGAAATAAACGGCTTTGCTCAAAATGCAGACTATTCGGCGAAGCGATGTAAACAGCATCGATATCCGACCCCGCAAGCTCGTTTAAATCGGTAAAAACTTTCGGCGCACCGACACGCTTCGCGAAGATTTTGCCCTTTTCCCCCGAGCGCGAATAAACCGCATCGAGCGCCATCCCTTCAACAAGGTTGGCGCCCAAAATAAATTCCTCGGTAATCCAGCTCGTACCTATAACAGCGTATTTTAGCAAACAGGTCATCTCCGATGTTTTTATCGTTTATTGGTAATGGGGTTGGAATCCCCCTCCGGCTGGCGCCGGTTTCCCCCTTTAACGAGGGGGACTTCCGCGGATTCTTCGTCAGCCTCCCTTGTTAAAGGGAGGGGGACCGCTTGCGGTGGTGGGATTCATTATGTCAAATCCATCCCCATCACGACAAAGCCGAAAATGTTTCTGACCTGCGTGAAACCGTATTTTTTGTAGAAATTTATTCCCTTCTCATTGCTCGCCCCGCAAACGAGCATGACGGCAGGCACCTTTTTCGCCTTCAGGTTCGCGAGGTTGGCATCCATCAGTTTGCTGCCTAAACCCTGCCGCTGGTAAGCCGGCAGAATATCAATATGCAGATGCGCGGGATATTTCTTTGAATAAAATTTTACCGGAATAGTTGTGAACCACGCCATAATGCCCTTTGCCAGGCTTGCTTTGCGGACAACGGGGACATATTCTTTGCAGAAGGTATTGTACCACCGGGTGAAATCCATCGCGCTGAAGATATAGCCCACCGCGTTATCGTCGTCGTCCGCTATGACAAAGCAGTTCTGCGGTTCCTGCTCCACATAATAATCGCAGAAGCACGCAAGCAGCAAAACACGCTCTTTCGGTTTACGCGCGTTTTTCGGGCCCGTCTCCAGGCAAATCTCCCTTACATTCTCTTTGTCCTTCGGCTCATACGGTCTTATTCCTGCCAAAATCAACACCTCCAAAATTTTTGTAAATTCCGTTTTCCGTAATAATCGCGGTGATAAGGCCGGCTTCGGTCACATCAAAGGCCGGATTGTAAACATTGATACCCTGCGGCGCCATCGGCTTAGCGTACCACATATCCGTTACTTCCCTGCCCGCTCTCTGCTCAATGGTTATATCCGCGCCCGCCGCGCAAGCCATATCGATGGTTGAGGTCGGCGCCAGCACATAAAACGGTATCCCGTAATATTTCGCGAGCACCGCAACGCCCGACGTGCCGATTTTGTTCGCCGCGTCGCCGTTTGCGGCAATTCTGTCCGCTCCGACGAAAACCGCCTGAATATCGCCCCGCTTCATGATTGACGCCGCCATATTATCGCAGAGCAAGGTTGTTTCAATCCCCGCCTGGGCAAGCTCCCACGCGGTAAGCCGCGCGCCCTGAAGCAGCGGGCGGGTCTCATCCGCGAAAACCCTGAATTTTAAGCCCCGCTCCGCGCCGACATAAATCGGCGCAAGGGCTGTGCCGTATTTGACCGCCGCCAGCCGGCCCGCGTTGCAGTGGGTAAGAATGCCGAAACCGTCACGGATAAGGGTCAGCCCGTTTTCGCCGATTTTGCGGCAGGCGGCAATATCGTTAGCTTTTATTTCAAGCGCTTTTTCCAAAAGCATGCGTTTAACTGTCTGCAACGGCAAAGTGCTGTTGCTCAGCGCCGTTTGCTCCATTTGCTCAAGCGCCCAAAAAAGATTGACGGCGGTAGGCCTTGAAGCGGCAAGGCAGGTTTTGGCGGCGCTGAACAGCGCAAAGAACTGATTAAAATCGTTTGCCGTAATATTTTGGGCAACAACCGCCATGGCAATTGCGGCCGCGACGCCTATTGCCGGCGCGCCGCGCACACGAAGGCTGCGGATGGCTTCATCAATATCCGCAATGCCGGTGAGACTTAAAAAAACAGGCTCGTTGGGCAGCAGGGTTTGGTCAATAATAACAAGGCTGTTTTTGTTTTTATCATAGGTTACGGTTTCAAAGTCCATGCACTATCTCCCTGACCAGGGTTTGAAGCTCCCCGGCCTTTTTGCTGCCGATTTCAATAACCTCTTCGCCGCTCAGGGGTTGGTCGAGTACGCCGGAGGCCATGTTTGTAATCAGCGAAATTGCCAAAACCGGCAAAGAACAGTGGGAAGCGGCAATAACCTCCGGAACGGTGGACATGCCGACGGCGTCCGCGCCGAGAATCCTGAACGCCTTTATTTCCGCCGGGGTTTCGTAACTCGGGCCGGTGCAGGCAATATAGACGCCCTCGCGCAGCGGTATGCCGCATTTCTCAGCCGCCGCTTTGGCAAGTTCACGCAGCGCCGGGGTGTAGGTTTTGCTCATATCGCAGAAGCGCGGGCCGAATTCATCCGCGTTTTTGCCGATAAGCGGGTTTGTGCCCATCATATTGATATGGTCGCTGATAAGCATTAAATCGCCGACACGGAAGCTTGTGTTGATGCCGCCCGCTGCGTTTGTGACAAGCAGCGTTTTGATGCCCAGCATTTTGAGCACTCTGACCGGGTAAACAATGTCCCGCATCGCATAACCCTCGTAGAAATGAAAGCGGCCCTGCATGCAGACGGCTTTTTTGCCCGAAAGCTCACCGAAGGCAAGCCTGCCCTTGTGCCCGGGCGCGGTGGAGCTTGCAAAACCGGGAATGTCCCCGTAATTGATATAAACCGGATGCTCCAGCTTTTCGGCAAGGGAGCCGAGGCCGGAGCCGAGGATGATACCAACCTCCGGTTCAAACCCAATAATTGACTTGATAAAGGCAGCTGCTTTTTCGGGCATAAAATCCCTCCGCCGGTTTAATGAGTGCCGCAAAATCATTGATTTTAATAATTTTATGTAAAGTATTATACCACAATATTTTAAATGTTCAACTAATATTCGGTTGACATAAGCAAATAAAAATAATACAATGCATGTTAGTCAGTGGTCTGTGATAAGTAATAAGTGAAAAGTGTTAAGTGATAAGTGGTCAGAAGTCATCTGATCCAGGAACAACAGGCATTTAGATAACACTGTCTAAAATCTAATATCTAATATCTAACATCTAAATTGGAAGGATTCGTGCTTATTATGGCGAAATGTCCAAATTGCGGATATAAATTAAGAATTTGGGATATCAGCGCGGAATGCCCAAAGTGCAAAATCAGCATACCGAATTTTGACTGGGTTAACCGGTTGGAACAGGATTCAATCGTTGCCACAGCCGCTAACGCGAAGATAAAGCAGACTTTCGCGAATTTACAATATGCTTTTGTCGGCACCAAGGTGAGAATCGCAAGGCTTCCGCTTTCTATTTTGCCGCTCGCGACGTTTTTCCTGCCGCTTTTCACCATTCATTTCAATCTGCCTTTTTTTGATAAAGTCAAATCTTTCAATATATTATCACTTCTCGGCCTGACAAAGACCATTGACTTCGGCGCACTGTCGCACTACCTCTCCTCGCCGGTGCTCGGCGGGGCAACGGTCCGGTTTCTGCTGACAATAGCGTTTGTTTTTCTGAGCTTCCTTTGCCTTGTGCCGGTGGGTCTTTTCTTTTTAATAAGAAATTTTAAAAGCCTGCAAAGCAAAGCGCTTTTTATCACAAACCTTGTGGCCGGCATTATGATGATTGTAAGCGCCGTTCTTTTTACAGGTTTTACCCATCTGCAGCAGGCAAGCACCGTAAACGCCTTCAGCGGCAAAATAGGGTTCGGGATGTATATCTGCATCGTTTCGTTCTTCGCTTCGTCAGTCATCAACTTAGTGGTTGCCAAAAGCAAGGTAGTTATGCCGGAGCCGAAAGAAAAGAAGAAAGAAGAAAAGGCAAAATAAACGGAAAGATAAATAAACTGAAATAAGATGTTTTTGGGGGCGGCAGCATATTGCCTCCCCTTTTTATATCAGTTTTTCTATGAAATACCACCCGATGCCCGCCGCGCCCGCGCCCACCATAACATAAATAGGGTTCGGTTTGAAAATCCGCAGAACCAAAAAGCAAACCGCGAGAAAGCCGATTGACAGAAGATTTACATCGGCAAAGCTGTGCGGCAGCGTCATCGCGACCACCGCAGGGCGGATACCGCCGAGAACACCCTGCACGCCTTTCAGGTTTTTATATTTGGCGTAAAAGAAACCGAGCGTTAAAACGATGATGCAGGAGGGCAAAACAGAAGCGGTGACCGCGACTGCCGCGCCAACCATGCCGGCGACCTTTATGCCGACAAAGGTAGCGGCCGCCGTCGCGATCGGACCTGGTGTTATTTGAGAAATGGTGATTACATCCGCGAACTGGGAAAGGTTCAGCCAATGATGCAGGTCAACAACCTGATATTGAATTTGGGGCAGCGCCGCGTAACCGCCGCCGAAACTGAAAAGGCCTACCTGGAAAAAGCTCCAGAAGAGTTTCAGGTAAATCAATTTGGCGCACCCCCTTTATGCCTGGATTTATAAAGGGTGTCGCAGCCGCCTATCACGGCGCAGACTGCCAGAATCAGCAAAATACTGACCTTGAAGAAGTATGCCGCGATAAAGGCAATTATCATAATCGCGACTGACAGAACGCTTTTTTCTTTAATAATGCTTTTTGTCATGGTAATGACAACGTCAATCAGCACCGCCGCGATACCGATGCGCATACCGAGCATGGCGGCATTGACAATTGGGTTTGACCTGAACTGCGCGTAAAGCAGGAAAACAACGGATACGATAACAAAAATCGGCAAAACGGTGCCCAAAACGGCAATAAACGCGCCGAACACACCCGCAAGGCGGTAACCGACAAGAATCGAGGTGTTGACGGCAATCGGGCCGGGCGATGCCTGGGCGATCGCGACAAAATCCAGCATCTCTTTTTCTTCCACCCATTTAAGCTTTTCAACGAACTTTTTGTTCATTAACGGCACAATAACATAGCCCCCGCCAAAAGTGAAGGCACTGATGGTGAAGGTTGAAAGGAAAAGATTCAAATAGAATTTGGGTGTTTTTTTGATTCGGATCACCTCGGGCAAACATTTTGTTCATTATATAACAACGTTCGATTTTAGTCAAAGCAATTGATAAACAACGCTTGAATAATTTCAAAATATCTTATATAATGAAAAACGAATAAAATTATAATACGAGGTGTTTTAGATGGCAAAATACGCAATCGGCGTGGATTACGGCACACTTTCCGGCAGGGCGCTTATCGTTAATGTTGAAACGGGCGAAGAACTGGCGACGGCTGTTTTGGACTTTCCGCACGGGGTGATGAGCGAGGCGCTCCCCTGCGGCAAAAAGCTTCCGCACGACTGGGCGCTGCAACACCCGCAGGATTACCTGGATGTGCTGGCCGTCACCATCCCGCAGGTTTTGAAGGAATCCGGTGTAAAAAGCGAAGATGTTATCGGCGTCGGTATTGATTTTACCGCCTGCACCATTTTGCCGGCTTTGGCGGACGGAACGCCTCTTTGCTTTTTGGACGAATACAAGTGCGAGCCGCATGCCTATGTGAAGCTTTGGAAGCACCACGCGGCGCAGGCGCAGGCGAACAAACTGAACGCTGTTGCCGAAGCGCGCGGCGAAAAGTGGCTGCAGAATTACGGCGGCAAGGTATCCTCCGAATGGGCTATCCCCAAAATTTGGCAGCTTTTGGACGAGGCGCCGGAACTGTACGCGAAGATGGATAAATATATTGAAGCGGCGGACTGGATCGTTTGGCAGATGACAGGCGCGGAAACCCGCAACGCCTGCTGCGCGGGCTATAAAGCGCTTTGGAACAAAAACACGGGTTTCCCGTCAAACGGCTTTTTCAAAGCGCTTGACCCGAGGCTCGAAAATGTGATAGATGAAAAATTCGGCAGGGATATTATGCCTTTGGGTGCGAAAGCCGGGGGTATTACGGCGGCGATGGCAAGGCTCACAGGGCTCAAGGAAGGCACCGCCGTTGCCGTGGGCGTTATCGACGCGCATATCTTCGTGCCTGCGGTCGGCATCACCAGAGAAGGCGAAATGCTCGCGATTATGGGCACTTCCACCTGCCATATGATGATGGGCACGGTTGAAAAGCAGGTGCAGGGCATCTGCGGCGTTGTTGCGGACGGGATTATGCCCGGGCTTTACGGCTACGAAGCCGGCCAGGGCTGCGTCGGCGACCATTTCCAGTGGTTTATCGACACCTGCCTGCCGAAAAGCTATTATGACGAGGCGAAGGAAAGCGGCATCAGCATACACAAGCTGCTGCGCCAGAAATGCGAACAGCAGCGCCCCGGCGAAAGCGGCCTGCTCGCGCTCGACTGGTGGAACGGCAACCGTTCCGTTTTGGTGGATGTGGATTTAACCGGTATGCTGCTCGGCATGACGCTGCAGACAAAACCCGAGGAAATATACCGGGCGCTGATTGAGGCGACCGCTTTCGGCACACGCATGATTATAGAAACCTTCCGCGAATACGGCGTAGGCGTCGATACCTTCTACGCCGCGGGCGGCATTTCGCAGAAAGACCCGATGCTGATGCAGATTTACGCCGATGTGATTAAAATGCCGATTAAAATAGCCGGTTCCGAACAGGGCGGCGCTTTGGGTTCCGCGATATTCGGCGCGTTCGCCGCCGGCAGCGAAAACGGCGGGTATGACGATGTTTTTGAGGCGGCGAAGGCCATGGGCAAGGTGAAGGATTTGGTGTATTACCCGAACGCCGCCAATTCCGAGATATATGACAAGCTCTTTGCCGAATACAAGATTTTGCACGACTATTTCGGCAGAGGCGAAAACGATGTGATGAAAAGGCTGAAGGCGCTGAAATAAGTGGTTAGTGGTTAGTGGAATCCCCCTCCGGCTAACGCCGGTTTCCCCCTTTAACAAGGGGGACAAAAAAAGCCTCTCTTGTCAAAGGGAGGGGGACCGCCGAGGCGGTGGTGGGATTTTCTTGCGAGAAACGCTTGCGGTGGTGGGATTGAGATGAAGGGAAAGTGATTAAAATGAAACAGTACGTTTTCTATTTTATCGTCGGCTCGCAGTATCTTTACGGCGAGGATACGCTGAATCAAGTCAATAAGGACGCGGCCATAATGGTTGATGGGTTAAACAACAACCCTTTCATCCCCTGCGCTGTTGTTTACAAGCCGTGCGTCAAGACATCGGACGAGATTTCCGCTGTTATCCGCGAAGCCAACGGCGACCCAAGCTGCGCCGGCGTTATCACCTGGATGCACACCTTCTCGCCTTCCAAAATGTGGATTGCGGGGCTTTCCTCCCTGCAAAAACCGTACCTGCATGTGAACACACAGTTCAACCGCGACATCCCCTGGGGCGAAATCGACATGGACTTTATGAACCTCAACCAAAGCGCGCACGGGGACAGAGAGCACGGCTATATCGCCGCGCGCATGCGTTTGCCGCGCAAGGTTATCGCGGGGCACTGGCAAAACGGTGAATTTGCTGCCGAAGTCGGCGCGTGGATGCGCTCGGCCGTCGGCGCGGTTGAAAGCAAGCGCCTGCGCGTGCTGAGAATAAGCGACAATATGCGGGATGTGGCCGTGACGGAAGGCGACAAAATCGAAGCGCAGCTGAAACTCGGCTGGCAGGTGGACCATTACGGCGTCGGAGACATCGCGGACGCCGCGGAACTGGTTACCGAGGAAGAAATTGACGCCCAGATGGCAGAATATGAAGAATTTTATAAAATAGACACGGACGATATTGACTCCGTCCGCTACCAGGCGAGGCTTGAAACGGCACTCCTGAAGTTTATGGAAAAGGGCTGTTTCGGCGCTTTCCATACGAATTTTCAGGATTTGCACGGGCTGAAGCAATTACCCGGCCTTGCCGCGCAGGACCTTTCGCGCAAAGGCTACGGCTTTGCCGCCGAGGGGGACTGGAAAACGGCGGGGCTTGCGAGAACCATGAAGCTCATGGCGCAGGGGCTTAGCGGCGGCACGGCTTTTATGGAGGATTACACCTACCACTTTGAGCCGGGCAACGAGATGATTTTAGGCGCGCACATGCTGGAGGTTTGCCCCACGCTTGCCGCGGAACAGCCAAAAATTCAGGTGCACCCGCTTGGCATAGGCGGCAAAGAACCGCCCGCCCGCGCCGTATTCAAGGCAAAGGCAGGCAAGGCAATTGTTGTTTCGCTTGTGGATATGGGCAACCGGCTGCGCATGATTGTCAACGACATTGAATGCGTTGAACAGCCGCAGGAAATGCCGAAGCTCCCTGTGGCGGGCGTTTTGTGGAAACCCGCGCCGAGCCTTAAAACATCGGCGGAGGCGTGGATACTTGCCGGCGGGGCGCATCATTCGGTTTTAAGCTTTGATTTAACCGCGCAGCAAATGGCGGATTTCGCGGAAATAACCGGTATTGAATTTATCTATATCAATAAAGACACCACTATCCCCGATTTCCGCAAAGAGCTTTTCTACAACGACATTGCATGGAGAGTGAATATTTAATGCTTGAAGCTTTGAGAGAAGATGTTTACAAAGCGAATATGCTGCTGGTTCAATACGGGCTGGTTCAGTTTACATGGGGCAACGCCTCGGGGATTGACCGAAAAAAAGGGCTGGTTGTCATCAAGCCTTCCGGCGTGCCTTACGATGAGCTTTCGCCCGAAAACATGGTTATTGTTGATTTAACGGGCAATAAAATAGAGGGCGCGTTCAGCCCCTCCGTTGATACCCCAACCCATATTTTTCTTTACAACAGCTTTCCGGACATCGGCGGCGTTGCGCATACCCATTCGCAATGGGCAACCATTTGGGCGCAGGCGGGCCGGTCTATTCCGCCCTACGGCACCACACACGCAGACTTTGCTTACGGGTCTATCCCCTGCACAAGAGAACTTTCAAAGCCTCAGGTAAAAACAGATTATGAAATGAACATAGGCAGGATAATTGTCCAGCATTTTCATGATAACTGCATCAACCCCCAGGTGATACCCGCCGTGCTTGTAAAATCACACGGGCCGTTTACTTGGGGTTCCGATTGCTTGAAGGCGGTTGAAAACGCGGCGATACTTGAGAACATCGCGATGATGGCCAAACACACCGAAGCCCTCGCGAAGGTCTATCCGCTTGAACAGTATCTGCTTGACAAGCATTACCTGCGCAAGCACGGCAGCAAAGCAACCTACGGGCAAAAGCAGTAGCGATTAAAGCGTCACGCCGTCTTTGAAGATGGCAATTTCCCTGTAACCGTTCATCTCATTCTTTGTTTCGGTTTTGCCGCCTGCAACTTCGAGCACCAGCTCAAGCAGTTCGGCGGCCGCGGTATCGAAGGGCTTGCCCGCCAAAATTCCGCCCGCGTCATAATCTATCCAATTTGCCTTTTTCTTTGCCAAAGCGGAGTTGGAGGCAATTTTTATTGTCGGCACCGGCGCGCCCAAAGGGGTGCCTCTGCCGGTGGTGAACAAAATAATATCGGCGCCGCTTGCAGCCAGATTGGTGCAGGAGACAATATCGTTCCCCGGGCCTGTTAAAAGGTTCAGCCCCGCTTTGAGGCACGGCTCGCCGCAGCCTAAAACAGCGTTCACGGGCGCTGTGCCGCCCTTTTGAATGCAGCCCAGGGACTTTTCCTCAAGGGTTGTTATGCCGCCTTCTTTGTTGCCGGGCGACGGATTTTCATAAACAGCCTGCCCGTGGCGGAAGAAATATTGCTTGAAGCCGTTAATCATGGTGACAATATCGTCAAAAACATCCCTATTCTTTGCCCTGTTCATCAAAATTGTTTCCGCGCCGAACATTTCAGGCACTTCGGTCAATACAGAGATTCCGCCCTGAGCAATCAGGAAGTCAGAAAACAAACCTAACAGCGGATTAGCTGTAATTCCCGAAAATCCATCCGAGCCGCCGCATTTCAAACCAACTTTCAGTTCGGAAAGCGGAATATCTACCCGAACATCTTTTGAAACTACTTCGTAAATCTCACGGAGTAAGTCCATTCCCACTTCATATTCATCTTCCACCTTTTGGGTTTCCATGAATTTGATACGGGATTCGTCATAATCGCCAAGCAATTCTTTGAATG
>Ga0118677_10015631_pt1 | contig 10522 bp, 5 predicted proteins | sample AliMusrvi5mmetaG_FD_86154 | JGI IMG/M metagenome (GOLD analysis project Ga0118677, IMG submission 86154)
TGAATTTAGGCGGTGGTACCGGTGATTGGAGCAGTGATAATTCGGCAATAGCCACTGTTAATACTTCAGGTGTCGTAACTGGCGTAGCGGCTGGAACAACTTATATTGTTTATTCAATCACAGGCTGCGGTGGAACGCCATCTGCAAAACAGTTAGTGACAATTGATCCGGATGCAAGCATTGGCTCTGTGACAGGAACAAGTCCTCTTTGTATAAGTGGAACAGCCACTTATACCGCCAACACTGTTGTATTGAGTACTCATGGAACCGGTTCATGGAGCAGTAGCAACACTGCTGTTGCAACTGTTAGTACTTCCGGTTTGGTAACCGGAGTATCTAATGGAACCAGTAATATTATTTATACAATTTCAGGTGGTTGCAATGGAACACCTTCTGCGCAGAAAAATGTCACAATTAATCTTGATGCTAGTATCGTCTCTGTTACCGGCTCCAGTCCTATATGTATTGGTTCAGGTAATGCTGTATCTTATACTGCAAACACGGTAGTTTTAGGAGGAGGTACAGGGTCCTGGAGTAGTAGCGCAACCGGAGTTGCTACTGTAAGTACATCAGGTCTGGTAACAGGAGTTGCGGCAGGAACAAGCGATATTACATACACCATTACCGGTGGTTGCAATGGAACACCTTCTGCATATCAGCAAATAACTATTCACCCGAATGCCAGTATCAGTTCAGTAACGGGGACCAGTCCATTATGTATAGGTGCAACTGCAACATACAATGCTAACACTGTATATCTGGGAGGTGGTTCAGGAGCATGGAGTAGCGATAATACTGCTATTGCAACTGTTAATGCTTCATCAGGTGTTGTAACAGGAGTGTCAGTAGGAAGTTGCAACATAAAATACACAATTACCGGTGGATGTGGAGGTACTCAATCAGCTCAGCAGGTAGTAAATATTAGTCCTGATGCCAGCATTGGCTCAGTGACAGGAACAACACCACTTTGTATTAACGCCAATGCTACTTATCATGCGAACACTGTTGTATTAAGTGGAGGTTCTGGCTCCTGGAGCAGCGACAACACAGATATTGCAACAGTTGATGCTTCATCGGGTGTCGTTACCGCTGTTAGTGATGGAAGTTGTGATATTATTTATTCAATCAGCGGAGGTTGCAATACATCTCCAACTGCTCAACAAGTTTTAAATGTTAACCCCGATGCTTATATACAAGGAGTAACAGGAACTACTCCTTTATGTATAGGTGCAACAGCAACATATACAACTTACAATATTGTTATGGGAGGAGGAACCGGTGGATGGAGTAGTACTGCTACAGGTATTGCTACTGTTGATGCTTCAACAGGTGTGGTCACCGCTGTGTCAGCAGGAACCTGCTACATAGTTTATACCATCAATGGATGTAATGGAACCCCGACAGCAAAGCAAAAAGTTACAATTAATTCGGATGCAAGTATCGCTTCTGTTACCGGTACAAGTCCTTTATGCTTAACCGGTACTGCTACCTACCATGCTAACACAGTAGATTTAGGTGGTGGTTCAGGAGCATGGAGCAGTAGTAGCACGGCTATTGCAACTGTTAGTACTTCTGGTTTAGTAACAGGTGTTTCTGCTGGAACCGGCAATATTACCTATACTATTACAGGTGGCTGTGGTGGAACTCAATCTGCTTATCAGTCTGTTACTGTCAATGAAGATGCAAGTATTGCTTCTGTTTCCGGCACAAGCACTTTGTGTATTTCAGGAACAGCAACCTACTCTTCCAATACGGTAGTGTTAGGTGGTGGCTCAGGAGCATGGAGCAGCAGCAACACTGCTATTGCAACGGTTAGCACTTCTGGTATAGTAACCGGTGTCTCTGACGGAACCTGCAATATTACTTATACTATTACTGGTGGGTGTAACGGAACCCAATCGGCTCATCAACAAGTTACAATAAGCACAAATGCAAGTATTGCATCGGTAACAGGCACAAGTCCATTGTGTATTAGTGGTACTGCAACTTATAGTGCAAATACTGTAGATTTGGGTGGTGCAGGTTCAGCAGCATGGAGCAGCAGCAACACTTCTATTGCAACGGTTAGCACTTCTGGTATAGTAACCGGGGTTTCTGACGGAACCTGCAATATTACTTATACTATTACTGGTGGTTGTAACGGAACTCAATCGGCACATCAACAAGTTACAATTAACACAAATGCAAGCATCGCATCAGTAACAGGCACAAGTCCAATGTGTATTGGTGCTACTGCAACCTATAATGCAAATACTGTTGACTTGGGCAGCACAGGATCAGGAGCCTGGAGCAGCAGTAATACTGCAATTGCAACTGTAGATGCCTCTTCGGGTGAAGTGACTTGTGTTGCAGCAGGAACCTGCAACATTGCTTATACAATTACCGGCGGTTGTGGTGGAACACAATCCGCACAACAATTATTGACAGTCTATAGCAATTCATGGATTGGTACTACAAGTACTAACTGGAATACTGCTGCTAACTGGTGTAATGGAGTTCCAACATCCACAACAGATGTAGTTATTCCTTCAGGAACAACTTACTCACCTCATGTCACCTCGGATCCTACAACACCGGCAGTATGTAACAATCTTACTATTAATTCAGGGGCGGTATTGACAGTTGATGCTGGAAAAGCTCTGACTGTTAATGGTACAACAACATTGGCAAGCGCTCAATGTCTCATTCTTAAATCAGCTGCCGGTCAGGCAGCCGGTGGCACCGGTTCTTTTATTGATAATGGCATTACAGGTTCAGGAACAGCCAAAGTTGAAAAGTATCTTTCTACAGGACGGTATTGGTACATAGGTTCACCAATCACTTCAACCAGTGCAGTGAATGCTTATGGTACAATGTCAACTGTTCCAAGTACAGGTACAAGAGATTTCTACTGGAATGAACCGACTCATGCCTATGTCACAACGGTTAACAGTGATATTTTAATACCTTCACGTGGATATGCCTTTGAAGAATTCGGTAGTTCACCAATTACCGCAACATATATTGGTAATCTGAACACAGGAACTGTAACAGCAAATCTAACATATACTGCAGGAACAAAACAAGGTTTCAACCTGGTAAGCAACCCATACCCCTCTGCAATTAACTGGGGTTCTCAAAACAGCCCTACTACCGGTTTAACACAAACCAATATTGAACAAACTATTCAATATAAGGTTCCTGGTACTTATGCCACATGGAATTCAATGGGAAGTGGAACCGGTGTAAATGGTGGGCAACAGTATGTTCCTGCTATGCAAGCTTTCTGGGTACGTGTTGCCGCAGGTAATAGTACCGGTAATATTCAATTTACCAATGCCATTAGAGTACATAGCTCTCAAGCAGCATATAAACTTACTGATCCTCCCAATTTATTCCGTTTGGAAATTTCAAGAGATACACTTATTGATGAATCTGTAGTTACCTTCTATGCTGCAGCTTTGGGTGGTTTTGAAAACTATGACTCACCAAAAATGCTGTCTGACGAACCATCGTATCCTCAATTATACTCTTATACGACAAATTCAGTTCAGGTTGCAGTAAATGGTCAGCCGTTACTGGTATCTGGAGTTGAAAGAGTTATTCCACTTGGTTATCTCACCAACGTTGCCGGAAATCTCAAAATTACTGCTACTAACCTGGCACAGTTTGATCCAAATACCACAGTTTATCTGGAAGATGTTTTACTGAATACAACACAGAATCTTTCTTCCAATAAAACCTATTCATTCACATCCAATGCAGGAACATTCAACAGCCGTTTCAAACTGCATTTTAATAAATCCAGCAATTCATTACCAATTCAACTTGTCAGTTTTGATGCAAAATGCCAGGACAATAAAGTTAATGTAAATTGGTCAACAGCTTCTGAAACCAATAACGACTACTTTACTATTGAGCGTAGTGCTGATGCTTCAAGCTGGGAATTCTTAAAGAAGGTTGCAGGTAGCGGTAACAGCAATGCTCTTCTGAACTATTCTACAATGGATAATAACCCACTTAGTGGAATTTCATATTATCGCCTGAAACAAACTGATTTCAATGGTCAGTCTGAAACATTCAGTCCGGTCGCAGTTAAATGTTCTGAAGAATCTTCACAGTTGGATATTACTTATTATCCTAACCCATTTACATCGGAAGTTTATGCAGTAATTAATAATTCAATCTCTGACAATGCCATTGTAAATGTGTATAACATACTTGGAAGTATAGTTTACTCTAAGAATATCAACCACGATCAACTGGCACTTAAATCATTTGAATTGGATCTATCCAAACTGACCGATGGTGTGTATTTCATTGAATTCAAATCTGACTCTTATTCGGGTATTACCAAATTAGTGAAAACCAATAAGTATTAACCTTAAAATAAACATTACCCGTGAAATGCTGGTTTTAAAACTGCATTTCACGGGTAATAAAAACAAACTAAATCAATTCTGAAATATGAAAACATTCGAAAAAACAGCCACTAATAAGCGTAAGTATGTTCAACCACGAATTAATAGTGTAAAGTTAGATAAGGAGATTTCTCTTGTGATGCAATCTAGCGCTCCAGATGATCCACCTGATGGTTCTTTGCAACCTGAGCATTTCAGTATTAATCCGTTTAAACTGATTAGACCCTAGTACTTCTATTGTCTTGATATTTTCCGCTTTCTCCTATAAAAGTGGTATTTCTCGTTAAATGAAACTTTAGACATTAATGTTCAATTATCAGGTTTTATGTTTGCCGGAACATTGTTGCATTTTTGATTAAATTATAAAAGGTATAGAGTCAGACTCTGTACCTTTTTTGCTTTTCATAATTTGATGGAATCAGAGTAATAGATGGCAGAGAATATTTTTTAGATATTCTTTAATTTGATCCTTCACAGGCTTACTTTCAGCTTCACCTCGGCCTAAAAATTCACCTCTCTCCTATGAAGCAACAGTTGCATTTTCAAAGTTATTTCATTTAATTTCCAAAAGGTATTTTTTCTTTCTGTAATTTTGGGAATTCTTATTTTTCAAAACTATTCATGATACCTGATAATACTACTAATAAATGCTGTCTTTGCGATGGGACTTCATTTAAAAAAATCCCATTTCGTTATGCCTTTAAAGGTAGATTCCTCGATGGGCAAAAATGCAGTTCATGCGGATTGATTTCAATCTTTCCAAGGCCTTCAGATGACGAGATAGAGGAAATGTATTCGGATGACTATTTTACGGTAGCTGACAAAAATACACATCATGCAAAAACGGATTACATCAGCGATATTCAAAAAGTTGACTATACTGATCAAATAAAATATATCAGGCAATTTGCACAGACAGGCAACTTCCTTGAGGTAGGATGTGCAGCCGGTTCATTCTTAAATCAACTGCGTAATAATGGATTTAATGTAACAGGAGTTGAGTTATCAACTTTCGCTGCAGAGTATGGGAAAAAGAATTACGGAATAGATATCATCAACAAACCATTTGATGATGTTCTTCTTGGCAAAGAGCTTCAGGAAAACGGTTTTGATATCATCATGATGGGTGACGTGCTTGAACATTTTACTGATCCTGCCAAAGCAATGGAACTTTCGTGCAAATTATTAAAAAAGGGAGGAAAACTGATCACGCATGTGCCGGGAACACTCAACCTTATTTCGAGCAGGCTGGCATTTGCCTGGTATCGCCTGTCGGGAAAGCAAAAAACCATGAACATTCCACCTTATCATCTAACAGAATTTTTCCCAGGAACACTGAGAAAAATGTTTTTAAAAACAGGTTTCGCATCCGCTGAGATCATTCAAAAAACCAAACATCCGAGAACAATTCCGCTGAGACATTCCAAGATTGAAAACTTTGTAAAACTCACCACACAGTATCCGAATTTTTTCATCACTAAGATCTTTGGCATCTATGGTGACAGGATAACAGGTATAGGGACTAAATAAAAAAGGGAGATTGAATCTCCCTTTTTTATTACTTATGATCGAAAAAAAATTATCTTTTGTGCAATCTCTCATCAGAAACAGTGAGTTTCTTCCTACCGGCTGCCCTGCGCGATGATAATACTTTACGCCCGTTGGCAGTGGACATTCTTTCTCTGAAACCATGTTTGTTTCTTCTTTTCCTTTGTGATGGTTGAAATGTTCTTTTCATTGTTGCTGATTTTTTAGGGACTGCAAAGATAGATATTTTTTGTTTTTCACCAAACTTTTTTGAAATTTTATTTTAACGGTGCATTTTTCAGAGTTTCAACAAGGAAATCCCAGAACTTTTTTACTGATGCAACGTTGACTTTTTCATCCGGAGAGTGTGGAAAACGAATGGTTGGACCAAATGAGATCATGTCCCAATGTTTGTAAACACCACCAAGTAAACCGCACTCAAGACCGGCGTGAATAGCAGCAATTTTAGGTCTGTTGCCGAATTGTTTTTCGTAAGCGCCCAGCATTTCTTTTAGAATAGGAGAGTCCATGTTGGGTTTCCAACCTGGATATTGCCCATCAAACATTGCTTCAGCTCCTGCAAGGCTGTAAACTGATTCCATCATATTTTCCAGGTCATCTTTTGCAGAATCTACAGAGCTGCGAAGAAGGCACTGAACAATAATTTCGCCTTGTTGTAATTTAATAATTGCAAGGTTGGTTGAAGTTTCAACAAGTCCTTTCATATCCTGGCTGTCCCTGATAACACCATTCGGAGTAGCATAGATTGCATTGAACAGGTTGAATGTTGTACGCAGATCAACAACTTTTGCGGGCAGTGGAGCAGGCTCAAGTATAATTTTCAGATCAGTTTCAACACCTTTGTATTCATTGACCACAATAGGCATGAATCCTTCAATAAATTTTTTGAATGCGTCAACCTTGTTGCTTTCAATCGTAATCACAGCAAAGGATTCGCGAGGAATAGCATTGCGCAATGATCCTCCTTCAATTGCTGAAAGACGTATTCCAAAAGTTTTGTGAGCCGACCAAAGCATGCGGTTCAGTATCTTGTTTGAATTGCCTCTTTCCAGTGCAATATCAACACCAGAGTGGCCACCTTTCAAACCAGTCACACTTAATTTAAATGCCTGCGAACCGGCAGGAACAGCTTCTTCAGTGAACTTAAATTTGAAATTTCCATTGGTACCACCGGCACATCCAACATATAATTCACCCTCATCTTCTGAATCGAGATTCATAAGAATATCACCGGTCAGATAACCTGATTTTAGTCCGAAAGCGCCGGTCATTCCGGTTTCTTCATCAATTGTGAATAATGCTTCAACCTGTCCGTGTACAAGGTCTTTTGACTCGAGAACAGCCATAGCAGCAGCAACACCAATTCCGTTGTCTGCTCCAAGCGTTGTTCCTTTAGCTTTTACCCATTCGCCATCAATCCATGGGATGATAGGGTCTTTTTCAAAATCGTGAGCAGTGTCATTGTTTTTCTGAGGCACCATGTCAAGGTGGCCCTGCAAAACAATTCCCTTTCTGTTTTCCATGCCGGGGGTGGCAGGTTTGCGAATGATCACATTGCCCACTTCATCAACTTTTGTGTCGAGGCCAAGTCCTTTTGCCCATTTCACAACATGATCGCTAAGTTTTTGTTCGAATTTCGAAGGATGCGGAATACCGCAGATATCTTCAAAATGATTCCATAATGCTGCAGGTTGCAGCGTTCCTAAAATATTTCCCATAATTAATTCTCCTTTTTTTGGATTTCTTTAAATGATATGTATTTGTTGTTGTATAATGTTGATAAAAATTTTCCTAACCGTTGGTGAACCTGCTGAATTTTTTCTCCGAATTTCTCTGTAAGCTCAATGGCTATCTGATCCACGCTTCTTTTTCCGTCAATCAGCAGCCAGCTTGCAGACCCGAGTTCATCAAGTTTCATGTGAATATAGGGCGATTTGTTGCCCAGCATATATTTGCTGACCCTGGCATTTTTGAACTTCGGATAAAGCAAAGTAACCAAACCTTCATCATTAATCTCATGACCAATCTTTGTGAATGGAGTAAGATCAAGCAGGCTTGATTTCTTTAGTATTTTACGACGTTCAAAAAAGTTCAGTTCCATTTGTCAATAGTCAATAGTCAAAAGTCAATTGTCATTTGTCAATGGTCAATGGTCAATGGTCAATAGCTTATGACTACTGACCAATGACTAATGACTTTTAATATTTAGAAGCTTCCACTTGGTGGTGGTGGTTCACTTGCATCACCTTTGTTCTTAAGCGGAATATAAATCAGTGAAATTGCGATTAAGGTAAGTACTGCCAAGCTTACAATGATTGAAGGATTATCAAATATTGCAGGTGTGGGTACGCCAATGAAATAAAGCAATGCAAACACAAGTCCCATCAATGCTTCTCCGGCAATATAACCGGAGGCAAGCAATATTCCGACATTGTCCATTCGGATCATTTGTCCTTTGGAATATTTCATCACAGGCTCGCCCTTTTCATCCAGAACTTCTTTTCCTTTTTCTTTCTTCTTTGAATTAAACATTTCGAGAATTCCTTTTACACAACCGCCAAGGAATATTGCAAATGTTGTTTCGAGCGGAAGATACATACCAACACTGACCAGCATCGGGCTTTTCACCTGCATCAGGATAAGTCCCATACCCATCAGCATACCAACGATGATCAATGGCCATGCCATTTGTCCGCCAACAATTCCTCTTGACAACATAGCCATCAAACTTGCCTGAGGAGCAGGAAGGTTTTTGCTTCCAAAACCGCCGTCATAACCATCAGTAAGTCCCTTTGCAATGTCGCCCTGATTAAGGATAACAAGTACTCCAAACATTACAGCGCCTGCAAAAACAACCCCTATGATATCGCCAACCTGCATCCTCCATGGTGTACCACCTAGAATATGTCCGGCCTTTAAGTCCTGAAGCATTTCACCGGCAACTGCTGCCGAAACGCAAACAATAGCAGCAACACCCAAAACTGTTGCAACTCCGGAATCTCCTGTTACACCAAGCGCAACCAGTATCAATGCTGTTACAACCAAAGCTGTCAGCGTAAGTCCGCTGATAGGATTATTGCTCGACCCCATGATGCCAACAAGGTAACCGGATACTGCGCCAAACAAAAACGCCAGTATTATCAGCAATGTTGATGCTACAACGGAAACGAGGATGCCTGCATTGAAAATAAAGAACGAAATCACGAATGTTAAACAAGCAACAACCAAAATTCCAACAACGATCCAGTTGAAAGGAATATCTTTATCAGTGCGTGAAGTTTCAACTTTGCTGCCACCTGCTGCTTTGCGAACATCACCAATAGCTCTTTTCAAACCTTCGCCAAGACTCTTGCGCATTTTAAATAAAGTAAAACATGCTCCCATCAGCATACCACCGATAGCAATCGGGCGAACGATGAAGCGCCATATCTGACCAATCTGGAAAGTTGAACTGCTCACTTTTTCCAAAGCATCGGCAGTTGATAAACTGGGATCCTTGTGCTGAAGCATGGCAGCCCAGCTATTCAGGAAATCCATGTCAATGGAAGGCGAGATGAAATAATAAATAATAGGAGCAAGCAAACCCCAAGCGATCAATCCACCACTGAAGTTCAGAGCGCCGTATTTTGGTCCGATGATGTAACCAACTCCCATATATGCCGGGCTTATGCCGGGTGTGCTCAACATGATCCCGCCTTTTCCTGTAAATAAAGTTCCGGTGATCGTCTGTTTTGAAAAAGCAATGAACTTATCCCATGATGTGGCAAAAAACTTTAGCTGACCAAGAGCCTGTATGATTGCTCCACCTGCCATTGCGCCAAAAAGAAATTTAGATCCGCCACCGCTTCTGCGACCAGCTTTGTGTATTTCGGCTGCTGCAATGGATTCGGGAAATTTAAGTTCAACATCCTCTACCATCACCCTGCGAAGAAGCGCCACGAACATGATACCGAGAATACCACCTGCGATTAAAATTAAAGAAGAAGTTAAGTAATGTCCTATGGTGAAAAAATCAGGCCATATACCGGAAATAAAAAATGCCGGCAGTGTGAAAATGGCACCTGCAGCAACCGACTCACCAATGGAACCTACTGTACGTGCAAAGTTTTCTTCGAGAATAGAACCTTTCATAGCCTTCAGAATGGCCATTCCTATAACGGCTGCAGGGTAAGTTGCAGCAATGGTCATACCCGCGCGCAAGCCAAGATAAGCATTGGCGGCGCCAAGTACAACGGCCATAATTAGACCGATAATCAATGCCCGAACAGTGAATTCAGACATGTTGGTTTCCGCTGATACAAACGGAACAAATTTCTTTTCTTCTGACATAAAAATTAAAATTAGGTTAATAAATATGGTTAGTAAAATTTTCGCTAATGTAAGAAAAAAATAAAGATGCGAAATTATTTAAGTTTTTTTATAGAGGAATCCCGCAGCCAATGACGGCTGACCATTGACCAATGACAAATGACGATTGACTAATTTTATTCTTTCACAAACTTCTTCACTGCAATTCCCTTTTCTGTTTTAACTTCAACCACATAAACTCCGCAAGGAAAGGCTGAAACATCAAC
>Ga0118677_10015632_pt1 | contig 10521 bp, 13 predicted proteins | sample AliMusrvi5mmetaG_FD_86154 | JGI IMG/M metagenome (GOLD analysis project Ga0118677, IMG submission 86154)
TCAGTATTTTGATCAGTTCACGGTCAAAAAGCATGGATACAAGTCTCTGATTTCCATTTACAACCGGAAGCTGATCGACACGGGCACGTTTCATCTTTAGTGCACATTCACTAACACCTGCATTCACAGGAACTGCAATAACATTCTCAATCATCGCATACTTTACAGCCTTTAATGGTAACTGCACACGTGATATTCCGTAACTTATCGTATGAAGATCACGGATGCTCTCCCATGTCCATTCATCATCATCGGTCCCGTTAGAGAAGTCCCTGATTTCAACACTATCTTCGATCATCGAGTGGCGGATAAGATCACGTTCTGATATAATGCCTTTGAGCATGTTTGATTTGTCAAGTATCGGGATAGCTTCATACCCTGATATTTCCATTATCCTTCCTACAACCGGCAGCGGAGTCTCTTCCCAGAGTGCAAATGTTTTGCTTGTAAATTTTCCCCTAATCTCGTCTTTTATTTTGAGTTGGGCGATTGCATTTACGATATCTGCTACACTGATGATTCCGACAAGCTCACCATTTTCGACCACTGGCAACCTTCTGATATTTTTTTCGGTAAGTAATTTTGCAGCATCCTGAATTTTAGAGCCGGGTCTGATAGTAACCGGGTCAGGAGACATCAACAGTCCAAGCTGAGTTTCCTCCGGTTTATTAAGGAGATCCTTTCTTGTGATGATGCCAACCAATTTTCCACTTTTCTGAACGGGTACCCCACTAATACCTGTCCGCTTAAGGATCTTCAGCACATCGTCACGACTTCCAGGTATTTCAACCCTGACAACATCCTTTGTCATAAAGTCGCAAACGAACAGATCTTCTATGCTCTCACCACCATTGTAGTTGTCTTGCTGTGAGTTACCACATAGGTGCTGACACTTCCAAGCAGAAGTCTGTCAACATCTCCCTTACCATGTGATCCTACAATTATCAATTCAGCTCCGATTTCATTAGATTTCTTACAGATCTCTTCACCGGCATGACCTGACGCGATAAAGGATTTTACTGTCACTCCTTTTGATTTGGCTTTCTCAAGCGCTTTTTCAATTGCAGTATTTCCTTCTTTTTCAAGGACACTATAGATAAGTTCCCAGGTGTTATCCATCGGAAGATGGGTAAAAAGACCTGTTTCAACAACATAGAGCACCGATAACGAGGCTTTCTTTGAATGGGCCTCCTCAATTGCCACATCAAGTGCTTTTTCACTAATCTTTGAGCCATCAATTGCAACAAGGATATTTAAAAACATTAAAGGACCTCCCTACTTAAAACTGTCTTTATTTATAGAAGGTACTCATTAAAAACTCTTTTCACAATTGTCTTGGTCCCAGCACGCCTCACAAGGCTTCTTAAAGGGTTATGCGAATGTAAAAGACTGCTTTTTTCACTGTCTATTATTGTAAAATGGGCAGGAAAACCCACTTTTATCCAGTAAGCCCTATTGGATAAACTCGAACCTGCGATTGCGGATTCGAGTATTAAACCAGGTTCGATTTTATATATTGCCGAAATAAAATTGAGTTCGGAAAAAATATCCGGATCGTTGAACATCACGTTATCAGTACCTATAAAAACATTACATCCTAAAGAGTACATTTCCTGTAAAGGTGGCGTACTTGCCGAGTGTGTGACTCCCAATGTCCAGTTTGAACGTGGACAAACACATATTGCAATATCATCTTCTGCGCATCTCTTAAGTTGTTTTTTCGTTGCGTATGTACAATGGATGAGAAGATCTGGTTTAAACTCTATAGCTGCGTCAATATCCAGCCTGTCCTGTTCACCGGCATGAAACGCAACTAGTTTATTATTTAACCTGGCGTCTCTAACTATCTGCTCTGCATTATTTACATCTCTGATACTGCTGATACCAGCGCCATCAGCTGATTTTTCGCTTCCATCACGGCCAAGAATCAAAGGGACGATTGGTAATCCCTTCACTGCTTTACGGAGTGCATTAATACCGGGAATGCCCCCTTCCCTGAAATCGGCAAAACCATGAGTTCCGCTCTCAATCATAGTGAAAAGCGCTGAACGCATTCCTTTTACCAGACAGTCTTCATCCGTTTTTCCAAGAATCTGATGCTTTAATCCAGAAGGAGGTGTTACAAGAGAGGAAAGGTCGCCATCAGCATCAATATCCATCGCGACGGTATCACCAATATGGGTATGTGCGTTATAGAATGCTGGGATTATCCAGTACCTACATTCACCCTTATAGTCTTCAACAGATTCAATAATCCCGTTTTTTACCCGCTCTTATTTTCTTTTGGAAGATACCGAAAGAGTAAAGATAAAAAGAGAAAGCGAATCTGTAAAGTTGAATTATTTTACTTTTCTGAAAGGGTACATATCATACACACCCTACACGAAAAAAGCCGGGAACTTGCCCGGCTGAATAAGCTTAAGTTTCATTTTCTCACTAAAACTTTAATCTAAAATACCATAAAGAAATTCAGGGCTTCTTTCTGGACATTTTTGTAACTCGGGATAAACCTCTTTGTACCCTTTCGGCACTGTTCCCACCTTGAAATCTTGGTAACCAGGTAGAAGTATTTCCCAAATACACCTACAATTTATATCCATCCCCGGCAATACCCATCGCCCTTGAATAAACATCCCTTTTGCAATCTTAAATATCTTCCCGTTAGCCTTGACATGGCACGGCCTCGGATGCTTCCCACCCCGCCCATGCACCCATCTACCGTATACAAGGCCGAGCGCAAGTTCCTCTCTTTGCGCAATCTGTGACGTAGCCTTTTCGATCTGGTCACAGGCAATGAACGATGCACACTTTCGGGTAATCCCATAGGTATGCTCTAGCTCATCGGTCAACATTTTGATGTTCCGGCCTGACGCTGCCGCTCTGGTTACTGCGGCCTCAACTTCTTTGGTATTCTCAGAACCGATGCACCATCCGATACATTTAATTGTTTGTACGTTGTTTCGGATATTTGCAGCCATTTCAGGATTGTGAACGCGCTTGGGGTCAAATTTTACTGTAGGCAAGCTTCTGCCTTTGGTATCTGGTTTAGCTTGATTTTCAATTTGTGAAGTGCTTGATTTCCCTTTCTGAAATAGAGATTGAACAAGCCCGTTTAAAAAACCATTGTTAATCATAACTATTACACCTTTTGTGAATTAAGCAGCCCATACAGAACATTCTTTGATCGCATGTGTAACCTGATAATAATGTACGGATAAAGACGAAAAAATTGGTATTACATCGCTATCAGGAAATTCTTCTACACTTGCTACCACCCTGCATGATGATCTACTTTTAAAAACCTGATCTTCAGGGATGATCTACTTTTGCAATCCCGATCTTCAAGAAAGGACAAAGCCGGAACTCAGCATCATGAAATAATAACGCCACAATCAAATCCTGTTTACTGGTCTCTTTATGGAAAATCTATAATAAGTTTATACAAGTAATAACCAACAAACCAACTCAAGCAATAATAAGCCACAAAGCCAATCTGTTAAATACTTTATGGTTATTCAACTCAATGTATCAATGGCTTATACAGTACCGTTTATACGCATAATAAACACGACGTAATAACTCGTATAATGATCTTATAAACGTCTCTTTTTGTATAGTTATTCTGGTGATAACTGCCAAGCCACCGCGCCCCGAATTGCTGGTATATGGCAATAAAAAAGCAGGCTGTTAAACCTGCTCTGGTATCATAGCTATGCAGGCTCAGTTTTGAGCTATCCCCCGTTATCGCTTTATGGTTCAACTCGGCCTTCAATAAGCTCACCCGTACAGTCATATAACCCGGTTTCACTTACTAAGAAGTCAAAGGCCCTCCACATAGCCCTATGCTTACCCGGGTTGTTTTCCTCGCCTATTAAAACCTTGTCAAACCTCCTTTTTTGAAGAATCGCCGCATTTTCGTTATCAAAATCTCTAAAGAGATCGCCATCCCCGCCCGGGAGGGTTAATATTTCCGCATACTTCCGCTCTGCCGTACCGCTGATGATCTCCAATTTTTTTAATCTCTCTTTAATGCCCATTGCTCGCCTCCGCTTTTAATTGTTCCTCAAGTTTATCAATCCGCTGTTCCAACTCTGAGTCTTTGATTGTACTGGTAAGGATATTTGACACATAAGCCGCAGCTTTAAGGTGAACCTCGTCTATCTCTTTGGCTTCGTATCTGTTCAGCAAGCCTGCCAAATATCTCCGAACGTCGCCTAATGTTTGTAGTCTTTTACTCATGGCTTGAACTCTCGTTATACTCTGTTTCAGAAATCTCTACCCATTGACCGGCTGTGAATTGCTCAAACTCTATATCCCCAATGGGATATTCTGTATAGTTTGGCCATTCCTCAACGCTCGTACATTTTAACAGCTTTATAAAATGTTCATTTATGCTATCCCTTGTGAAAGCCCATCTCGTTTTACCCTCTTCGTTCCGGTCTAACTGCTGCATGAATTCATCAAATGATATGCTCAGCCACTCTACGCCATTGTAACGCTCGAAAGTCCGTGCTGAAAGGTTGCGACCGGGAAAACCAAATCTAATAAAAGAACCCGGCAGTTTGTTGTCAGAATGTCCATCTTCATACCATTGAAGGCTTCCATTAACAGGAATGCTTTCAGCATATTGCTTCTGCTCCGCCCTGCGCTTTTTTATAAAGGCTGGCGCGTTTGTTTCAAGGGTTTTTAGCCTGTTGTTTATGTTCATGGTGGTCTATCCTCGGTTTATCAGTGTTTACAACACTCTACAGTGTTTTTACGCTACAAAAAACGCTCATAAAAGGCCTTCTGAGGCAATGTTTTTACCTGCGCCTTATATTGGTATGGCTCAGTTTTAGCCTAATCCTGATCTAATGGAACAAACAATCCTTTAACGTCTACACCTTCAAGCATCAAGTTCACTGTTGCAATGTTGTTGCTTGCGATATGAACAAGCCGCTTTGCTGCATCTGCGGAATAATCACCGCTTAAAAAAAGCATCTCTATTGCATAAAGTAAACCGCCTGCCTCTCTGATAAGCTCCGCCACTGTCTGGCCCGGTGCTGTAATGCTTTGTGCTGCATCAATTAGGTTCTGCTGCCTTGTGCCGGGTGTAAATTCTGTGTGTGTCATTTTGTGTTAATAGTTTGGTGTTATTTGAATGTGAACCCTGCTTGCTGCGCCATGTAAAAAATAGAACTCATCGTAACGCCTGTACGCCCGGCTTGAAGGCAACGGGTAAACTGTTGATCTGTTTCTGCCGGTTTGTATTTCGGGTAAAATTGGCTGATCTCATGGAAGTATTGCCGCCCGGCTTCGTTATACCCTTCAGCAAGTGCAAAGCCAATCTTTACCCAATCGTAATAGCTGCCCGTCAAGTCATACCTTGCCGCCAATATCTGGCTAAGAATCGCTTCGAAATGCTGGCCTGAACCCTGAACGGCTGGCCGGTCAACTGAACGCCGCGCCTGCTGCCGATCTTTATTGAATCGCTGCTTTCTGGTAATGAATGGGCGCGCCTCAGTGTTCCGATACAGTGCAGGGTCATAACTCACAAACCGCAACCGGGAAACATTCTTACATGCTGGGTCAGTAATAACGCCCCATGCCTGCCGGTAGTATGCTTCAAGCTGCAAGTATGCCGCTTCGTGCTGCTCTGGCTCGATCTGAACGTAAAGGCATATTCCCGAACCGGAAACGGAAACATGCCCGGCAAAGGTGTATTGATCTGCATACACCCGCGCCCGTGCTGCTGGCTGGGCAATGTCCGGGTTCTTGCTGCCGTCAATGTCAAGGCATAAAATCCCGGTGTGTTCCTTCACATTCGCGCCTTTATGCCTGCCGGTGAAAATGCAACTTGGCGACACTGCCGGAACTTGTTTCTTTGCTTCCTTGATCTGCTCAGGGTCGATCAATACCCGAACATCTTCAACCTGCTTTTTCCACTGCCCGCATTGAACCCCCTTCAGGAATGCTTCAAGGGTTATACTTTCCGCTGGTTGCTGCTGAAACATGTTGCAACCATAAAACGAAATCAACCGGCTGCCGGGGTCAGAATGGCGCATCTGAACCCCCTTTTTCAACTGCTGAAAAGGTTTTGACTACGAAATAAACAAAGCCTGTATTTTTCCGCTGTTTCTCGAACCCTGCCGCCTGCATCCTCTGGGCAAAGGTTTTACTGCTTACTGGTCTGAATCCTTCGTCTTTGCAGAAATCCCGGTACTCGCTGTAAAGAGTTTTGAACGGCTGCTCATGTCCATTAGTCGAACCCGTATAACTGGCATCTTCAAGCCATAAGGAAACAGAATTGCTTTCATGCTGGTATGTTTGCAATGCCTGATCTGCCGCCCGGCTTTGGCTGAATTGCCGCTGCTTCAGTAGTCGGTCAAGTCCTTCAAGAATCCAGTTTAAAACGCCGGGAAGCTCTGTTTCTTTGATCTGGTTTGAAAGTTCCGTGTTCTGCTGTTCCGCTGGTATGGTTACATCAAAAGGAAGAATCTTGAACCTTCTAAAAAATGCCGGGCTGTGTTCAACTTCGCGGGGTAATTCGTTTGCATTACAGAAAAGCCGCGCATAGTCGCGCATGGTGTAAAGGTCTGCATACAATATCTTGGCTGAAATCGGCTCACCTGAAGCAAGCAACTTGAAAACGTCAGAATCCGCAATGCCGCCGATCTCTGAAGAAATGTTTAAAAGTTTATCCTGAAGCCCGGCCCGCGCGTTTTCGTTCTGTGTCAGTAACTTCAAGCTGTACCCGGAAACATTTTCACGTCCAAGAACTGCCGTCAATACATCGGCAACAACGCTTTTCCCGTTTGCCCCGGAACCAAACAAAACCGGAACCTTTTCAAGCTTCAAAACGCTGGAAGGAATGAAGGCTGTTGCCGCTGCTTCTGCCAATACTTGCCGGGCTTCCTTGTCTGGTTGAACTTCATCAAGAAACGTCTGCCATATCGGGGCCACTGCTGCGGGGTCATAACTGAAGGAAAGTTGATAAGTCAAGAAATCTTCTGCCCTGAACTCTCTCAATTGAACCCCTTCCGGGGTAATAATCAGAGTGCCATTTAAAAGGTTTACCATTACCGTTTTTCGGTCGCGCTCTGGGGCTGGAAGGTGGGCTGTTGTATGGAACTGCTTAACCAACTCTTCACGGAACCGGAAATGTTCAGCATGAACATGCTCAACCCCCATTTTTTCAATGGCTTTGCCTAAGAAGTGCTTCAGGTCGTTTTCGTCTATCGGCTGCCAATGTTGGCCATTATAAACATAAACCCGCCCGTGCTGGGCTGCAAGCCGCCATTGATTAGCCTTGCATAAGTTCAAAAGGTGCTGAACGCCATATACTTGGTAATGTTTCAAAGTGGGTCTGCAACTACTGATCTGCTTCTGAATTTGCAGTGCTTCGTTTGCTGCCTTCAGGCTTTCCGGGGTGTCAAGGTTTGCGCTTCCGTCCGGGTTTGTGCTTTTTGCTTGCGCTTCTTTCAAGTCGGCCCGAAGTCCAGTAATTTCGGGGAATGCAAGAATCTGAAAATCAACCCTGCCAACCTGCTGAAGCAACTGCCCCAAAATTTCGCCGTGCTTTGGTGCTGGTTCTGTCATATTGCCCCCTTCCTTTCCGATCTGCAAAGCAACTTGCCGTCTGGCCCTATGAAATAGGAATACCTCATCTTGCTTGGCCAATCTTTAAACAGGCAATAGGCATCAACCATTGCCCGCCGGGCTGCTCTCAGGTGTGAATCAACATCAAAAGGCTTGTTATTATCGGGGTGTGTTGTATATTTGATCTGTGAACAACGCCCATTGTTCGCGCCCAATAAATGCCCTTCCTTGCCCCGTTGCTGCCCGCTCCGGGGCTTTTTATTGTCCAGTCTCATGCTTGCCCCCCTTCGGTCTGATCTGCTGCCGCTGGTTGCCCGGCCATCATATACCTGTCAATCTCTGCCGGGTCGAAAACAAGCTTTCCGAATGGTGAACGCTGCCCAATAAATGCCCCTTTTTCTATTGAACGCTTTTTGTATAGTGTGGCGCGTGCAACCTTAACGCCGTAAACGTCCTTGATATACTGAAGGGCCTGTTCTGTGGAAAGGAAACGCTGCTGGGGCCGCTGAATGGCCTGTGCTGCTGGCTGGGGTGTTGTTTCAATAGTGTTCATGCTTAAAATGGTTTTGGTTGTAAGGGTCATTCCTTACAATTACATTTTAAGCCCTATCTTTACGGGGAAGAAAAACGGACTTCAGAAATCCGAAGTCTCTTTTCTATCTGGGAAAAGCTCATTTAAAGCATCTGTTAAATATCGGCTAAAAGTGCCCTTCTGAATCCGTGCTTTATACTCAGAATGTTCAACTATGAACCGATCATATAAGGTATTTTTAAGCAACTTAAAGCCATCGGCCCCCTGTTTCATATATCTTAGCTGCTGATATTCGGGTTCATCTTGAACCGCCTTCTTTATAAACTTGATAGCTGGCCGCTTTGCTGTGCCGGGTCTGCCGTTTTCTTGTTGCTTTACTGTCTGGCCGGTGGGCTGCTGCTCTACTTCTTTAAGCCAATTGATAGCATGTATATTAGCTAACCAATTTCTGAGCATTTCACCCTCTCGATCAATCTCAAATCCGAATCCTTTCGCCCTCCTGAATCTTTCTGTCTGTTCGATCATATAAAGTTCAGTGTACTTTCCCTTTGATTTATAACCTTCTGTCGCCTGCCAATAAGCCAATGCATTATAAATAGTACTCTTAAGGTCATCTCCATTTTCATTTATTTGAAATTGAATTTTGTCTAATTCTTTTTCAGTAAAAACTTTACTTGGGTTATGGTCTGCCCGTTCAAATAACTCTTCCCAAACAGGATACGGTTTCATCCATTCAAGAGATACCGCAAATGGTTCAAGTTCTCGTAAATCGATACGCTCGTGATTTCCAAGCCTCATAAGCCTCATGTATTCGACATAATCCAACACGGCGCGTTTAATAGCACAAACAATATCATGTATACTTATAATATCTCCTACTTGCCTGAAATCGTGTTTAATGCCCATGTTCCGCCCCTGTTTGGCAAATATTCGCCATATTTTGGTTAATCCCGCCCAATAAATTCCCGTTTTCGTGTATGATGTGAAGGATATGTACCCTTCTGGAAGAGTAAAATAATTCAACTTTATTCACCAACTTGGCAGTTTGTCCATTGCCGCCGTTTTCGTTTCGTCAACAACTTTGGCGTAAATCTGGGTAGCTGAAATAGTGGCATGGCCCATCAATTTACTCAGGGTGTAAAGGTCAACGCCATTCTGAAGGCTCAACACTGCGAAAGAATGCCGCCCACAATGAAAGCCAAGATTGAACGGAATGCCTGCCGCCGCGCCCCAAGCTCGAACAACTTTCACACTCCATGCTCTACTTGGTAAAAGAAAAACCCTGCTATCTTCGGTTTCCCCGTCTTTATGTTGTTCTTTGGCTTCATCAAGATATTTCAACGCCTGCGCTCCAAGTGTTAAACGCTCCCATCTCTGGGTTTTTTGCGCCTTGAAACGAATCGTTACCCTGTCGCCATCCTGCTGAATATCTCCATCTTTTAAGGCTTCAAGGTCTGAAGCTCTCAAGCCGGAAAAACAAGAAAACAGAAACGCCGCCTTTATTGCTGGGAGCTTACAAGGGGTCGCTTCAAGGTGTTTGATCTGCTCAACGGTCAAATATTTCAGGGCAACATCATTCTTGCCAAACTGTTTTATTTTCCTTGAGAAATCAGGTATAAGATTTTCCTCTGCCGCCCGCTTTAGAATGATCTTCAAGGCAAGCAAGTAATTTTGTTTTGTTGTTTCCTTCAGGCTCAAACCATCAATGTACGCCCGGAACCGCTCCGCCCATGTTTGGCAAATATTCGCCATTGGCAACGGCTTTTCTCCGTTGAAATCCCGAAGGTGTTTCAATGCATTTCTATAAGAGGATTCACTTTTTTTCTCGTCATTCATCACCTGCTTGAAATACTCAAGAAAATCATTGCCGCGCCTCTCCTTGCCAAGAAAAACCGCTGCCGGGTCGATCTTCAACTGTGCTGCCAACTCTGCCGCCCGTGCTTCGGCCTGCTGCCGTGCTTTTTTGTACTCCCTGCCTTCTGATCTTCCGGCCTGAATATCTGTTTTAACCTGCTGCCGCTGGCCTTTGAAATAAATATCAATACTGAAGGAAACGCCCCCTTCTTTCAGTGCAATTTCACGAACTGAAACACCCATATAAACACCCCTTTTCCTTTGTAAACTTTACAGGAACTTTACAAATTCAGAGGAATATTACAGAAATGACGGGAATAATCAAAAGGCAAAGGGGAACAATCAAGAAAGGTTTTAAGCTCTAACGTATTGTAAAATAATCACTTCAAAGGAGATATTGAAAAGGAGAGAAAAGAGAAGAAAACCTTATATGTAAAATACGACCTTCCACAGCTTTGATTTTATTATTGAGTCATATCAACTCTTCCAACGCAGGCAATTCATGCACTCTCCAGTGAAACTAACGGACAACCTTATCGGGTGATGCGGCGACAAAC
>Ga0118677_10015633_pt1 | contig 10521 bp, 5 predicted proteins | sample AliMusrvi5mmetaG_FD_86154 | JGI IMG/M metagenome (GOLD analysis project Ga0118677, IMG submission 86154)
ACCGCCCGCATGCCCCCGATGCCCGCGAAAAGGTCGATGAAAGTGAAGTTAGCGGGATTCGCCGCCGGCCGGGCGTCGGAACGGATCATGTCGCGCAGAGCTGCGGCGAGGAAAATCGGGCACTCGGTCTCCTGTTTTTCCCACCGTCCGATAGTACGCGCAGTCACGCGCAGCCGGGCGGCGAGGTCACGCTGGGTAAACAGCTCACGAGCCTGCGACAGCAGCACAAGGGGAGAGACCGGTTCTGTTCGTGTGCTGGGCATACCTGAAGACATTATGTCGCACAAATGTCCCTCCTTCGGCGGCGCGTGTGCTCCCGCGAGCGTTGGACTATAGTTAGAATCGGCGTCATTCCACCATGGTTTTGCTCAGATCTTTACTGGTTTCCCGCCTGAGGCGGTTCGCATTCGCGGCGATCGCGGGCATAACGGCGCTCTCTTGTCCCCAACCCGGATTTTGTCAGCCGGTTCCGAAACGCCCTGTCGTCGATTACGAACACGACATCCACGCAATCCTCGCCGACCATTGCCTCACCTGCCACAACGCCGAAAGGCGCTCCGGCGGCCTGGCGCTTGGAACCTATGAGGATATCCTCGCGGGCGGCCGGACAGGAGCCGCCGTCAAACCCGGCAGCAGCGGCCAGAGTCTGCTGATCCGGCGCGTGGTCGGTGAGGCGGGACCCGTGATGCCTCTTGGCGGCGACCCGTTATCTGCGCGGGAAATTGCCACCCTTCGAACCTGGATCGACGCCGGCGCCCGCGCCACGCCGGGTGCGGCAATCGGGAAACCGCGCTGGGAACCTCCGCTCACCCTCACCGCACCACCGGTACCCGCTCCGACCTGGGACGGGTGGACGCAACCGCTCGATCGCTTCACCTCGGCCTACCTCGCCAAACAGGGGGTTGCAAAGCCCCGCCCGGTCGATCAGGCCGAGTTCGCCCGGCGGGCTTATCTCGACATCTGGGGCCTGCTGCCGACGCCGGGTCAGATCCGGGAGTTCATCGCGAGCACGGATCCCAATAAGAGGCAGAAGCTGGTCGCGTCCCTGATGGACAACCCCACGCGCTACGCCGAACACTGGATCAGCTACTGGAACGATCTGCTCCGGAACGACGAAGGCGTGGTTTATTACTCCGAAACCGCCCAGCGGAAGAGCATCACGCCCTGGTTGCTGGACGCCCTCCAGACCAACAAGCCTTACGACCGGATGGTCCGCGAGCTTCTGAATCCGACCTCGGCCACCGACCCCGATGGCTTCCTCATCGGCGTCAACTGGCGCGGCACCACCAGCGCGTCGCAAACGCCGGCGATGCAGGCTTCGCAGAATGCCGCGCAGATCTTCGTCGGGATCAACTTCAAGTGCAATTCCTGCCATGACAGCTTTATCAGTAAGTGGAAGCTAAAGGACGCCTACGCGCTGGCCGCCTACTTCTCCGCCGAGGAGAAACTGCAGCTTTACCGCTGCGATGTCGCCCAGCCCAATCAGTTCGCGACGGCAGCCTATATGTATCCGGAGATCAACCGGCCGCTCCCCTCCGGCAGCATCCCGGATCGCCGCGCGACGGTCGCCGAAATCTTCACCGACCCGCGCAACGGCAGACTGGCGCGAACCTTCGTCAACCGGATTTGGGAGAGGCTGATGGGTCGGGGCATCGTCGAGAATGTCGACGATATGGATGGCGAGCCCTGGAGCCCCGAGGTCCTCGACTATCTCGCCGCCGATTTCGTGAAGGGCGGTTATGACATCCGGCGGCTGATCTCGACCATCATCGGCTCAAATACTTATCAGATGGAGGCCGTCTCGCGTCCCGACGGACCGCCCAGGCAGTATTCGTTCCGGGGGCCGGAACTTCGCCGTCTGACCGCCGAGCAGTTCGCCGACGCCATTGCGACCGTGACAGGCGACTGGCAGGTGGCACGCCGTCCGGTCGCGCCTTCTCCCGCGCCGCCGCCCGCAGGCCAACCGAAAGCTCTGGGAGTGTTTTCCGGCGCTCCGGTGGACACCGAAGTGAACCTCGCGCTCAACACCCGTCCGGCGCGCCCCAATCCGCAACCGGCGCCTGCTTCCGCTCCGGCCCGGGTGCCGGCCCCCGCGCCGGTTCCCATTCAGGGTGGCGTCTATGCCCGCGAATGGAAGATTGCGGGCAACAGTCTGACCCGCGCTTTGGGCCGCCCGATTCGCGATCAGGTGTACTCCACTCGCGACAACCTGCCGACAACCATGCAGGCGGTCGAACTGGTGAACGGCGAAACCCTGAATCACTGGATCTGGCGCGGCGCGCAGCGCATGCTGGGGGAATTGCCGCCGGAACCGGCCAGTCTTTTCAGCCGGCAGGTCAGCGGCGCAGGCAAGCCAGCGGCCGGCGCCGCGCCGCCGCCTGCAGTCCCGTTCGGCGTCGATGTTTCCAAATCGGACAGGATCTACCTGATCGTCGACGATAATCTTTCCACCGCGCCGGATCGCGCAACGCCCATCTGGCTCGACGGCGTGTTCACGTCCGCCGACGGCACGAAGACCCCACTCGCCTCCCTGCAGCCAGTAACCGTGCAGGGGTTGCGCGAGGACCGATCTGCCGTGATCCCGCTCAATGGCGAGCGGCCCGTCCCGAATGCCGTCCGCGTGAAGTTTCCGTCCGTGGTCGTCTACGACATCTCTCACCGGGGTTTCGCGAGTTTCGAGGGCGTTCCGACGTTTGAAAACACGGCGCTCGCGCAGGGCGAAACCGTGACCGGGCGGTTCTTTATTTTCGATCAACAACCGTCGCTCGATCGCCTCGCGACGCCCTCTCCCGAAACGCCGTTGCCCCCGGAACCGCCCGTAAAGACAGTTGCGGAGGCAGTGGATCGGGTCTACTGGCACCTGCTCGGCCGCGCGCCCTCGGTGGCGGAACGGCAGATCGCCGTCACGGCTCTGCGCGATCCGGCCCATCCGGGTCGCCCCAGCGCTGCGGGACTCGCCGACCTGCTCTGGTCGGTCATGGTCAGCCCGGAATTCCAGTTCATTCGTTAGAAGCGGAAGAGTAGAGCATATGCCGGAAGAAACGCCCAAACTGACTGCCGAAGAAGCTTACATCAGTTCGAAGATCCATCGCCGCGGCTTCATGGGCCGAGGGGTAACGGCCGCGGCGACACTGGCGTCGCTGGTCGGACGAGAGCCGACACTAATCAGAGCGGCCACTCCGAACGGGGCGACGGCCGATTCCGTCATCGTTCTCTGGATGGCGGGCGGCATGGCGTCCACCGAAACCTTCGATCCCAAGCGCTATACGCCCTTCGCGCCCGGCGTGCGCACCGACAAGGTGCTCAGTACGTTTCCGGCAATCGATACCGTGGTCGATAACATCAAAATTTCGCAGGGCCTGGAGCGAATCGCAAAGGTGATGGACCGCGGCTCGCTGATCCGGAGTTTTCAGGCCGCTGATCTCGGTTTCATCCTGCATTCGCGTCATCAGTACCACTGGCATACCGGGTACATTCCGCCGCAGCCCATGGCAGTGCCTCACCTGGGCGCGGTGATCGCGAAGACGCTGGGTCCGCGGGTGGATACCGTGCCGCCGTTTATTTCGATCGGGCAGAATCTGGAAATCGGCGCGGAATCGCCCGCGCTGAAGTCGTTTCACACCGCCGGATTCCTCGGCAGCGAGTACGGCCCGGTGCTGCTGATGAATCCGCAGGATGCCGCCTCCGCCGTGCGCCCGCCTTCCGATCTGGGGAGTTCCCGGTTTACAAGCCGTCGCAAACTATACGAGCAGGTTCTGGCGAAGGAGCCGGTTTATCAGTTCGCGGGAGACTACCAGAGGCAGAGTCTGCTGCGTTCGATGGACGCCGCCGATAAACTGCTGACGTCGCCTTCGGCAAAGGCATTCGATATCTCGCTGGAAGGAAAAGAGAAGTTCGATATCTACAACACCAGCCGTTTCGGGCAGGGCTGCCTGCTCGCCCGGCGCCTGGTGGAGGCCGGTGCGCGTTATGTCGAGGTGACCACGGAGTACGTGCCTTTCCGCTGGTGGGATAGCCATCAGGACGGACACGCCCGCGCGGAAACCATGAAGAAGATCATCGACGGCCCGGTCGCGCAACTGGTCCTCGATCTGGAGGAGAGGGGGCTTCTGAACCGCACGCTGGTGGTGCTGGCCAGTGAGTTCAGCCGCGATGCGATTACCGAAGGCAAGGTCGGCAAAGAGGTGAAGGATCAGGCCAATACGCCGGATGTGATGCAGTTGCCGATGCATTACGGCATGCACCGGCACTTCACCGCTGCCGGTTCGGTGCTGCTGTTCGGGGGCGGCGTGAAGAAGGGTTTCGTTTATGGCAAAACCGCCGAGGAACGCCCGTGCACGACCATCGAAAATCCGCTTCCGATGGAAGATCTGCATGCGACCATCTATCACGCGCTCGGCATCGCGCCGACGCAGAAGTTTGAGTATGAGAAACGGCCGGTTTATGTGACGCGGGACGGGAAAGGCAAAGTCGCCACGCAGTTGTACGGGTAAACCGACATAAAAGAGAAAAGCCTCCCGGTTGAGAGGCTTTTCATGGTTTGAAGAATTTTGGTGCGGAGAGCGGGACTTGAACCCGCACGAGATTGCTCCCGCTAGCACCTCAAGCTAGTGCGTCTGCCAATTCCGCCACCTCCGCAGGTGTACAGGCAAATGCTGTGATTACTTCTTGGCCGGAGCCGACTGAGGTTTTGCCGGTGCCGAATTCTGTACCGGACGCCGCTTCAGGTCCGGGAGATTACTGACTCCCGCACTGCGCGTCGCCACAATCGAAAGCGAGATCGAGGTCAGCATGAAAATTACCGCCGAAATCGTGGTGGCCTTCGAAAGCAAGGTCGCCGAGCCGCGCGGTCCGAAGGCAGTCTGGGAACCCATACCTCCAAACGCGCCCGCAAGATCGGCCGCCTTGCCACTCTGCAGCAGCACCACAACAATCAGGAACAGACACACGATAACGTGTACGATCGTCAACAGGATTGCAATCACAACTCTGTCAGTATAGCGCAACACCCTCACGCGCCGCCTCATTATCTGTAACGAACGCGTTTCACCCCCGGCAACACCCCTTTCGCCATTGCCTGCGACGATCCGGCCGTTGTATCATCTTTACTAAATCTTCAGTCTGATCCGGTCCCCGTTCGATCATCATCTCAACGCATCGAAGGGGTCTGCATGTATTTACGGATCGGTTTTCTCTCCATTTCGCTGGCGTTCTCCAGTTTCCTCTTAAACGCCCAAAGCGTCAGTAGTCAAATTAACGGCGCTGTCACCGATCCTCAGGGCGCGGTAGTTCCGGCCGCCGATATCCTCGTGGTGGGTTCGGAGACGAACGCCCGCTTCACCACAAAAGCCAACGACCGCGGCGAGTGGACCGTACCTTCGCTTCCCACCGCCACCTACCGCGTGACCGTCACCGCCGCGGGTTTTCAGACCGCTAACGTGGAAAATATCCGCCTGGAACCCGGTAAACCGGCAACCGTGAACGTAACGCTCACCGTCGGTAATATCTCGGACCGAATCGAGGTCACGGCAGGCGCTGAGATCCTGCAAACAACCGATTCTTCCGTCACCACGAATCTGGAAGGCAGGCAAATTAACCAGCTCCCCATGACCGCGCGGAATGCCACGGAACTGCTGGTTCTGCTGCCCGGCACTTCGACGCCCGGAACCTCCCGGACCTCCTCGATTAACGGTCTTCCCAAAGGTTCCCTGGCCATGTCGCTCGACGGCATCAGCATTCAGGACAATTACCTGAAATCGAGCGACGGCTTCTTCGCCACCATCCAGCCCAAACCGGATGCCATTGAGGAAGTGGCCGTCACCACGGCCGGCGGCAGCGCGGACGTGCTGGGCGCAGGGTCGGCGCAGGTCCGCTTCGTCACCAAATCCGGCACCAACAAATTTCACGGCACCGCGTTCTGGCAGACGCGGAACACCGATCTCGACGCTAATTATTACTTCAATACCATCAACGCCCAGCCGCGCGACCGGCTCATCCTGAACCAGTTTGGCGGCAGCATCGGCGGTCCCATCAAAAAGGACAAGCTGTTCTTCTTCTGGAATCAGGAATTTTTCCGCCTGCCCCAGAGCTATACCCCTGCTTCGCTCCTGACGATTCCCACGCAAAGCGCCATCAACGGCATCTACACCTACGCCGACGCCAACAAGGTGTTGCACCAGGTGGACGTGCTGCAACTGGCTGCCGCGAATCCCGCGCCCGCCGGCAGCCGCGCCTTCGCCACCACGCCGGACCCCAACATGCAGACCACGCTGCAGGACATGCTGAAGCTCGCCTCCGCCGGGGGTACGCTCAACAGCCGCGTGGCCAAGGCCAGCGATTACAACCGTTACGACTACACCTTCACCACCAACGGGATGAACCGCCGCAGTTTCCCCACCGTGAAACTCGACTGGAACGCCACCAGTAAACACCACGCCGATGTGGTCATCAATTACCAGAAATATTACGCCAATCCGGACGCCGTGAACGGCATTCTTCCGATTCTCGCCGGCACCGGAACCGTGCTCGGCAGCCCGGCCTCCGGCGGCACGCGGCGCATCTCGTTCTCCGGCGTCACCTCGCTCCGCTCCTCGTGGACCCCGCGCCTCACCAGCGAAGTCCGCTTCGGTCTGGAAGGCGGCAACTCCATCTTCCGCGACGAAATCACTCCCGCCCTTTACAGCCGCTGGAACGGCTACGCGCCAGTGTTCACCGGGACGTACTTCTCGAACCCCTACACCACTGCGTCCAACTCCCGCCGCAACTCACCCGTCAAACAGTTCGCCACGAATCTGACGTGGACCGCGGGAGCTCACGTGGTCAACTTCGGCGGCAATTTCGACCAGATCAATCTCTGGCAGCAGTCGAACGGCACGCAGGTGGTTCCCACCATCACAATGGGCATTGCCACCGGCGACCCCGTGGCAAACATCTTCACCCTGGCCACGCTGCCCGGCAGCACCTCCACGCAGCGCACCGAAGCCCAGCAGCTTTACGCCATTCTTACGGGCCGCGTTTCGGCGATTTCGCGCTCTTTGTCGCTCGACGAGACGACGAAGAAGTACTCCAATACCGGCTCCATCGACCGGGACCGCCAGCGCGAGTTCGCGTTCTACGTGCAGGACAGCTGGCGCGTACGCCGGAACCTGACGCTTAACGCCGGCGTGCGCTGGGACGTGCAGCTTCCCTTCGTCAATCTGGACGGCCTTTACTCCACTGCCGGATACCAGGGCGCCTGGGGAATCTCGGGCGTCGGCAATCTGTTCCAGCCCGGCAACACGCCCGGCAGCGCCAACATCGGCTTCAACGCCGCCAAACCGGATCAATACGCGTATAACGCGAACTATCGCATCTTCCTGCCCTCAGCTGGTTTCGCTTACACCCTGCCGGAAGCTCCCGGCTTTTTGCGCCGCCTCACGGGCAAAGAGGGACAGACGGTCGTCCGCGGCGGCTATGCGATTTCCGTGAACCGGGAAGGCACGGGCGTCTTCACCGGTCTCTGGGGTTCGAACCCCGGCCGAAGCACTTCCACCTCCGTGGATCCGAGCAACACACCGGCCGCGTTCGGCGCGCCAGGCAGCGTGTACTTCCGCGACGCGACCCTGCCCTCCGCCAGCATCTCCACCACGCCCGTCTATCCGATTCCGCTGGCCGCCAACATCAGCATCAATGAGATCGATCCGAAAATCCGCCAGGCCTATGTGCAGAACTGGGTCTTCAGCCTGCAGCGCGAGATCCTGAAAGACACCGTCCTCGATGTCCGCTATGTCGGCAACCATGCCGTCGGCCTCTGGCGCCAGCTCAATCTGAACGAGATCAACATCTTCGAAAACGGTTTCCTCAAAGAATTCCAGGTGGCCCAGAACAACCTGCGGATCGCGCAGAACGCCAATCCCGCCAGCATCAATTTCGGCAATCAGGGGCTGCCTGGACAGGCGAACGTGCCCATCCTCCTCACCGCCCTCGGCACCACGTCGGATTCCACGCAGGCCGTCAATATTCAGCAGGGCCAGGCCGGCGCCGTGGCCAGCGCCATCGCGCTGAACGCCACCCGCATGGCCAGCCTGGTGAAGGCCGGTTATCCGGCCAATATGTTTGTGGCGAATCCGGCCACCAACAGCGGCGCGTTTTTCCTGACCAATGGAGGCGGCGCGACCTACAACTCGCTGCAGACGGAGGTTCGTCGCCGTCTCTCGCAGGGGCTTCTGACGCAGGCCAGTTACACGTGGGGCAAATCGCTTACGAACATGGACGCCTCCAGTTCCAGTGTCTTCAGCCAGCCCATCACCTTCCGCGATTCGAAGCTGGACAAGGGGCCGTCTCCCTGGGATATCCGGCATTCCTTCAAGATGAGCTACATTTACGAACTGCCTTTCGGGCCGGGCCGCAAATGGATGACCGGCGGCAACAGCTTCGTCAAAAAGGCGGTACAGGGCTGGGAATTCACCGGGAATTACCGGCTGCAATCGGGCTCCCCGGCACTGCTCCGCAGCGGACGCCAGACCTTCAATACCGCCAGCGGCCAGAGCAGCACGGCCGACGCCGGCATTGTTCTTCACGGGTTGACGGCGCAGCAACTCAACGACATGGTGGCCATTCGCAAAGACCCGGCCGGCATCATCTACTACCTGCCGCAGGCGCTGCTCAACAACACCAATGCGGCCTTCGAGGTGGGCGGGAAAACGCTCGCTAATCTGGACCCCAATGCGCCCTATATCGGACCGCCCACCACGGCGGGCCAGCTGGGCCAGCGCATTTACCTCTACGGACCGTGGCAGAGCCGGGTCGATTTCGGCATCCTGAAACGAACACCCGTTGCCGAAAAAGCGTCGCTGGAATTCCGCGCCACCGCGCTGAATCTTTTCAACGACGTAAACTTCCTGCTGGGCTCGGCCGGGAACGACGTGAATTCGCTCTCCGCAGCCTCCGCCCAGTTCGGCCAGACGACCAGCGCTTACCGCGATATCACGGTTTCCGGAGCCAACGACCCTGGCGGCCGGATTGTCGAATTCCAGCTCCGTCTGGTGTTTTAAGAACCCGAACGGAGGAGCCGGCTCGCCCGCGGGCCGGCTCCACTCCGTTGTTCGGGCATTTCGATTCTTATTCCATTTCCGGATTAAACCGGCTTTATAAGAATAAGAGCATGATAAATTAAGGAATGACCACCGACGACCTGCTCACCATAGCCATCCTTCTGACTCTGGCCCTGGTCGCCCTGCTGTTCCCCGGCGGACCCGGCACACCCAGGCGCTTCAGGCTTCACTCCCGGCCTTCCTGTCCCGCTCCGGCAGGCTGCTGAACTACTGCACCGCGATGGTCACGCCGGACTGCGCGGTGACCGTGCCCACCGTCACCGCGATCGGCACCGCGCTGCCCGCCGCCACGCCGGACGGAATCTGGACGTTCACCTGGGTCAAACCGGCCACGGAAGTCGGCGTGGCGCCCGCATAGTTCACCACCGCCGTCTGCCCGCCGACGGTGACCTTCACCGGCAGCACGGTCGACGGATACGGCGCGGCATTGGCAATCTTGCCATCCACCCCGCCCGGATTGCTTTGCCCGTCGCCGGTGATGTAAATCGAAATAAACGAACCCGCTTTCGCCGGCTTCGCGGCGCTGTTCAGAGAGCCATCCGCATTCACCGCCGCCGCCTGGCCCGAACCCGTGGAATCAGCGGTAAAAATGGCGGGCGCGGCCGGCACCACAGGCACCGTGGTCACCACCGAATGCTTGCCCTGATACACCACTTCCACGTTCGCGATGGAGTAGTTTCCTACCGCATACGGCACAATCGCGGCTACCACGTTCGACGACACATAAATCAGCGGCGCCGGGAAACTGTCGATCAGCACCTGCGTGCCCGCGATCTGATTGCCGATACTGCCGTTTAAAACCGAAAACGGCGTCAGCGTCGCCGGACCGATACCCGTGCCGAACAGGGTCACGATCTCGCCCGGAGCCACGCCGCCCTGCACGCCGGAAGACGCCGCGCTGGTGATCGCCCCGATGGAAAACGGCACCGGGGTCATCAGACGAATCACCTGGTTGTTCGAATCCGCCAGATAGATGTTGCCCGACGCATCGAGGGCAAGACCGGCCGGATGATCCAGTTGCGCCTGTGTGGCCTGCCCGCCGTCGCCCGAAAAACCATCCACGCCGGTGCCGGCAATGGTCAGAATCGTGCCGGACGGAAGAATCTTCCGCACCACCGAAGTCAGCCCGTCCACGAAATAGAGGCTGCCCGCCGCATCCACCGCGAGGCTCTGCGCCGTCACGCCGGAAGCCACGGTGCGGATGTTGCCGTCCGTGGTCACCTTGCGGATACTGTTGCTGCCGACGTCGCCAATATAGACGCTTCCGGCGCTGTCCACCGCGAGGGACGTCGGAGAGGCCAGCGTCGCCTTATTGGCCGCGCCGCCGTCGCCCGCCATGCCCCAGACACCGGTTCCGGCGATCGTCGAGATGTTCCCGCCCGAAGCGATCTTCCGGACCGTCGAATTCCCGTAATCCGCGACGTAGAGG
>Ga0118677_10015634_pt1 | contig 10521 bp, 10 predicted proteins | sample AliMusrvi5mmetaG_FD_86154 | JGI IMG/M metagenome (GOLD analysis project Ga0118677, IMG submission 86154)
CGGTGATCGTGCCAAGGCGCTTAAAGCCGATCACTAATAACCAATGACCAATAACTACCGGCCAATCACTCTTTTGTCATGGTCTCCAGCGACTCGGGCAGCGCCACCGCCTCGATATCCAGCGTCCGCGCCTGGCGTTCGGCGGCATCCTGGCCGACGAGATGGGCTTGGGCAAGACGCTGCAGACGCTCGCCTGGCTGCAGATGGAACGGTACCACCCGACGGTCCGCGGCAAGCCGACGCTCATCGTCTGCCCCACCAGTCTGGTCGGCAACTGGGCCGAGGAAACACAGCGCTTCACGCCGCAGTTACGCGTGCTCCAGATCGCCGGAGCCGACCGGCATGCCAAATTCAGCGAGATTCCGAATGCCGACCTCATCGTCACCTCCTACGCGCTCATCCGTCGCGACGCGGCGCGGTATCTGGAGCACCAGTTCGGCATTCTGGTGCTCGACGAGGCGCAGCACATCAAGAACCGCTCCACGCAAAATGCCATCACCGCCAAGGAACTGCGGGCTGACCACAAACTCGTGCTCACCGGCACGCCCATTGAGAATAGCGTCTCGGACCTGTGGTCGATCATGGACTTCCTGATGCCGGACTATCTCGGGTCGCACGAGAGTTTCCGGCGCAACGTGGAATCGGCCATTGCGGCGGGCGGTCCCGAGGCCGAGGCAGCCCAACTCCGCCTGCGCCGCAAACTGCAACCGTTCCTGCTCCGTCGGCTCAAAACCGAAGTGGCCAAGGATCTGCCGGCCCGCATCGAACGTGTGGCGAGTTGCACGCTCAGTGCCGACCAGAAGGCGGTCTACAAGCAACTTCTCGAAAGCAGCCGAAACAAACTCTCCGCCCTGGTGGCCAAGCAGGGGCTGCAACGGTCGCGCATGGAAGTGCTCAAGACGCTGCTCCGCCTGCGCCAGGCGTGCTGCCATCTCGACCTGCTGAAGCTGGAGGGACTGGCCGTCGAGGCGCCCTCCGCCAAGATGGATCTCTTCTTCGAGTTGCTCGATGAGGCCATGGACGGCGGACACCGGGTGCTGGTCTTCAGCCAGTTCGTCACCATGCTGACCATCCTGCGCAAACAGTTCGAGCAGCGCCAGATTCCGTACTGCTACCTCGACGGCGCAACGCAGGACCGCATGCAGGTCGTGCACCAGTTCAACAGCGACCGCAACATCCCGGTGTTCCTGATCAGTCTCAAAGCCGGCGGCACGGGGCTGAACCTGACCGGCGCCGACATGGTCATCCACTACGATCCGTGGTGGAACCCGGCTGTGGAAGACCAGGCCACGGATCGCGCCCACCGCATCGGGCAGAAACGTACCGTCTACAGCGTCAAGCTGATCACCAAGGGCACCGTGGAAGAAAAAGTGCTGGAGCTTCAGCGGGCGAAAAAGGCCGTCATCAATGCCACGCTGAGCTCCGGCGAGAGCGTCCTGAACTCACTGACGTGGGACGATATCCAGGGGCTGCTGACGCTGTAGCGCAGACCCCCCTTCACCCGCTCATCGGCATGGCAGTTGACGGGAACCGTTCCGCCGCCTCACTTGGGCAGTTCAGCGGTCATGGTCCCGCTGCGGCGTCCGCCAACTTCCTTGTAGCTGCACTGGGCAATACCGTTGGTGCCGTACTTGCCGGAGAACTCAAACGTGCCATTGCCACCACCGCCACTCGCCTTGCCATCACCACTGATCTCTGTCTTCAGATCGGTCTTGAGCGTTCCGACGTAATTCAGGGGCTTGCCGCCCCAACTGGAAATATAGAGAGCGTCATAAGTGCCAGCCCCCTTTGCCTTCAGCGTCGCGGACCAGTCACTTTCCTTGCCTCTGAACAAGCACGTGCCCTTGATCGAAGTGATTTCGGATGGCTTGGCGGCAGTCTCGGGCGGTGCAGCAAAGGCTGTCGAGACAGCCAACCCCGTCGCCAGACTTGCTCCGCACAGGAGTAACGCCGAGAAACAACGCACGACTGTCTTCCGGTTCATCAGATTCTTCCGCATCTTCATGGGTCAGTCCTTTCTTCTTCGATCACGCTGATACCCGCACACTATCATTCTCCGCCCCTGTCACTCAATGTTCCCTTTTCTTGCCGGTCGGGCCCGCGCTCACCGCCTCGCCTGGCGCAGCGAGCGCTTCGGGCGGCGGGACGGAAAATGTGAGACGTGCACCGCTGCGCGGATGGGTGAGCGTGAGCGAGCAGGCGTGGAGCTGATAGCCGCCATCGCCGGGGACCGGTGCGCGGCCATCTGTCGGGATGCGCGGCACACCGCCAGAGCCATAAAGCGGGTCGCCGAGCAGCGGGGCGCCGGCCCAGGCCAAGTGGATGCGAATCTGGTGCGGACGCCCGGTGATCAGATCGATCTCCCACAGCGTGTCGTACGGCGTGCGCCTCAGGATGCGGCAGTTACTTTGCGCGGGTTTCCCAGCTGGCGATGCCGCGTGGACCGAGCCCAGCGCTGGATGGGCGACCGGGCCGATCGGCTGCGTAATCTCCAGCACGCCCGGCAGGCCGGGTGCGGGGCCGGTGAGGGCGCGGTAGATCTTGCGCAACGAACCGGAAGCCCGGCGTGTCGAGTCTCGGAAGTCCGCAGCAAGCTGACGGCGGGCAAGGGCTGAGCGGGCGAACAGCAGGACCCCCGACGTGCCGCGGCCGAGGCGGTGCACGGGAATGGGCGGACCTTCAGGCGTCCGCAGCCGCAGCAGATGCAACAGCGTGTTTTCGACATAACCGCCGCCGGGGAGCACGGGCAGGCCGGCAGGCTTGTCCACGGCGAGGAGATCGTCATCCTCGTAGAGGATCGTAAACGCGCGAGGCACATCTGGTTCTTCCCATGGCGGTCGCGCCCATGCCAGCGCATCGCCGGTCTTCAGCGTGACTTCCGCGGACACGGTGCGCCCGTTGCACGTGACGCGGCCTTCCGCAAGGCGCACACGCCACTCCGCCTCGGATGAATGGGTATGATGCCTGAGATAATAGGCAAGCACGGTCAGACCGATGTCGGCATGAATCGGACGATCAAAATAAGTCCAACCGTGATTCATTCTTCACGCCAACCGGGCCACCAACTGCCGAGCGAACTCGGGGATACCGGGATCGCGCGCGCCCATGCAAAGCGCCACGTCCCCTTCCCTCGCCTCGCCCAGCATCCCGGCCAGCAACACGTCGTAGTCCGGCACCCACGCCGCGGCCACGCCCGCCGCCTTCAGCGCCGCGACCAGCCGATCGGAATCGGCCTGACGCTGAACCGTGCCGCCGGCGTAGTAGACCGGCAACAGCCACAGCCGATCCTGGGGCCGGCATACGCGGCCGAACATGGCGACCATGTCGTCGAACATCTGGGCCAAAGGCTTGAAACCATGCGGACGCCATAGACCGAGCACGCGCCGGTAATACGGCGCCACCGCCTGCCATGCCGCCGCAATCTTGGCCGGATTATGGGCATATTCATCAATCACCGTCACGCCGCGCGCGACTCCCACGTGTTCCAGTCGCCGCTGAATGCCGTGGAACCCGGCGAGCGCCCGGGCGATCGCGTCCGGCGCATAACCCATCCGCTCGCACAGCACCGCCGCCTGCAGCGCATTCTCGGCATTGTGCCGGCCCAGGAGCGGCAGACGGAATTCAACTCCACGCCATGTGAAGCGCGAGCCGGCCGCACTGAGCTCGGGCTGAAAGTCATGCCACGGCATGTCCGCATCCCACCCCGTCACGCTCCCGCGCCGCACCTTGGCCCGGAATGCTTCGAACAGCGCCCGCGTCTCGTCCATCGCGAAATGATCGGCCGACTGGTTGGTCAGAATCGCCCAGTCCGGGTCGTAACGCAGGCAGGAGCGGTCGCTCTCATCCGCCTCCAGCACGAACAGGCGAGACTTACCCAACCGCACGTTGCCCACGCGCTCGTCATCCGCCCAGTTGACCAGCGCCCCGCCGTTCACGACTGTCGGGTCAGCGCCCAGTTGTTCAAGGATCCACCCCATCATGCCGGTGACCGTGGTCTTGCCCGAGGTCCCCGTGATGGCCACGGTTTCCCGGCCGGTGGCCAGTTCGGCCAGCATTTCGGACCGGTGCCGCACCGGAACGCCGTAGCGCGCGGCCGCGGCCAGGTCCGGGTTGTCGGCTTCGATGGCAGTACTCACCACAACAGCCGTTGTCCGGGCCGTCACCCCGCTGCCGTCCTGCGGCGTGAACACAATGCCGGCGCCTTTGAGTTTGCGGATTACGGCCAGATCCTGCCCCTGATCCGCATAGCGGTCCGATCCGCTCACCGCGTGCCCGCCGCCGCGTAAGGCCTGCGCGACCGCGTTCATGCCCACGCCCGCCACGCCCACCAAGTGATAGCTTCCCGTCGTTGTCATTTCAGGAGCCCCACCTCGTCGATGCCCCCGCGGGCGTTGGAACTGTCCTTATGCATAATGTAAACTATGGATTTCGAGCGCCGTGCAGATCGCCTCTACGTTCTCGAGCGGCACGTCATCGCCAATTTCCGCCTTCAGCCAGAGTCCACCCTCCGGAGAACCGAGTATCTCGACAGCCTCGCGCACATGGGCGTCGATGTCGCGGGGCTTCCAGAACGGGAACATCTGTCGGTTCAGGTCCAGGTCGACGCAGACCTTGCCTTTGCAGACTCGGGCGAGATTCTCCAACCCGTTGGCTCCCACTTGCGGGTTCACGATGTTGACGCCGCATTCGATGAGATCCGGGATGATCTCAAGGATGTGTCCGTCCGTATGCATGTAGACGTAATGGCCGGCGTCCCTGACCGGACGGTAGAGTTGGGCGAAGCAGGGCTTCAGATAACGTCGCCACTGCTCGGGACTGATGGGCAGACTGGCTTGCATGCCCAGATCGTCACCGAAATAGAGGATTTGCTCAGGCTGGCCAACGGCTTGCAACTTGCGCGCCACCTGGCGCAGGTTGTATTGAAGCACCTTGTCGATCAGTAGTTGCAGTTCCGGCGGCTCCTCGGCGAAATCGGCCATGATCTCCTCAAACCCCCGGATGTCGCCAAGCCGCAGATACATGAACCCATGCGGCAGGTTATCATCCTTGGCGGGAATCGCCAGGGTATGCACCGACGCGCGGGTGGGCGCGGGATGCCCCGTGACGATGGCCTCCATGCCGGTCTTCACGTTGCTCCATACGCAACCCCACGCGTCAACGTGATCCCCGGCGACATAAGTCCCGCTCCAGACCGCATCGTAGTCCCGCGTGTCGCCTTGCTTACCGAAGATAAGCGGGTGTCGACGAACGATCTTGTCCATGGCTTCACGGTGTTTCATCCAAGCCGCGGGCAAAATACCTGCGCTGATGGGAATCCGGCTGGGGTGCTTCCATTTCATAGCCGCCATGCGATTGTCCATAGTCACTGCAAAGTCCTCTATTGCATTTCACCACGTTTGAGTGGCAGATTCGATTGTGACGGCCAAGGTCGCACGCAGCCAACTGAACTTCTCTTTCATGAAGTCGAAATCAGGACCGGACGTCACGAACCTCGCCTTTCCCTTGATCAAGAAACCAGCCCCCGGTCCATGCAGGCCCTTTACCTTACTGCTGCCCAATGTAATCAATACATTCGGATTGTGGACAATGTTGGCCTCCGTCTTGTGCATGTATCCTGCGGGGATGAACAGCCGTTCATCTTGCGATATTCTAAGGTAGCTATTCCATGTATTCACCATATGGGGCCCATCATGTCCCAGGGTGGCAATAGCAACAACTCCGTCCGTCTTCATGATCTCCTGCAGTTTCTCCGCGATCATCGTGCGTTCCTCCTGTCGTTTGGTTCGGTGGGTTCGCCACCTTATTCGTAATGTGTCCACATCCGAATAATCTTGACCGTCTTCAGGTCTTCCAGGACTTGATATACGAGTCTGTGCTGGATGTTGATGCGTCGGGAGCATGCTCCGGTCAGATCACCGACAAGTCTTTCGTAGGGAGGAGGATTCTGATACGGATTCAGTTCCAGGATTTCTAGCAATCGTTCGGCTTTGGGCCGTAAGCCAGACGTCCTGAGTTTCTTGGCGTCTTTTTGGGCCTGCTTGGTGAAGACGAGTGTCCAGTTCACCAGTTAAGGCCCTTGCCGCACTTGTCAACAGGTGTTCGCATTCCCTCCAGAATGGACTCTCTCATTCCAGGAATGGCAGTCAAAAACAACGTCTCCTGAATCGCGCTCCAATCCTCCCCGGAAACCAAAACGGCGGAATGCCGTTTTCCAGTAATCTGTATCGTTGTGTGGGATTCCGCCACATCATCCAGAAGAGTGTAGAGCGACTTTCGCGCTTCGGTAGCCGTAAGTGTTGTCATGGCAAAAGCCCTTTCGTACGTAATACCGTACGCCTCCTCATCCGTCTTGTCAAAATATCTTTGGCGAACGTCCGGCGTGTGGCTGTGGAGCGTAGCGACACTAGCCACGAAGGTCTGGTTCGGATCAGTTTTTGATATTCCGTGCTTCCGTCAAGAGTATCACGCGGAGACGCGGAGGCGCGGAGAAAAACTAATTCTCTGATTGTCTTCTCCGCACGCCTCCGCGTCTCCGCGTGAATCAATCCTTCCTTCATTCCGAACGTTCACGTTGACGGTTTTGGCAGCCCGCCCGCGGGGTGACAAATACCGTCCGGTGTGTCGTTGGATGTCCGTTTCGTCTTCCGTTTGAGACGCCTCCACGTCACCCAGAAGACGGCTGTGGATTCGCGCCAGATAGTCCAGCCGCAGGTGGACGTCATCAGGCAACCCGCAGGGGCAAGCATGACGGCATGCTGCTGCAATCAAGAGTCGCTCACCTCTTGTCATCAGTTTCGACATCTCAAAGTAGTGGTTTGCGATTTGGCAAACCAGTTGCTGACGTTGCTTCGACTTGGCTTGGAGAGGCTTAAAGAGACGATCTGGGGTGCTTGGGAAGAACTCATTGCGTTCGATTGTGCCAAGCTTGGTTCTAATGAGAGTCGCAAGCTCCTTTGGTTGCGTCTCCCGCAAGTCAACGTAGCCGGTTGTGTCAAGAAGCCCAGGAACTCTGGTTCCGTCAAAACGTGCGGGCAGGATGTACTCACGGTTCTCCTGAAAAGCACGCGCCTGCGCGCTCTTTCGTTCATGGTTTGTCCACAATCGATCACGGTAACTCTTGGACACAAACATGACGACATAACGAGCTTTGTCGAAGTATACGTCTTGGAGATGGGCATAAAGGTCCCTGCCCCAGAGCGTCACCTTCTCGTACTTGTCGTAGAACACCTTGACACCCATCTTGCGAAGATGAGTCGCTACGTTCTCGACGTAAGGCCGATCCGTACCCGCAAAGGAAAGCGCGACATCAAATTCGGGTTCCTTGGTTCTTGTCTTTTTCTTTGCCATTGATCCTCCTGGCCGAACGTTGCCCTTGATCCGGCGGCGAGCGTGCGAGCCGTCGCGGTCAAAGGGCTGGTTCGGCTTTCGTCCTTATCTTCCGCAGATATTCATCAAGTAGATCATCACGGCCAAGATCGAATTTAGCCCGACGGCCATCAATGTAATCTGCAATTTCACCTATGAGCGCTTTGACATCCCGGGGTAACTCGCTTGATTCGACCTGAAATGAGAGAGAGCAGAGCAGTCCGTGACTCATTAGCCAACTATTTGTTTGCTCCTCGCGAATCCAACTTAAGACAACGGGCAAATAATATCGCAAACCCGGAGGAGCCATCCACATGAAATCTTCCTGAAATGTATCCGGAGAGATCCGCAATCGATCAAGGAACTGATCGTTGGTCAGTCCGAGGAAATGATCTAAGACGACTTCTTCGTCCAGCATGATCGGCTCCGGGCCAACCAATTCATTCTTCTCCGGTATTTTCATCATGTACTCTGGCCGACATATATTCTACCGCTGGCGGTGATTCCTGGGATCCCTACCGAAGACTCACCCCACTGATCTCAACACGAAAGTTACGCCTCGGGAACGGGTCCGTCAATCCGACCTTTTCGCGGCGATCAGGGCTACGTTTTACGGCGTTGATTTGCAACACGTTCTGCAATCGCGACCACGCGCCACCGCGATGGCGTCCGGCCACTCGAGTCATCGATGTGATAGACTGGTGTCAACGCGGTCACGCCGTAACAAGTAACATTCGGCCTGCCCGTTGAGTCGCACAGTCCAACCACTCCGAACCAACCATATTGTTATAGGTTACGATGCGGCCCCGCTGAAACCGACCTCTGAGCGGAACGCGGCGAGTGGCAGGGAGGACTGTGATCACCCAAGTCGTCGCTTGTCACGGTTCCGCGATGCTGCGACGTGTATGGTCCTTGACATCCACGCGGCTCGCCGGAGTCTCGCCCTCCAAAGAGAATCCTGTCAACAGTCTCGATCACGTCTTCTGGAGGGCGGCGTTCCACCGCCGCCGCGCCTGTGCGGGTACGCGGGCCTCGATTCCACCCTATGCCCGAAGGCTGAAGCACGGATCAGTGGGATCAAGTCGCAGATTGACGGCGGTGCGTTCATGGTCCACAGGATGTGAATGCCAAACGACGAGGTGCACATGACCCTACCGAAGATGACAGAGAAGAAGGCGAAGCCAACGACGACATCAGCCCCGGCGGCAAAGAAGCAACCCAATGTTCTGCCACTGGTGCAGGAGGCACCGCAGGTCACCTGGCTGCTCAAGGGCGGACTCAACAACGTGCAGCTCGCCTATGTCCGCGTGGGCACGCTGCTGGCCCAGGTGCGGGACCGGAAACTGCGGCGGGGTGCGTGCTCGTCTCAGTACGCCCACCGGCCCACGGCGTAGGCGCGCGCGACCGCGCCGTTCAGGCACACGAGTCCGACGATCAGACCCACCTGCGCCCAGCGCGGCAGGCGTGCCGCCCTATCGCCCGCCAGGAACAGCGTCGGGAACAACACGGTCCCGAACCGGAACGTCGAGGCGAACTCAGCCTGCAGCGGAAACAGGAACACCGTACCCAGGCAGTAGAGTCCCAGGGCAGCAGACCGGCGCGCGACCAGAAGGCCGAAGACTGCCAGCACGATGACGAAGGCGTGGTGCAGCACGTTGCCCGCGCTGAACCCCTGCCACGGGTTCAGGAGCAGGAAGGTGCGGAAGAACTCGGAGAGCGACCGCGCGTGCGTCCAGTGACCCTGCGCCGCCAGAAAGGCCAGCGGGTCACCGAGCTTCCACCACAGATGAACCGGGTAGAGCGCATAGAGGCAGGCGCTCACCGCGCCGCACGCTGCAAACCGCCCGAGCCGTCGCGGCCACGCCGGCTCGTCCCGTACGAGCAGCAACGCCGCGGCGGCGGCAACCAAGACGCCCTGGTTGCGCGTCAACGCCGCCAGACCGCCCAGGATGGCTGCTGCCAGGAGCCGTTTCCGCACGCCTGCCCACAGGGCCAGGAAAGAGATCAGAAGGAAAACCGATTCCGTGTGGTTGGAGTGAAATACGTAACTGGCCGGCGAGAACACCAACACCAACCACGCCATTGGCGTGCCCGGCAGGAGACCCGTCCTGTCGTCCGGCAACTCCCGTTGTCGTTGAAGCCGTGACGCGACCAAGGTCACGAAGACAAGGAAGCACGCCGTGGAGAGCAGGGTCCCGGCAAACACCGGCGGCAGGCCGGTCAGTCGTGCGAGCGCCCCGCTAAGGAACGGATACAGCGGATAGAATGCCGCGGACTGCGCTGTATACCCTTGCTCCGCGATGGACCGATACCAACCCGAATCCCAATGACTCAGCATGCCCGCCCAGGAATGTCCGTGCGTGGACACTGCCCACGCCCAGACGAGCAGATGATAGAACAGCATGGCGACGACGGTCGCCCAGACCGTCTTGACTGGGCTGAGCGGTCCCGAGTCCCACGAATCAAGCCAGTCGCAATATCGCTGCCACCGTGATTCTCGGGTCGGACCAGCCACCCACGACCCTCCACCTTCCACCCTCAACCCCTGCTCCCCACTCCGTTGCCCAACAAATGCTGACCGCCGTCGACGAACAGGATCTGGCCGGTCACCGTTTCGAGGCGCACCAGGGCGACCACGGCCTCAGCGACGTCACGAGGTGTGACCCGACGTTCAAGCGGAACCTTGCCCGCCGCGTCGTGCAAAAACGCCGAGCCTTTGCCCGGTGGCGGCAGCACGGCGCCCGGCGCCACGCCATTGACGCGGATTCCCGGCGCCAGGGCCAGGGCTGCCGTCCGGGTGAACTCCGCCAGGGCCGTCTTGCTCATCAGGTACGGCACGCACGCAGGATCGTCCGAGGCGATCCGCCGGTCGAGGAGGTTGATGACACACCCTCGTTTAGTCTGTTCAGCGAAGAGACGCGTCAACAAGACCGGCACAACCAGGTTTGTCTGCAGCTCGGAAACCAACCCAGCCTCGGTGATGGTGGCAAGGCTGTCCTTGTGAAACACGGCGGCGTTGTTCACGAGCACGTCGACCCGGCCAGCCAGCCGGCGCGCGGATGCCATCACGGCGCGGCACGCGGTCTCGCCGTCCAACGCGCCGCTCACCACCCACGCGGCGCCGCCTTGCCGTCGGACCCGCGCTGCCAGCGCCGT
>Ga0118677_10015636_pt1 | contig 10519 bp, 10 predicted proteins | sample AliMusrvi5mmetaG_FD_86154 | JGI IMG/M metagenome (GOLD analysis project Ga0118677, IMG submission 86154)
TGCTGGGATGTGCGTTCAACCCCCTTTGACTGGATGGAATTAAAAATTGACGGGTCCTACGATGAGTATGCCCGCCAGTTGCAGACCTTTAACACGCGCCTGTCGGTGAACGAGGGGCCCCTTTGGAAATATGTCATTGAACACCGTTATGACAACAGCCTCCCCAGTAGTTTACTCAACAATGAACTCACGTTTGCGCCTTTTATCAACTGGGAATATAGTATTTATGCCCGTTACGAATTTCAAGACTCTACCATGCAGGCATGGGGCCTGGCTTTTCAGCGAACTTTGGAATGCATTGCTTATAAAGTCGGCTGTGAATTTCAGAACAACGCGAGCACCGGTCAAAGCAATGATTACTCGTTCTGGATCCAGTTCTGGTTCACCAAATTCCCGAAGGTGCGCATGGATGTCGGCTTGTCACTCATTATGAGCAAGGTCGTCTGCCCGATTACTGGCTGGATACAGCCGACCCGATCGGCGAGTTCTGGCGCTGGCTGAATCAACCGGACCAATACCAATTTGAGCTTCCGGCTCCGTCCCTGGCCAGCCGAATATTTACGCGTAGCCCATGATAATGCGGCTCAAAGCAGACTTGTCAACCGCCTGCCCGGCCAAGGGGCCTTGCGCGCAGGCCGGAAAGTGTGATCCGAACGGCGCCCGGTCGTTCTTGTATATGATCCCCACGGGAATCCATTCGTCCCATTGAAAGGCAACTTTCATGGCCGCATCCCAATCCGATGGGTTATGGGTTGGCGCGATGTCACGGCAGCGTTCTTTATACCACTTAAAGGTATTCACCGTGTTGAAGGATATGCACGGCTGAAGAATATCGATCAGGGCGAAGCCCGGGTGAGCGATCCCCGCCTGGATCATCCCGGCAAGATGATCCGTCATGCCGGAAAAACTCCTGGCGGCGAATCCGGCTTTCCATGCGAGGTAGCCGGGTTCCGGGAGAAGCTGGACGCGGGTGGTGGTGGACTCGGTGAATGTTTGAGGTCCTTCACCGCAGACGAGGGCGGGCGAGCGGTGTTCCATCTCGCCGAAGCAACCGAAACTTCCGCCGTCGTTGAAGAACTGGAGCGCGTCGCCCTGGGTGTCGGGCAAATCCATGGGAGAGTCACAATATCTGAGGGCAGGGTGAAGAGGGAAGCTGCGTTCCAGGACCAGCCAGTCGCATCCGATCAGCCGCGCGTAGGCGACGCGCCCCGTGGAGGCATGAGGAGCCAGGCCGACTTTGAACATCGCGGGGCCGCCGATTTTTAGCTCCAAGAGGCCCGGCGACGATGTGAATTCGCTGGCAGGACACGGGGCAAAATGGTCGCGGGCAACATGCGAGCCGACCGTTGGGATGATCATGCTCCCCCCGAATGGGACTTGCAGGATCGACCAGAGGTCCACCGGCTGGCCAGACGTTCCATCGAGGATTTTGAGTGACGTGGAAATCCGGAATGCCAGGCCGCCCCGCGATTCGATGCATGAAGCGGGGATCAATTCAAATGTCCGGGAGATGCCCAGAAGCACCCGTGCGTCGCGGTGGGCGGATTGAAGGGAAACTTCGATTTCGCCGCGGCACGAATCCGCGTCCCGGCGAGTGACTGTCCAGTGGTCGGGATTTAGATCCGCCGGCACTTGGTAAAGAGAAAAATCCGGCTTGCCGACTCGCTGCCAGAACCAATCGACCTCTGGACCGATCCAGAGGCGTTCGCCCCCAATGTTCCAACCTCCATCAAATGCTGCGGGACGCCAGAGTGCCTGGTGGCCGGAGACCTCGATGCCGAGAATGCGCCCGTGCTCGGGGCTGATGCTCACCGAGCCCGATTCTGTTTTCCACTGGATAGGCGAATTCATTGTGCGCTAATCCGATCCTGCGATGACGGCGGTTTCGCCGAGTCCTTCCGGCCCCATCGAGCAATAGCCGCCATCGATCATGAGGGTCGTGCCCGTGATGAACGAGGCGTCATCGCTCAGGAGGAAAAGCGTCGGGCGGGCGACTTCGATCGCCTGGCCCATGCGGCGGAGCATGTGGTATTTCCCCCAGATCGCATCCCACTTGGCGCGGCCGCCCCCATCCATGTTCGCGGCCTTGTCGGTCTCGTTCGACCAGATCCAGCCGGGATCGACGTTGTTCACGCGGATGTTGTAGGGCGCGAGGTCGAGCGCCTGGCATTTCGTGAGCTGGTTGACGGCGCCTTTGGCGGCGTTGTAGGTCCAGCGGTTCGCCTGGGCGATGTGGCCGGAAATGCTCGACATGTTCACGATGGAACCGCCGCCGGCTTTTTTCATAGGCGGGGCCACATTTTGGACCATGCGGGCATAGGCGAGCGGACCGGCCGTGAAGCTGCGCATCCAGTCATTCGTGGTCGCGTCGAGCGCCTTGGCCGTGAAAGCAAAGGCGTTGTTGACCAGATAATTCACCGCCCCGTAAGTTTTAATGGTTTTGGCGACGACTTCTGCACAAAAATCCTCGTTCGCCATGTCCCCACGGAGAAACGTTGTGGCGTAACCGGCGGCTTGGAATTCTTCCTGCGATTTCTCTCCGGCCGCGCTGATACCGGTGAAGAGGACCTTGCCTCCTTCCTTGCAGAATTCTTCGACGATGGATCGCCCGAGGCCGGAGGAACCCCCGGTGACGATGGCAACTTTGTTTGCAAACCGGTCTGCGACCGGCTTGTGGGATGGGATCGGTGTGTGCATATTCAGTTCTTGGTTTTTGGTTCTGGGATTTATAGGCGGTAAAAACGGGCGGCGTTGTCGTGGAAGATATTCTTTCGCTCGGCTTCGGTGAAACCAGACGTGAGGAGATCCGCAGTTTCCAGCCAGCGGGTGAATTCCGAGGCCCTCAGAGCATGCGGCCAGTCGCTGCCCCAGATCAGCCGGTCCGGGCCGAAAGCTTCAAAAACCGCTTCCGCAAAGGGCCGCAGGTCGTCGGGCGTCCAATGCTCGAGGCTGGCATTGCAGACCAGATTCGAAAATTTGCAAACGTGCGGACCCGAGGCGGCGAAGTCGCGGATCGACGATTTCCAGGGTTCGAGGTTTCCATCAGCGATGGGTGGGCTGCCGATGTGATCGAGGATAAACTTGGTATCCGGGCATTGATCGATCAGACGCAGCACGTTCGGAAAATGGGCCGGGGCGACCGTCAGCTCGCAGTGCAGCCCGGCCTTGCCCAGCAACTGGACTCCCCGGATAAATCCCGACCGCACGCAAAAATCGCCATCCTCCTCAAACTCGATGATGCGGCGCACGCCTTTCACGCGCGGGTCTTCCGCCATTTTGTAAAGTTCCTCCTCCACGGCGTCGCCGTCCTCCAGCGGAGCCCACGGGATGATCCCCTTGAGGCGCGGGTCGGAATCCGCCAGCGACTGCACCCACGCCAGCTCGGCGAGGTGCTGCCCGGGCAGGCACTCGCACTGGACAAAAACCATAGCCTCGACCGGCTCGCTGGCCCGCGCGGCATCATAGTCGGAGAGAACGAAGCTCCGGTTGATGCAGGGAACGTTCGCAAGCCATGGATAGTCGAGCTTGGTGAGATCCCAGAGGTGGATGTGGGCATCAATGATCGGGAATGTCATGAGGATGTTAGGAAAAAGATGTCGTCAGATAGCTCACTGGTTCGGTGGGCTGGCAATCAGCAGGCAATCGTCCCCATCCAGGACAATGGTCCGGGTGTCATTGGCGTAGGTTCGTTCCGGCAGGGCGACCAGGATATTTGCCGGTTCGCTTCCGAGACAGAACGGCCCGTGATGCCAGGCGCCCGGCTTGATCACGACCATGGTGCCATTAGGAACGAGGAATGCCCGGACTTTATCACCGGGGAATCCAGCGTCCGGCACGGACGCCGGAGCAAACCACATCAGCACGTCCGCATCGAGCGGCATGAGCATCTCCGCGGTGGAGGAGTGGCATTCCGCCACGTTGATCACAGGATCGCGCGGACCGATGCGGCAGTTCGAGTAGGATGCGGCCTGACAGTTGCCGAGCGCCTGCTGGATCATGTCAGGAAAGAACTCGATCGGCGGCGCTCCGAGCATTTCGGACACGGGTTTCAGCATGTCGCGAAAGCCGCCGAATTCCTGGAAGCTTTCTGGCGTCAATGGCTCAACGGGAATTGGTTTCATCGTGTGTATTTGGTTTGCAATTGGGGTCCAAGAGTTGAATGACGTGCCGGACTTGAAACGGACGTTTGACCAGTGATTTAGCGGAGTTCCACTGCATCATGCAGACATGGTTGGACGTGGCAAGGATGACTGGATCGCCCTCGGCTTCGTCGAGGAAGCCAGATTTCCTGGCGAGGATTTCGCGGGCGTTTTTTGGCTTCTGGATGTTGTAGATCCCGCCCGACCCGCAGCAATCCTTGGCGCATGGGGCGAGTTCCCAGCGTAGCCCGGTGGCATCGAGAACAGCGGAGGGGATGCCGGGCGAGCGTTGCCCATGAACCAAATGACAGGGGAGATCGACATAGACCCGCGCATTCCCCCCCCGAGGTTCGCGTGCCTTGATGCCGATCTCCCCAAGAAATTCCAGCACGTCGCGGACCGGCATTTCCGGCGCGAGCGTCTTTTTCAGCGCGAGCCCGCATCCTGCGGAATTGCTCACGGCCGCTTCCACATCGAGCGGCAGGAATGCCCGGCGGTTCTGCGCGCGCAGATCGTCCACGCCATCCAGGCCGGTGTGCTCATGAAATGCTCCGCAGCAGCCCTGTTCATCGGGGATCACGACCTGGATGTTGTTGTCAACGAGCACCCGCACGGTGGCAAAGTTGATCTCCCGGAACATCGCCTCCATCAGGCACCCGGTCAGCAAAGCCACTCGCGGGCCGGTCGGCTTATGGAGCATCATCAAGCGCCGTGAGTAGGCGGCTGTGGATTCCGTGACGTGGGGGCGTCCGGGGAAAATGAGCGGATGGGGAAAAAATCCCAGCGAGCGCAATGCCCGCGCGGGAGCCAGTGCGGCATTGAATAGCGTGGGATACCGGACCGCCTTGGCGGCGAGACGGAGCTCCGGCTTCGGATGGAACCGTCCGGCAGAAACGTGCTCGTGGCGTATCTGTTCGAGAATGTCTCCATACGCCACGCCTGCCGGGCAGACCGGTTCACAAGCGAGGCAGCCGACGCATTCGGACGTGTAGAAATCCGTCTCCGGGTCGGGCGCAAGCCTGCCAGCCGCCTCCTCGCGCCAGAGCCGGAGGCGGCCGCGCGGCGAATTGTTTTCATCGCCGGTGAGCCGGTAGGTCGGGCAAACCTCCAGGCAGAACCCGCAGTGGACGCATGTCGAGAGGAGATCTTTTTCAAGGAGTGGGTGACTCATGGAAGGTTCCATTCTTTGCGTAAGGTGGAGATCCATGAGGCTTCGAGCTGCGAGGGGCCGGGGCTTACATGTCGGCTCTGCCAATGGCCGCCCATGGCGTGAAGGGCGGACTCGATGGGGCGGACGATTTTGGCGATGGCTCCGCTGTCCGGAAGAAAAACATGAACCACCCCGCACGCGCTGAGCGCGACGCACTTTGCGCCGGGGTGCTTCGCGAGCGAGAGAGCCGTGTCGGCCACGAACTCGGGAGTGGTTTTCACGACCAGATCCGGGCAGCCGTCGAGGATGTCGGGAGGTGAGGTTTCCAGCAGCAGCGCGGCCCCTGCCGCGATCCTTGTCAGGAAATCTTCGTAGGCGTTCGATTCTCCCGCAGGACAATGCACGGCAATGCGCAGAAACGAAGGCTTCCCATTCTCCGCCACAAAATCCACCGAATCCAACCAGTGGATCCACGAGGATGCGAGGATCGCAGGGATTGCGGACCGCAGCAGTGAGCCTGCTCCCCGCAGACTAAAAACCCGCGAGGTGTCGCAGGCTGGCCGCAGGCGCAAAACGTAATCCAGCGCGCGTCCGTAGCGGCTGCCGCTCGCCAGCAAAAACCGGAGGAGGTCGTATCCTGTGGTCGATTTGACCACGCGTTCGCCGACGCGCACCCGTCGTCCGTCGGGCAACTCCCAGTTCATCCCGGTGATGTTGTCGCAATAGGGTCCGTATCGGGAGGAGGCCGGGGCAAACGGGCTGGACGCGACCTGCTCGCAGAGCGGGCTTGTCCGGTCCAGGAGCAGCGGGAACCGCAGACCGTGAGGCAAGGCCTGGCGCTCGATGGCCGCCGCATCGCTCCCGGCGGGCAGGCAGAGGACGCCGTCCACCGGATCCATGAAATGCTCGAAAAACCTCTCTTCGGCGATCACGCGGCAAACCTCCTATCTGCGAAGACCTTCATCGGGTTGAACTGATGCTGCGGGTTGAAAATCTGCGGGATGGCGAGCTGGAGGCGCATGGATTCCGGCCCGAACACCATCGGCATGTAGGAGGATTTGTCGTTGCCGATCCCGTGCTCGCCCGAAAGCGCGCCGCCCACCTCGACGACCCGCTGCATCAGGCGCTTGCTGATTTCTTCGACTTTCTCCACCTCCTCGGGAATCCGGGAATCGAAGAGAAAATTCGGATGCAGGTTTCCGTCTCCCGCATGCATGACCGTGACCGCCGGGATCCCCGCCCGGTCGGCCTCGTCGTAAATGAGCTGCAACAAATTCGCGAGCGCCCGCTTGGGGATCACGGCATCCTGCACCAGAAAATCCGGGCTCACCTGACCGAGCAGCCCGCCTGTCGCCTTGCGCGCTTTGAAGAGGGTTTCGCGGTCCTCCGCTTTGTCGCTGAAAAGAACATCCGCCGAGCCTGCCGAACGAAGAACCTCCGCGACCGATTCCACACGGAGATCCACCAACGCGGCCGGGCCGTCAATTTCTGTGACAATTAGGAAATGGCCTTTCGGCAGCCCGACCGCCATCGAGCTGGTCTCCACCAGCGCGACCGCGCGAGGGTCCATGAGCTCTATGGCCACAGGGAATGCCGGATGCCGCACCAGCCCGTGGATCGCTCGCTCGGTGGACTGCAAATCGGGATAAGTGGCGCGGAATGTCCACACTTTTTCCGGCCTCGGAGTCAGGCGCAGCCAGAACCGCGTGAACGCGCCGAGCGTGCCTTCGGAGCCGATCATGAGCCGCTTCCAATCCTCCAGCCACGGCCCATTGCCCCCGGCGGGACCGCCGAAGCGATGCGCAGAACCGTCGAGCAGGACAACCTCAAGCCCCAGTACATAGTTGCTCGTGACCCCGTATCGGAAGCAGTGCGCCCCGCCAGCGTTGGACGCCACATTCCCGCCGATCGTGCAGACCGGACCGCTCGAAGGATCGGGCGGATAGCACAGCCCGCTTGGCTGCAACGCCTCATCGAGCTGCCGCAGATTCACCCCGCTCTCAACTTCGCACCAGAGTCCGTCCTGCGAAATCTCGCGGATCGCCCGGAGCCTCGATGTGTGAACGATAGCCCCTCCCTGCGCCGCCACCGGACCGCCGGACAGCGACGTGCCGGCCCCGCGCAGGCAGATCGGCACGCGGGCTTCGTGCAGCACCCTCACCACCCGCGCCAGCTCGTCGGCATCCGAGGGGATGACCACCAGATCCGGCCGGAAGGATTTGTAGCCCAATCCATCCGACTCATAGCCCGCCATCTGCGCGGGCGACGTCATCACCCGGCTCCCCGGAGCGGCACGATGCAAGGCCGCCACAACGGCGCTGGTGGGAGGAGTCATCCCCTACCGCATAGGCGGCAATGGGTATTGGGTCAATATAAATAATCGCCATTTCTTTTCTTTTTTCGAAATTCCGGCTATGCCTTGGCGGATGCAAAGATCTCGAAGCCTCGACGCGGAGCCCGAATGCGTGTTATTATGAAGCTGCGATTGACCCCATTGCAGGCGAAGGTTGTTCGTGCGGGCGGATTGTGCGCATTGAAGCCTGGAGCCGTGCTGCCGTCCGAGCGGGTGCTTGCGGAAGCCAGCGGGGTGGGCCGTGCGCCTGTGCGCGGGATGTTTGCGGCCATGGAGAGGGACGGCATCGTCGAGCGTTCCGCGCGCGCATGGATCCTCAGGAAGCGGATCCCCGAGCTGCCGCCCGCCGAAGCGAGTTCGAAGCGGCAGAAGGCGATAGATTTTCTCTTGGCCGAATTGGGCAGCGGCCGGCTGCGCCCGGGCGATCAGATCTCGGAGCTGGCGCTCGCCAATAAGATCGGCGTGGCCACGGTCTCGATGAGGGAAGCCCTTCTGGAAATGATGCCGCTTGGCTTGCTCACAAAAAGGGAGCGGCAGAAGTGGGTGGTGGCGACGTTCAGCGCCGAACGCACCAGGGAGTTGCGGGAATTCCGCGAAATGATCGAGGTTTTTTCCCTGAGAAAGCTTTTCGCCACAGGACTCTCCGATGAACATCGAGGGGCATTCGTATCCAGCGAGACCGAGACCAAGAAACTCGTCGCGCAGCAGCGTCCCTTGATCTCAAAAATCCTGGACGTCGATCTGGGCTTCCATCGGCTCCTGATCGAGTCGGCCGGCAACTCGTTCCTCAAGGAGCGCGCCGGATTTATCTACCTCATCATCGAGTTCCAGCTCATCAGCCCGTTCTACACTCTTGCCCAAGGCCGTCTTGGGCTGGGCCAGCATCTCCGGATCATCCGCGCGATTCTGCGCGGAGACCTGGCTTCTGCCGAACGCGCCTTGATAGAGCATCTGCGATCCGCCGAGGACTTTATCTCCTCCATGGTCAGCCAGCTCCGGTAGGCAGAGCTGAATGTATCCGTCGTTTTTGTGCTGTTCATCAAAATTCGTTGATGGCTCTCAACTTTGTGAGAGGGAGGGCACTGCAGGGCGAAATGCCAGCACGCTTGCAGTTCTTCAAGCAGAGCTTCGAACTCAAGATCAAGGGCGAGCTGATTCAGGAAGCCGCTTCCGAGGAGATCATCGGCGACCCCCAATCCCTGTTCGCCCGCCATAATGCCATTGGTCATGAATCCGAAATTCGTGGAATCATCCAGCGGATTTGCGCATATTTTTCCACTGTTTGGGGGACATGCCGAATTCCTGGCGGAAGGCGGTTGAGAGGTGGAAAGCGGAACTGAAACCAAGATCTTCCGCTAGTTCGGTGAGAGAAATATTGGTGGCGGAAAGACGGTGGCGGGCGTTGGTGAGGCGCAGGTATCGCACATATTTCCAAGGTGCAAATCCTGTATGTTTTTGAAAATTGCGCCGGAACGCGGAATAGGACATCCCGACACGCTGCGCCAATGTTTTCAGGTTTAATGGTTTTCGATATTCGATTTCCAGAATTTGAACCGCCGAGGCAAGAGCTTGGCTGAGGTCGGTGCTTTGAGGTTTCGGTTGCCAGAGCCGACTCCATGCGGCGAGGGCGCCCATGGCCAGCGCGGTGAGCTTGGGATCGACCCCGGGCAAAACATGGCACACGCGCTCGAAGACTGCATGAATGGCGTCGCACAAGCCTAACTCCTTGGCACCGGTCCGCACGACCATGCCTTCGCCCAATTGGCCCGCTCCACTGAGCGCATTGGGCACGAGCCCTTGAAATTCGATCCAGCTTTCCGTCCATCCGGTTTTAGGGTCGGGCCGGAAGCGGTGCCACTGGCCCGGTTTGAGGATAAACGCGGAATCGGCCACCAGCTTTTGCGGCGGCTGGGAATGGCTTTGCAATTCCCCGCGCCCGCTGTGAATGCAGAAGATCTGAAAGACCGGCAAGACCCGGCCATGCTCCCAGTCGAACATATGGTCATCCGGGTGGCGATCGGGCGGATAAGGTGAACCCGGCGGCGTTTTAAAGAAGCCGGCTCCCGTGACGACCAAGCCCCAGGTTTCCGCGCCGGGGGCGGGCGGGAGGTATCGGAAGGTCTTTTTCTGCACGATCAAAATGTAGATGAAAGAGATCATTCTGTCGATTCCTTCCAATGGAGCTCCCCGGTAAACAGTAGGGTCGTATGAATATTTCCAAAGCCCGCTTTGCCCTCTATTTCGGAAACCGGGGATTTTTCCCATCATCCCATGTGGCGACAGCCCGGGAACAGATGACGAAAGTCCTGGCTGCGCTCGGCCATGAAACCCTTGTCCTGGACGCATCGGCGACCCGCTTTGGAGCGGTCGAAACGCCCGAGGAAGGCCGGCGGTATGCCGCGTTCCTCGATGAGAACCGCGGAAAATTCGACGGCGTGATCCTTTGCCTTCCGAATTTCGGCGACGAAAACGGTGCGGCCGAAGCGCTGAAGAACGCAAAGGTTCCGATTCTCGTTCACGCCTATCCCGATGAGATGGCCAAACTTTCTGCGCAATTTCGTCGGGATTCCTTTTGCGGGAAGATTTCGATCATGGATGTCTTTCATCAGCTCGACATCCCGTTTACGGCGTTGAAACCGCATGTGGTTGATCCGGAATCGGCGGCCTTCGCCGAGAATATAAGCTATTTCGACCGCTTGTGCCGGACCGTTGCGGGAATGCGGGAAGTGCGCGTCGGCGCGTTCGGCGCACGCACGACGGCGTTCAAAACGGTGCGCATCGATGAGCAGACGCTTCAACGCCGGGGCGTCACCGTCGAGACCTATGACCTCGCCGCGATCATTGGGGGGGTGAAAGGCATCGATCCGGCCAGTGAGC
>Ga0118677_10015637_pt1 | contig 10518 bp, 10 predicted proteins | sample AliMusrvi5mmetaG_FD_86154 | JGI IMG/M metagenome (GOLD analysis project Ga0118677, IMG submission 86154)
GGAAGAAGTTGCTCATCTCTGGTGGCGGGCGGTGCAATGTTACGAACAACAAACCGGACGTGCGGGAGATGCTGGCGCACTATAAAGACGCGGGTAAATTTCTGTTCTCGGCGTTCGCGCAGTGCGGGGTGGCGAAGACGATTTCGTTTTTTACCGGGCGCGGGATGGCGGTGAAGGAGGAACCGGGCGGACGAATGTTTCCGGTGTCCGACCAATCGCAATCGGTGCTCGATGTGTTGGTGCGGTATATGCGCGAAGGCGGCGTCACGGTGCGGACGGGCGTTGCGGTTGCGGGGATCTCGCGCGATGCGACGACGAACCTTTTTCATATTACCTGCGCGGACGGTGCGGAGATCGTCGCGCGCTCGTGCGTGGTGGCGACCGGCGGCGTCTCGCATCCGGAGACCGGTTCGACCGGCGACGGCTTCGCGTGGTTGCGCACGCTCGGCCATAAGATCATCGACAACGACCGCGCGCTGGTGCCGATCGCGCTCAAGGATGCGTGGATCTCGGAGCTCTCCGGAGTGTCGCTTTCGGATGCGAAATTAACGACCTTTTTGGACGGCAAAAAACAAAAAGCATACAAAGGGAAAATGCTTTTTACACACGTCGGCATCAGCGGACCGGCGGTGCTCAATATGAGTCGCGAGGTGGGGGAGCTGCTGCGCACCGGGCTGGTCGTCATTATACTCGACCTGTTTCCGACGCTTGATCCGGGCGCGCTCAAACAAAAAGTCCAAGAGTTGCTCATAGTGGAAAGCAATAAAAAGATAAAGAATGTGCTTGGTGCGCTGATGCCGCAGGCGCTGGTGCCGGTGGTGCTAATGTTGGCCGGCATCGACGGCGAGACGTTCAATCATAGTGTTCGCAGTGAAGATAGAGCCAAGCTCGTGGCATTGCTGAAAAACATTCCGCTGCACGTGAAGGGGCTGCTCGGTGCAGATAAAGCGATCGTCTCCTCCGGCGGTGCGGCGCTCGAAGAAATCGATTTCAAAACAATGCAGTCCCGCCTCGTCCCCGGCCTCTACATCATCGGCGACGCCCTCGACATCGACCGCCCCTCCGGCGGCTACAGTCTGCAAATTTGTTGGACGACAGGGTTCGTGGCGGGGAGTCATTGTGAGATGGTTTTTAGGGGGAAACAAAATATGTTTTAATGCTAAATATGTACACGTTAAAACTTCAGCAAAAAATTATCGGTTTGGGTGTTTTTATGAGTGTGGTATTGTTGCCGGTTTCGGCGTTTGCGGATCAGACTTCGGAACTGCATATTGCGGCGAACGGGATATTTTCGGCGAAGAATATGGTGGTGATGCAGAAGTCGGGGACGTCGAATTTCTTTACGCGCGTGAATTGGCCGAAGTCGTTTGTGCGCGTGACGGTGTTGGCGCACAAGGATACGGTTGTGGTGAAAGAACACGGAGAGCTATCAAGTACCGGCGATGTGCGCGAGGGCGACACGGTGGATGTGGAGGGGACGCTTTCGCCGGGCGACGGCACGCTGGTGATAAATGCGACGCGCATCACGGATCATTTGCTGCTGCAGCAATCGCAGACATTGTCCGGAATGGTATCGAGTGCCGACGGCGGCGCCGGGTCGTTTATGCTTGCAAATAAAACATTCGGGACGACCACTATTATGGTGCCCGGCAGTGTGACGATACAAAAAGGCGCGCGCTCGATTGGTGTTAGAGATTTATCGGCTGGCGATCAGATTTTGACGACGTCCGGCGTGTACGATTATTCCACCAATACGCTGACCGCAACCGCCGTGAGCGTCTATCAAGATCAGAGTATTTTTGTTGGGCGAAATTTTGAAGGGGTGCTCAAGAGTGTGTCGGGCACGACGCTTCCGGCGACATTGACGGTCGCCGTCGCTTCCACTACCTACACGGTGTATCTTCCCGCCAACGCGCCGGTCATGAAAGCGAACCGCGCCGCGACGAGTCTCGCACGGTATCAAATAGGCGACACCGTGCGCTTCTTTGGGGCGATTCGGAAGACGAATCTAGGTGAAATTGATGCGATATTGGTGAGGGATATGGCGTTTTAGTGCAATGCCCAATGATGTAACCCCATACAAAGGCGAGACCTATGTAAAGACATAGGTCTCGCCTTTGTATGGGGTTAGGCACAACGTTACCTCGCCCTCGTCGCAATCTCTGTTTTCAATTTTTCTACGATCTCGGCGACCGGGAGTGCGCCGATCTTTCCGTTGTCTCGACTTTCAAGTGTGGCGGTCTTGGCGGCTACTTCCGCGTCGCCGATGACGAGGGTGTAGGGGATCTTCCATTGTTTGGAGGCGCGGATCTTTTTGCCGAGGGACTCGTCGGAATCGTCCAATTCTGCGCGGACGCCGACCGCTTTGAGTGCTGCGGTGACCTCTCGCGCAAAGTCCGTATGCGCGCCACCGATCGGCAATACTTTCGCCTGCATCGGCGCGAGCCAGAGCGGGAAGTTGCCGGCGAGGTGCTCGATGAGTACAGCGGAGAATCGTTCGATGGAACCCATTATGGCGCAGTGAATCATTACGATGCGTTCCTTCTCGCCTTTCTCGTTGATGCACGAGAGGTCGAAGCGTTCCGGCAGGTTCATGTCCAGCTGAATGGTTGCGACTTGATGTTCGCGGCCGAGCGCGTCGAGAGCCATGAAGTCGAGTTTGGGGCCATACATCGCCGCCTCGCCTTCGGCGATGAAGAAGTCGGCCTTCTTAGATTCTGCAATGCGCTTGAGTGCGCTTTCCGCATTCTCCCAAATATCTTTGGTGCCGAGATATTTTTCCGGGTGTGCGGGGTCATGAAAGGAAAGTCGTACGCGCAACGAAAAACCGAAGGTGCCGTAAAACTTTTCTATGATCGTCCAGATGTTTTGATACTCCTGCTCAATCTGGCTTTTACGACAGAATATGTGCGAGTCATCTTGTGTAATGGAAAGCACACGAGTGAGGCCGCCGAGTTCGCCGGATTGTTCGTCGCGATACACCATTGTGGTCTCAGAAAAGCGCTTCGGCAATTCGCGATAACTGTGCATTTTGCGGGCGTAAATCTGCGTGTGGTGTGGGCAGTTCATCGGTTTGAGTGCATATTCCTTGCCCTCGCGCGTCTTGATGCAGAACAGTTCATCGGCAAACTTTTCCCAATGGCCGGATGTTTCGTACAGATTGCGCTTGGTGATATGTGGGATTGTCACGCCTTCGTAGCCGTATTCGCCGCGGAGTTCTTGCACAAAGCGGTCGAGCTCGCGACGCACGAGTGTACCGCGCGGTGTCCAGAGCGGCAGACCGGAGCCGACGAGTTCGGAGAACGTGAAGAGGTCGAGTTCTTTGCCGATGATACGGTGGTCGCGGGCTTTGGCCTCTTCGCGCTGTTTCAAATACGCGTCGAGCCCTGTCTTGTCTTCAAATGCCAACCCGTACACGCGTGTGAGCATGGCGTTCTTTTCGCTGCCGCGCCAGTAGGCTCCGGCGATGCGTTCGAGTTTGAAGGATTTGGGGTTGATGTCTTTGTTCGGGTGCTCGCAGTGGCCGCCGCGGCACAGATCGGTGAAGCCGCCGCAGGTATAGAAGGTGATCGGCTCGAGGCGCTGCGCGAGTTCGTCGATGAGTTCGGTCTTGTACTGATTGCTTGCGAAATGTTCGCGCGCGTCCGCCGGCTTCTTTTCTTCGTGCGAGAATGCCGTCCAGCGGGGGAGGAGTTCGCGCATCTTTTGTTCGATACCGACGAGGTCGCTTTCGCCCGGGGCGACACCGCCGCTGAAATCGAAATCGTAATAAAACCCATTGTCCACCGCCGGGCCGATGGTCGGCTTCCCGTGCGGGTACAGATCTGCGATCGCAGCGGCGAGCAGGTGGGCGAGCGTGTGGCGCTTTTGTTCGAGGGTGTTCATGAGGTTGATGATGTATTTAATAAATAAAAAATAGCCCTAGTAAACATGCGATGATTCGCGTGTTTACTAGGGCGGTTTTCCGGCCGCGGTTCCACCTAGTTTCCGGTGCGTATGCGCCGGCGCTCGTATGTATCGGATTAGGCATCTGCGCGAACCCTCCGCTCGCTCTCGGTTGGTGGCCGAGACAATCTCCAATAATCGAATCATACTATCAGCGGGGACGGGGGTCAAATAACGCAGCGGGAGAATTTCGAAAAAGAAAACGACCCGCGCAACTGGTGCGTGGGTCGTCTATGTGGCGCGGGCAGTCTTGTTTGTGACCAGTGTTGCTTTCAGAACTGCAGAAAGAAATTCGGGATCGTTCCGATATTTTTCCGGCGTGATCTCTCCGAAGGTAACTCTGCCCTTGAGTGTCGGTTTATCGAAACGTTTTGCGGCAAGTACATCCTTTTTACCGTCGCTGAGACCTGCAGATGCTTCCGTTTTAATATAGTCCTTGCGGCTGACCTCCATCCAGTCCAGAGATCCGACGCGAATCCAGTACCGCATTGTTGGAGTCGGACTATCCACACCAAACCTCCTTTCTGAAATCGTCGAACCATTGAAGAGCTGCTTTAGATATGAAAGCAGATAGATGATGGTCTTGTCCACCCGGCTTCGTCAAAAAGTAGAAGACCCGCGCAACTGGTGCGCGGGTCGAGAGTTAGTTGCGATTGCCGTAATTGGTCGGCCGACGAAGGTCGAGATTGTTGATGCGGACGAGTGAAGAGCGAAAACCGCGATTGCTATCCCCCTCCATGATTTTTGCAATCATGATTGCAATGAATGCAAGGCAACAACCAAGAAAAAACTCAAGCCACGTTCCGTTGCGAAAGAGGCAGTATGCGGAAAGACTGAAGATTGTTATGGCCGCCACGCCGAACCCGGCATCCCTCTGAATCTCAGTTTCCTGCATTCTTGGGCAAGTAATTTTGGTCATGTTGGCTACCTCGAACATTGAAAGAACCCACATGGAATGTATACTATATAAAATATTTTGTCAAGCACCTCTGCGTCCTGCTATACTTCCTCAATGACTCAGGCTGAAGCACTTTCGATTCTTAAATCCGGGGCAAATGTTTTTTTGACGGGCGAGCCGGGGGCGGGGAAGTCGCATACGATCAATCAGTATGTGGCGTATTTGCGGGCGCACGATATTGATCCGGCGGTGACGGCTTCCACCGGCATCGCGGCGACGCATATCGGCGGTGTGACGATTCATTCGTGGAGCGGGATCGGGGTGCGCAAGGTGCTGTCGGAGGGCGATCTCGATATGTTGTGTCAGAACGAGCGGCTTGCGAAACGCGTCGGCGGCGCGCGCGTGCTCATTATTGACGAAGTGTCGATGCTTTCGATGCAAACGCTGACGCTCGCGGATCAGGCGTGCCGCGCGCTGCGTCGGAGTTCTAAACCGTTCGGCGGATTGCAGGTGGTGCTGGTCGGCGACTTCTTCCAGCTGCCGCCGGTGGTGTCGTGGGAGGAACAGCGTGCGGCGGCGAGCCGGGTGTCGCAGGAGGAATTTGTGTTTGAACAGGGGACTTCGCTCTCGTCGTCACAATCGCAACACGCCGCCCCCAAGCCCGGCAGCGCCCCCTTCGCGTATCATGCCCGCGCATGGAACGACCTCAATCCGATTCCGTGCTATTTGCACGAACAGCATCGCCAGGAAGATGCGCGATTTTTGGACGTGCTTTCCGGCGTGCGCTCCGGCGAAGTGACGGCAGAGCATCGTGCGCAATTGCAGAAAAGAATGAACGCGCCGGCGCCGGCGGGGAAAACGCTCCAGGACATCACGCAACTTTTTTCGCATAACGCCGATGTGGATCGGATAAATGACGAGCGGCTCGGGGCGGTTGCGGCGACCGGACGCGTATTTCAGATGCGCACGCGCGGCGCGCCGACGATGATTGAAACACTGAAGCGCACCTGCCTCTCTCCGGAAACGCTGACACTCAAAATGGGCGCGAAAGTAATGTTCACGAAGAACAACGGCGAGCAGGGATACGTGAACGGGACGACCGGCGAGGTGTGCGGGTGGCGCGAGGATGGTGCGCCGCTCGTGCGGGTGCGAAGCGGCGAGTTCATTGCCGCCGAAGAAACCGATTGGGAAATGGAGGCCGACGGGCGCGTGGTGGCGCGCGTGACGCAGATCCCGCTCCGGCTCGCGTGGGCGATCACCGTGCACAAGAGTCAGGGTATGTCGCTGGACGAAGCGCGCATCGATCTTTCCAAAGCGTTCGAGTACGGGCAGGGCTACGTGGCGCTCTCCCGCGTGCGCACGCTGTCCGGATTGTTCCTGCTCGGCCTCAACGAACGCGCGCTCCAAGTGCATCCGGATATTTTGACGAAGGACAAAGAATTTCGCGAACAGTCGGATCGCGCCGAGGAAGCCTTCGGCGATATGGGTGCCGACGAGCTCAAAACCTTGCACACGAATTTCATCCGCGCCTGCGGCGGGAAAGTGGAGGCGAGTACTGCGTCGGAGAGTGTCGGTCAGTCGTCGGTTCGCGGCGCTCGTCTTGCACCAAAGTCTAAAGCCGAACCCACGTGGATAAAAACGCTTGCGCTCGTCAAGGAAGGCAACAGCATCCCCGACATCGCCGCCCAGCTCGACCTCACCGCCGGCACCATCGTCAAACATTTGCAAGATCTAAAAGCCAAGGGCACTCTGCATTTCTCCGACCTCACCCACCTCGCCGACGGCAACGAAGAAGCCATCGCCGAAATCAACGACCTCATCCGCGAACTCGGCGACACCCCCGCCAAACCCGTCTTCGATCATTTCGAAGGTCGCCACTCCTACGACCTCATCCGCCTGGCAAGATTGGTAGGGGAGGAGTAAGAAATTTGCAAAACTTAAATAAGTATGCTATTGTTGCTGTTGGGCAAGATGACCTTGTTCTTCAACGTAAAAATCGAATAGGAAGGGGTATACCATGGGTATGTTCGCCAAGCTGCTCGCCAAGATGTCTGCCGATCTGGCCGCCGTCACCGCCGAAGAACTCGCCGCCGCTGGGGCCGCAATTGAACAGGGGGGGCGAACTTTAAGCCTCTGCTGATCGACGGCAAACCGGCCATTCTGTGCGAGGAAGGTCAGGCGGATGCGGGTTCTCCTGGATGGGTGTGTCGCTCGGCTCATTACGCTCCAGGAAAGCCTACTGGGTCCGGAGCTGTTCTTTAATCCGGAAGCTGTGCGGAGCGTGCATCTAGACACCAAGGAGCTCTCCATTCAGTTGCGTTTCCTGCGCGATATGTTCTGGGCCATCGTCAGCCGTCAGTATCCGCAGCTCGAGAACCCGCACCCGCGCGTGTGTTCTGTGGTCCGGCAAGGCTTCGTGCTCGGGAACTGCATCGAGTCGGAATCGGAGTGTGGTATGCCGCCGCAGCTTCGCGCCACCTTGCTCGACATGTTCGGCGGATAACGTCCGCCGCGTCCGCCAGCACCCTCCGGGGTCGCTGGCGGATTTCTTTTTCTCTACCGCCAGCGGTACAATGAACCTCTATGCAAAACCCTTTTGAAAACGCTCTCGCGCAGATTGATCGGGCGGTGGCGGTGCAATCTTTTGACGGCGATTTTCTGGCACGCTTACGTGAGCCGGAGCGGGAGGTGCGGGTGGCGATTCCGGTGAAGATGGACGACGGGCGCACGCGGATGTTCGAGGGGTATCGCGTGCAGCACAACAGCGCGCGCGGGCCATACAAAGGAGGGATCCGTTTTCATCCGCAAACCGAAATGAACGAAGTGAAAGCGCTCGCACTCTGGATGACGATGAAGACCGCGGTGGCGAATTTGCCGATGGGCGGCGGCAAGGGCGGCGTGACCGTCGACCCGAAAAAACTTTCGGCGGCCGAACTCGAAAATCTCTCGCGCGGCTGGGTGCGTATGCTTGCGCCGATCATCGGTCCGCGCCGCGACGTGCCCGCGCCCGACGTAAACACGACGCCGCAGATTATGGCGTGGATGGTCGACGAATACGAGAAGCTGACCGGCGATACAACCTGCGCGACATTCACCGGCAAGCCGCTCACACACGGCGGTTCGGAAGGCAGGGGAGAAGCGACCGGCCGCGGCGGCTGGTTCGTGTTCGATGCGCTGCGCGAGACGGTCGGCATTATGCGCGAGTGTACCGTCGCGGTGCAGGGGATGGGTAATGTCGGCGGCAACGCGGCGCGCATTTTTCGCGAGAACGGCGCGAAGATTATCGCAATGTCGGACTCGAAGGGTGGTGTGTACGACGAGAATGGTTTGGATCCCGCGGCGGTCGAGGCGTACAAAAAGGAACACGGCTCGCTCGCCGGTTTTTCCGCCAGTTTCGCTACTCGTGCCGTCACCAACGCCGAGCTGCTCGAGCTTGAGTGCGACGTGCTCGTCCCCGCCGCGCTCGAACATCAAATCGTCGCCGAGAACGCGCCACGCATCAAAGCGCGTATGATCCTCGAGCTCGCCAACGGTCCCACTACGCCCGAGGCCGACGACATTCTTCTGAGTAACCGCATCCTCGTCGTCCCCGACATTCTCGCCAACGCCGGCGGCGTCGCCGTCTCCACATTCGAGTGGGAACAAAACCTCATCGGCGAACACTGGAGCGAGCAAGACGTAGTCGAAAAACTTCGCATCCAACTCTCCCGCGAAGCCGCCAACGTCCACGCCCGCGCCGCCGCCCTCAACACCGACCTCCGCCGCGCCGCGTTCGTTATTGCGCTGGAGCGATTGCAGGAGGCGATGGGGTAGTGAGGGTTTCCACTTCTCCCCTCACGGGGAGAAGGTGCCGAAGGCGGATGAGGGGTGTCGGTCTCTTTAGCGCCACCCTTCCTTAAAGTCTCTGCAACCTCGAGCAACACCACTCACTCCAGCCCTCTCCCCGTGAGGGGAGAGGGGGCAACCCAAACCCCGCCCTCTGTCTCCCCACGCTTTTTTCTGTTATGCTCTAAGGTATTGCGGGATCGTCTAATGGTAGGACAGCGGCCTTTGAAGCCGTTAATCATGGTTCGAATCCATGTCCCGCAGCTTGATATATTAGTATATGGAAATCTTTAAGATAATCAGGGATGCGGATGTGGGGAGTGTTGAGGTGGTGCCTGGGGACTTTCGGGAGCGGAGGGCGGCGCGGGCGGTGGTGTTTGATGGGGAGCGTAAGGTTGCGCTGCTTCATTCGATGAAGAATCGGTATCATAAACTCCCGGGTGGCGGCGTTGAAGAGGAGGAAGATTTGGAGGATGCGCTTCGGCGAGAATTGTTGGAAGAGATTGGTTGTGCGGTAAAAAATATTCGCGGAGTCGGTGCGATCGAGGAATATCGAAACAAGTTCAAGTTGCACCAATTCTCGTATTGCTATATCGCCGACGTTTCGGGAGAGAAAGGTGTGCCGCATCTGGAGGAAGGAGAAATCGCCGAAGGCTTTGTAACAGAGTGGCTGGATTTGGACTCGGCGATCAAGACGCTGGAAGATGAGGAAGGAGTCGACGATTATCAAGGAAAGTTTATCCAAATGCGCGACCTGGCTTTTCTGAAAGAGGCTAAAAAAATTATTGGGAAGTAATACCATCCCCAACTAACCTGTACCCATACTCACCTAAAAAATCGGCTACGACTTTGAGAAAAAGCCTCGACGTATCTCGATACGCCTCGTTTTTTCTCTTCGTCTCGCTCGATTTTTGAGGCGAGTTTGGGCACATCTTAATTGGGGATGGTATAAGAACCTGATATACGCTACTATGAAAACAGCACCCATAACCATTGAGACCCCGCGCCTATTGTTGCGATCCATAACACCGGATCATACCGAAGAGATATTCAGAGAATTCACGCCGGAGATTACTACCTATATGTTTCCGAAGTCTCCTGATAAAATCGAGGAGACGGCGGCGTTCATTGAAAGCGCGATGAAGGGGAATGAAGAAGGCCACGATCTGCAGATCGTCATCTTGAAGAAGGATACGGGAGAATATCTCGGAAACGGCGGTGTGCATCATATTGATACAAAGACTCCGGAGCTGGGTATTTGGATCAAGAAATCTGCGCATCGTAATGGATATGGAAAGGAGGCAGTCGTCGCACTTAAGGAATGGGCCGACAAAAATCTCGAGTACGAATATCTTCTCTATCCGGTGGACGAAGCAAATGACGCGAGCAGAAAAATCCCAGAGTCTTTAGGAGGGAACGTGTTCCGAGAATACGATAAAGAAAATATGAGCGGCAGAAAACTGCATCTGTTGGAATATAGAATATATCCGGTGTAGGTAAGGGCTCGTCCAAAAATAACTGTGTCAGATTGTGCACAATGCGCGCCACCGGCTACTGTTGCGACCGAGCTGAATTTCGAGTCGTACTGCAAGTACGGTGAGGAATTCGGCGACCGAGCAACAGTAACCGGTGGCGATGCAGTGTGTGCAAGATGGCATAGTTATTTATGGATGAGCCCTAAGCGCGTTTGACTCCGCTAGAACCTATCCACAGGTGTGCTATTGCGGAGCGTTATAGCTCAAAATAAACGGTTACCGTAGCCCCTCTGTATAGCTCATATCTCGGTTACCGGGCCGCGCGCTTTTTTGTTACTTCTGATAATGCTTTTCCGAGCTTCTCCTTGAGTATAT
>Ga0118677_10015638_pt1 | contig 10518 bp, 14 predicted proteins | sample AliMusrvi5mmetaG_FD_86154 | JGI IMG/M metagenome (GOLD analysis project Ga0118677, IMG submission 86154)
GTGCTTTGTCAGCAGTGACCTGCTCGAACGTGTCCCGCTGTTCCACATCCGCCCAGTAGGGGACGACCAATGCAGCCCGCATCGCCGCGAGTTCAACCTTGATTTTGTCCTCACTCCACGCATTCCCGACCGAGGGCGACGGGACCTCGTAACAATAGCTCTCCATACCCGTCTCGACGGCGCGTCGAATAGCTTCCAGGTCCATCGTAAGCTCGCAATCCATCTTCTCGCACATCGGGACCACGAGCCCAACAGCGGTGAAACCGGCATTGCGGACATTGACCCAGCGCGGGGAGCGGTTGCCGCCGGTCGGGACCAATGGACGGGATGGCCACTTTGCTTTCCGGGGCGAATCCGTTCAACGATCGGATTGGAGGCAACGTGCATATTCCGCTGGTTGGGGTTGTTCCAATCCAAGACATGAAGGGCGACAACCCTGTCGATACTGAACAGCTTCAGGAGATGTGCGCCGAGGCCAAGCATTACCTGGAGTCGTTCGATTGGTGCAAAGCGGCTGAACCGGTGTACTGGGGTGGCGGGATCGGCAAGATATTCAGCGTCTTGGTATTTGAAATCGTTGGTCTCAAGGCGGACGTTGATCGTTGGCTGTGGGTCGTTGTCGGCGATATCCCACCCCTCTACATAGTGTTGGATGATTGCAGATCACCCTCGGATGTACTCGATAAGTACATGGAGCTAATGAAGCAATGGATCGAACTTGCGCGCCAAGGTCGGACCTCGGATGATCTCCCGCCGACGGGTGCCGAGCCGACGCCTGAGTGGGCTGCACCGCTAGAGAAAAGGCTCCAATTCATCCGAACAAATATCGGGCCATTGTTGAGCAAATAGGCGGCGATGCTGGCACGCGGTCGGGAAACCGGCATACCGGAAAGTGGCCGCCGCGCCCGATTCTGAATCCTTGCTGGATCGTCTGGTAATCGCCACGATCAATCGAATCGCATTCGTCCCGAACGCGAAAAGAGCCCAGCGGCGATGCTGGGCTCTTTTCGCGTTCTGGGCTTGTTACTTGTTAATGGCGTAGACCCGGGCCTGATCTCCTTCCCGGCGCGTGCTGGTGATCACATGGCCATGCTTGCTGGCGAGCGTCGAGATGAAGCCTCTCACGGAGTGTTTTTGCCACAGCGTTTCGGACATAATCTCTTCCAAAGTCGCGCCGCCTTCGCGTTCGAGCAGGGCGAGCACCGTGGCCTTGCGCGTTCCTTCACGCTGCTTGGGCGCAGGCGCGTCGGCCGTGCCGGTGGCACCCTTGGTTGCCCTCGGCTTGGCGGGCGTCTTGGCGGCCGCCGTGCGCGCGGCCTTCGCCGGTTTCGTCGCACTCGCCGTCTCCTGCTGGGCACGGAGCATGTCCTGCTCCGCGAGCTTCATCTCCTCTTCGAGCGTCTCGCCAAGTCGCTCGGCGGCGTTCCAGATTCGCGCCACGGCGCTTTTGCGATCCGTGAAGCGTTTGACCTCCTTCAGTTCTGCGAAGGGCGGCGCGCCGGCGAAACCGTTCCAGACGTCTACCAGGCGGCTGGCGGGCCAGGCCGCTACGGCTTGGCTGAAGTCTGCCGCTGTGCAAAACTCTGCGCCAGTGGGGCCGGCCTCTTTGGTGGCCGCCGCCTTGTCGGGGTGCACTGCCAGGTTGTTGTCGCTGTCGATGCTGTATGTGGGCATGTGATGTTCCTTCGTGCGTTCAGGATGGTTCCTGCGCATGACGATTCATCGCTTCTTAGCCAGCATTGTTCAAGGGGAAAATCGGCACCCCCAGTCGGGTAAGCGCCTTCCAAGCAGAACAAGAGTAAACGGTAGTATGCTCTGGACAGCTTGATTTCCGGACTGGAACTCTCCACATGGCGGTCAGGTCGGAGGAAGAGGAGCACCTGGATATGCATAAGAACCGAATGTCGATCGTTCTCGCGTCGGCGTTTTTGCTGTCGTTTTCGAATCTGGCCGGTGCGGCCACGCTGGCCCTCACTGACCCCATCGGCACTCATGCTGGGGTGGGCCTTGACCTGATCTTCGGGTGGACTTTCTCAGTCAACGCGCCCATCACCGTTACCTCGTTGGGCCTATATGACCAAGACGATTTCGGACTTTTCGATACTCACGAGGTTGGGCTATTCCGCCTAAGCGACCAGTCGTTGATGGGCTCCGTCGCTGTGCCCGCCGGAACCTGTGGCACGGTGCTCGATCATTTCTGCTTTGAGAACGTCTCGCCGTTTGACCTTGCAGAAGGTACCTATGTGGTGGTTATGACAATGCCCAAAGGCACTGCGGACTCTCAGGTGATTCTCGCCACGTCCTTCAGCACTCCGAGCGAGATAACCTATATCACTTCGGTCCTCGATCCAAAGTCCACTCTCACATTTCCGAGCTCCGCATTGAATGGCGTACTGGGTCCAGGCATGTTCGGGCCGAACTTCACCTTTACTTCCGCCCCAGTGCCGGAACCCTCAACGTGTAGTGCTATCGGAGCAGAAATCCTGGCCCTGCTTGCCCTAGCCCGCCGGCGCAATCGGTAGTCCTGGATGCTCTTTTGTTCGGACAAGAAGGATCCCCTTCGGATACGCCTGGCTGCGCGACAGGACCGGCAATCATCCTGAAGGGCAAACCAGCACACCCGGAGCAATGTAAAGGGGCTGTGAGGCCGGGAACCGCTGCAATCAGCACGCATGCGCGAATAGCATACTCCGCCGAGCGCGAATGGCTCACGAGCAACGGCAAGGGAAGTAGACCAGTATTCCCTCCCGCGATCTCCCGAGGAACCCAGCTGACAACCGAAGTCCTCGAGCCTTGACGTTGGGATTTGAGGAGGAGGGTACGCCAAGGCCCGAGGATGCGGACTTCCGCCTAAGGCAGATCCGTCTACAGGTTGACTTTATCGTACAGATTGGAACATGAACACAGGGTAAACTCGTGCAACCAAAGGGTTCCCGAGTACCACATGCGAACGGCGCATGACGGGACTTCGTCGATCTAATCGTGAGAACGATGCACTGGTCGCTCAATGACGGCAATCAGCTCATTCACATGCGGTCGCCCACCTCTGCCGTGCCCACCGCGTTCCCGCTCGCCCAACGCGCCACCGCGACCTCGCCGCCTGGGCCCAAGCCCTTGTCAGTGACGCATTGCCGCAATACGCACCCGACGCATCAGCGGAACGGAGCATTCCGACGCGAGCAATGGTGGCAATCCGCCATTCAAGACCGCAATCGAGAGACTCCGATGGGCGCCAACGAGACCAGCGGGCAGGACGCCAGAGTCATCCATCTATTCCCAATTCCTTTTTGCTTGGCCTCTTGAGATAGAGCATGTGGTAGTGCGCGTCGCTGGTGACTGGCGTGGCGGAAACCAGTTCCCACCCCTGCGAACCCATCTCATTCAGGTATTGCAAAACTCGCTCCGTTACTTTGCCTTTGGCTTGTGGGGAGTGCCCAGAGAAGCCGCTGGCTTCGAGGATGGTCGTTTCGTATTCCCACGTCTGCATTACCCGCCTCACATCCTTCGTGCACGATGCCGTCGCGAGATTTAATTGTCTCCGACGCCGCGGCACTGCATCCGAGCTGCGCAGGCGCTAAGAGCCGCCTGGCAAACAAAAGGCGAATCTGCTACGCTCCTCAATGTGGCGTTGAAGACATGTTCGGTTTCATGTAACGACCTGCAGGACGTCCTGCACACCGTCGAGGTGACCGCTGAAACTCTGTACGATGCGGTGGCGAAAGCCCTGGTCATTTTCCGCCAGAACGACTGGGTGGCGGACATCGGCACTGGCATGACGCCCGTGACGGTCGTCGTGAAGGAGCCGACGGTCATGCACCAAGTGCTCATGAAGGACTTCGAGCGGTGGCTGAAGCGCAACGGGAGGTCGCCGGCGGAAGCAGCCAACAGAAGCGCGCTGCGGAAGCAGCTTGGCGTTTGAGGTTGGCGTGGTGAACTGAGCAGCCTTCCTGTCGATCGATCTCCAGATACTTACTGCCCAGGCGCCGCCTGTTTCGGAATCGAAGAGAAACTCCCGGTCGCACTGACTCGCAGACCCAACCCTGAAATATGTTGCTGCCCGAACGAGGTGCTCAGCGAGACAATACCCCGATTCCCCGTTGCTTTAGGCAGAAGGTCGGTCAACATGAAAGACCTATGTCCATAACCATTCCCTGCCGGCCAACTAAACGTGGTCGCGTCGACTCGGTTCCCATTGTCGTCGTAGCTCACTACCTGGAGAGGTTCCGATTATCTTCGCCCTCGGTCAGACCTGGGATGTCTAGGGCTTTCGATCATCCGACATCTTGCCAGCAATGAAGTCCTGAACAACACTCAAGCACTCCTGCGGGGCTGGCGTTGCGCAATGAGGTCCGCCCGCCACCTCCCCCATGTTCAGCCCATCGGCGAGGCCCGACCGTGCCGCATAGGCCAGTACCTTTCCGGTCTGCCCGTCATAAAGTGTGTCGACAGTGTCTACCAGATTCGATATTAGCTTTAGCTCGACATAACACCTGTTCTCCGACGGATCGTAATGAGAGAAGATATCAGTCACTTGACCCTCTGCAAAATGATGTTCCCGAACCCGATCAGCAAGTTCTGTACACTTCGATCTGAGCCCAAATTCCTCCGTAGCCGAGAGGGCATGGCTGGCACGACTATCGCATGATGAGAGCAAGTAGATCATAGAAATTGACGACAGCAAAGACAGCAAAGAGTAAGCCTTCATTGACCATATCTCCCCAAGGCCCTTTTATCACATTTGCGCCCAGTCCAGACGAGTGTTTCAACAAGTGTTGCGGCATGTAGGTGTCTCCAGCACGAAAAGTCCCGGCGAAAGCCGGGCCTATTGCTTTATGGCGGAAGCCTTCGCCGGAGCAGGTTTGGATGGAGCCAGTGCAACTGGATGCCCCGGCCAGAGTACGTTCTCCGGCAGGGCAATTCCAAACTTATAATCCTCTGAGGTGGTGCCGATGAACTTCACGAACTCTCCGTTCCTTTCGGCGCCTACCAGAATGGTGCCAACGTCAAGGGCGTAGCCACAACCCATGCTGATGAACTCAGAGGTCTTCTTGCGTGCCTCCACGCCGAAGCCATTCAGCCTAGTGAAGGTGGCAATCTTTTGCAGGTCTTTCGAACAGTCCATCGACGTGGCAATCAGCACAGGACTTTCTTTACCAATGACCCTGGGCATCGCTTCGATTATCCGTTGAGCCTCAATCCGACGCTGTTTGGCCGCATCCCTATCGGCCTGTAGTCGCTTAAGAGTCTCCGGTGGTATTTCGACCCGGCTCCAAGCAATCCATCCCAGCGCATGGGAGCCATCGGACTGCGTGACCTTGACCATCGCGGCTTCCGCGTGATTCGCTACTAGCTCGACCTTGGTGGTCTTGGAGAACTTAGGGTATAGCGTTGGGTGACTGTCGAAAAGTGATTCGATGTCGGACATATCCTTGCCCGGCCGCCGAAGGCACATCGAGGATTCCAGACCTACTGCGACTGAACGCTTGTCAGACAGCACCCAGAAATTACAGCCGGAGGGGACTGTGATTTCGTAGATCAGTCCGGTGATGAAGCTCGAATCATCTTGACTCCAAGCCGTAGATACCGTCGCGAGCAGAACCAGCCCTATCAACGCCGATCGACTCTGAACGTTGGATGTGGACATGATGCCAGTCAGTCTATCAACCTCGACCGGCCACCAGGGCCGAAGCACACCCCCCAGCAAGTCGAGCAGCACGTAGATTCCGTAGATGCAGACCATTGCGATCTTCTGCATGACCTTCCCACATCGCCCACCGTGCCAAAATCCCACGTCAGAATTGTTGTTAACGCCATCGGTCACCTTCTATTGAAACCGAGAAAACGTCGCTGGGTCATTCGTATCGCATCGATGAATCAAGAGTGGCCACCCAACAAAGGCGGTTGCCCTCTGGAACCGCGGCGAGCGGGACGAGTGCGCGGCTGGCGTACTCCGCCGCGCGAGTGCAAATCATGAAGAGCAGCTTGCAAAGTAGATCAATAGTCGCTTCCGCGACCTTCCAGAAGAACCATCCGACAACTGGAATCCTCGGGCCTTGACGTTGGGGTTTGAGGAGGAGGAGACGGCATGGCCCGAGGACTCGGATTTCCGCCCAAGGCAGATGTCTTGCACAGATTGACGTTAGCGTACAGTTGTGAACATGAACGCAGGATAAACTTCGTCAAACAAGAGGTTCTTAAGAAGCATCGCGCAGGAGTCGAAGTTCGCGCTTTCCTCAGTCTGATCGCGCCCCCGGCTCTGACTCGCTGACAGTCTATGAGCTCATCAACATACGGTCGCCAGGGCTTTCCCGGCGCGCACGGCAACCCCACTTGCGTAACGCGGCACGCCGGCCGCCGCGCGCCGGCGAAAGCAGACCGTGCGCGTCTTCCCGATGTAGGCTGTGGCATTAGCAAACTCGTCGCGGCGTTCAAAGCTCAGCAGCACCGGAATCCGCGGTTGGTGTCGGTGCCAAGCGTAGGACGGGGATTAGCCCTGTGAATGTGCCCGAGCCAGTGCGTTTTCGATGAGGCACATGTGGTCGAAATCGATGAGACTGGCTTCTCTGCCTACGCGGATTTCGATGTTGTCCGTCGCAAGAAGCCGGTTCATGCGAGAAGCGATGTCGCGAGCTTCCTCCGTCCCGTCATGGTCAGGCTTGGATGGACCTTCGCCGATCAGGCATTTGGCTGTCATGTAGTATGTCTTCATGCTGCGCTCCTCACTCAGGCGTCCCACCGCGCGTGTTCTGAGCGGCTAGCGTGAGCACTCCGACGGACTGTAAGGTACCGCTGGCGCCCGACGCATGATTCATTGTTGATGCCCTTTGATTCGGTCTGCAGGAGCCCGATGGCACGGCTAGGCTGGCGGCCGCAGGAACGAGAAGTGTTTGCTTAGGTAAAACCGATAGTCGCAAGTACAGCGATAGGCGTGAAACGTAAGCAAGGCAAAGAAGAAGTCGAGGTTCTTTCGCGTCCTGGATCTCCAGGTGCGCAGGGAACCACACCTCGGGCACTGAATGCGCGGGCTTTCTTCACTAGGTGCTGATGTCATCTAACTGGGCCTTTGCCGATGCTTTCGTCCCCCCACAATAGCAAGACGGTGAACTTCACGTTCCCCGAAGGACTCGTTCCACCCTCAACCCGGAGGTAATGCTCCCCCTACGGGAGGTCGCGTGCTCCGGCACCCTCTCGACGCCCGATAACGACCCCGGTGCACCTACCAGAGCGGGCTGGGAGCCTCCTCCCAATCAAAGATGTGGCGTTCGTCAACCGCGGCGCGCCGTTGGTATTCCGGCCAAGCCCGGGTCCCCTGGAAGATGCGGCCCATTTCTGTCGCGCCGGTGGGCGGTCGCCAACTGTCGAAGCCACTACCTAGGATTACCGAGAGCGGTGATAGACTACCAATGGATATGGATTGAGCTTTCCCCTCACCTTGGTTTCAGCCAAAGGAGCTGAAGTTGGGCACATTGGGTTCATGTGCGGCGGCACTCAGATCCAGCGACACGCTCGGAGGGTCCTTCGACCGCATTGAGGACTAGCCATGCCACGAACGCTTGAAAAAAGAGCAGTGTTGAGCACGGTGTTGGCGGTAACATGCGTCATCTTGGTGATCGGCGCTTTCAGCTTCATCTCGGGGCGAACTCATCGGCGCGCTTTTGATGGGATGACACCCGCACAACATCTTGAAGCGGCAAGGGCCGATTTGCTGAACGAGCACTCTGTCGATGCATTGAACCATCTAAACGCCATTGCCGCTGGGGCTCCCGAGGCCAGTGACGCGCGCCGATTGAGTGGCCAAATAGCATTCGCCCGACAGGCCACACAAGTCGAGGCTGAGAGCCGGGTCTCGATACTGGAGCGAAAATCGAAAGCTGCCCGTGACTTAGAAGCGAGATCAATAGCCGCGGGCTATGATCTCACAGTCGGGCAGTCCGACAAGCCAGACGAACTCGTCATCACTTCCAAAGAATTTGAAGACCTGGTTCGCCGCGTGCGATTTTTGTCCTTCCTTCGAGAACGGTATGGCCCTAGCGGAGAGGTCTGCCTGGCTGGCTTTCAAAAAGTGCAACTAAGAACATCTGGTCCCTTCGGATTCAGGGAGTCGTACTCAGTGGATTGCTCCGAAAGGTAGCCGTCTGGCTTAGGATGAAGAGGAAGTGATCCATAGCCACGCCTCAGATGCCGAGTTGGAGCGACTGTGCCTCGGAACCATCGACTCGGACGAGCTGGCGCGGCTGACAGACCACCTCTTGAATTGTGCTGAGTGCGAGACGCGATTCGGGCAAAGCCGCGACTACATCCGCGCGATGCAGCGGGCCCTCGTCACATTGACGCCGGATTGGCCCGACCCGGAGGAAGAAAACTGAGGGCGTGAAAACCGACTCAGGCAATCTCTTGGGCGCAGGTACCTCGCCCGGTAAGGCAGCGCCTAGCCGGTTCGCTTAGCTATCCGTTTGCTTCTCAAAGGGACCTGCGGCTCAGGCTACTTTGGAACCGGGCTAGTTCTCAACCCATGCTTCCGACAGCACCTCGGCTTGCTGCAGTACCAGTTCCGCCGCCGATTCCTGTTTGTCGGGCGGATACCCGTACCGCCGCAGTATGCGTTTCACGATGACGCGCAGCTTCGCCCGCACGCTCTCCTTCTGGGTCCAGTCGATGGAGACGTTGCGCTTCACCGCATCCACCAGTTCGCGCGCGATGGTCTGCAGCGTTGGCTCACCCAACACCTGCACTGCTGAATCGTTCGCGCCCAGCGCATCGTAGAAGGCGACCTCGTCCGGGCTCAGCCCCAATGCTTCGCCGCGATCATCTGCGGCTCGAATGTCCTTTGCGAGCGCGATCAGCTCCTGGATGATCTGGACCGTCTCCAGAGCCCGGTTCTGGTAGGCCCGCACCGATTTCTCCAGCATCTCTGCGAACGAGCGCGCCTGCACCACGTTCTTCTTCTGCCTGATTTTGATCTGGTCCCTGAGCAGCTTCTGCAGTAGTTCGACGGCCAGGTTGCGCTGTGGCATCCCTCTTACTTCGGCCAGGAACTCGTCCGAGAGAATGCCGATGTTCGGGTTTTTCAGACCCGCCGCGGCAAAGATATCGACCACGCCGTCCGCTGCTACGGCACGTGAGACGAGCTGCCGGATGGCGTGGTCCATGTCGTCGTCAGACGAACCGCCGCCGCGACCGCCCGACTTTGCGAGCGCGGCGCGCACAGCCTGGAAAAACCCGACATCGTCCCGGCGCTCCATCGCCGCCTCGTGCGGGACCGCCAGCGCGAACGCCTTCGTCAGGTCCGACACCGCCTGCAGGTACCGCTCCTTGCCCTTCTCCTGTTGGAGCACGTGCTCCTGGGCGGCCGGCAGCAACTGCAGCTTCTCCGCCGCCGAGTCCCCAGTCCACTTCGACCAATCGAAGCCGAAGAAGAACTGGCGGCAGACCTCGTACTTCATACAGAACACGTCCGCCGCCTCATCCTGATCGATCGCCGTCTCGCCCTGGCCGCCGCTCTCCGTGTACACCGAGAGCGCCTGCTTCAGGCTGTCGGCCAGGCCTAGATAATCCACCACCAGCCCGCCCGGCTTGTCGCGGAAGACGCGGTTGACCCGCGCAATGGCCTGCATCAGGCCGTGCCCGCGCATCGGCTTGTCGATGTACATAGTGTGCATGCACGGTGCGTCGAAGCCAGTCAGCCACATGTCGCGCACGATTACCAGCTTCAGCGGGTCCCCCGGCTTCTTGAATCGCTTGCCCAGTTCGTCGCGTCGGAGCTTGTTGCGGACGTGTTCCTGCCACTCCAGGGGGTCGGAGGCGTTCCCAGTCATCACGACCTTCAGGACGCCGCCCGCGTCCTCCGCGCTGTGCCATGCCGGCCGGAGTGCCACCAGCGCGTTGTATAGCTCGACACAGATTCGGCGGCTCATGCAGACGATCAGAGCCTTGCCGTCCATTACGTCGAGGCGCTTCTCGAAGTGGGCAACAAGATCGGCGGCGATCAGTCCGACGCGCTTCTCCGTTCCGACCAATGCCTCCAGCGCGGTCCACTTCGATTTCAGCCGCTCCTTGCCGCCCTGCTCCTCGCTCTCTGTGACATCCTCGTACTCCTGGTCGAGCTTGGGCCGCTCGGCTTCGTTCAGCTCCAGTCGCGCCATGCGGCTTTCGTAATAGATCGGCACCGTCGCGCCGTCCTGCACGGCGCGCTGGATGTCGTAGATCGAGATGTAGTCGCCGAACACCGCCCGCGTGTTCTTGTCGGTCAACTCGATGGGCGTGCCAGTGAAGCCTATGAACGACGCGTTCGGCAGCGCGTCGCGCATGTGGCGAGCGTAGCCGTCAATGAAGTCGTACTGGCTGCGGTGCGCCTCGTCGGCGATGACAACGATATTCGACCGCTCCGACAGCGCCGGGTAGGTCGCGCCAGATTCCGCGGGCAGGAACTTCTGGATGGTCGTGAAGATTACGCCACCCGCGTCGCGCCGCAGCAGAGCCTGCAATTCGTCGCGATCCCCAGCCTGCACCGGTCGTTGG
>Ga0118677_10015639_pt1 | contig 10517 bp, 10 predicted proteins | sample AliMusrvi5mmetaG_FD_86154 | JGI IMG/M metagenome (GOLD analysis project Ga0118677, IMG submission 86154)
TGGCCGACCAGCGTCCCCTGCTGGACCGGCTGGGTGCCGATCGCGTCGGGGTCACGTTGACCGAAACGCTGCAGATGGTCCCCGAGCAATCCACGTCGGCCATCGTGTTCCACCATCCGCGGGCCCGGTACTTTTCGGCCTGACCCGGGGGTCTGCGGTTGCCCCCCGGCGCCCCGCTTGGTAGACTTCCCCATTCCATGGGAAGCGGAGGGCGGCGTGGGCGGCCCGATCCCCGCCTGGGGATTGTACCGGTTGCTGAAGGGCCTCGAGGCGAAGGCGATATCGGGCCACCTGGACGTTTCCACGTCCGACGGGCCGGTGTCGTTCGGCCTTCGAAAGGGACGGATCTACCAGGCTGAATCCGAGGTTCCGGCACTGGGTTTCGGCTCGTACCTCGTCAAGGCACGCATGGTTCCCGACCCTGCCGCGGCCGAACGCCTGGCCTCCACCCGGCGCCTGGTCGATGCCGGCGTGATCCGGGCCGAGGACGCGTCCAAGCTTCACGGCTCCTACGCCCGCAGCGTTCTGTCCAAGGTCCTGACCCTTCCGGCGTCGGAGTGGACGTTCACACCGACCGAACTGCTGATGGGCGTCGTGTCGGACCATCCCATCGACCCGTTCCCGGAACTGCTGCGCGCCGTGACCCGGGACGGCCAGGTGCCCGCCCTGCGCGCCGTGGTGGACCGGTTGCGCGGCACGGGCCACGCCGTGCTGGCGCCGGGGTGCGAATTCGCCTTGTCCCACGCCAAGAACCATTTCGGCGACCTGAAGGTGCTGGGACCCCTGCGCAAGGGGCGGCCCGAGGACATCACCGACGACATGCTGGAAACCGACGACACGGTCCGGGTGCTGTTCGCCCTGATCGTGTCGGGCCTCCTGCACGGGCCTGCCGGCGAGCAGGCGGCATCGACGCCGGCGTCCACGCCGCAGTCGGCGCCTCGCCCGGCCGCAGTTCCCGCTCCCGGCGATCGGATCCCCGAGCCGCGCGTCGCCGTGCCCCGCGAGCCTGCGAACCGTCCGAAGCCCGGCACGCCCAAGCGTCCGACGTGGATGGGGCCCCAGGACTCGATCCAGTTGGCCAGCGTGTCGAACCCGTTCGAAAAGGAGCTTCGGAACGCCTGGAACGAAATGCAGTCCCGGAACCACTTCGAAATCCTCGGCGTGCCCGTGGACGCTCGCGAGTCGGCCGTGGCCACCGCCTATCTGAAGGCCCGTGCCCAGTTCAGCCGGGCCAAATACGCGGACGTCGTGCCTGCCGAGGCGATGGAGATGGTCGACAAGATCAACCAGCGCCTGGAGGCCGTTCGCGACGTGCTGAACGACCGCTCGAAGCGGAACGCCTACAACCGCCAGATCGGCATTTCGACGCCTTCGCTGGACACCCGCGTCGTGGAAATGGGCGAGGCCCGCGCGGTGTGGCGGGCCGGCGTGGACCTGCTGCACGAGCACAAGGCGCCGGAGGCCCTGGCCCAGTTCGAGGTCGCGTCCCGCCAGGACCCCTACGAGCCCGAGTTCAAGGTCTACCAGGCCTGGGCGATCCTCGCCACGCCACCCACCCCGGGCAGCCTCTTCCAGTCCCGCGGCCTGGTGGACGAAGCCCTGAAGGTCGATCCCGACCTGGTCGAGGGCCTGGCCTGCATGGGGGCGATCGAGCGGATGGAAGGCAAGGCCGACGCCGCCCGCGAGCATGTCCGCCGCGCCCTCGCCCTGGACCCGGACAACGCCCACGGTCGCGAGGTGCAGGACCTCTTGCGACCCCGTCCCGGCGCGCCTAAGATGAGTTTCCAGAAGTCCCCTTCGTCCCTCGTGGACCGGATCATGGGCCTCTTCAGGAAGGGGACGTGACGCCGGGCGGGGCGCTGGATTCCCTTTCTTTCCTGGAGGGTTGCCATGACGTCGGCGTACGTGCTGATCGAGGCTGCTTCCGGACGCATTTCCGCCATCCTGGATGCGCTGCACCAGATCCCCGAGGTGACCGCCTGCGATGCCGTGACGGGGCAGTTCGACGTGATCGCCCGGATCGAGGCCGAGGACATCAACGCGCTGGGGCGGGTGTCGTACGCCAAGATCCAGATGATCGACGGCGTGCTGCGCACGATCACCTGCAACGTCATCCGTCTGGACGGCTGACACGGGTGGCCTTTCCCCCGGTGTCCCGACACGCGTTCACGCGTCCCCCGCAATTGACACGGGGCGCCCGTCATGGGAACCTCGCGCCGGGTTCGCGGCGGGGTCCTTCGGCCTTGCCCTGTGTGCTCGCCCGAACACGGAGACGGAGCCGGCGGGTTTCCGGAAGGAAACTGCCGGCGCAGTCGGGGCCGCTTCGGGCGCAAGGGGTGAACTTCGATGTTCCTGGCACGGGTCGTCGGAACGGTCTGGTCGTCGGTGAAGTGGGACGGGCTGAAGGGCCTGCGCCTGCTGCTGGTCCGGCCGTACCACCTGGACGACCTGGTCCGCTCGGAAGGCCGCACCGCCGATGACGGCATCCCCCCGGAAGGCCTCAACGACGGCGTCGTGGTGGCGGACGTGCTGGGCGCCGGTCCCGGCGAGGACGTCGTCATCGCCTACGGCCACGCGGCCCGCGTCGGCATCGAACCCGAGCTGAAACCCGGCGAGGCGCCGCACTTCCCCATCGATGCCGCGGTCGTAGCCATCGTGGACCGGTTCCAGGTGGTCCCGCCGATGCCCACGACCTGAACGCGAGGTCCCAGATGAGCAAGAAGATCGTTTCCGAAGGCGATATCGAATCCCTGGCGAAGAACGGCGTGATCGAGGTGGTCCGCGGCATGATCGTCACGCCGCTGGCCCGCGAGCACGCGTCGCGCATGGGCATCCGGCTGGTCTATGCAGGCGGGTCGGTCCCGTCGTCGGAGGACCTGCCGCGCGACCCCCAGACCGGTCGCAAGGGCGCAGAATCGCAGGAAGCGTTGCGCCGAGCCGTGACCGACCAGGTCGTCCGCGTGATGTCGGAAATGTCCGGCGCGGCCGGCCGGATCATCCCCGAGCATTCGCCGCTGGCCAGCCCCGGCGCCGCCATGCGCATCGCGGAGGCGAAGGCCGGCGAACCGCAGCGGGCCGTCGTGGTCGCCACGGGCCGCAACCAGACGGGCATCGCGGCCGCGCTGACCAACGCGATCAGCGCCAGCGGCGCGGACATCCAGGACCTCAGCCAGACCATCGTCAGCGACTTCTTCAGCATGATCTTCGTGCTGAACATCGACTCGCTGTCCGGCGGGCTGTCCTTCAAGGGCTTCAAGGAAAAGCTGGAGGCCGCGGGCAAGGCCGTCGGGGCCGAGGTCGTGTGCATCCACGAGGCGATCCTGCAGGCCATGCACCGGCCGTGAGGAATGATGCGGGCCCGCGGGCGGCGCCCCCGGCCGCCTGACGGGCCCTCGCGGAGGATCCCGTGCTGTATCGTCCCGAGGAGGTCAAGGAAACCCTGCGGATGGTCGAGGCGGAGCACCTCGACATCCGGACGACCACCATGGGCATCTGCATGCTGGGGTGCCCGGGGAAGGACCCCGCCACGGTCGCGGACTACGTCTTCCGCCGCGTCGTCGACTGCGCCGGGCGCCTGCGTTCGGCCGCCAACGAAGTCGAGGAGATGTACGGCATCCCGATCGTCAACAAGCGCGTGTCGGTGACGCCCATGTCGCTGGTGCTGGAAGGCGCGCCGCCGGAATCGTACCTGGCCGCGGCCCACGCCATGGAACGCGCCGCGCTGGAAATCGGCATCGACTACATCGCCGGCTACTCGGCCCTGGTCCACAAGGGCGCGACGCCCGGCGACGCCCAGCTGATGCGGTCCATCCCGGAAGTGCTGGCCACCACGACCCGCGTCTGCTGTTCGGTGAACCTGGCCACCACCAAGGCCGGCATCAACATGGAAGCGGTCGCGCTGATGGGCCGCGTGATGACCGAAACCAGTCGCCTGACGAAGTACGGCGCCGGGTGCGCGCGGCTGGTGGTGTTCGCGAACTGCCCGGAGGACAACCCCTTCATCGCGGGCGCCATGCACGGCGTCGGCGAGCCGGGCGTCGTGCTGAACGTGGGCGTGTCGGGACCGGGCGTCGTGCTGGCGGCGATCGAGCGCCAGAAGCGCCTGGAAGAGCACATGGACTACACGACGCTGTCGGAAACGATCAAGCGGATGGCGTTCAAGATCACCCGGGCCGGCGAGTTGATCGGCCGCGAGGTCGTGGCGCGGCTGGGCCCGCCGGTGCAGTTCGGCGTGGTGGACCTGTCGCTGGCGCCGACGCCGGCGCAGGGCGATTCGGTGGCCGACATCCTGGTCGCGATGGGGCTGGAAAAGGCCGGCACGCACGGCACCACCGCGGCGCTGTACCTGCTGACCGAAGCGGTCAAGAAGGGCGGCATCATGGCGTCGTCTTCCGTCGGCGGCCTGTCCGGCGCCTTCATCCCGGTCAGCGAGGACGGCGGCATGGTGGACGCCACGCGCGTCGGCGCGCTGACGCTGGACAAGCTGGAGGCCATGACGGCCATCTGCAGCGTGGGCCTGGACATGGTCGCGATCCCCGGCGACACGCCATCCGAAACCATCGCCGCCATCATCGCCGACGAGATGGCGATCGGCGTGATGAACAACAAGACCACCGCCTGCCGCATCATCCCGGTGCCCGGCGCGAAGGCGCTGGAAACCGTGGATCTGGGCGGCCTGCTGGGCGAACTGATCGTGATGGAGGTCAAGCCTTTCGATTCGTCCACCTTCATTCGACTGGGCGGCCGGATTCCCCCGCCCGTCAGCTCCCTTCGAAATTGACAGCCCCCCGCCTCCGGCGATAATCGTTTCACGATGTTCGTGGTTGATTTCTTCAAGGGCCTGTTGCGTTCGCGTGTGGAAGGCGTCGAGATCGGCGTCAAGGGCAAGATCCAGGGTTACCAGACCAAGGCCAAGAGCCGCGCGTCCTCGAAGTTCAACGGGGCCATCGACGGCGGCGTGAACAAGGCGAAGGGCGCCGCGACGGGCGCCGCGAAGGGCGGGCAGAAGAAGGCGAAGCCGGAGGGCAGCAAGATGGGATTCCCGTGGTTCGGCAAGAAGGGGGGGGGCAGCCAGGGTTCGGCGGCCCCTTCCGCGCGGGATGGCGACGAGGCGGAGGCCGAGGCCAAGACCCAGGCCATCAACATCGGCCAGTTCGAGGACGCGAACTTCCAGGCCTGCGTCGGCTGGGTCGTCGTGATGAACGGCGTCCAGAAGGGGCGGGACTTCCGGCTGGTGGCGGGCCGCAATCGCATCGGCACCGACGCGGACATGGAAGTGGTGCTGACCGACCCCTACGTGTCGTCCCACCACGCGACCATCGTGTACGACAACGAGGGCGTGTACCGGCTCAGCGACGCCGGCAGTACCAACGGTTCGCGCGTCAACGGCAAGAAGGTCGAGCAGGCGCAGATCGTCGACAACGACAGCCTGACGATCGGCCACACGGACCTGCGTTTCAAGGCGATGGACTGACACCCCGAACGCACCCGGGAGGCACCATGAACCGGATTTCGCTGCATACCCGACGCCTGGCCGGTGGGATTCTGGCGTTCGCGATCCTGGCCGGCGCGCTGCCCGCATCGGCGCGCCTGACCGTGCGGTCGGTGGACGCCTCGGCCTACCCCGAAAAGAGCGCGCTGTCCTTCCTGGTGGACGCCCGCGACGAAAGCGGCCCGCTGGAAGGCTGGAACAAGGCCGACTGGGGGCTGCAATACGGCGACAAGGTGCTGAAGGTCGCCACCACGATCGAAGGCTACCGGGCGAAGGACGTCGTGACGTCGATCCTGTTCCTGGTGCCGGCGACGCCGATCTTCACGGGCAGCGACGAGCCCGACGTGGCGAAGGACCGTGCCAGCACGCCGCTGCGGTACGTCCTGGAGGGCCTGCAGTCCCTGAAGACATCCGTGGACGACAAGGACTACCTGGCGATCGGCTGCTACGACGGCGGCAAGGCCGACCCGGTGCGCCTGTCGGACGGCGTCAAGAAGGCGGCTTCGGTCACGGTGCCCACGGACGTGGCGGCCGTGGTGGGGCGCTGCACGTCGGGCGCCACCGGGACGCCGCGGCTGCAGACCCTGCTGGCCGGCGCCGTGAAGCAGTGGATCGCCAAGAAGGCGGAAGCCCAGCGCTACGTGGTGGTGCTGGTCGGCGACGGCAACAGCACCGAGCCCGTCAGCCCGACATGGTTCAAGGGCGTGCTGGGTGATTCCGACAACCGCTGGCTGGAACTGTACGTGGTGGGCCTGGAGGATGGCGGCGACCTGAACAACCTGCAGGCATTGGGCCAGGGCGGCATCGCCACGACGGTGCCCGTGCGCCAGAACCTTCCGTCGGAACTGGCGAAACTGGGCCCGTGGGTCGCCGGTAGCGGCGTGTACGGCGTGTCCTACGTGCTGGACGATCCGATCCGCAGCAAGGGCGCCGAACTGGTCGTGACCGCGGCGATGGGCAAGATCGCAGACCGGTCCGACGCGGTTTCCGTCGGCCGCCTGGAGCCCAAGCGTTCCTGGGTGGGCGTCGTGATCCTGATCGCGGTCATCCTGGTCAGCCTGGTGTTCGTGGTGCTGCTGGTCCGGTTCATCCTCCAGGCGCTGGCCGCGCGTCGGCACCGCCGGGAGGAGGAGGAATCCCGCCGCGCCTCGCAGTCCTACTCCGGCCCGTCCCGCGGGCGCCTGATCGTCCGCGAGGGGCCGGCCGCGAACCTGACGTTCCACCTCGTCGAGGACGTGACCTACATCGGCCGTTCGCCGGACAACCATGTGTCGCTGTCCGACAGTTCGGTGGGCAAGCGACACTGCTCGATCAGCATCAAGGACCGGTCCTTCCAGGTCGAGGACCTCCAGTCCGTGAACGGCGTGTTCGTGAACGGGCAGAAGGTGCTGAAGGCCTTCCTGAAGGACGGCGACTCGATCCGCCTGGGCTCGTCCGAGATGCAGTTCCGGCTCTAGAACCGCGCGCCCAGCTTGACCGCGTAGGTCCGCCGCGCCGTCGGCACCTGCAGCGACATTTCGACACCCACGACCACCCAGGACGCCAGAGCCTCCATGCCGAACACCAGGCGGTGCAGGAAGATGTTCTGGGGATCGAACGCGAACAGGGTGGGCGTCGTCTGATCCATCAGGTAGCCGCTGGTCAGGTGCGAGCTGGCCGACACGTACACGAACTGGTACCCGCCGTAGGGGGCCAGCGAGAACAGGCCCGCCACGCCGAAGGACTTGGACAGGATCACCGCGGCGCCCGCGTGTACCAGGATGAGGTCGCCGGCGCCCAGCACCGTGCCACCCTGCAATTCGATGCCCAGGTCCGGGGCGTTGCGGATGCCTTCCAGCGGGGCCCAGCCCAGTTGCACGCCGACGTCCCACATGTGGCTGTTGAACACCTGGGTCAGGGTGCCGCCCAGGCGGAAGCTGGCCGGCAGTCCCTTGCGGACCTGCAGCTGGCCGACCGATATCACGTGGCCGGTGCTGCCGTAGACGCCGGGGCGCCCGGTGACCGCATCCGACTGGAAGTAGCTGCGGCCCCGATCCAGTTCCGTCATTCCGACCGTGTACGCCACCTCGAACCCCTGGGAACCCAGCGAGGCGATGGGACCCGGGAAACGAGGCATCACGGCCGCCGCCAGCTGGCCCGCGAAGTCGCCGAAGCCGGACACGTCCATCTGGTCGCAGTTCCTGGACCCGGGCAGGCAGGTGACCAGGAAGGCGCCCAGGTCGGGCTGGAACGATTTCGCGGCCGCCGCTCCGCCCGGGACCAGCAGGGCCGCGGCGAGCAGGATCGACAGGACGACGCGCGATGCCCCCCCCGGGTTTGGCGAGGGAGTGGGTTGGGCCGGATGCTGCATGCGTTGGACCTCCGACCCAGAGATTGTATCCGAAGTTGAATCCCGGTGTGTCCAGAGGGAGGCGGGGCGCCTCGACGACGCATCCCGCTAGCGCCACACGTCCGCGGTGAAGCACAGCTGGCGGAACGGGTTCGACTTCGTGACGATGCGCACGGCCACATCCAGAGGTCCCCGGTCGGACACGTCCACGTCGTGGCGGAACCAGCCGGCTTCGTTGGTGCCGATGGTGCGCTGCACCACGAGCCTGCCACCCACTCGCACCTCGAAGGTCACGGGGGTGCCGTTGACCTCCTCGATCGCCCGCTGGGTCAGCCCGACGTGGATCGTCAGCGTGCGACCGGCGGGCACGTCCGGCCAGCGGATCTCGAGAGGGTCGTTGTTGTCCCGGGCGTGTGCCCAGATGGCGGTGCGCTCGCGTCCCTCGATGTCCCGCGTGATCAGGCCCACGTTCTGCCACGGGTGGGGCGGGCCGCAATGCCACCGATCGTCCTGCCAGGTGCTGCATTCCTGCCGTGCCGTGCCGTCGCCGTGCGACACCTTCGCATCCTTCATGGACGCGAGGCCGTCCCAGGCCAGGGGTCGATCGGCGGGCGGGCCCCAGAGGTGAACCGTGACCGCCCCGGCCTCGGTGCGCGAGATCACCTATCAGATCCGCTTCGGCTGGCTGATCCGTTCCGTTCACGCATGGTCGGCCAACGTCATGATCTTCGCGGTGTTTGTCCACATGTTCTCGGTTTTCTTTATGAAAGCCTATCGCAAGCCGCGCGAGTTCGGCTGGTGGACCGGCCTGGGTTTGCTGGGGCTGTGCATGGTGTTCGGATTCAGCGGCTACCTGCTGCCGATGGATGAACTCGCGTTCTTCGCCACCCGGGTGGGCCTTGCCATTCCGGAAACCATGCCGGGTATGAGCGGGATCATCACCGCGTTGCTGCGAGGCGGCCCGGAGGTTTCCAGCGCCACGCTGCAACGGTTTTTCGCGCTCCATGTCGTCGTGCTCCCCGCTCTTTTTGCGCCACTGTTGGGCATCCACCTCTGGCTCGTGCAAAAGCACGGCAACGCCCTGCCACCCAGCGAGGAAGCCAAGCCCGAGGCAGAACGCAAATCCGTCCCCTTCTTCCCGAATTTCGCCATGCGCGACATGGCCGTGTGGCTGGTGGTCTTGAATGTGATTGCAGTGCTGGCTGCACTGTTCCCGTGGCAGCTCGACGCCGCTGCAGATCCGCTCAAGGCTGCGCCTCCCGGCATCCACCCCGAGTGGTATTTCATGAGCCAGTTTGAAGCCTTGAAGCTCCTGGGGCGCGTGATTCCCGGAACGCTGGGCGAATTCGCCGGGGTCGGGCTCTTCACCCTCGTATTGTTGATGTGGGCGGCGGTGCCGCTCTTTGACACCCGCACCGCTATAGGCCAGCGCGGGCGCATCACCACCATTTTCGGCCTACTTGTGCTGCTCGCCACGATCGCCCTGACGATCATTGGCTACATTGAAGTTTTGTAACCTAGAATAACGCCATGAATTATCCGGTTTGGGATGTGCCGATCTTTGGTAGCGGACTGGTGATCGCGCTGATCGCCATCTTTCACGTTTTTATTTCACACTTCGCCATCGGCGGCGGGTTTTACCTTCCGATGACCGAATCTCTGGCATTGCGAAAAGGCCGCAAGGATTGGATCGAGATCCTCAAAAAGCACGCCAAGTTTTTCCTGATCCTTACCGGCGTCTTCGGGGCCGTGACAGGCGTGGGCATCTGGTTCGCCATCGGGTTGGCCAATCCAGAGGCCACCAGCACGCTTATCCACTACTGGGTCTTCGCGTGGGGCATGGAATGGGTAGTCTTCATGGTCGAGCTCTCCTCCATCGCCGCTTACTACTACCTCTGGGGGCGCGTCTCGGATTCGCTCCACATCAAGCTCGGTTGGCTCTACGCCGTCACCGCATGGCTCTCGCTCTTTGCGATCAACGGCATCCTCACCTTCATGCTCACGCCCGGCCAGCCCTGGGTGGCGGCGGCGGGGAGCGGCCAGGAAACCTTCGTGTTTTGGCAGGCTTTTTTTAACCCCACCTTCTGGCCGAGCCTCTTTGTGCGCACGCTCATCTGCCTTTCCCTGGCGGGCGTGTTCGCCATGGTGACGGCCAGCCGCATCGACGGGGAGAAACAGCCGGAATTGAAGATGGAAACGATTCTTTGGGCGCGCCGATGGCTTCTCCCCTGCTTCCTCCTACTCCCGCTGGGCCTGTTCTGGTACCTCGCCGAGGTGCCCGAGTCCCAGCGTGCCTTGCTTGGCTTGGGAATCGCCACCGTGGGGCAGGGGCTTTTCACAGTGTTGACCCGGTTGACGATTGTGCTGGGGCTCTCCTCGGTGGGAACCGTCGCCGCGGTTTACCTGCTCACCGGCAAACGCAATGCCATCGATTTCGGGATCAAGAGCGCGCTGGCCATTGCCGCCCTGGCGTATGTGACCATCGGCTCCACGGAGATGCTGCGCGAGATGCTGCGCAAACCCTACGTGATCGGCCAGCACATGTTCTCCAACGGCGTGCGCAAGAGCGAGGTTGCCGGGTTCAATCAAAAGGGCTACCTCGCGAAAACGCTTTGGGTGAAGCCAGAGGAACGCGCCCGCTGGACCGCGGCAGATCAAGCTACAGCCAACGGTGCGCCCCGAGTTGCCGAACCTGCC
>Ga0118677_10015640_pt1 | contig 10517 bp, 2 predicted proteins | sample AliMusrvi5mmetaG_FD_86154 | JGI IMG/M metagenome (GOLD analysis project Ga0118677, IMG submission 86154)
ACATTATTAGCCTTGATAAAATTTATTTCGTTGAACCCATTCGGGTGAAAAAGAATAAAATTTAAGCAGCCTCTAAATGTGAATAAGCAAAATAGCTATAGGTAAATTGGTAATAAGTAAATTGGTAATATTTATTGATTCTTCACCAATCACCAATCACTAATCACCAATCACTAATCACAGACACTCTTCACGCCAACCTGTCATGTAAAGGTGCCAGGATAAAGAAAGCCTATAGTTATCAGCCACTTAGACTAAACGATGTACGGAGCTCGGGCGCAGGAAGGGCGCAGGAAGAGTAAACTGAAAGTAAGGAATGACTGGATCAAAAGCGACAAAAAGGCAGGGGGAAACAGGAAAGAGGGACCAGGCAATAGGCAACAGGCAATAGGCAATAGGAAGCAGGCAATAGGAAGCAGGCAACAAACTCTATTGCATTTTTACTCATTACAAGTTTACATTTTAACTTACTTGCATTTTGGCATTTCACCATCTTACAAAAATGTAAGATTGGTAAGAGACTGTTTAAAATTCTAAAATTGAATACATATTTAACCACAAAGGCAAAGTAGCCACAATGTACACTAAAATAATCCTTGTGATCTTTGTGCAGATCTTTGTGAATTCTTTGTGGTTAACATTATTAGCCTTGATAAAATTTATTTCGTTGAACCCATTCGGGTGAAAAAGAATAAAATTTAAGCAGCCTCTAAATGTGAATAAGCAAAATAGCTATAGGTAAATTGGTAATAAGTAAAATGGCAATAGTTATTGATTCATCACTAATCACAAATCACCAATCACGGATCCGGATCTTTTATTTCATGCCTGAAAGGATAATTATTTACCATAACAGGCAACTTTCTGAATATCTCCCTGTCTTATCAACAAATAAACTGGTAACGATTATCTTAGCATAAATTTTTCGTTCCGGTGACAGGTGATGAAACGGGTTCGGTTACAACAATTATCCGGCTGATTATTAACCAGCTGGAAGTAATGTTTATGTCATTCAATACCCTGGAGCCGGAATGTATAGATTTTGCAGATCGTCAAAGTCAGGAAAAATATGGTAACTTTATGCCGGTAAACGGCTGAACAATTCAATAACCTATCCACCGAATGAAATATAAATTTACCCGCTATTTTGTTCTTTTAGCCACACTCTGTACCTTCTTCGGACTTCACGGATTTGCTGAAGGGACCAAAGAATTAAACTCGAACGGAGTTAAAAGTACGGTTCTTTATTTATGTAATGACTATACAAATCATTGTAGTGGAAACGGAGGAGTGAGGACTCAATTTGCCGCCTATGATGCAACCTACAGCGCTGATGATTTGAACCGTCTCTATTTTACTGTTGCTAATGCAACTGAAGTAGTTTACCTTGGATTTCAGGGTGGTGATCAGTCAAATAACTCTTACTATATTGTTTATAGGATACGGGAAAAGACAACCGGAAATATTGTTCAAGCCGAACAAAAACTTCCAACATCAGGTACAGGATGGATAAACACTATCACCCAGGCTCAGAATGGGCCTAATGCGCTGATAGTACCACCAAATCCCGCAAACGGATATGATGCTTATACTTTTACTCCACCGGGACCGGGAACATATTATATTGAATTTTCAAGAAGACTGAAAAGCAATGATCAGTTTTATATTTATTATTTCACTATTGAGCTCTTTGATATCACAGTTGCCGATCCGGTAGCGGTCCAGGCAAAACCCGGCAGGGTATATTCAAAAGCCTGGCAATTCGATGAAACTGCTAAGTTTTACGGAACCAATTATATTATATCTGATGACAGTATTGTTACTTCGGCATCTTTCAATAATATGCAAGGTGGCGCCTGGGTTCAATACTGCAATTCCACGGGTTGCGGAATTACCGACTGGACAACTGACAGAAAATCCCTATTTAACCAGCAGGCCCTGTATCCTCAGTATAAAATATTCCTGAATACTCCTGATCCTGTTCTTTTTCCTTCTGCAACAACGTTGGGTACTATTATCGCTCCTGATCCTTATGGTATCAGAAATTGTAATGGTACAATCGATTTCATGGTAAATGTGAGTAAAACCGGGAATGTTGAAATTGACCTGGATTTCACCCCTTCAACATACGTCAGCAGGGTACTTCCCCAGGCAGTATCTGCAGGAGCGAATGTAATTTCATGGGATGGGAAAGACAAGAATGGTGTCAGTGTTCCAAACAATGTGACCATCGCCTTCACAGTGAAATACATTAATGGCCTTACAAATCTCCCACTTTATGATGTGGAAGGTAACCCTTCGGGTTTCATCGTCAAATTAGTGGCACCAACTGGTGGCCCCCCGAATATTTTCTGGGACGATGTGAATATATGGCAAGCATCAAACCTGGGAGGTGGTGATCCGCCAGGATTTGGCACTAACACGCTGGATGTTCAGTCAAATACAAATACAACAGGCTGTGCATCTCCTGTTGCTTTCCCGGGATGTCACAAATGGCCATCGACTGGTTCAGGATGGGGTAATCATAACACTATTAATTCCTGGTGGTACACGGTATCAACAAGTACGACGTATCCATCCATTACGGAGTTTCGCAGTCCGCAAACCATAACTTTGCAGCCTGTTAATCCTATTTGTGCAGGCGGTACGGGAGTTACAATAACTGCAACCCCGGAAACCAATACAGAAGTATATCACTGGGCATATACGGGAACCGGAGGCTCTTTCAGCCCTTCAAATACAACAACAACCCCGACAGTTACATTAAACCTTGCTGGCAATGCTACATCAGGCAATGTGACCGTATATGGGACCAATGCCAATTGTGGTGATACATCACCAGGTCCAATATCACAACAACCGGTTACATTGCTTCCTGTTCCGCAACTGACTTCATTAACGCCTCAAAACACGTGTTCCGGATTTCCATTCTCTTATACCCTTACTTCAAACCCGAATCCACCTTCAACCACTTATTCATGGATAATTGGCATAGGAGATTGTACAAACAATATCCAAACTTGTCCGGGCAGTTCATCAGGTTCGTCTATTTCGGGTAATTTATCTGTAACAGATTTAAACCCGGGAACCGTTACCTACCATATTACCCCTGCTGCCGGGATCTGCAGCGGTACGCCTCAAGCTGTAGTTGTTACTGTTAAACCATCACCAGTTCCAACCATTACCCAACAGGCAGCTTCGGTTTGTGTAAACGTTCCGGTAACCTACTCTACCGAACAAGGAATGACTTCGTATTCCTGGTCCACGACATCCGACGGAATCCTTACCGCTACTGCCAATCCTTATGAGATATCCGTTACATGGCCTACCAGCGGAGCAAAGTCACTAAGCATTACATATACCGATGCAGACGGATGTTTACCGGTTTCACCCACAACAGTTCCGGTAACTGTCAACGCGCTGCCCGTTCCGACAGTTGTATCAGGGGAGAATCCCGTGTGCATTGGCGTTCCGGGAAAAGTGTACACAACCCAGACAGGAATGACAGGTTATACCTGGTCTATCACGGGCGGTATCGTTACTTCCGGCGGTTCAACCAGTTCTGCAGTTGTTACATGGAATACCCCTGGTTCCCAATCCATCTCTGTAAATTATACTAATCCTTCGACACAATGTACCGCAATTGACCCTACGACATCCTATCCGGTCACTGTGAATCCTTTGCCTGATCCCACAATCAATGGGCCATCAACCGCCTGTGTCAACACACCGGGAGCTAAGTACTATACCGAACCCGGTCAATCGGGATATACATGGGTTGTGAACGGGGGCACCTGGAATTACGGGGTAACGAATGATACAATTTATGTTGTCTGGACATCTATAGGGTCAAATACAGTTTCTGTTAATTATACTTCACCTCTAGGCTGCACTGCTGTTTCTCCCAAGGTAATCACGGTCACAGGAACAATTTTACCAAATCCTACAATCACTGGTGCTTCGGCTATTTGTTCGGGAATATCAACCAATTACAGCACACAATCCGGAATGTCAGGTTATGTATGGAATATTTCTGCCGGCGGCACAATCAACAACGATGATGGAAATGGAACCGTTAATGTTACCTGGAATACGCCGGGGCCAAACACGCTCAGTGTAAATTATTCATTAGGATCAGGATGTACGGCACTGGCTCCTTTTATATTTCCTGTGACTGTAAACCAATCCACACCACCAACATTACAGAGCACGATAAACCCGGTTTGCCAGTTATCTACTTCCACCTATACCACCCAGGCAGGAATGAGTGCATATATATGGACAATTTCTCCGGGAGGAACCCGCATCTTAGGTGGTAGCTCAACGGAAAATACCGTGACTGTGAGATGGGATGTAACCGGGCCGCAGTATGTCAGGGTTAATTTCACCAATACTTTTGGTTGCATAGCACCTGCTCCTGCTGAATACCAGGTCACTGTGAATCCTTTGCCGGCCGCATCTATCAGCGGAACAACAGCAATCTGCCAGAATTCCACCGCACCATTGGTAACCTTCACCGCAACATCGCTGACAACAGCGCCATACACTTTTACCTATAATATCAATGGCGGCAGTCCCCAGACGATCTTTACAACCAGTGGTAATTCTGTTTCGGTTCCCGCACCAACAACCATAGCCGGAACTTTCAATTACAACCTGGTCAGCGTGAGGGACGGGAGTGCAACTGCCTGTTTGCAGGCACAAACAGGGGTGGCGACAATTACTGTAAATTCTTTGCTGACTGCATCATTATCAGGGTCGACATCGGTCTGCATGAACTCATCCTCCCCGTTGATCACCTTCTCGGTTTCCCCCCCCACCGTTTTGCCTTATACTTTTACTTATAACGTTAACGGAGGAGCACCACAAATGATAAACGCAACAAGTGGAACTTCTGTAACATTTGCTGCACCGACAAATGTGGTAGGAACTTTTAGTTACAACCTGGTAAGCGTTCAGGACGGAAGCGGAACTGCCTGTTCCCAGGTTCAAACAGGATTGGCAACAGTCACTGTGAATCCGTTGCCTGTTCCGACAATCACTGGTCCTTCAACGGCCTGCGTCAGCACACCGGGACCTAAATATTATACCGAACCCGGTCAGTCGGGCTATACCTGGGCCGTGAACGGAGGCACCTGGAATTATGGGTTAACTAATGATACAATTAATATTGTCTGGACATCTACCGGGTCAAAGACAGTTTCAGTGAATTACACATCACCCCTTGGCTGCACTGCTGCTTCTCCCAAGGTAATCACGGTCACGGTAACAACTTTACCAAATCCAACCATTACCGGTGCTTCGTCTATTTGTACAGGCATAGCATCCAATTACACTACACAAACCGGAATGTCAGGCTATATATGGACTGTTTCTTCCGGAGGCACAATCAACAACAATGACGGAAATGGAACCCTCAATGTTACCTGGAATACAACAGGTTCAAAGACTGTAAGTGTGAATTATTCATTGGGATCAGGATGTACAGCATTGGCTCCTTTTATCTTTCCTGTGACTGTAAACCAATCAACGCCACCAACCATACAGAGCACGGTAAATCCGGTGTGTGCTTCCTATACTTCCTTATATACCACGCAGGCTGGAATGAGTTCATATATTTGGACAATTTCTCCGGGAGGAACCCGCATCCTGGGTGGTGGCTCAACGGAAAATACCGTGACAGTGAGATGGGATGTAAGCGGGCCGCAGTATGTCAGGGTGAATTTTACAAATACTGATGGTTGCATTGCACTTGCTCCAACAGAATTCACGGTCACTGTAAACCCGTTACCGGTGACAACGATATCCGGATCAACGGCAGTTTGCCAGGATTTCCCAACCCCGTATACATATTCGGTTTCTGATGTTAATCCTGCAACTTATTCCTGGTCACTTGTTAATGGAAACGGGACGATAACTCCTTCACCAAATTCAAATCCTATCACCATAAACTGGAATACACCGGGATCGGACATTGTTAAAATTGATGCAGTCAGTTCGCTGGGCTGTACGAATAGCGGTTCAGTTAATGTTACGATCAACGCCAAGCCCGCACCACAGATGGTAACCTGCTTTGATCCCATCACCACAAGGGGAGCGAAACGATTCCTGCTGAAGGGCGGAAGCCCGATCTACCCGATGAAGGGTGAGTATTTAGTAACGCCTTCAATTTCTGCGCTTTCAAATGATGGTTCGGGAAACTACTATTTCGATCCTTCACTGGCACCGGTAAATACGTATCATTTCTCCTATCGTTACACCAATGCCAATGGATGCATCAACACATCATCCATGGTTCAGCTCATTGTGCAGGCGGCCAGCAACACTGCCTGCGGGGGTACGATGGTTGACCCGCGCGACCAGAAGAGCTATGCAACGATGTCGGTTGCCGGGAAATGCTGGATGGCAGAGAACCTTAATTACAATGCTACCAATGCTGCAGTTGATTACCAAATTACTTTGCAAACAGATAACTGCATCCTTGAGAAATACTGCCCGCCGACTGATGCAACCTGTACACACGGGGCCTATTACCAGTGGGATGAACTTGTACAGTATAAGAACACGGATGCACCCTACCAGGGACTTTGTCCCCCGGGATGGCACGTACCTACCGATGCTGAATGGCAGACGCTGATTGACAATTTTAGTGTTAACTTTACCGGTGTTTCCGCCAATGCACTTGTTGGTACGGATCTAAAGAATTCAACAAAGAACTTTAAGGCATTGCTGGAGGGGATGAATTACCTGAATGGCAGTACCTGGACATTTGCAACAGGAGGTGTTACAGCAACGATGTACTGGACATCAACTTTGAGTGGCGGCAAGGCTATTGCACGGGGTTTGAATAACCCTTATAACCCGAGCGTTTCAAAGTATGCATCCAGTCCCGCCAATGCATTTCCGGTAAGGTGCCTGAGGGATAATTGAGATTCATCACATCATGAGGAGTGGGCAAAAACATATTCGTTTACTTGCAATAATCCGCATTATTGCGCTGTCATTGATGATGGTCGTGACCTCTATGGTCTCTGGCCATGCGGCAAGTTCATTGTCTCCTGCAACAATCCAGTATGTTTTCCCGGAATCCCAAAGCGATAACAGTCCGTGTCTTGTTTCCGGGAATGACTCTGCATCCCGGTTTGCACATTTTGATATTTTCGATCGGGGCTCAGCTTATTTCTATGTGAAGATGAACATGCTCACCTCCTCCTTTGAGCGAAGTTATTTTTACAAGGCAGCACGGGAAGAAGGAATTTACATTGTAAACAAAAATGATATCCACAATGATTCTGTATTGTTCATGACCAGCATCACGGATATCAAACTCGCTCTTTCAAAATTCACCGACCTCTACGAAAGCACGAAGAAAGCTGACCTTACGACAACCAATGACGAAAAATCAAGAATTGTCGCAGCCGACCCGGTTATCCGGGATGGAAAGTATACCGCCCAGGCACCCAGGCTTCAGCCGCTTGTTAAGGATAGTGTCGTTTACTGTACTTCAGCCCAGGTTGCATGTTCCAGCAATATCTATTCATTTCCTGCAAGCAAAAACACAAATGATATTCATATCATTGCCCCGCCGGCGGTGGGTAATTATCCGAATTACGGGTGTCTCGGATCGCAGCCATGCCCGGCCTGGTATTATATGAAAGTAATGCAGGCTGGTTCCATCACGATCCTGATCCAGCAAAGCGGTGGTCTTGATGTGGATTTTATCTGCTGGGGTCCGTTCTCGAGCGTTACAGACGGATGTGCAGCAGGATTGACCGGAACTTGTCATCCAACTCCAGCCTGTTGGAATAATAACGACGTGAATATGCCTGACGGGTTTTACCCGAGGGGTAATATTGTCGATTGCAGTTTTTCGGGTTCAGCAACAGAAACATGCCATATTCCTCCTGCAGCTATTGGTGATTTCTATATCCTGCTCATTACTAATTATGCAGGGTTAAGCCAGCAGGGTGGCCTGATTACCTTTTCCCAGACTGGTGGAGACGGGCTGACTGACTGTAACATCGTCGTGAATTGCTCGGTTGTTGCCCTTACAACCAATGTTTCATCCTGCGATCTTACAGGAAAATTCTCAATCTCGGGGGATGTTGAGTTCAGCAATGCCCCGGCATCCGGAGTTCTGACGGTAAAAGATGTTACGGCTATCCCACCTGTCTCGGTTGATCTTCTCCCCCCATTCGTAAGTCCTTATCCTTATACACTGCCCGGAATAAACTGTGACGGTTCAACCCAGACCATCACAGCCACTTTCTCGAACGAACCTACCTGTACACGTTCGGAAACAGTTGTTGCTCCCGGTGGATGCCCGTTTGCTGCCATGACGATCAGTGGCGACGGACATATCTGCAATGACGGGGTCAGTAAGGATACGCTGTTCATTACTTTTTCAGGAGGACCGCCTCCATACAATTTCACCTATGATATTGACGGTGGCATTGAAATCTCTGTAACCAATTATTCCGGTCCTTTTCCATGGGAGTTTCTCACAAAGAGCGAGGGAGTTTATACGCTGACTTCTGTGTCGAATGCCGGTTGTCCCGGAGGATTTGTATCAGGAAGCGATACGGTGACCCTGGTCCCGGTACCTGTGAACCCGGTTCCGACGGCTCCTTCATTTTCACGGTGCGGAACAGGAACCCAACCGCTTTCCGTCAGCAGTGTTGCCAATGTTGTCATGCAATGGTATGCCGCGGTTACAGGCGGGACTTCGTTATACTCAGGGAATACCTTTACAACGCCATCCATTTCTTCAACAACGGTCTATTATGTTGAAGCAACGCGGACGATGGGCACACGAACCTGCCGGAGTTCAAGGATCCCGGTAATGGCAGAGATCAAACCTGTTCCGACCATCACGAATACAACCCTGGCAGAGACCATTTGTTCCGGAGGTTCGCCTTCCATAAACCTTATCACCATCCCTTCAACCGGAGTTACATTCAGATGGGATGCTACCAATCCTGACGGAAACGTTACTAATTACACAGCCCACGGAACCGGAAACTTTACTACTGAAGTGCTCAATACCAGGCCCGGTATTTTTCAACCTGGGACGGTCAGTTATGTGATAACACCAACGCTGGGTACATGCGACGGCAGCCCGATTACTATTCCGATCACGGTGAACCCGATTCCGACCGTGGACCCGCTGTCAAACCTGGTTTATTGTCATGGCACATTGGCAAACTTTATTTCTTTCACGGGATCAGTTCCGGGAACCCAATACAACTGGACCAATTCAGATCCTTCGATCGGTATACCGGCAAGCGGAACAGGGCAGATCCTCTCCTTCCCTGCCCATAATACCGGGACCACTCCTGTAACCGCAACAATTACCGTCACGCCAGCTTATACCAATTCAGGGAAGACCTGTACAGGCACATCCACTTCATTTACGATCACGGTAAATCCTGTTCCAACAGTGAACCCGGTTACAAGCCAGGTTCTGTGCAACGGAGATTTAACCAATTTCATCACTTTTTCAGGATCGATTCCCGGTGCAGATTACAACTGGTCCAATTCAGATCCTACCATCGGGCTGGCTGCAAACGGAACCGGCCAGATCTTGTCATTCCCCGCAAACAATGCAGGTACAAATCCTGTAGTCGCTACAATTACCGTTACTCCTTCGGTTACCAATGCCGGGCTGACGTGCAGCGGGACACCGGCATCCTTCACAATCACCGTGAATCCGGGTCCTACGGTCAACCCGGTATCAAACCAGACGGTTTGTAACGGAACTCCAACGAGTACAGTCACCTTCTCGGGATCCGTTCCGGGAGGCACATATAACTGGACCAACTCAGATGGTTCCATTGGTCTTGCAACAAACGGAACAGGGACGATTGCAGCATTTACCGCATCCAATGCAGGAACTGCTCCTGTAACAGCAACAATTACGGTAACACCTACTTTTACAAATACCGGGCAGACATGTACCGGTTCACCTACCACTTTTACAATCACTGTGAACCCGATCCCTGCTGTCAATACCGTTGCCAGCCAGGTCTATTGCCACGGATCACTGGCAAATTTCATTCATTTCACAGGATCAGTCCCAACGGCACAATACAACTGGGTCAATTCAGATGTCTCAATCGGGCTGGCTGCAAGCGGCACAGGAGATATCCTGTCATTCCCTGCGCATAACATCGGTACGGTTCCGGTACCTGCAACGATTACCATTACTCCTTCCATCACCAACAATGGTGTGACATGTTCAGGAGCATCCACTTCATTCACGATCACCGTGAACCCTTTGCCGACCGTTAATGCGATCACAAGCCAAACTATCTGCAATGCTACGGCAACTGCAGCTGTCTCTTTCTCCGGATCCATTCCCGGGACGACCTATACCTGGACCAATTCAGATCCGTCGATCGGACTTGGGCTTTCCGGTACAGGGACCATTCCATCATTTATGGCGACGAATCTGACGAACAACGCGAAAATAGCCACGATCACAGTATCACCGTCATTTACAAGCAGTGGAACAACAT
>Ga0118677_10015641_pt1 | contig 10517 bp, 10 predicted proteins | sample AliMusrvi5mmetaG_FD_86154 | JGI IMG/M metagenome (GOLD analysis project Ga0118677, IMG submission 86154)
CCAGTTTTCCGCAATCCAAGCCAGTATTGCCAATACTGCTAAGTAGGCAAGGTAGATTCCGAGCAATGCGAGAAGATATGGCCAGATTGCCACCAATATGAAAATGGAAATAATGGTGCCAATGATGCCACCTGAGTCATTGTTATCTGACATGAGACTTCCTTGGTGCTTGAGTACTCCAGTCATACGCTAGATCAATAAAGAGGGCGGCCTCTTGTGAAAGAAATTGTGGTGATGGAAGGATCCCCACCCTTCCCAGATCTAATCGATCTGCATCCCAGCAAGTTTGTATCGCCCTATTAGTCGTTACCTCGCCACCAGAGTGATGGCGTAAGGCATAGCAAAGGTAATCAAGCTGCAGTGGTTGTAAATTAAAGTAATCCCCGTGAATTCCATGTGCAAATTCTGCTGCGCGTTCACCATGCTGAGGGTCTTTGTCATCATTTAAGCGACAACTGTCGTGCAAGAAACCAAAGAGCTCCACCACTAATAAATCAGCCTTGCGGATCTGACCAATATTTTTTCCGTGGTTGAGCACCCTCGCCCAGTGATTAGCCCCATGTATACCTTGCCAATCAAGCTTGAACTCGCTCTTGATGAGCGCCATCAATCCAATGCGGTCATACTCTATCGCCATTAAGAAAATCTCTGTATACCTGCGCTAATGAGTTTGAAAACCCGATCTAATTCAGTACCAATACCCATTGCTGATCCATCGGGCCTGGCCATTGGCCAGGTCACGCTCAGATCCCATGAGCTAGCATCCAACCAATGAGTAAGCTCACCATCTGGACTCGCCATCACCCAAGCAAGCTCCGTTAAAGGTAACTGTAAAGCACCTGCTTGCAGTGGGGTTGGCAGTAAATTGATCCATTCTTGAGCGTCTTGCTCGCTCGGTAACGCAATCGGATGACGTAATCGTAAGTTGGGCATGGCGTCGCCATTGCCAATCCAAACAAATGCGTTTTGACCATAACGATCCGACAAAATCTCTGCGTCTTGCATACAGATCCCCAGGGCGAGCAAGCTAGGCTCTCCTGGCCAGTGACCGGCTGGATCTTTTCCCTCTCCGGAAATGACTGAGACATGCAATGCTCGCAGATCAGCAATGAGCTTTCGTTGGGCAGACTCGTTTTTCCCTTCACCCAATTCTTGGCTATAAGGATTAAATGCCGTTAAAAAGGCTGCTGATGTGACATCTTCATTAGCCATGAGTTTGGCTAATGGAGTACTGATCTGGCCAATACGCAAAGTGATGGATTGGCCAGCCTGGTTAACTACGTAATGTGCCTGTCGGTAAGCCTTAATTAATTGTGGCGAAATAGTTCGCGCCGTTGTGTCGTACATATCACTCTCCTTTTTAGCCAATTCGGAAAATGCCTAGGCTTGGCAATTCGGAATAACTCCGCCATTACTAATTAATGTTAATTCTAGTGAAGTACAGCCTCCACCACTTCAGACTTTCCCTCGGGGCCTTTTTTTTGGTTAGCAACTAAATACTCCTTAGTATCTAGCGCTACTTTTAAATACTCATCGACTGCCGCTCGAAATGCTTCTGCACCTTCCTCTTTGCTATAGATCAATGTTAGGCTATAGATGAGATTATCACCATCATCACCATCAACCGTGACTGTGTTGGACTCATCGTTATCCACTACCCGCAGCCCCCTAGAAAAAGCTGGCTTTTCTCCATCGACCCAGCTCATATCCAAACGATCAATATCAAATCGTAAGCTTCTATACAAATTGGCTACAGAAAACCGGGCGCCGCCCATGTATGTGTAATCACGCATAAAACCTCCTTTTGTCCCAAGGTTTAGTTTACTGAGCTAGTGGCTCAAAATCTGAGCTCTTGAAAATAGGGGAATTAAAAAACCACACAAGAATACTTATTGGCAAAATCAATTAAATATTTTTGGTGTAGTCGCATCCTGTTGAAAAGTAGTTAGAGCAGCCGTAAAACAACCCGAATTTGCCTTTTTTCTCCAGCAGCATGCCATCCTCACAGATTGGACAACTATTGACCGAATGATTGCAAATCTCGTTATCACAGATATATTTTCCATCCGCCTTATTTAAATACCCAATTCCACACGCTTTACAAACGTTGGCAGTGTGAGTGCATAACGGAAAATGCTCGCAGCCGAAAAATATCCCCTTGGGACCTTCTTTATCGAGCATTCGTCCAGACTTACAAGCTTGGCATAACCTCTTGTATTCCTTTCCGACATTTACTTTTTTAATATCGTACTCACCGCCCACTAACTCCGTGAAAAATGGAGAGGGATATGAGGGATCACCAATCAGATATAAACTTTCTTTAGCTCTAGTCAGGGCCACATAAAACAATCTTCGCTCTTCAGAGTGCGGAAAAACTTCTCCAGAAGCAAGAATGCTTGTGACAATAGGATCATCCACAATCTCACTTGGAAATCCATAGGCTCCGCGGCTAAGATCTAAGACAATAACAAAATCAGCTTCCCTTCCTTTTGCTCTATGGATCGTGCTAAATTCAAACGTGCAATTGGGTGCTATTTTTGCAAGCTGCCCATATTCAATGCCTTCTCCATTATGGTTATAGCGGCCTAAAAGTAAAATTGAAGCCTTGCCACTTCCCACTCGAGCGCCAATTTCAGCCACGATCGACTCTAAAAATTTCCCGGTTTTTTTGTTTGGTAAAAATAGAACTACTTCTGGCTGATCGCTCGACTTGAGAGTGACGATCGATTTTTTAATCTGCGAAGGATTTACTTGAATGAATTTAGAGGCAACGCTTTCGACCCTATTGTTAAATCGGAACGTTTCAGATAGTAGTAAGTGCTTAGTAAACCCAAAATATTCCTCGAAATTAGTCATTAATCCAATATCGCTGCCAGAGAAGCGATAAATAGACTGCCAGTCATCTCCAACCGCTAAAAACTTTAAGCCAGGATTTGCCTTTTGAAGACTCTGCAATAGCCTACCGCGTCCAATCGCAATATCCTGGAACTCATCGACTAATAAAAACTTATAGTCACATGTAAACCTTGCACTAGCAATGAGCTCGCTAGCCTCGTGAATCATGTCGTGGAAATCAATCTCACCACTAGACTGCAATTGGTTTTGATAAATCTCATATATAGGCGTAAAGATATTTACAAAGGAGAGAATCCTCTCATATTGATTACTACCCACAACAAGTGATGTTTTAAATTCATCAAAAGAAACTCCCTTACCTTTAAATAAATTTAAAAAGGTAGCGCAAATCTTTCCAAACTCACTAACGTATCCACACTTATTTAACGCTTCAAATAACTGATCATCATCTAGTGGATTAAATTTAACACCTCTGGATTCAAGCTTTTCCCTTAATCCACTTGTTAGGATTCCATCCTTTTTTTCATGACTATAGGTTTCCACGAGGATGGTATGATTTTCTGCATGAGTGTCTCGCTTCCACTCCACCGAGGATACATATTCTTCTTGATCAATAAAATGCGGAGTATGGTTGTTCTTATCTAAGGCAAAATGCTCTATGTAGATTCCATAATCAGATAAATAAAAATCTGGCTTATATTGGCGCTTAAGTGCTGTCGCCGTATCAAATTCATACTGAGCCTCATAAACATAACTGACACCATTGGCATACAGGTAATTAGCTAGTTCTAGCTCTTCCAGGCTCTTTACCAACTCACCCTTTAAGGTAATTGGTTTATTGGATTTTATAAAATCGTAGTATTCACCCAAATTCTTAAAATCAAAAGCATCTTTATAAGGTCTAAAGTGTGCAATGAAATAATCAGCAACCTCATCAGCTAGTTCAGGGTTTTTAACTACCTGCGCGACAACCCGATTAATGTATTGCAAATACTGGTATTGCTCTTCAACAAAGTTTGCGAGCGATGGCTTTCTTTCATGGGTCTGCGCAATGACATTTAATCCGAACGAATGGAATGTATGCACATCAACTTCTACCCCTAGACGAGTCTGGATCCTTTTGGAAATTTCTTCTTTTGCATTTCGGTTGAAGGCCAAGATCAAAATCTCATCTGGATTCGCCATCTGTTTTTCAATTAAATAACCTACCTTACCGACTAGTAAGCTGGTCTTCCCAGAACCAGCTGAAGCTACCACCAAAGTAGCATCTTCGTTAGTAACAACAGCCTCTCTTTGCTCATTGGTTAGAGAGTTTTTCTCAACAGTATCTAAAAGCTCTTTATAAAGTTGACATTCATTTTGAACAAACAATTGGTTATATCTGCCTTTAAATAGCGCAGGATCTACGTAAAACTCCTTGGTCTGCTCTAAAAATCTAATCAGCGCTGCGTTAAGTCCCGCACTTCGCTGTGGAATATCGTAAAACTTTCCAAATGGAGCCATGGCAGACATGTGATGTACTAAATCTGATTGAGCAATCCAATAATTTCCAGCAATAGCTCCTGCGCACCACTGGGACTCTGTAAGCAATAAGTCCGCAAGTTCCTCAAACTCTGTTTGCAAACTTAAGAGAAATTGCTCCCTCTCTTTTATAACCTGAGAAATTTGATTAATCTGAATCTCACTTATCCCTCTAAGGCTTATGGCGCAACCGGAACCGAACTTAATCTCTAATTGATACCAGAAAAAACCTTTGTTCCGAACTAAAGATACAACATCTCGGTACCCCATGGACTTCACATCCCCAAGACTAGAGTACTGAATCTTAAAATCGAGAAATTCACAGTTATAAGAAACGCAACCAGGAGAAAAGATAGTTGCTAGCCAGCTTGGATTAATTAAGATTTTCATTTAAATAAAAACCATCCAATAGCAACTAGCGGTATCAATGCGATAGGAAATCTCATCACAACCGCAAAACCGAATATCCCAAGCACCAAATAAATAAATGGCATATACCAAAGATCACCTATAGCTTTAGTAGGAGATGGTGGATTAACTGACGTATCCGTCCTAACCGGTAAGTCAGGTTTTTTTACATTCTGATATATAGGGCTGATATTTTGAATATTTTGCTTAACGAAAATCGGGCTAGCGGCTGCGTGAATTACGCGAGGCTTCTCGATCTTCGATTTTGATGCCGTTTTCTCCTGATGAATCTCATGAGATAGAAGTGCAAAGTTTTTCAAAGCCTCCTTTTGGCAGCGTAAGATTTTCTGCGGGCCTATGCTCGTAATTGAGTAATGCCGCTTCAAATCTCTTTCAATGCGTATAAATAGATCGGCTGTAACGGAAGCATCTGCCAATGCGCGATGGCTATTTCCATGACTATTTAGCCCATGATAATTGGCTAACGTTTGGAGCTTATGGTTAAATGAGTTCTGGTACAGCCTTCTTGATAGCAGTAATGTACAAATAAAATCGTTTGTATAGGCGAGTCCTAACCTATCGAGCTCGGATCTAAAAAATTTACTATCGAAGCTTGCGTTATGCGCGACTAATTGCGCGTGCCCAACAAATCCATAGACATCAGCAAGCACCTGGGAAGCCTCGGGAGCTCCAGTCATCATCTGATTTGAAATCCCCGTTAACAACTCCACTTCATACGGGATATGCGCGCCCGTCTTAACCAGGCTTTGAAAATGGTCTACCACAGCACCTGATTCAACCATGACCACAGCCACCTCGGTGATCCGATCGCCATCCTGAGGAGATAACCCAGTAGTCTCAAAGTCTATAACCGCGTATCGATTACTCATTAGATCCTAGGTTTTCCAATATTAGAAAATCGAATTTAAGGTCGCAGGAGCTCATGTTTACATTCTAAGCTTTACTTTAAATCAAATCTCTCTAGCCAGCGCTCTGCCCTCCTAATTGACATATTTCTCGGGTCTACAGAGTTGGCCTGATGCTCCGCCCAAGATCGCCATTTGCGATAGTGAGGTATTGGCTTTTTAGACAACTCCATTTTTTTATCCATTGCAGCTATTAGCTCTCGAATCTGGTCTGCTTTTGTAATCAACAGCAGAGTTTCATCCATAAGCTCAAAACGCCTTGTTACGACCTTCTCAGTATTTTCACGCTTACGTTTGGCCTCAACTTCAAGCTTTTTCTGTATCCGCACAATAGCATCATGTTTTCTATCAACTTGGCGCTGGTATTGCCACTCTAGATGTTTACGGTGTCTACCTTCAATCTTTACAAACAACTCTATGGCTAGGTCTCTCAATATATCTGGCGTGAGATCCTCATACTCTCTATATGTTGACTCTTCCGCCATCCGCCACTCTTGGTGAGCCCAAGCAAAACCAAAGTTTTTACCAGCCACTACTTTTTTTCGATAAAAGCCATTTGGATCATCTAGACTCACCAACCTAAAGTAGTGATAATCGCCATCCATATCTAAACTTAGTGACTGAGAGCTTGGCCCATTCATCTTCACTCTAAAACCAAGGCTGCCAAAATAGAAAAATAAGCTGTTTAATGCCTTAAATACCTTCACCCCGTTTGGATGCGCATATTTAGGTTTATGAAATGAGTATTTTTCTCCTACTAATTTAGCCTGCGCTTCTGCCAGCCTCTGCGCCACTGGATGAACTCTTGTTATCTTTGTTGGAATAGCAATCTTTGGCACTAAGGCTTCAATTTTGTCCTTGGCTTCTTTTAGGCTATTTTCAAACTTAGGAGGCTCTGGCAGCTCCATTGCAGCCAACTGGTCATCACTTAGTTCGGGCTCTTGCGTATAGCCATACCGCGTTCTTTGGCCGCCTATATAGACCATTTGAGACTGGAATGGGTGCAAAGTAGGTAGAGGAGATTTGGATACTTTCTTACCGTTTTTTAACTTGGACCAATAACCAAGAGTAGGTGTTGGTATGTAAGCTGCTTTACAAATCTTTTTAAGGCCTACATCTGAAATCTCAAAATCTGCCGCCAGCTGTGACATGGGCTTAGACCATACCAAGTTATAGAGCTCTTGCCGAGTTAAAGTCTTTTTCATCTATACCCCCAATCTTCAGGCATTAAAGATACGCTGCCAATGGGGTATTGCAAACCCTTCGAAAACTACTAATCACTATTTCGACTATCGTCTGACCCGAAAAAATTCATTTATTTAATATAAGATTTATGCAGTGTCTTTTTGTGTTAAATTGAGTTCGTCAACGTTATACCGTGACTCACATACTCTGTTAATCCGTAGGTCCCTGGTTCGAGCCCAGGTCGAGGAGCCAAACCCTGTAGTGGCGTGCGTTTAGAGCCGACAAATTGTTCCAACCAACCGTTGGTAATTGATTTGGAGATCTATCAAATGCAAGCAAATAATAATGTTGTATGCCCCCTGATTAGGGGCGAACAGTTCACCCTTGGTACTTTATTGGACGTCTTCATGGCGACCTACCAAGGTCGTGATGCCCAATACGGCACCCGCGTCACTTTTTTTTCCTCTCAATTTAAAGACAAACCTGTCTGCCTCATTGATGCAGATGACGTGGATGATGCTTTAGATGTCTTAACAAGGCGAGGCAAGCTACTGAATCGCGGCGGCACCAAACGCGGTGGAGAACTTGTTACTACAAGTAAACCGCTTGCACCAGCGACCATCAATCGCTACAGAACTAACCTTCAATCCATCCTAACCTGGGCAAGAAAAAAACGCTTACTTCCTAAAGGTTGGCAAAACCCAGTTTGCGAGACTGAGCGCTTACCTGAAGACAATGCGCGTACCCGTTACCTCTCTCTGATTGAATATGAAAAGCTTCTCAAAGTTTCTCGCCTAGCACGCTGGGACCACTTAACAGTACTGATCATGCTCGCGGTTACAACTGGTGCACGTAAGGGTACGCTCTTGGGCCTTAAATGGAGCGATGTAGACCTTGAAGCTTGCACGGCAAAGGTTGATCGCATGAAAAATGGCGATGCCTTCACGCTCGTTCTATTGCCTGAAGTATGCAATGAACTAAGGCGAATTAAACGCAAGGCACTTTCAGAGGATTTAGTGTTCCGAGGCCGCCGTCCTGATAAACCAATGAATTACGAAAAGGCGTGGCACCTAGCTTTGGAAAATGCTGGGATTGAAGGCGCAGTCTTTCATTCGCTGCGGCACACGCATGCTTCCTGGCTAGCGCAGCAAGGCGCCCCGCTGCTCGCTATTGCCGAATCGATGGGACACAAATCACTCGCGATGACTAAGCGTTATGCTCATTTATGCATCGACTCAAGAAAGAAAATGCTAAATGAGGTCTTTCGTATAGGCGCCTCCACTAATCTAGCCGCACAAACTGAATTAAGAGGACGTAATGACTAAGATCGACATATTTGCGAACCACCCTAAAGGAAGTCCTGGAGCAAGGGCTATCGACCTTGCAAAAACCATTCCCTCGCTATGGAGATCTAGAGGTTCTGAGCCGAAACTAGGCCCAGAATCTATAAAGGAGATGCATCAGTTGATTCTCGTAACCTATAAACGCACAACTGATGCAAAAGAATTAAAGAGTGAAAGGGATAGGCTTAAAAGAATGAAAGTCGGCCCTTATTCAAAGACTTCAGAATCTTGGGATGGTATTTTTTGGCAGGGAATGTGTGCGTTTCAGATTGCCCTCACTCTACGTAACGCGATCAATGGGAATGAACAGAAAGCTTGGTGTGCTATTGCGGATGCCTCATGGATACGATGGCATGAATGAGGGGCAACCATTCAAACTAACCTGGAGATTAGATGATGTAACTGGGATCTCTAGGCAGGCTCGACAACGCGCCTTAAGAATATTGGAAGGCGCAGGCTTGATCCAACTAACAATAAGGCATGGTGCGTCGCCAATAGTTAGGATTATTAAAGACTTCAAAGATGAGGATGAGACTACAGGGGGTATGGGGGGTCTAATCCCTAGCGACATTACGGGCTAGACCGTGTGTAAAGACAAATTTTTAGCTACAAAGAAATTCTTTAGGGGGAGTTAAGTAATGCGCAAGTCCAAAACCATTGGTACCAATTTAGAAGTACCGCTAGACCCTAACTTACATAAGCCTCCAGAATGGCTTAGCACCTCTCAAAAGGCTGGATGGGAGTACGCTATTGCGCGCGCGCCAAAGGGGCTTCTTAAGCTCATTGATAGCGCCATTATGACAATTTGGGTTGTGGCTGAGGACATACATCGTCAGGCTAGCGAAGAACTCACCAGAGAGGGGCTGACGGTCAAATCTGTAAACGGATATCAAATACAGTCGCCCTACTTGCCAATAATGAATCGTCAAGCAGTATTGATGATCAAGGCATCAGCAGCTTTGGGGTTTGATCCAGCGTCCCGTGAAAAACTAGATATTCAACCTGAGCCAGATCCAAATAATCCATTTGCCATATTTTCCTAAATTCCTGGGGCTATATTGTGTAGACCAACAGATAAAGGAGTCCGTTAGGCTTTTTTTGGGGGGGGGTGATAAAAATATTAGGTCTATTCCAATAAGATTGATAATTAAAGCCATGCTCCATATTGCTTATTACGACTCCACAATTTCTAACTTTTGCTCAACTAATGAGTCAGAAGTACTTGGTCAATTAGCAGAAAAACATGGGTTTTCCCTAGAGATTCAACAGAGGATTGCCTGGCAAGGGCAAATCAATCTTCTTCAGGATGAGCTAAGAGATCTTCATGAGGGTCATATTTATTTTGAGTTCTCCATCCCCCGTATGGGGAAAAGAGCTGATGCGATCTTACTCATATCAGGCATAGTTTTTGTAATTGAATTTAAAGTTGGCGCAACATCCTTTGACCGTGCTGCCATAGATCAGGTTCATGACTACGCCTTAGATTTGAAGAATTTCCATAAAGGCACTCATGAAAGATACGTAGCGCCTATTTTGATTGCTACAAACGCTCAGACTCAATCAATCTCCAGTCTTTCATGGGCAAGAGACCTTGTCTTAAATCCAATCTGTATAGCCCCAAATCAATTAGATGTTGTTATCGCTAAGGTACTCGGTGAAATACCGCACGATAAGGTAGATCCCAAAGCATGGGCTAAGTCGGGCTACCACCCGACTCCTACAATTATTGAGGCTGCGCAGGCGCTTTATAGAGATCATCAGGTCGAAGAAATTACTCGATCAGATGCAAGTGCCCATAATTTGAGCGTCACCACTGCAAAGATTTCCCAAATTATCGAAGAATCAAAAGTAAACAATAAAAAATCAATTTGCTTTGTAACAGGCGTACCGGGTGCGGGAAAAACACTTGCAGGTCTCAATATTGCAACAGTTCGTGCCAAGGAGCACAGCGATGAGAATGCGGTATTTTTATCAGGTAATGGGCCCTTGGTTGAGGTTTTAAGAGAGGCACTCTCACGAGATGAATCGCTGAGAGAGGGGATTTCTAAAAAAGATGCTCATAGAAAAGTTGCCAGCTTTATACAAAATATTCACCACTTTCGCGATGAGGCCCTAAAGTCAGATCTCGCTCCATACGAAAAAGTAGTCATTTTTGACGAAGCTCAAAGAGCCTGGGGGAAAGAGCAAGCTAGTAAATTTATGCAACAAAAACGTGGATACGCTGACTTTAATATGTCAGAACCAGCCTTCCTTATTAGCGCAATGAATAGGCATGAGG
>Ga0118677_10015643_pt1 | contig 10514 bp, 5 predicted proteins | sample AliMusrvi5mmetaG_FD_86154 | JGI IMG/M metagenome (GOLD analysis project Ga0118677, IMG submission 86154)
GAACTTCGAGGCATGCAGGTCCTGAATGCCCAAAGAATCCATGGCGTACATCAGCCGCCGACGATCCGTGTTCCAAACTGCGTGCCAATGATTGGCCGGCGAAATGTGTTTGACCAGCGCCAGCTCAAAATTCTTGAACATAACCCACGTGTGTGGCCAGCCGGGCGAAGACAGACTGGCAAGTTTCTTCGCCAGCTCAACGGGAAGTTCGCAGGTGACTGCGTCGTCCCAGGTAAGCGCCCACTTATCTTTGGGCTGAACATACCAAAGCCGACCGGTCAGCATGTCAATGCCACCCGGTGTCATAAATGTCACACTGTTGCCACCGCCCGGAAAGTAATCCGGATCTGCCAAAGGCATGGAGACGTTGGACATGCATTCCGCAGGCGTCATGCCGGGCTTACCAGCCCAATTGAGCGAACCCGAGCCGGAGTTGTCATAGTCGACAACGCCGCGAGAGTGCCAATTCATTGAACCGTCAAGTTCGACATGCACAGTCTCCGCCATTTCCCGTAAATCACCGGCTTCCCATACCTTGCGGAAGTCAGCGAAAAGAGGAGGCATACCACCGGAAATCCAGAACTGCAACAGCATGGTCAGTCCACCCTGGGCGTCCGACTCGGTTGCGTACGGTCTGGGTGTCTTGTTTCCATTGTGATCGAAGGTGCTGTTGTGCAGGCTTTCCATTGCATCGGCAACTGGCCGAGGCAAAATGCGTTTGTCCGAACCCCACGAAAGCTGAGACATGAATCCACCGCCAATTGCATTGACGTCATCCATGAGGTTGCGCGTGATGAGGTACATGGCCAACTCCTGGTTGAACCGCTCCTCATCGCCGGCATCCTTGAGCTGGATACGACCGAGCATCTGCCCCATCCAGCCGCGGAGCACCTTGAGCTCAGTTTTGTCGTAACCACCCTTGTGGAGACGGTCGGAAATCTCGGTCATGTCGTTCATGGAAATATGCACCCCGAACTGACGCCGGGTAGCGATAACGTGCGCCATCGCGGTTTCCATCTCCATGGAATGCGCGCCATGGAAAAGCAAACGCTTTCCCTTCCAACCGGCCTTGGGCAACATGCCGTAGCACCAGGAAATCAGTTCGCTGGCGGTTTCCACGATCATCACCGGTTCTTGTCCGACGTCCGGCCAAGTGCCGACGATGAGGTAGGATTTCCGCCCCATAGCCGCCAAAGCGCCGTTGAGAGCATGGGCATAAACAACCCCAGGCTTCGGAGCTGAGTTGCCACAGATGATGAGTACGGGCATGTCGTTCGAGAAGTGATTGATCAATGCGATTCCAGTCTTCCCGGGATACGCCCACGTATCAGGAGTACAGACGATGGCTTGCACGCCTTGGCGCTTGAACGTTTCAGCGACAATATCTGCGTCGCTTTCTCCGCCAACCAGTCTGCATCCTTCACAAACTGTAACAGGATTGCCATCTGGCATCCTCACATGGTCCGCAATCATCGCAGCGGTCATGTGTACGATATTTCTTGACCGTTCGCGGTCTTTTGGACCTGCGCCATCCAGTCGCGGGTCAAACGGGCCAAACACGCCGAATACAACCGGCGGATACAATTTCGAACTGTTCATCATCCACTCTCCTTCTTTCTGGCCTTCAACAAAAACAGTTTCTGCGAAAAGCAGAATACCACTGCAAAATGTCAAAGGTCAAAGTTGTTTTCATCTTAAAGTATTTATCAATTTTGTCAATCTTTTTATTGTTGAAAAAATCTATTGACCTTGTATTTGAGATACTTGGGCTAAGAGTTGTTGTATAGCCGCCTGAATTGTGGAAATTTGTTGAGCTTTTGTTGAGGTTGCCGTTGAAGCCGAAGTTGAAGTTGATGCGGAAATCTGATTTAAAGTGGCCAATGTTGCCACGCCGACATTTCCCGTTTGCTTAATACTATGAACATTTTGAAATTTTTGAACTGCCAATTTAGTGGCCGAGCCATAATGACCATTTGGAGCTGCCGATAAAAATCCTTCGCTTGATAGTAACTTTTGCAATTGTAAAACATCATCTCCTTTATCTCCAAAACCCAAGTAACGCGGAAAAACATAAGTTGAAATTGCTGTTGGTGCAGTTGCGGGTGTTTGCGTTGACGAGTTAGACACAGTAACATATAAATTTGCGCATTGTCCGCCGGTTTGGCAAACAGAAATATTATCTGTGCCGACTGTTAATGCGGAAATGTTTAAAGAACTTCCGCTAATGGCTGAAGATGCTACTCCGGAAGCTGAATTAGTTGAAATATAATACCCGCCATTGCCGGAAATAGAAACTATCATATTTTGTCCAACCGCTAAAGATATATCAGTTTGGCTTAAAACTAATTGTGCAGTTGTGCCGGAAACAGTGGCATAAAAATTAACGCATTGTCCGCCGGTTTGGCAAACAGAAATATTATCAGTGCCTGATTGAGTCGCAGAAATAACTAACGAACTTCCGCTGATATTAGCTGATGCAACGCTTGGCGATGAATTAGCGGAAATATAATATGACCCAGAGGCTACCCCGTTACCGGAAATAGAAACTGTTGTCTGCTGTCCAACATTTGTTAAAATATTATTTTGGCTTAATATTGGCGCGGCTGTAGAAGAATTTATACTGTTAATTGTTATATATAAATTAGTACAACCGGTTGAAGAACAAACGCTTGCAGTCGCTGACCCGGAGTTAACACCATAAACAGTCAAAATATTTCCACTAATGTTTGTACTAAAAATGTTTGTAGAACTTGTCGAGGAAATACTGTACGGAGTTGATCCTCCGGAAATTGTTATGGTTGAACTTTGTCCGGCTAAAATTGAAACTGTACTTTGGCTTAACATTATTGTTCCGGTAGTACTAATAGAACTGACATTGGCAGTTATTGATCCGCAAGTTCCGGCAACAGCGCAAATAGTTATTGCAGATGTTCCGCTACTTGCGTTTCCAATTAACGTTAAAATATTACTGGAAATGTTGGCTTGCACAATGCTGGGGTTTGAGTTGGATGAAACATAAAAATTAGTCCCTGTTCCGCCAAAAATAGTTACTGTTGTACTTTGGCCAAACGGAACAACAGGATTTGATTGGCTAAATGTAATAGCATTTGAATTTAAAGCTGTTGCATTTACAATTATAATTCCGCAATCAACACCATCGGTTGTGCAAACAGTTACCGAAGAAGAACCACTGGTGCCGGTGGCTGTAAGTGTAACAACAGACCCATTTAAACCTGTCTGTACTGAACTTGGGTTAGAATTATTTGACACAGTATAATTACCTGATCCACCGGTTATTGTGACTGGAATATTTTGTCCGGAAACGATTGAAAAATTATTTTGGCTGAAATTTAACTGTTGTGCGCCGGAACTTTGAACAGTTATTGCAAGATTTGCACAATTTGTAGTGCCTCCGACAATACAAATATTCGCAGTAGTAGATCCGTAGGTTAAAGCTTGAACAGTTATTGTTTGACCATTTAAATTTATATTGGCAATTGAAGGATTTGTCTGGAGAGTTGGCATCCAAAGAGAACTTGAGCTTGCAGTTACAGTTGATGTCTGCCCAACATTCAACAATAAAGCTGTTGGACTTAAGGTTAGATTACCGGTTGTTGACGAACCTGAAACATACGGCCACAAAGCGCCATTGGATTGCAAACCATTAAGCCCTCCAGTTTTTACATAGACAGTTGTATTAGGAACTAATCCATATGTTGCAGAACTTATAGGAATTGAAGCATTTCCGTTAGAGTTGATATTGCCAATAAGCGGCTCCTGAGAGCTGAAATAAAGAAAAACACTTGCATTTGGATCGCCTGTTACATTAACCAAAACATAATCCCCTGTCTGTCCGGAAGTTGAAAGTGATAATATTGGGGTCATTGCATGAGCTGTCATCGGAAAATTTAGAAAAGCAAATCCGGCAATTAACATTGTTGCTGACAGAAAAATAAACTTATCAAATTTTACCATGTTATTACAAAATATTAATAATATATTACCTAATAATACACCTTTATTAAAAATTAACCCAATATTTAATGTTTTATTATTTCTAACTTTATTTTTCCGTATTTAACTTCCAGATTGACTTCTCCGCCAACCGGAAAAGTAATTATTGGAGATGTATGGCCAAAATCAACATTTGCTATAATCGGCAAGTTGTACAATTCTTTTTTAGTTTTGATAATTTTAGTAATAATATCATTTGATATTTTGCTCGCCTTTTGAAATCTGCCAATAACAATACCTTTCACTCCTTCAAATCCGGGCTGATGTATAAGCGATTGCAAATCTCTGTCAAAATGATGGCCGGATGATTCATGATCATCTTCGAGAAAAATAATTGAATCTTTTAAATCCGGAAAATATTCAGTACCCTGTAATAAATTAAATGTGCACAGATTCGCACCAAGTAATGTACCAGACGCTTTGCCTTCATTGATAATTAAAAATCCTTCATTTTTAATAATGCTTCTTTCCTTTTGATTTATATACCAAGCGTCATCGCTCCATTCTGGACTTGGCTTAATTTCAAAATAATTGTCCGATAACAAACATTTTTTAAAATAATCTAATGTATAGTCAAAATAAAGTTCCTGTCCAAAAGTTGAATATGCTGGCCCAGAGTAGGAAACCAGTCCTGTTTTAGTAAATATTGCATTATTTAAAGCAGTGGTATCTGAATAACCGCAAAAAATCTTAGGATTATTTTTAATCAATTCCCAATCTAAATATCTTAAAAGCTGATTGCAATTAAAACCACCGATAACCGCAAAAACTGCCTTAACATTTTTATCACGGAAAGCATCGTGGATATCCTCAACTCTAGATTCTATACTTGAAGAAGCAAATTCATCGCTCTCTTCAATATGTTTACCAAAACTTAATTCCAACCCCATTTCAGCAAAACGCTTATTGGCTATTCCCCTTGTTTCTTTTGAAATTATCGACATAGAACGAGATGGCGCAACAACTCTTACTTCATCCCCCGCTTTTAATTTTTCCGGATATATTTTTTCCATATATTTAATAAGCCAAAGCAAATGCCCAACGTTTGTTGTTAGTTTTTTTACCGCAGTGAACACAAACATGTTCGCCTTTTTCTTCTTTTGCATCAAGTGGTAAAAAACGGCTGACTACTTTTGTTTTCTGCTTAATTTCGGCTTCACAACTTTCCTCTCCACAAAAATGTGCAAATACATATCCACCCTGTTTTATAGCTTCTTCAAAGTTGGGCCAAGAATCAACGTTTTTGTTGCTTTCCTCTCTTCTCTTAAGAGCTGCTGTAAACAGACTTGATTGGATATCGTTTAAAACTTCTCCAATTCTTTGCTGAACTTGAGTTATCAAACATGATTCTTTAGCTCCTGTATCGCGGCGCACTAAAACAACTGTGCCATTTTCCAAATCTCTAGGTCCAATTTCTATTCTTACAGGTACACCTTTCTTTTCCCATTCATAATACTTTTCCCCGGGTCTTAAATTATCACGCGAATCAATATGCACCGAAACTCCAACCAGTTGAGCAAAAATAGATTTTGCGGCCGATAATATTGTTTCATCAGTTGCTTTCATTATAGGAATAATCACCACTTGTATTGGAGCAATTTTAGGCGGTAAAACCAAACCTTTATCATCGCTATGAGTCATAATCAAACCTCCGATAAGGCGTGTACTAACTCCCCAACTTGTTTGAAAAACATTTTTTGTTTGTCCATCGCTATCTAAAAATTTAACACCAAATGATTTTGAAAAATTATCAGCCAAGTTATGCGAAGTGCCGGCCTGCAAAGATTTCCCATCCTGCATTAAAGCCTCAATACAAAAAGTTTTTAAAGCCCCGGCAAATCTTTCACTATTTGATTTCTGTCCGGTATAAACAGGCATTGCCATATAATCCTGCGCAAAAGTAACATAAACTTCATTAAGTATTTTCAACGCATAGTCTTCTGCTTCCTGCAAGGTTGCATGCGCGGTATGGCCTTCCTGCCACAAAAATTCTGTTGTCCTTAAAAATAATCTTGGACGCATTTCCCATCTGACAACATTTGCCCATTGGTTTATAATAAGAGGCAAATCGCGGTAAGATTGAATCCATCTGGAAAAGGAATCATAAATAATTGTTTCCGAAGTTGGGCGCACAACCAACGGTTCTTCCAATTCCTTGCCTCCGCCATAAGTAACCACGGCAAGCTCAGGAGAAAAACCTTTTACATGTTCTGCTTCCTTTTTCAGAAAACTCTCAGGAATAAAAAGCGGAAAATAAGCATTTTTTACACCCATTTCTTTAAGCTTAGAGTCCACAACAGCTACAATTTTTTCCCAAATAGCATAACCATATGGCTTTATCACCATACACCCTCGAACAACCGAATGTTCTGCCAAATCACTGCAGTCGATAATATCCTGATACCACTGCGAATAATCCTCACTTCTCTTCGCAATGGTTTTTAGAGAAGCTTCTTTACCTGTTTTAACAGGATTATCTTTAATTTCTATTTTTTTATCTTTTTTCATAATTGTTAAAATTTAGTTTATGTTATCACATTATAACGCCAAAATACAATAATTTATCAAAACAAAAACCCGAGCCAAGCCCGGGCCTCTTGTCACCTGCCCGCCGTTAAACAGGCATAATAAAATTACTTCTTACCTTCTTTGTGAGAGGTGCTATGCCCAGGAGGCAATAAAATACGCCCCCATTCTAGTAATTAAATTAACTTCATTACTACTTTATAGTATAGCAAAAATTTTCCAGAAAGCCAGCCCCTACCTTACTGGTGCTGGTTCAAATGCCCAATAACGAATTGGATACCATTGAACATCAATCTCAAGATTAGCCAAATCTGTCTTTAATTTAGCGATATTGTCTTTAACAAATGTATTTGGTCCTTCTTTTCCCAAAGAAGAAAATACAACTACATCTGGTTTTAATAGAACTGCGACTTCCTTAATCTTTTGAAAATCTTTTGGATGGAATAATTCTACGGATTGTTTGATTTCGCCTATTATAAACTGTCCATCTTTAATACACACCAAATCGAGTTCTCCATAGAGCTTATATCTCTCTTCTCCTTCAACCCCTTTTTTGAATAGATTAATGCTTGGTATATAAACAAATGAAGAGCGAGCATCAAACATTAATTGTCCAAGAGCAAGAATTACAGGAACTGTGCCGTGAAGAGAAAATGCAGAACGTATTAAGCTATTCAGTTTGTAATACCATCTTTCTTCTGTATTAACGGTAAATTCATTGCCACACCCCTTACAAACTATTTTCTGTTTTGATTCATCGATATGATACCATATTCTATATCCACATAAGGGGCATTTAGGTTTTATCCCGACAAGCAAAATATTCGAATTTATCAAATTAGAAATTTTTCTCTTAAGTCCGTCTTTGCCAAATTCTATTTTATTACCATTGTTTTTTTGATTATATTCCTCGGTTTCTTTAACCCCCTCTTCTACAAAGTTTTCGAATATTAAATCCGTTTCTTTTTTGCTGTAGTTTTTGCTTAAAACCAATACCCTATGTGCTAAATGTTTCAAATACTCCTCTGAATCTAAATCGTGCCCTCTGTCTACATCCTTATTTAAAAAGTTATATATATTTGAGATTTCTCTATCGTCTTTTTGTGGATTTTGATTAGACATTTTTTCAAAAATCTTTCTCCAATAACGTTCTTCCAATAGCCCGTGTGCGTTAGATAAATCAGAAAATAAAGTTAAAACTCCAGACAGATACATTCCTTTATCAGACCTGCTAATGGTATAAAATGGACGTGATGCAAATTTTTTCTGCCTATCTAATTCATCATAACTCTCACCGCAAATTAAAGCCGAAAAAACATTACTATCGTCTGGAATTTTAATAATCATCATATTCTCATCTGGATAAAATTCAGTCTTCCTTCTCATAAGCACGCTAAACATTCCGAATTCATTTATGCGTGATGGTTTATTAAAAAAATTTACGTCAGACAGAATACTGTTTCTCTTGGGTAACTGCCACCAATCAATTGCATTAACATATCTACTGGACCTAAATTGAATATATAAATCTACAAACCAATGTTCCCCTCCCATTCCTCCCTCTTCAACGTCTGGCTCGTTAATTATCAAATGCTCCTCTTGGGAGTGTGCTCTAAAAAAATCAAGCCCACGTTTCAAAAAAAATAAGGAACGATTACTACCAAAGTTAGGAACTATTGCTGTTGTATATTTTGTTGCTACTCTTGGATGCCAAATAACACCATTAAAACTATCTGAAATTGATTTTAAATATTCTTCCGTTAAGGAAAACGTAACAAAATGTGCCGTCTGACGACCATTATTTCCAGTTTGTCCCACATAACGATTTATAAATTTTCCTAAACCTGGTCTAATAGATTGCTCATCGGCAATTATCTTGGGCAACCATAATTGGGTTATGCTTGTCCGCATCCAATTATCAATACATATAGTTCGATTCCATAAATAAGATATTTCTTCTGCCGTATCGCCAATAATTATATTAAATTTTTCATTATCATAATTATACTCAACACCTTTCAATGAATTTGGCATTGAACAAATTTGAGATGGAAATATTACTCGATTATGGAAATCTCCCAAGTCCAGAAGTGCCTGATTCAAAGATTCAAAATCAGTTATCTTATAGATTTTTTTATTACAAGACTCTAAACATCTTTTTAAATGATAAGGGGTCATCTGTCCGTGTTCTAAAATACCAAAATTTCTACTTATGAACGTTCTAATTATATCTGGTGCCCCATCTTGAATCTCAAATAAAACCAAACTACTTTCTTCGTTAAAAATTCCCCTTGATACATACGACAGAACTTTTTTAGTTGGTAAAATAGAAATTGGACTTTCTGACATATATACATATTTATCTCCTGGTCTGTTTATTTCAACCGAGAGAGGTGAAAGAAATATGTGTATTCTTTTTTTTAATTCGTCATCGATTAGAATTGTAGAAAAAATTATATCTGGGTCATAATCTTTTAAAAATTTCCACCACGAATCATCAATAGTTTTACCGTTAGTGAAAATAATCGGATTAAAGCGACCACCCCACTTATCTCTGTTGTATTCAAATATCCTATCAAACCATTCATTGTCACCGTAAGGGTCAACTAAAAAAGCGATGCGGAATGGTCTATTGTTTGTATATATTGAATAAGGTTCGATTTCCATACTTTACTTTTTATCTATTAAAATCTTATTTTTGTTTTATCATTTTATACCAAAATTACCTTGAGCCATAGAAATACTCACCTTGCCTATTTTGATTTGCTGGGGCTTGTTCTGGTTGCTTTGGGTTTGTTCTGGTGTCCTATTCGCCCCTTCTTTTCTTCAAAGCTCAATATAACATCCGCCAGGGCGGAGATATTCTTTGAAATTTCGAACACTTCTTCATCTGAAAGATTGCTATGTCCGTGCTTTGCTAAAATCTCCCTACAATTTTCTAATTTTTTGTTATCCATTTTTATCTATATGTTATTCCGCCACCCCCCGCCTTAATCAATTGCATTAAACGGGATAATTCGCTATGAGCTGGAGTAGTTGTTAAAAGTTTTTGTATTGTTAGAATCATGGTTTCCAAATCAATAATCTCTATTCTGCAACCAGGGAAATTTTCGGTAAAAGATTCAAAGTTTTCCCACAACTCCTTTTTGCCAGTATATTTAGTGACTGCCAAGCAAAAGGTAAAATTCTTTTGCCCACTCATTTCGAAAACTTTCTGGCGTAATCCTTCAGTCCAATACTTATTAAAAAATTCTTTCCATCTCTTTTCAGAAGATTTCCCATTCGTTATTTTCTCGGGATTATTTTTAAGCATATCAAGCTCTTTTTCAATACTCATTCCTCCTTGCCAACTTTTGCAACTTACAACTATAACTTTTTCAACACCACTCTTTTTAGGATGAACACCAATAATATCTATATCGGAATGAACAGAAAAGGCAGGACCTTTTTCTTTTGGTTTATATTTCACGTTGTGTTGGGTAAAATAACCCAATTCCCTAAAATAATCTTCTGCTATCTGCTCTAAAATATCGTTTACCATAATTTTTATTTTATTAATTAACTATAACGCCCATAATAATGAATCAAGTAATTTCGTATCAGAAATAAGACTATCTTTCCACTCAAAATCGTCTATCTTCGAAGCGAATGAAAGCCTTTTTCTTATATCATCTAAATAAGAGACGATTTTAGGATTCTTTAATAACAAGTCAAAATTTACTTTGAGCTCGTCATAAATGTAAATCCTATTTTTTATTTTTTCTTCCAATGAAAAAGATGCCTGAATTGGGTCCGATAACATAAGAACTTCTGCAATTTTACTATCATAGATTGGTAAATTATTATCTAAAGTGTGCAATAATTTTATCCCAAAACTTAACAATAATCTATGACTATTATTATAACCTGTAATGTTATATAGATTTTTTATAATTTTCTCTAAACCATCTTCTCTTGATGATAACATTCTAAAA
>Ga0118677_10015645_pt1 | contig 10513 bp, 9 predicted proteins | sample AliMusrvi5mmetaG_FD_86154 | JGI IMG/M metagenome (GOLD analysis project Ga0118677, IMG submission 86154)
TCTCCATGTCGCTCACGAAATCCGGCATCGATCTGATCCGGTTGTGGGAGCGCAAACGCCAGGCCGTCGAGCAGACCCCGGGATTGAGTATTTGGCAGGGAGGGGAAAGCTTCGAAGAAATTGGCGGCTGCCAAAACGTCAAGCAGTTTTTGACAGCCGTGCTCGGAGGCAGGGAAGCACCGCGAGTCATTGTCTTCGTCGACGAAATAGAAAAGGCTTTCGCCGGCACAGGCACCGACACCTCAGGCGTGAAGACCGAGATGACCGGGACGATGCTCAGTTGGATGCAGGATCGCGGCGCGGATGGCGCGATCTTTCTTGGCCCCGCTGGCACGGCTAAGTCGGCAGTTGCCAAAGCGGCGGGAGCGACGGCCGGAATTCCAACGGTCGCCTTCGACCTCGCCGCGATGCAGAACTCGTTGGTTGGCAGTTCCGGCGAACGGTTGCGTGCGGCGCTGCAGGTTGTGGACGCCATCTCGGAGGGTCGCAGTCTGTGGATCGCCACCTGCAATTCGATTCAGAGTCTGCCGCCGGAGCTACGCCGCCGATTCACGCTCGGGACGTTCTTCTTCGATCTGCCCACCGCCGAGGATCGCGCGGCGATCTGGAAAATCTACCGGGAGAGGTGGAGTCTCGAAGGCGAGCAACCGGAGGACGAGGGCTGGACGGGCGCCGAGATCAAGGAGTGTTGCCGTAAGGCGTGGCGCTTGAATCTTTCGCTCGTCGAATCGGCGCGGTACATCGTGCCGATATCGCGATCGGCGGCCGATCAGGTCGAAAAGCTCCGCCAACAGGCCGCAGGGCGCTATTTGAGCTCGAGTCATGCGGGGGTTTATGCACCCCAGGAAAAACGGGAGATCGCCGTTGGCAGGCGAGCATTCCGGGATGAATAAGGAGGCACCATGTCGAAATTCGAGGAGGTTAAGACCAAATGGACGGAAGAGAAATATCTTGTCGCCGCACTGACGGAGATGGGCTACACGCCCGAAGTCTGCCGAGAGGGCGCGGCGCTCTACGGATACCTGGGCGATCAACGCGCGGAGCGTGCACAGGTCATCATCCGGCGCCGCGAACTGGATTCGGCGTCGAACGACATCGGATTTGCGCGGGGTGAGGATGGCGTCTACCGGGCGATCATCAGCGCCTACGACCGCGGCATCGGATTCAACGAAGCCTGGCTGGGGCGGCTCTCCCAAAGCTACAAGGAGCATCAGACGATGGCTGCGGCGAAAGCCAAGGGATATGTCTTTCAGGGCAGGCAATTGATCAACACGCCGCAGGGCCAGAAGGTTCAGTTGCGTTTCGCGGTGCGGTAGAGAGGAGAAATACCATGAGTCGAAAAACAATCACGATTGAGATCGACGATCAAGGCAATAGTTCGATTGATCTTGAAGGCTTCGAGGGTGTTGGTTGCGCCGAGGTGGCGAAGTCCTTCCATGGCGGCGATGAAGTTACCCGGTCGGTTAAGAAGCGGGAATTCCACCTACGCGCCGAGGATAAGACGCGGGCAGCTCAATCGTCAAAAGCGATGGGGGCGTGACATGAACAAGCAGACTCTACGCGTTCATGGAATGACCGAATCGAGCCGAGTTAATGGCCCGGGCACGCGAGCCGTGATCTGGGCTCAAGGATGCTCGCTCGGTTGTGTCGGCTGTTTCAATCGATTGTCACACGATCCCACCGCGGGCGACTCGGTGATTGTGACTTGAACCATAAAATGGCAGCGGCTGCCGCTTTTTGCTTCCGGAACAGCTGTCACTTTACCCATAGGTTTGCAGCGTTAGAACCATAGCTTTGCAAAATCGGGCAGAATTGCCGAGGCCTCGGCGCCGCCGCTGCCGGAAGCGCAGCCTGCACCGTTGCTTTTCTTTGGCTTGCCAGTGCATGAGCGACAGCCGGATTGCAAAGGTATGCTTCCAATTGGAACTCCGTGCAAACCTATGCTTCCAAATCTCAACGGCTGGGTGCCTGCCGGCCCCGCAAATGGGTGCGAATGCGCGCGATTCACTGCAAACCTCTGCTTCCAGCCGTGCAAACCTATGGGTAAAGTGACACAGCTGACTGCGCCGCCGTTCTATATGTAGTTACATAGGCACGGACTCGCTGAAACACCCACACTCGCTGGCCGCAGAACGCTCGCCGGCCTGGCGGAAGTGTCTCCGGTTGTGAGCGTCGCGCAGATGGTTGGACCGAACTGGTTCTGGCCACGGAGGATACTGATGCTGATTCACTCAACATTGCCGCGAAGCGCCGTCAACGGCCCCGGAGAGCGGGCCGTGGTATGGCTTCAGGGATGCGATCTGGGTTGCCGCGGTTGCTGGAATCCGTCCAGTCACGCGTTCGATCCTACCCGCGACAGGCCTGTGGCGAAAGTTGGAGAGTGGATTCTCTCCTGCGCCGGCATAGAAGGTGTGACGTTTTCGGGTGGTGAGCCATTTCAGCAAGCACCTGAGCTTCACCTGCTTTGCGAGCACCTCAAATCGCGGCGGCCGACTCTGTCGATTGGTGTGTTCACCGGTTACGCGTTCTGTGATTTGGCTGGGGGACGGTGGCACTGGAGGGCACGTGGGGGTGACGGCTGGGTCAAAGGTGACGCCCGGCTGTTTGATCAGATCAAGCAGTTTCTCGACTTCGGTATCTTTGGTAGGTTTCGACAAAGCATGGCCTGTGGGGATAAACCTCTATGCGGTTCACGGAATCAGGAGGTCATCTTCTTTAGCGATCGTTATTCACAGCGCGACCTGGAACCGCAAGGCTACGAGGTGACCATCGGTGAAGACGGTGGAATCGTGATCATTACTGGCTTTCCACCGGCGAGTCTTTAGAAACAGATTCCCTGGTGTCAGGTGAACCGTTGTTCAATTCGGCCTTGGCCGCTCTGACCGCGGCGGCTGTCTCGCTCCAGTTCATAGACACCGATTTCCCCCGTAGCGCCTGGCGCACTCGTTTTAAGGAGGGACATTTGCCTTCCTGGTGCAAACCGACCACGATTTGGCGAACTTGACGGTGCAGTCCCTCGATCTTTCGCTGGGTACTTTCTCGGGAGCTCCGGTCAAAATGAGCGACAATGGCCGCACTTTCTTCGGGACAGAGCCTTATAATCTGTTGGCGTGAGAAGCCAACCCGCTTGCGCGCTTGCTCCAGGGACACGGCCGGAGATTCCAGGCTGAATTCGTGAAGCTGTCGCTTCAATTTTTCGATCTGGTTGACTCGGTATGCGCGCCGATGTTCCAAGAGGTGATCACACAACGCTGAAAACTGCTTCCGAAGCACTACTGGCCTGCTATACCCCAGGCGCGCGCATAACTGATCCAAGCTTGGCGGAGGATCCTCAGTGAGCGCAACTGTAAGCGCGCGCTCCATGGCGGCGGTCTCCAATTCCCTGTGCTTGTCGATTTTATTTTGAATCGCACGACACAGGCTGGGGAATTTGCGTTTCAGGCTCCTTTCGTTCACAAATCCCAACTCCAGGGCGACGTGATAGGGGGACGTGGGCAGTTCTTGAGCCAGGGACGCCTCCAATGCACGCTGCACCTGTGCTGACGAGCAGAACTGCTTCTCTGAAGGTTTCCCACGAAGTTCCCTGATTGCGTCTTGGTAATTGGAATTGATCTGTCTACACAGCTTCCAGTCCGCTCGATAGAGTCGATCTGCCTTTCCGTAGTCCAGCCGCCGCGCGACATCGCACAAGCGAGGGGGCGGTTGTTCGGAAGCCGCACGTTGGAGCTCCGCTCTGATATTTTCCGGGCTACGTCTCGAAGGGAGTCGAGCTTTCTGAATTCGTCCGCCAGCCTCCTTCCAACTGAGGAGAGCGCGGACGAGGTCGCGTTCCAGAAAGCTCGTCACCGGAATCCTCAGATTGTAGGAGATCCGAAGTAGCGTGGAAATCTGAGGCTGAGAATTTCGATCCAAAAGGGTCCTCAGGGTTTCGTCGAACACTTTGGCGGCATCCGCAAAAGCGCTTCTGTTGCCCTCGGCGATGCAATCCACGCAGGCTCGGAGGTTCGCCGTAAAGGTGTTCCTCAGTGAAGTTGAGTCGAGAAGCGGGGCAGCACAAAGTAGTGCGCCAACCTCGCCGGCGTACCAAAGCTCCGCATTGGTGTGATGCTGGTTGAGATCTGGCCGATCACCATCCTGGTTGTAGCCACCCAACCATGTCTGGCATCTGAAGCAGTACCCCGGCCGGGAATAGACCGTAAAGGGTTTCGACCGCTGAGAGCAGTGCGGGCAAACCTCTTCCAATGACCGCCGGTGCTGCAGGCAGACCGTAACCGCACGCAGAGACCATATTAAACGTTCATGGATAGGTTTCCCGGAGGCTCGATCATCTTCATAGCACGCGCTGCACCAGGCACGGCGAAGGCGAAAAATGGCAAGCTTCCACAATAGATCTTCAAAGGATAACAGGGTGAGGAAGCGGAGGTCCGCCCGCATTGTTCCGACTTGAAGCGCCGTAACCCACTTCTTCGCAGGCTCTCCGAGACCGTTTATCGCATAAAACTGTGTAGGAAAACGGTCAGGCTGCGATGACTGGAGAAGGGGGGTTGCTACAAGCGCTGAAAGTTCTCGGACGACCAAGTTGCCCACCGAGACGGCGTGGGCGTCGGCGAGCCTGGCGACGTAACCCGAGAGGCTCTCCACAAACGGTGTTCCAATTCCGATCGGCTCGATCGCATAGAGGCGGCTCCGCGGCGGCAGGATCGGCGGTGTGCAATCCCACGACTCAAAGATTGGCTGCGTTCGCATAAATAGACTGACTCCCGACTGCATCGCGAATGGGCCTGCGCTGTCCCGGCTTCCGTTGATTCCGCCGCGGCTCCGCGGTGACAGCGGGCGCGGCCACACTTGCGGTGTTCGATGCCCTGTGGCTGTTCTCGTTTGGGCCAAGGCCAAGTCGCTCGCGGAGGCGGCTCCGTTCCGCCGGGCTTTCCACCAATCTTGCTTCGCCCTCCAGGGCTTCCGACAGCATCTTGTCGCACTGAGCAACGCTGGGGGCATGTGCTTCGAGATCTTTACGCGTCAATGCGCCACTATCGCGCCTGGAGGCCGACACCAACGCTCTCGTTAGCCAATCTTTGAGGATTCCGATGCAACCGACGCTCCGCTCATACAGATACTCCCATTCGTTGACAAGATTCGGCGGCTCCCGCAATGGAAGCTGCTGCTCGAAGGACCGCAACACCGTTCGGAATGCCTTTGCGTCTTGTGGATTGACGAGCCGATAACGCGGGAAATGAATATCGATGCTCCGGCGGCTCAATTGTGCGCTCAGATTTCGAAACGCGAGGAGTTCATAGGTGCCGAACAGCACGTGAACGGTCTTCGTGCGATTGGCCTGCGATTTGATGACGTCCAATTGATCTGCGAGCCTCCTTCCCGAACCCATCTTCGCCAGATGCTGCGCCTCATCGATCAGTACGGCTGCCGGCCGCCGGAAGGCAAGTGCACGCTCGACGGCGTGCTGGTACTCGGCTCCGGTAGCTTTTTCGCTTGGTGTGAATCTGACGACCATCTTTGCGACTCGTACCGGTGCTGCCGGGTCGATTTTATAATCGACCAGCGGCTCTTCCATTTGAAGCAAAAGGCGTCGAAAGTGATCGCGCCAACTGAAGCTACCCGCTTCGGCCGCCACGCACTCGACGGTGACGACTGGGATGCGCCCCACGTCGGCCGACAGCGATGGGAGCATCTCGGCTGTCAATACTTGCTCGATTTTCGCGCGCAGTGTAGTTTTGCCGACACCGGTTGGCCCGAGGACGAGAATCAGGGAGTTGGGCGGCACCTCGTGAATCGCATTCAGAAGAGCTTCGCGAGCGTCAACCAGGCACGGATGGGCCATCGTGTATGTGCGGAAATACTGGATGCGCGCGGTCCAGGGCTGGTTCAACAGTTCGCGAGGGAAACCGATCGGAGTGTTATCCATCAGAATTCCCCATATAATTCGCCTACAGTCTGGTCATCCACCGGGGGTGCTGTGGACGCAGTCGACAGGAGCGGCACGGCCTGCTCGCGGGCGGCATCGCCACTTTCGGCGTGGGGAGGGACTCCCAACCGGAGTGCGCGACTCTCGCCATCGCGCAGTCGTTGGGTTAGCAAGGTCTCCTCTGCTTCGACGGACTGCAAGAATTCAGCCAGGCGCCGCGCCGTGATGTGGAAGCCGGCGGAGTGATTCTGGTACCGTCGGCGCAGCTCTGCAGTGGCCAGCATAATCTCGCGCTCCGAGCGCCCTTTGAACGTTCCATAGCAGTCCGAGTGACATTGCAGCCACTGTTTCCGCACATATGCGTAGGCGGTGCCAGCATCGAATGGGTCATAGCGGATGGGAACTGTCTCGCCTTCGATTTGCCGAAAGGCTTCACACCAGTAATAGATGTAGTGGATTTTGATTCCGCTTGATGGCATGACCCGCGCCGTCCCTTTGGGTGTCGTCGGCAGCGTGAGCATCAAGAATTCGTCGTTGTAAGCGATCATCCTATGGAGCCGGGATCCGCCTCGGGCCAGACCCATTTGAAAGGCTTCACGCGGGCTTTGTCCGAGCGCCTGATGGTTAAGACTATCGTAGACTTCGTAAAGATATTCGGACAACTTCGCGTGCAACTCCGCAAGCGGCCACGTGGCGAGGGCCTTTGGGTTTACGGCCTTCGTCACCTGCCGAACGTTGCGCGTGATCTGTGTGTTGCCTCTCAGGTTGTGGATGAACTGTGTATTCGCGATACCGAACATCCGCTCTAGGATCGAGCCGAATCGCGCTTTCGCGGGCGGCCTGGTTTTCTTGGTGCATTCGTATCGCGCCAGGAGCGTCTCGAAATACGTGCTTTGAAACTCGCGACCTCCGTCTACAACCAAAATCTGTGGGAGCCGCCCAAACCGCCGCACGCATTCCCGCAGAACCATCATGCAGGACCGGTAGCTCGGTGGGTCAAATGTGAGGTAGAAAGCAAGGGTGCGGCGGGAGTGAGCGTCGGTTAACAGCGTCAGCCATGGCCTGCCGAGCGGCTGCCCGGAGGTCGTTACGCACTCCACGTCGAGCTCGGTGTGATCCATGTGGGCTATCTCGAACGGGCGATCGCCATGCCTTGGCGTTGTCAGATCCAAATTCCAATAGAACGCCGCGACCTGATAGCTGGCTCGCCGCCCTTGCCGCTTCAAGGTTTGATCGAAAGCGGGTCGTCCCCGCACAGCAATACAGAAGGTCTTATAGCTCGGGGTGGGAGTCGCCTGGGCCTGACAGACGAGTTGGAGCTGTATCCAAGACGCATATTTCGTTTTCTGCTTGAGCGTCTCGTAATCCTGCTCAATGTGTTCCTTCATCAGCCGGCGAGAGGCTTCCGGCAATTTCGCCGCACGATTTCCGCGTTCGCTGAAGTGCGGCAGCAAACCCAAAAAGCCGCTTCCGTATGCTGCTTCGGCTTTTCGGTATTGACCGAGCCACCGAAAGAAGGTTCGCATCGGAACTTCGGTGTTCGCGGGCAAAGTGCTGCTGTCGAGATATTGGCCAATCAGACCGGAGCGATGGGTCGCGACCTTGAGGTCGGTTTCGCTCGCCCTCGACAAGCGGTTGTGTATCGCTGAATCACAGCCGGGACCAGCATCGGCAGAGATCATGATCAATCGATTTTCGCTGACCAACGACTGAAACGCCGTGGCAGGCAGTTCGGCCAACTGCTGATCTGCCGAGAGCAGACTGACCGACGTATCGCCGAGGTTCACTATGCGCCAAGGGCGACCATCCCAAGTGATCTGGCTGCCACATTGAAGTCTGGCGATCGACAGCGGGACTGGCTTTGGACTGCCGTCATGTTTTGCCACCGTTGCTGATCCGGATGTGGCGAACACCTTCACGCGTGCGGGTTCGGCGAGCGGCGCGGCTCGCCAATCAACGTGCAGAACCTCGGCAGCGATCATGGTAAAGATTTCGTCGGGAGTGACTTTGTCTTTTGTCAATTGAACCAGATCGTCCAGTAGCAAGCCCGGCGTTGCCGATACATACGCCAAGGCAAAATCACGGCTGGCAGGCCCAACTTCTTGCGTATCGGCCCGAAGATAATCTTCCAGGAATTGGATATTTCGTTGGAACATCCAGTCGATCTCCGCCGATGAACGGACGCGATAATAGAGTCCCAGGCGTTCTGCATAGGCAGCGCCAGGAGGACAACGCCAACGCCGGTCTTCGTCAATGCTGTAACGATTCGAATTCCGCTCGCTGAGGCGCTTCAGGTCCTCCTCTGTTTTCCACTCCTCCCACCCGGCTTCCTTCTCTCGAATGACGAAAAAGTCTGGAGTGTGGAGCACTCCCATCCGCCTTCCGGCAGGGCTTTCGTAATCGAGTTTGATTGTGGGCGGCTGGTCGAAATACTCCAGGACGCCGGCATCATGTTCCATTTCGTAGACCCCAGCCATTTCGACGCGATGGCTTTCGAACTGGATGCTCACGCCCATCTTCCTGCTAGGATACCGGCCGGTCACGTTCGACTTTCCCCCTCCGACGCGGCGCGCAGGGCCCACTGACCGTATATGACTGATGGTGGAACGCGTTTGTTCCGGAATATCGAGCCGTTGAAACCACGCCAGCAAATCATCGGTCGTGAGCATCGGAATTGCTCCTCCTTACGTTGCGATCATGTCAGAGGCTTTGATCGGGCGCGCCTCTCCCTCTTCCGGGCGCGCACGTACCGAAGCCCGGCTTCCTTCATCAGATCCTGAAGCTCCCGGCCGGTCTCGACCGCCCGCTCAATCTCCGGTGCGAGTTGGTCAGGCACGTAAACCGAAAACCGCCGCTTGCCTCGGTAGCCGGAGAGGGCGTAGCTGCTGTGGCCCACGCCGGACGCACAGGCTGAGCAGTTCTCCCGAATACAGGGACTCTTCCTCAGCGAGATCGATCCTCCGGCAATCGGCCAGAGCTTCTGGATGGCGTTCAAGAACCAGCGTCTGACCTCATCCGGCGTTTCACTTTTGAGCATCGTATAGGTGTGATATTACACCTGTACCGAACAGTTTGCAATGATTTTGTTTTACAAACCACATGGAGTTTGCCGTTCGCGGTGCGTCAATCTGGCGAAAAGGTCAGAATTGCTCTTGGGCCGTCGAACCCAGTTCATCTTCCAGTTCCTCGACGGTCGGAAGGCTGCCTTGCAGCTTCTCGGGAAGGCTCTCTGCTAGACGGTATTCGGAGATTCCAATCGGTTTACTGTAGTCTTCAAGCGCATATTCGGCGATCACCCGGTTTTTCGTTTTGCAGAGGATGAGACCGATACTGGGCTGGTCATCTGGATGGCGCAAAAGGTTGTTGACCGCGGAGAGGTAGAAATTCATTTTGCCGGCGAACTCGGGCTGGAACGGGACCGTCTTCAGGTCGATCACCACGTAACAGCGCAGCTTAAGGTGATAGAAGAGCAGGTCAATGCGAAATTCCTCGCCTCCTACAGTCAGTGGATACTGGCTGCCGACGAAGGCGAAGCCGACTCCCAATTCGAGCAAGAACTTCCGTAAATGTTCCAACAGGCCGCGCTCGAGGTCACGTTCGTGCGCTTCTGCGCCGAGCATCAGAAAGTCGAAATTATATGGATCTTTGGTGACCTCCTGTGCGAGGTCGGACTGAGGCGGTGGGAGAGCACGATCGGCGCCGGGACATTGGTGACAAACGTAAGATTACTGCTGACAGTCAGCAGCGGCGCGGTCGGCAGGACGACCCACAGCCGCGTGAGGCTCCACAGGTCCCGGCGATACCAGACAAACAGGAACACGACGCTGATCAGCGCCAGGCCAAACGGCACCAGATGGCAAAAGAACAGCAGCACCAGCGTCAGGGCCAGCAGGATGCCGCGCTGCAGACCGCCGTCCGTCGCCATCCGCCGCGCCAGCGCCAGCGCCCAAAACAGCAGCGGCAACGCCAGCAGCGCGTTGAGCAGCCCGGCGTTGACCAGCGCGTTCCAGGTCAGCGGCACCGCGAACAGCGCCAGCCACGGCGAGCGGCCCAGCGCCCGGGCCAGCGCCAGCACCGCCAGCGGCAAGGCGACGACGTAGGCGGACAGCAACAGCCGCGCCACGATCCACGCGTTCAGGTACGGCAGCAGGTGGGCGAACCAGAGCGGCAGCGTGCCGGGATCCAGGAGGTGCGGTTGCACGAACCAGTCGCGGTAGGCCGTCTCCGCCGCGTTGTAGCGCGCCGCGATATCCAGCAGCTGCACGTGCAGCCCGAGCTCGCCAAATGGCAGCCAGGGCACGGTCCAGAGCGCCAGCAGATTGCCCAGGATCGCCAGGGCGAGCAGCCAGCGCAGATGGACCGGCAGGGCGGGCGGCGGCGGTTTTGTCAGTTGCTGCATCGTGGGTCGTTGACCAAAACGGCCGCGCCGAGGAGAGCCGCGGACGACCCAAGCAGCAAATTGTCTGCGGATTTCAGGGTCTCATTGGCACAGATTGGCGACGCCCGGCGTGCCGCGCTCGCGCACGACGCACTTGGGCGTGCCGGTCGGATCGACGCTGACGTTGCCATTCACGTCGCTGACGACCTTGA
>Ga0118677_10015646_pt1 | contig 10512 bp, 6 predicted proteins | sample AliMusrvi5mmetaG_FD_86154 | JGI IMG/M metagenome (GOLD analysis project Ga0118677, IMG submission 86154)
TGGCGGGTCACGCCGGGCGAGTTGCTGGCTGACGCTGACCTCATTCACTGCACGGTGGGCGATTCCGAGAAGGATGAGGAGGAGGAGGCGATCCGCAAGACACTTCGTCTGTCCGTGCAGCCTCAAGACAAGCACACGGAGCAGATGCGGTCGGCCGCCTTGTCTCTCACCGGTATGGAGAGGGAGCCTGCCATGCGCATTTGGCGCCTCGACAAAGGCCCGCTGTGGCGTAAGCTTTCTTGCATGAGTGGCGCTTTGCAGTACCTCACTGACCAGACTGGCAAGAAGACTGCCGTCGTGCTCCCGATCAGTGACTACGAGAAGTTGTTGGAGGATTTGGAGGACCTGGCAACCCTGGCCGAGCGGCGAGAGGAACCGACGATGCTGCACGAGCAATTTAAAGCCGACCTGAAGCGGGATGGCATCCTTTCTACCTGTAGTGGCTGACCGCTTTCGATGAACACCACCTATAGTGCTTTCTGGAGCGTTTTTGGCGTTGCGTGCCTCAGAATGCAACGGTTGGCCTCGTCGATGGGCTTCGGGACAACGGCGCGATTGGCGCCGAAGAAGAACCTGCGAAAGGCAAAAGCAGAAAGCTGAAAGCTGAAATGGGACCTGGGGGACACGCTGAAATGCTGACAAGCTGATGTGCTGACAATGCCCGGATGTGCCCGAATAACGGCGGCTTTGTAATTGGTTCTTTCCCCAGGCTGGCGGCGGGCTTATGTTGTTGCGGTCGGAGTTCCGCTCCCAGGCAGCCGGATTCGCCGGGTGGCCACTGGAGGACGGACGTCAAACCGCACTTCATACTGTAATTATGCAAACTTTGCCAACGGTGCTATTGCGACCCGGAGAAGCCGACCGGGTCTTGGCCGGCCATCCGTGGATCTATCACGGCTCGGTGCTCCGGCTGACGCAGCCCGCAGCCGACGGCGAGCTGGTCCAGGTCAAGGACCATCGCCAGCGTTTCCTGGGTACCGGCTTCTACAATTCCAAGTCGAAGATCAACGTCCGGGTGCTGTCCCCCGAGAGGATTGAGCCCAATCAGGCTTTCTTCGAAGAGCGCATTCGGGCGGCGCTGGCGGTGCGGCAGAAACACCTGCCGGACGCCACCTCCTTCCGGGTCGTCAACGCCGAGAGCGATTTCCTCAGCGGCCTGATTGTGGACAAGTATGAAGACGTGCTGGTGGTGCAGACCTCCTCGCTGGGCATGGATCAGCGGAAGGCGGTGATCCAGGCGGCACTGCAGGCGATCTTCGCCCCGCGCGCCATTGTCGAGCGAAACGAGGCGTCCTCGCGCAAATTCGAGGGGCTGGCGGACGCGAATGGCGTCCTGGCGGGAACGCTCGAAGGACTGGTGCCGATCAAGCTGAATGGCCTGCGCTTCGAGGTGGATGTGATCGGCGGCCACAAGACGGGCTTGTATCTCGACCAGCAGGTGAATTACCGGCGAGTCGCCGAAATGGCCAAGGGCGCGCAGGTGCTGGATTGCTTTAGCTTCCTCGGAGGGTTTGGCCTGCACGCGCTCCGGGCGGGGGCCGCGCACGCGCATTTGATCGACCAGAGTGCTGACGCCGTGGCCGCTGCCGGGCGCAACGCCGCCGCCAATGACCTGGCGGACCGCTGCTCCGCCGAGGCAGTCAACGTGTTCGACTGGCTCAAGGCGCAGACGGCGACGCAGCCCCACGAGAAACTGTTGCCCCGCTGGGATTTGATTGTGCTGGACCCGCCGTCCTTCACGCGCAACCGGGCCTCAGTGCCCGACGCCTTGCGCGGTTACAAGGAGATTCACCTGCGCGCGCTTAAGCTGCTCAAAAACGGGGGAACGCTCGCCACTTTCTGCTGCTCTCATCATGTGGACGCCGGACTATTTCAGGACACAGTACTATCGGCGGCATTCGATGCCAGACGCATCCTGCGGCGCGTGGCGACATTCTCACAGGGGCCCGATCACCCGATCATTCCAATGATTCCGGAGACGGAATATCTGAAGGGCTTTGCCTTCGAGGTGGTGCGGTAGCGCGGCGGGCGTGGAGGCAAAGATCGGAAATAATGATCGAACTCACGTTCGATGCTACCGGAAGAGGGAGTGATCTGGACATGAAGTGCCGACGCTTTGGCCGCACCGGTTTAGCAATGCCGGTCTTGTCCTGCGGCGGGATGCGGTATCAGTTCAAGTGGCAGGACGTGCCGCCGAATGAGGTCCCACGAGAGAACCAGGAAAACGTCGAGGCCACGATCCACCGCGCCCTTGAGCTGGGCATCAACCACATCGAGACCGCTCGGGGCTACGGGACCTCAGAGATGCAGTTGGGCCGTATCCTCCCGACCCTGCCCCGCGAGAAGATTATCGTCCAGACCAAGGTCAACCCCAAAGCCTCGGCGAAGGAGTTCCGGCGTACGTTTGAAACTGCGCTGCAATACCTGCGGCTGGATCATGTGGACTTGCTGGCGCTGCACGGCATCAACAACCGCGAGCTTCTGCATCAGGCGCTCCGGAAGGACGGTTGCGTGGCCGCGGCGCGCAAGCTGCAGAAAGAAGGCCGCGCCCGCTTTATCGGCTTCTCCACGCACGCGACGACCGACATCATCCTCGAAGCGATCCAGAGCGGAGAGTTCGACTACGTGAACCTGCACTGGTATTTCGTCAACGACCTGAACTGGGCGGCAGTCGAGGCCGCACAGGCGCGGGACATGGGGGTGTTCATCATCAGCCCGAACGACAAAGGGGGCAAGCTCTACCAGCCACCGCCGAAACTGGTGGAGTTGTGCGCGCCGCTGTCGCCGATGCAATTCAACGACCTTTATTGTCTGGCGCGTCCGCAGGTCCACACGTTGAGTTGCGGCGCTGCACGGCCGGGGGATTTCGATGAACACGTGGGCGCGCTCGCGCACTACGACCGGATCGCGGAGACCATCGAGCCGATTGAGCGCCGGGTGCGGCAGGAGATGGAACGAGTGCTCGGCGCGGAGTGGTGTGCGCAATGGTTCACGGGGCTGCCACAATACGTGGACGTGCCCGGCCAGGTGAACGTCCTGGAGATTCTGCGCTTGTGGACTTACGCGAAGTCGCTGGATCTCGTGGCGTGGGCGAAGATGCGCTACAACCTGCTAGGCCAGGCCGAACATTGGTTTCCCGGGCAGAACGCCGCGGAGGTCGCGAAGCTGAAGCTGGACAAATGCCTGGCTGGCAACCCCTTCGCCGATCGCATTCCGGCTATTCTGCAAGAGGCGCACGAGCTGCTTTTCGAGCAACCGGCGCAAAGGCTGAGCCAGGGTTGAGCGGAAATGCAGAATGCAGAATGTAGAATGAGAACAGCCGGCTGGACGGGAGCCATTCCCCTTTCTGCATTCTTCCTTCTTCCTTCTGCATTCACCCCCAAACGGGCGACTACTTCTTGTCCTTCTTCTTGTCGTCCTTCGTATCGGCCGCTTTATCTCCAGACTTGAGGGCATCGACGGGCGCGCCGGCGTTAAGCTGGGAGAGGACCGTCTCGGTGAGGTCGTTTTCGTTGTTGGAGTACAGAACGACCGGGGTGTTGTTGGCGCTTTCGGATGCGGTGTCAACGACGAGCGCATAAGCCCCAGCTTTCGCCTTGCCATTAACCGTGGTGCGTATTTCGTCAAGGATGCTGTCACGCATACGCTTCTTCTGCTCGTCGAGGGTGGTTCTGGCCGAGCGTTCATACTGGGTAATGGAATCCTCGGAGTCTTTGAGTTGCTTGAACTTGTCCTCGGCTGACTTCTTGCGCTTCTCGCGTTCTTCGAGTGAGAGGGTTTGGTTGTTGGCCTCGCTAAGCAGGGTTGAGTACTCCTCTTTGGCCTTCTTCCATTCGTCGAGCATGTTCTTGTGCTCCTTCTCGATGTCGGCCGCCCGATCCTTCAGGGCAGCGTCGGCCTGTTTTGTCTTCCAGTAGTTGTCGAACAGCTTACGCAGATCAACGGTGGCAATACGACTCTGGCCCCAAGCGGAGCCGGTCATCAGGAAAACCAGCAGCAGCGCCGGAACAATGTTACGTAAAGGACTCTTCATTAGGAAACAAGCTAATCAGAATTCCCATTGGCCGCCAGTCCAAAACTGCGGGCGGCGCGGGGTGCTTTGACCAAGGAACAGACAGCCGAGAGCCCCGCGCGTTCAACTTTGGTCAGTTCGGACTAGAACGGACGCTCCCAACCCACGCCGAACTGGAACTTGCCAGAGGAACTGTTGTATTGGTCATGGCGGATGGGGATGCCGTAGTCGAGCCGCAGAGGCCCGATGGGCAGATTGAGGCGCAGGCCAATACCCCAGTTGTCGCTGTAGTTGCTGAAGTTCAGATTAAACGGATTGGAGCCCACGCTGCCGATATCGTAGAACAAGGCGAAACGCACTCCAACGCCGCGCTCCTGCTCATAGATGGGGATGCTGTATTCGGCGGTGCCGAACCAGTAGGTATCGCCACCGATAGGTTCGTTGTCGGGTATGTTCGGCACCTGCCGCGGGCTGATGTAGTGGAACTTGAAGCCGCGCAGCGAATAAAGGCCACCCAAATAATAACGCTCGAAGAAGGGGACATCCGGCGATTGGCCGAACGAGTTAACCACGCCCGCGCGAGCGCCCAGTTCCAAAACGTGTCCGGGGAAGAACCCGCGGAAATAGTGCGCGCTGTGGAGTTCTACCCGGTAATAGCTGTAGGCTCCGCCGAGCGGGCCTCCCGTGAGCTGAGCGACCAACTCGGTGCGTTGCCCTTTGTTGGGCAACTGCACGCTGTTGCGGGTGTCGTAAGCCAGTAACGTTCCCACGGTGGACAGCGTATGGTGCCCAACCGCGTCCTGGATATCGGTTGGCACGTTGCCCGGGGGGTTGTTGGCGCCACTGGCCAGGTCAATACCCACATTTTCCAGAGTATAGGTAAGGCCACCGCGCAGGAAATCACTCCCCAAAGCCCGCTCAATGCCGACTTTAGCTCCCAAGCGAGTTTCGTTGTAGATGTCATTGGGGCTCAGGAAGTCAAACTCGTGATAAAACAGATCGACGCTGGCCTGCAATTTGCGACCCAGGAGCCAGGGCTCGATGAAAGTCAGCTCATAATCCTGTCGCTGCGTGCCGACGGTCGCTCTCAACCGGAGCTTCTGGCCACCACCCCGGAACCAGGGCGCCTGAAAGTTGCCTTCATTGTACTCCGCGATGCCGACCAGCGAATCCACGGAACTGAAGCCCGCGCCCAACGAAATGTGGCCCGTGGTCTTCTCATCCACGTCCACAATGAGGTTCTTCTGAGTCGGCACTTCCGTGGGCTCTGGCCGGGTTTCCACAGTGGCGAAATAACCCAACCCCTCGAGCCGTTGTTTGCTGAGTTTGACGCGGACCATGTCAAAAAGCTCGCCCGGCGCCACGGCCAATTCCCGCCGGATGACTTTGTCCTGGGTCCGGATGTTGCCTTTGATCTCGATCTTCTCGATGCGGGACTGCTGTCCTTCTTCGATCTGGAACTCCAAGTCCATGGTGCCTCGGTCCGTATTGGGAATCCGCAGCAGGTTTAAGTGGCGCGAGGAAGAGCTCACGTCAATATAGCCTTTGGCGCCGTAGAAGTCCCCGACGGCCTCGAGATCCTTGCTCACACCGCCGGGAGTGAAAACATCGCCCACATCCATGGGTAATCCGTTGGCGCCGATCCTGGCCTTACTGCGGTTCCGCTGGTGCCCCAGCCGCAGACCCTGGGAGATGTCGGCCACGTTGAACAACTTGTTGCCGGTGAATTTCACCGACCCGACCTTGTATTGAGTGCCCTCGTAAAGAATGAACCGAATGATCATGGTCTTGGGCGTCGGATACACGAACTGGATATCCTTGATCTCGAAGTCGATGTAGCCCTTTTCCCGGTAGAGCTCGATTATTTTCTCCTTATCCTCGTCGAACTGGTCGTCCTTGAGGACGCCACTGCCGGTGATCCACGAAAACATCCAGTGCTTGCGCGTCTTGATGGTCTTACGGAGTTTCTTGACGGGAAAGGCTTTGGCGCCAACAAAGTCCACCTCAAGAATCTTAACCTTGGGAGTCTCCGTGATTTCGAAGGTGGCGGTGCCGCGGCCCACGTTCTCGTCTATGTTCAGCACGTATTTGACCTGAGTGCGCGGATACCCCTTCTTCTGGTACAACTTTAGGATGTCCTGGGTGTCGGTGAACAGCTTGCGTTCATCCAGCGGCTCATCGACCTTTGACGTGAGCTTCTTAAGCAGCTTGGGGTTTTTGAACTTGGTATTTCCCTGGAATCTGATGTCCGTCAGGCGCGGTTTGCCCTGCACCTTGTAGGTGAGGATCACGCCATTGGGCGTATCATCGGCGGTTACCTGAATATTGTAGAAGAAACCTGTGCCGTAAAGGGTGCGCACATCGTCATCGACCGCCGCGCGGAGATAGGGGTCGCCGACCTTGACGCGGAGATTGGCGCGAATCAACTCGTCACTGGTGGCGGGCGGGCCGATGGGTTTGATGTCGATGCGAGAAACTTTGAGCGGGGCCGCAAACTGGGCCCAGCCGGCCGGCAACCAGGCGCAGAGGAGCAAAAGCCCGGCGACCCACGCCAGGACAGAGCGGTCAGCTCCAGCAACAAATCGAAAACCCGCGCGTTGCCGGGGCGCAAGCCTCCCTGCTGGCGGGGGCGCCTTCGCATGTTCGATGGTGCTCATTCAGGTTCGCTTTGGATACCAAACTTCAGACGTCAACCAGGCACATCTTCGTCACTTACTTTGGCGGCGCTCTCGAAGCGCGTAAAGGACTTCAAGAAAGTCAGATTCACGTCGCCGGTCGGGCCATTGCGCTGCTTGGCAATCAACAGATTGACCGGCACCGCATCCTGTTCCGCCGGACTGGCGCCATCTTCGTCGTCGCTGCTTGGCGCGTAGAGCAGGCCGACCAGGTCGGCGTCCTGCTCGATCGCGCCGGATTCTCGCAAGTCCGAGAGCCGGGGCTTCCGGTTCTTATCACGTTCGAGTTCGCGGTTCAACTGGCTCAGGACAATCACCGGAACATTAAGTTCTTTGGCCAGCGACTTTATGCCGCTGGAGATGTCCGCGATCTCCTGCTGCCGGTTATCCGCACGGCGCGCAGTAGAATGGAGCAATTGCAAGTAGTCAATCACGAAAAGCTTGATGCCGTATTGCTGGGACATGCGGCGCGCCTTGGCGCGCAGTTGGAGGATGGACAGGCCCGAGGAATCATCGATGAACAGCGGGGCATTAGCCAGCTTGCCGGCGGAGCCCGTGAGTTTGGGGAAATCGCGCTCCGCCAGGAAGCCTTCGCGGACATTGCGCAGGTTCACCCGCGAGCGCGAGCAGAGCATGCGCAGCACGAGCGATTCCGCGGTCATTTCCAGGCTGAACACGCCGACCGGGAGGCGCTGCTCGATCGCGACGTGTTCGGAGATATTCATGGCCAGGGAGGTCTTGCCCATGCTGGGCCGCGCCGCAATGACCACCATTTCGCCGCCATGCAGCCCGCTGGTCATTTTGTCCAGATCGGTGAACCCGGTCCCGACGCCGGTCAGGACCCCCTGGCGCTGGTGAAAATCCTCGATGGTGCCGATCGCCTTCTTGACCAGCTCCTTGATCGTGATGGTCTGGGTCTGGACCCGGGATTCGCTGATGTGCAGGATGTCGCGCTCCACCTCATCCATCAGGGCATCGACTTCGCCCTCGTGATCATAGACCCGGCCGACTACTTCCGTGCAGGTCTGGATCATTCTCCGCAGCAGGTATTTCTCCAGCACGATATCAAGGTAGTAGCTGAGGTTGGCCGCGGACGGGACCGCGTCCGGCAGGGCGGAAAGGTAGGCGATGCCGCCGACTTCCTCCAGCATTTGCTTGTTCTTGAGCCGCTGCTGCAGCGTGATGATATCAATGGCCTCCCGGGTATCGAACATCTCCACGAGCATGGTGAAGATCGTCTGGTGGCGCAGGTCGTAAAACACCTCCGCCCCGCGCTGGAACTTCCCGATGCATTCGCCCATGCAGTCGTTCGGCGAAAGCAGCACGCACCCCAGGACACCCAGTTCGGCCTCGGGGGAATGAGGGGGCAACCGGTCCACCTTCGCGACACCGCTGAGCGCCGGTGCTCTGCGCGGGGCACGTTTCAAATCTGGCGGGGCACCGGCGCCCTCTGAAACCGAATCAATCATGGCACAACCAAACAAAATCCTGTTAGCTCTGGCAACCTAGAGTTATTGAATCTGGGAGACAGGTTCTTCACAAGCCTTAACTGAAGCGTGAAGCGGTTTAAGGGAGAATGCAGAATGCAGAATGTAGAATGCAGAATGAAAACAGCCGGCTGAACAGGAGCCATTCCCCTTTCTGCATTCTTCCTTCTTCCCTCTGCATTCACCCTTAGGGTAAGGGGAATGGGTGCCCCGAGCTGGAAATGGGCTCAGTCAAATTCCACGCCGCCCCAAACCCAGGCAGCGGGTCAGGAGTTCTTAGGCTCTCACTTGCCTGCTATTCGTCAATCTACATCGCTTCATTTCAGCACACCCGATTGCGCCCCCATCTCCCGCTGTCCCGGACACCCATTGCGACTGGCGGTACCATGGGGTTGGTATGGTACCAACATGGACCTACCATGGTACCATAGAACCCTGCTAGAACAGGCGTTCCGTGTCCCATTGTGAGACGCCGAAGCCCCCTCCTGCTCCAAATGTCATCCATACATTGCCTCAGACTTTGGCCTCGGTCAAGTTCAGCGGCAGAGGAGCAGCGAGAGTCCGGTGCCGAGGATGACCACCCAAAGAATGTTCACGCCCAACCGCAGCACGGCGAAGGCGGCTACTGCCAGCGCGAGATGCGGGACGTCCCACCTCACGCTTTGAGCGAAGCGGATCGCGACAATCAGCAGCAGGCCGGGAAAAGAACAGAGTGCGCCGCCGATGAGCTTTGCAAAAGCGGGAGAAGTTCGGAGACGCTCAAAGTGTGGCGCCATCGCGACCACGATTAGAAACGACGGCAAGAATACTCCCACAGTGGCCACGATTGCCCCCAGGGTGCCATGAAGCAGGTAGCCGACGAAGGTGGCGGTGATAACAATCGGTCCGGGCGTTACCTGCCCGAGAACGATGCCATCGAGCAGCGCCGGACCGTCCAGCCATTGACGCACGGCGACAACCTCGGTGAACAGGAGCGGCACGGAGGCGAACCCTCCGCCGAAAGCAAACAGATCAATGCGAAACATCATCACCGCCAGCTCGTAGAGTTGTCGCTGGGCCAGGAACAAGACGGCCAGGAGTGCTGCCGCCACGCCGAGGATGGCCAGCACGGGCTTCGTTGTAGCCGGCATGGCGGCAGGAGCAGCCCCGGTGGGAGCAACCGAAGCGTCTTCCTTTATGAGCCAGAAGCCCAAAAGCGCGGCCGAAATGACCACGAGGAACGGGTTGATCCCCCAACCATATAATGCCACCGCCAGACCGGTAATCAGCACCTGCCGCCAGTGTTTCAAAGTGGTCCAGCCAAAGGAGACGGCGGCGTTCGCAACGATCGCTACGACGATAGCCTGCAACCCGCTAAAGGCTGAAACGACTCCCGGCAGGTTGTGCGTGCCAGCATAAACCGCGGATAGCGCCAGCATCAGTCCAAAAGCCGGCAGCCCGAACCCCACAAAACTGACCGCTGCGCCGGACACCCCCCGCACGCTCAGCCCGACATAAGCCGCCGTCTGCATCGCCGTCGCGCCCGGCACGGCCTGGCAAAGCGCCACGCCGTCGTCGAACCTGCGGGCGTTGAGCCAGCCCTTCCGGTCCACCGCCATCTGCCGGATGTAGGCGACCATGGCGGGCCCGCCGAAGGCCGTCGCGCCCAGCTTCAAAAAGGAGACAAAAAGGGCGCTCAGCGACGGCGCCACGCCTGGCTGCCGCTGCTTTGATTCCTGCGTACCGGGTTCTGGCCTGCTCGCGCTCATTCGCGCTTTGTGATTGAACAATCGGCGTCGGCCTCAATCCGCTTGCCTACGTTGAAGCGTATCGTGATCGAAGCCCCCGAACAAAGCAACCGCCCAGCCAGAATGCCCGATTACGGAGAAACTTCGAGCGCGTCGAGAGTTCTGCACCCCGGCACGAGCCGTGAGGACTGCCTGGAGGCGGTATTGCAGGAGGGCAAGATACCGGAGTTGTTCCTGGGCGCGATTGGATCAAGCAGGCTTACGGGTTGAAGGCAGAAGTCGCTGGCCGTAGAGGCGCGATACGCGCGCTACACACCCGCGGCACACAACATTTATATTTAATTCCTGCCGCGTTAAACCCGTTTTTGCTTTCTCCAAGAACTGCCACGACCGCCGCGTCGTAGGTACCTCCCTATTTCGACATTGTATTCAACGCGCCGCTTGTGGTCATAATATCCTTGGTTCATGTGGCACCCCTTACACAGCGATATGTCAGCGGCGGCGGGAATGTGGATGAAAACCGCCGGTTTGAAAATCTACTGAGCCTGACAGTCAAAAAGCAAACAACCGACAGCGGTAGCTGCCGGTTGGTGTTGCGACTGCCTGACGGG
>Ga0118677_10015647_pt1 | contig 10512 bp, 10 predicted proteins | sample AliMusrvi5mmetaG_FD_86154 | JGI IMG/M metagenome (GOLD analysis project Ga0118677, IMG submission 86154)
ACAACAAGCGGTTGCATCTCGAACTCGCAGTCATGCAGATGTGCGCGCTGGTGCTGCAATTTGAGCAGCCGGCCGGTATTTCTAAAATGCCGGCCATTCCACCGACAGCAATTCCAGCACAAACTTCCACTGCGAGTACGCTTACAAAACCTGCTCCACCGGTCCAGACAGCCGCGCCTTCGCCCGACCCTGTAGTCGTTTTACAGCAGACTGTTTCAGGAATGCCCACTCCGGGTGCTGATGGAGTGCAGGCAGCCCAAGTCCCCAAAAAGCCTGTTGAGGCCGTAAAAATGCGGGATATCAGGAACGACTTCACCAGCGCGACTTCCATAAAAAAACCAGTCCCGAAAACCGATCTCAATGCCTTGCAATCGGAAGAAAACCAGGAACTTTATGAAACTGCTACACCTTTCACACCCGAAGCGTTGGTCATGGCATGGGATGAATTCGCCGATACCCTTAAAACTGCCTCACCCCACCTGTTTTCAACGTTAAAAAGTTCGCGCCCGGTTTTGAATGCCGGTTGGATTATTGAGTTTACCCTTGGTAACAAGGTGCTTGAAGACGAACTCAACCTGCGTAAAACGGATTTGATGGAATTTTTGCGAGCGCGGCTAAACAACTATAAGATTCAGTTCAACACCCGGGTTTCGGAAAATCTTAAAAATGCCAGGCCTTACACCGACAGGGAAAAATATGACCTGATGGCTGAAAAGAATCCTGCCCTGAATACGCTGAAGGATGAGCTGGGACTGGAGATTGAGTATTAGTTACGTGGGACGTGGGACGTGGGACGAAGGACGGGGAGTGCGGGAAGTTTATTGTAATGGATTTTGTGGGTTGAATCGATAATATTTTTCAGATTGGAATGAGACAGGGTCGGGTTTTTTGCATCGGGGAAGTGGTTCTGGATATTATCTTCAGCGGGGATGAGCCGGTTGCAGCGAAGCCGGGCGGTTCGATGCTGAACACGGCGGTTTCACTGGGTCGAGCCGGAGTGCCGGTGCATCTGATCACAACCCTTGCATCAGACAGGGCGGGGGAACTTGTTTTCCGGTTTTTGCAGGAAAACAACGTTTTTACGGACTATATCTACCGCGATACCTGTGGAAAAACAGCCTTGGCACTGGCTTTTCTTGATGACCGGCACGATGCGGAATACACATTTTACAAGGACTTGCCGGAAAACCCTTCAGGGTTGAGATTTCCGCAAATCGCGGAGGGTGACATTTTCCTTTTCGGATCTTCCTTTGCCCTGGCGGGTGTGATGCGGGAAGCGCTGACCACTTTTCTGCGGATGGCCAGGGGGGGCGGTGCCTTTATCATTTATGACCCAAACTTCCGGAAGTCGCATCTCCCGGATTTGGAGAAGGTAAAGCCCAGGATCATGGAGAATATCAGTCTGGCAAATCTGGTGCGGGGCTCGGATGAAGATTTTAACCTTGTTTTTGCTGCCGACAGCGTGGCGGGGGCATTTGAATATGTTTTGCAGGCTGGTTGCCCGACGCTCATCTGCACGAAGAATAAGGATGGGGTTGAATTACTCACCTCCGGCCTGCATCTGTCGCTCCCGGCAGCGAGGATAGATGCGGTCAGCACCATTGGGGCCGGTGATGCCTTTAACGCAGGCATCATTTTCGCCCTCACCCCGTCAGGGTCCTCCACCCTGTCAGGGTCCTCCACCCTGTCAGGGTCCCCCACCCCGTCAGGGTCCGGTGAAAAGATATCCGTCAAACCCGTTCGCGAACTTTGAAAAGTGATAACTTTGTGCTTCCGGTGCAATCCCGGCTCTAAAACCATTGACCAATGAAAATAACTTCACGGATTTCCATCCCCGGGATCATCATCCCGGCCATCATCGCCCTGCTGATCGCAGGAACAGGCTTCATCCATCTAACCCGACCAGACAGAACGGATGCCGAAAAACGGAAGAAACATGAAGCACGCCTGTCAGCGCTCAATAAAAAGGCCCCCCTCATGAAAAAAGGAGAAACCGGCGAAGAACCCTCCATGGATGAACCCGGACTGGCCGATTATCACGACTTCCTCATGACCTTCGACCCGGCTACCGGCAGCGTTCCCCGCGAACGGCTGATCCCGGCCATGAAACTAACCATGAAGCTGGCCGCCCTCAAACAAAGCAGCGCGATCCAGTGGCAGGGCTACCCCTCCGACATGGGCGGGCGTACCCGGGCCATCATGTACGACCCCAATGATGCTACACACAAAAAAGTGTGGGCCGGCGGCGTTACAGGCGGACTGTGGTACAACAACAACATCACCAGCGCCACATCGCCATGGGTGCCGGTGGGCGACTTCTGGAGCAACCTGGCCATCCGGTGTCTGGCATACGACCCGGCCAACACGCAGATTTTCTACCTGGGTACCGGCGAAGCGGAAACCGCCATGCAGACCTACCGCGAAAGCTCCGGCCTGGGCACAGGCATCATGCGCAGCACCAACGGCGGGCTAAATTGGTCATTTATCCCCGGAACCGAACAATTTGCCTATGTCACGAAAATCGTGGTCCGCATCGAAAGCGGCGTCAGCGTTATCTATGCCGGGGTTGCCTCGGGCTTGTATAAAGGCGAACAGCACCAGAGCCTGCCGTCCGACGGACTGTTCCGCTCGGCCGACAATGGCGCCTCCTGGCAGCAGGTCCTCCCAAATATTGCCGGATCAACAGTTCCCTACTGCGTTTCCGATATTTCCCTTGGCGCCGACAACCGGATCTATGTCGGCACACGCCCCAACCTCAATGGCGAAGGAGCAGCCGTGCTGCTCTGGTCAACCAACGGCACCACCTGGACGGTGAACACCCAGTACCAGACTGAGATCATTGCCAGCGGCGGCAACAACATCCCCGGACGCGTTGTCCTGGCTGCCGCCCCGAGCGATGCCAATGTCGTTTACGCCCTCATCGCCAGCGGATTTGTTAATTCTGTCAACGGGTTCAACTATTTCTATTGCGAACGCATCCTGCGTTCGGCCGATAAGGGGGTGACGTGGGTCGCAAAAAATCTGCCAACCGACCTCACCTCGGGCAGCAACTTCGCCACCATTGCCTGGCACGCCCTCGATATCGCCATCGACCCCAACAACGCCGACCGCCTTTATATCGGCGGTCTCGATGCGCACCATTCGGTGAACGGGGGCAGCAGCTGGAGCAGGGTAAGCGACTGGTCGCTGATGTACAGCGGCGGCGGATCACAATACATCCACGCCGATCAGCACATCATCGTCTATAAACCCGGATCCTCCGATGAAATCCTTTTCGGAAGCGACGGCGGCATCTTTTACACCGCCAACGGCACCGCAACCTACCCCGCCATGGAACAGCACAACAAGAGCTATTCAACCCTGCAGTTCTACACCTGCGCCATCAACCCCACGGCCGGCACCCACGAATTCTATGGCGGGCTGCAGGACAACGGCTCACTCTATTACACCGGCACCCCGCTGACCATCAACAACATGGTGAGCGGCGGCGACGGAGCCTGCTGCTTCTATGATGAAACGGATGCCTCCCTTTCGATCACCTCCTATTACTACAACAATTATTATATCTTCCATTACGGCACCGTGGTCAACGTGACCGGCAACTGGTCGAGCGGCACCTTTGTCAGCCCGGCCGACCTCGACTACAAGGGAAAACACCTCTTCTCGAACGCTGCCGACTATATCGGAACCTACCAGGATCAGATCGTACGGTTTGATAACCTGACCAGCAATATCTCCGGGCATTTTCTCCCGCTCAATACCGGGAGCACCGTGTTTTTTACCGCGCTGAAGTATTCGCCCTATTCCCTTTCAGGGAAATCGACGCTGTTCGTGGGTTCCGAAGCGGGCCGGTTGTTTAAGGTCACCGAAGCCCAAACCAGCAGCCCGGTCTCCGTGGATATCGGCAGCCCCAACTTCCCCAATGCCAGCATCTCGTCGATCGCCATTGGCCGGTCGGAAGACACGCTGATGGTGACTTTCTCCAACTACGGCGTAGCCTCGGTGTGGCAAACTTATAATGGCGGCCAGACCTGGACCGACATCGAAGGAAACCTCCCCGACATGCCCATCCGATGGGCCCTGTACCACCCGTCGAACAACCGCCAGGCACTGCTTGCCACTGAAACGGGGGTGTGGGAATGTGTCAACCTCGACCATTCTCCTGTATCATGGTTTCCCGTGAATACCGGCATGGCCAACGTGCGCGTGGATATGCTCACGATCAGGAAATCCGACAACACCGTGCTGGCCGCAAGCCATGGCCGCGGCCTCTTTACCATGATCTGGGATGTAACGGATGGCGTGCAGGAAAAAACTGCAGGAACCTCCTTTGTTTACCCGAATCCTTCCAAAGGAGAGATCCATGTAACGGCACAGCATGTCCAGCCCGGAACCGCCGAAATTACGATCGTGAACCTTGCCGGCAAAGAGGTGTTTCATGAAATCTTCACTGCCACCGCCGGAACTCTCACCAAACAGCTAAACCTCCAAAACCAACCCAAAGGAACCTACCTCGTCACCCTGAAAACCCCTGGCAACAACCTCAACACCCAAAAAATCCTGATCTACTAACCCCAACGTCCTTCGTACTTCGTCCCTCGTCCTTCGTATATGAAAACCTACCCCCTCTTCTCCCCCGAATACTACATGAACGAAGCCCTGAAGGAGGCGCAGAAGGCGTTTGAAAAAGATGAGGTGCCCGTTGGGGCGGTGGTGGTGTGCAACCGCACCATCATTGCACGGGCTCACAACCTCACCGAGACGCTCAACGATGCCACGGCCCACGCCGAAATGCAGGCGTTTACGGCGGCAGCGGGTTACCTTGGCGGAAAGTACCTCGACGAATGCACCCTGTTTGTCACCCTCGAACCCTGCGTGATGTGTGCCGGGGCTGCCTTCTGGACTCAGCTTGGAGGCATTATCTACGGCGCTTCCGACGAAAAACGGGGATACCTTCTTTCGGGATACCCGCTGCTGCACCCGAAAACGCAGGTTGCCTCAGGCGTCCTTGCCGACGAATGCAGCGCCCTGCTGAAAGCATTTTTTAAAAGCAAAAGAACATGATCGGAAACATCGACTCCCTGCTCAACTTTTCAAACGATCTTTTCCAGAAAAAGGAGATAAAACCAGTGCTCGGCCAGGTCGCCGGCGTGGCGCAATATCTCTGGGAAAGGGGTTGGGCCGAACGGAATGCCGGAAATTTCTCCGTCAATATCACCTCCTTTTTCCAGGATCGCGAACTCGACCGGTTTGCCCTGTATCCCTTTTTTCCGCTGACAAAAGGCTACCCCGACCTGTCGCGCACCATCTTCCTGGTGAGCGGAACGGGTACCCGCATGCGCGACATGGCAGCCAGCCCGGCCGAAAATCTCTGCCTGGTCTATATCAGCGATACCGGTTCGGCCTATCACATTGTCACGGGCAATCCCGACTGCGAATATGTAAAACCCACCTCCGAACTGGTCACCCACCTGGCTGTTCAGCAACAGCTCCTTCAGAAAAAATCGCCGGAAAAGGTAGTGCTTCACGCGCATGTCACCGAACTGATCGCCCTCACGCAACTGCCGCCTTTCAAAACGGAAGAGTCTTTGAACGCCATGCTCTGGGGCATGCACCCTGAAACCCTCCTTTTTGTTCCCGCCGGCGCCGGACTTATTCCGTATACCCTCGCCGGTACCGAACAAATCGCCACGGCTACCCTGGCAAAACTCGACCATCACAAAGTCGTGGTTTGGGAAAAACACGGGTGCATGGCGGTCGGACAAACCCTTGCCGACGCCTTCGACATCCTCGATATTCTGGCAAAATCTGCCAGAATTTACCTCCTATGCAAATCTACCGGCATGGAGCCGGAAGGCCTTACTGAATCGCAATTAGCAGAGATCCGGGCAACATTTCACTAAATTTTTTTAAAAATATTTTGCTATGATAGGTTGATTTTACGTCAAATGATGTATATTTGTAATAATATTAACCCAAATGCCCCCTGTCAAAATTGTCATATTCGAGGATGAATTCCTGCTGGCTAACGACCTGAAGCGACAATTGCAGCCATTCAACTTTGAGATCACTGCCATCTTTCGCAAGGCAGAAGAGGGAGTTGCATACCTTGAAGGTATTGAGAAAACGGCCCTGTTTCCCGACATCGTGCTGATGGATATCTCCCTTGCAGGGAAGATGAACGGCATTGAAGCCGCGTTGATCCTCACCGCGAAATACGATTTTGCCCTGGTATTTCTTACCGGCATGAGCCAGATGGACATATTCGAGGAGGCCTTCAAGTCGAAGCCCCACGCCTTCATGATCAAGCCGTTTGACATCCAGCAGGCGCTGGTCAGCATCAGGCTGGCCGTTTACCAGAAGACCCTCGAAAACAGGCTCCTCAGGCACCAGGAAGAACTTGAACAGAAGATCAGCGAACGTACCCGGGAACTGGAACAGGCAAAAGACCAGGCTGAGGAAGCCGTCAGGCTGAAAAACACCCTGCTCGACAACGTGAGCAACCAGATCAGGGAGCCCATGCTGGGCATCCTGGGGATCGCGGCCATGCTGAAACAGGAAACCTTAGACCAACCCAACCTGCAGCGCTATACCCAGTATATCACCGATAATGCCCAGCACCTCTTCGCGCTGCTGAAAAAGATCATGGACCTGAAGGAAACCTGAACCGGCAAAATATTGCCGGTGATCAATGTGTTGGGCAGGTCAGGCTGCCACTTCTTCGGTCTCTTTAACCGCTTTCCGGCTTTTCAGAAGTTTGTAGGTTCCGTAAGCCGCGCCCAGGGCCATGAGGATACCTGTACCCCCGTCGATGGGTGCCCCTGTCTGGTTTCCTCCGCCGCCATGGCCCCCGCCCGGAGGAGGCGGTGGTGCATCAAGCGGGCTGTCGGCAAATACCTGGATCATGCACATGCTGGTGATAAGAAAGACCAGGGTCAGCAGAAATTTTCGTAGATTTTTCATATCGTGTTTTTGTTTTTTTCAGTTATGACTGGATGAATATTTTCGTTACCGACACCCGGGCGCCGGTGGTAACACGTACCACATAGTAACCGGTTGGAACGGAAAGTCCAGTTTTATAAAGGCCCTCGCTGCTGATATCCTGGCTGAGCATGGCCTGGCCCGTGAGGTTGAACACCTCCAGCCTCGCCTTGCCCGGGTTGATAAGGTAAAGGTTGTTCCCGTATGCATAAACCCCGCCGTTGTTCGCATTTGGTCCGCCAATGCCGGTGGTGCCGAACGATAACACGAAACGTGCCGGATTGTCGCCGGCCACAGAGGTAAAGTTGTACACCGGGTTGTCGCCCAGGTTCTGCGTGATGTCGAGTTTCAGGTCGGTGAGATAAACCTGCGCGGAAACGTTTTCGATGTTAACCGCTTCGATGGAATAGGCCGATCCTGTGGTTTTGATGAAGCTGAATGGGATAACCTCCTGGCTGCTGTTTCCCGGCAGCACATTGGTCGAGAGGTGTTCGGGTCCCCTCACCGAGTAGAACTGCGGGGCGTAACCCGGCAGGAAACGGGAGTCGGCGGCCGGGTTGAACGCGGCGGAGGCCTGGTTGTCGAACATCACCACGCTCTCCTGTGCTGTTTGCGCGCTGAGGTTGTGTGCGGCCAGTTTGATGATGGGTTTGCCCGCTGACTTGTACCAGTTCTGCGTGTTGTGCGTGCGTGCCGAGGCGGGAATGGTAAGCGATCCGCCGGAGGCGTCGAGTACATTGACCATGAAACCCTGGTTGGCCGGGATGATGCCCCCGGTGATGATGTCGATGTCGGAGTAGCTGGCGCTACCCTCGGCCCAGATCTTGGCGACGAGGGCGATGTTGTTGAGCGACCATACTCCGTTATTCCAGGTGATGGCGCTGGCAAACGGGTTGCCCAGCAGGTTCCAGCCCGGGGTGATGGCGGTGCCGGAATAATTCGGTGCGTTGGTATAGGTGAGCCCCGAAACGGAAACATCCGCCACGTTCAGCGCCGTTCCTGAGAATGATTTGGTAACGTCGGCATTGTAAGCCACGAGGTATCCCTTGCCGGGGATAAAATTGGCATCGAAACCAGATACCCACAACATACCCGGATCCTTGGAGTTGAACCACCATCCGTTCACTTCATCCCAGGCATAGAAATCCTGGGTTTTGTCGGGGGTGGCGGGAACGAATCCGGGTTGGATCGGCTGGCTTGCCAGCGGCGACGAAAGGAGGTGCCAGCCGTGATTGTCGTCGGTCCAGTGCGAGACGAACCGCTGCATGGTGCCCAAAACGCCCGCGTTGCTGTGGATGAGCGAACCGCTGCCGGTGGCGTCGGAATTGATCACCAGGCCGGCGGCTCCCGCCTGCGCGCCGCCAACCCGGCAGTCAGCATGACCGCCACTTTGCGCACCTATGATCAACAGGCTGTCAATGGAATGCCCCAGCCCAGCTCAAAAAATGTGATCTGGGAATTAGGCTACCAGGTTCCCGGCAAGGGCTCAAGCCTGTGGTGCCAGGTCGACGCCAGCAGCGGGAAACTTTATTACCTGGGTTCCAGGTATGACGACCCGTCTGCCCAACCGATCACGGCGCGCGCGGGTTTCAATACCGCGCTGGCCAGGGCCCGTGAATGGAATCCGGGCGCGACCCTCCTCTCGGCGCGGGTCGAATTTCCCAGCGGAGATAAGACCTGGCCGGTCGGTGGGGTCGCCAGGTTCTGGCATTACCAGTTCATCGTCCTTCCCGAACCCAACGGCAAGGATTACCAGCCCGCCTTTGATGTGGTCGCAGGATCGAGCGGCCTGGCGAGTTTCCGCGCCGGCGAGACGTATACCTATGCCGCCGTCGGCAACCAGGCGGATTGGAGCATCGACAGCGATGAAGCCTACCGCATATCCGAGGAAAATGGGGGCAAGGCTTTTCGCGACCAGCACGGCAGCCTGGTGTACGGCATGATGCTTAATTTGGGGTTTAACCAGGCGGAGCCGCTCAATACTTCCAAAAATGTGCGCTGGAGCGCAAGTTATTCAATGGAAAGCGACCCATACACCAAACTTGATCTCCAGATAGACGCGGCCAGCGGAAAAACAGTCAGCAAGCAGTAAATTTGTTTCCGGCTGTGGGATGCGGGGCATTATTATTCCTGGCAATCGAAATGACCGACCTGAAATAATATTCGCGAATCTATGCGGAAGGGCAATAACAATGTTAGACTTAAGCAAGATCTACTTTTAGTCTTTAATAACCAACCTGGAATGATTCCCTTCTTGTTTGTTTTTTTTGGAGGTCTTTTATGATCACGCGTTTATTAGGTTCAACAGGTATCCCGGTCTCGGCCATCAGTCTCGGCTGCATGGGCATGTCCGGCGCTTACGGCCCCTCGGATGAGGCGGAGAGCATTGCCACCATCCACGCCGCCCTGGATGCCGGCGTTAACCTCATCGATACCGGCGATTTTTACGGCATGGGCCACAACGAGATGCTCATCCGCCAGGCTTTGCAGGGCAGTTCCCGCCAGCAGGTTCTTTTGAGCGTCAAGTTCGGCGGCATGCGCGATCCCGATGGCCGCTTCCTTGGCACCGACGGGCGTCCCCAGGCGGTTAAAAATTTCCTGGCCTACACCCTCAAACGCCTCGGCACCGACTATGTCGACATCTACCGCCCGGCCCGGCTTGACCCGGCCGTTCCGATCGAGGATACCATCGGCGCGGTTGCGGATATGATCCGGGCCGGCCACGTCCGCCAGATTGGCCTCTCGGAAGTTGGCGTTGAAACGATCCGGCGCGCCTCTGCCGTCCATCCCATCTCCGATTTGCAGATCGAGTACTCGCTCTTCTCACGCAGCATCGAAGCCGCGATCCTGCCTGTCTGCCGTGAGCTTGGCATTAGCCTGACGGCTTACGGCGTTTTATCCCGCGGCCTGTTAGGCGGTCATTGGACCAAAGACCAGCAGACTTTACCCGGTGATTTCCGTAAAAGCGCCCCGCGTTTCGCGGGTGAAAACCTGGGTCAAAACCTCAACCTGGTCGAAGCGCTGCGGACTGTCGCCGTCCAAAAAGGCATGACTGCCGCACAGGCCGCCATCGCCTGGGTTCTCTCCCGCGGCACCGATCTCATTCCCGTCATTGGCGCACGCCGCCGCGATCGTCTGGCTGAAGCCCTCGGCGCTCTGGATTTTTCCCTCAGCGCTTCCGACCTGGCTCAGATTGAACAGGCCGTCCCGCCAGGCGCCGTCGCCGGTACGCGTTACAATTCCCAGGGAATGTCCAGCCTTGACAGTGAAGGTTAATTTTCTTGCGAAATTGCCTGATATTATCTTATGATCCGTAAAACCTTTTGTGTTTGCTGCTCTTTACTCTTGATCTGCCTGGCAGCCTGTCGTCCCGGCAGTCAGTTCAGCCTGACTGCCACGGCTCCCCCGACGCCGGTTCCTTCGCTTGCGCCAACATCGACACCGCTCCCTGCCTCAACATCCGTTCCAACTGCCGCACCGACTGCGACCGGAGAACCTTCACCAACGGCCCGCCCGCTCGTTCCCAATTTT
>Ga0118677_10015648_pt1 | contig 10512 bp, 7 predicted proteins | sample AliMusrvi5mmetaG_FD_86154 | JGI IMG/M metagenome (GOLD analysis project Ga0118677, IMG submission 86154)
ATGTAAAACCGGGGGAAACCATGTTCACCATTTCCCAGCAGGCGGGGATCGTTTTGAAATTGCTGTACAAAAAGAACAACATGGAGCCTGGCCAGAAACTGGTCACCGGGCGTAAGTTACTCCTTCGGTAACCTGTAATCCTTCAGAATTTTCCCAGAGCCGATCACAAGATCCCAGTCGCCACTGTTATCAAAATCCGCTATTTGGAATGGGGAACTTCCGCGAATTCCGGATTCTGTTTTAAGGATTCCGTCTTTCCCAAAGAGGTATATATCGCCGGATGGCTCTGAAACGGCACCGATCATCTGTGTTCCGTCGGGAAGTATCAGTGAATAGGGTGGAATCGTCATTTTGCGGGTAAAGGTATAGCTGTATAGGAGTTTGAAAAACCGGTTATAATAGGTGAGTTTGTTTTTATCAAAGAAGACGAACTCCCAGGAACCATCCCGGTTGATATCATCATAGAAAAACAGGTGATCAGGGGTAAACATGTTGAACTGAGTTGACGAGAACTTATTGTTTTCATCCAGGTAGAGCACTTTTCCTGAAGGGTCGTCCGCAATAAAAACGCCTTTTTTGTTGGTCAGGTTCAGATAAAACATGCTGTTTTTAGAGACCCTGAATGTAACAGGGGGGTGGGTTGTTGTGTTCCCCTTCAGGTCGGATATTGCAACCTCTCCGTTCCCTGATGTTACGAACAGATAGTCTTTTTTGCCGGATTGCAACACCTGGACGGGCTTTGAAATTACCCCGCCAAGTTCCGGATTCAGAATGCTTTCCTCGTTTTTACCGGTAAGGCTGTAAAGATGGATTTTCTTATCTGAAAGCGGAATGAGAACTCCGGATTCATGAAACTTTCCGGGTATCAGCGTCAGACCAGCTGTTGCGGGTGATTTGAGTTTAACCGGGAATTTGTCAGCAAACAGCCCTTTGCAGGTAATGAGGCAGAGGAAGTTGTTGGTATTGAGCAGAAACATAGCCGAATCCTGTCCCGGCAGACAGACCGGCAATACTTGTCCCAGTGGTTTCTCCGGAAGTTCTATTTTCCACCGGATGTTACCGGAAGGATCGATAGAATAGAGGTTGTTGAGTTTATCCGTAACAAGGATCCTGTTGGATCCTGCCTGGGCAAGGTTGATCAGCTGCGGTGTCCCTGTTATTGTTGTGTCGAGGGAAGTCTGCCATTTCAGCGGGCCTTCGGATCCTGAAGAGGGGTTGTAATGAATGAAAAAGCTGGTGAAAAAACCATTCGTATTGTTCGATAGCTGGAGTGTAACCGATTCGAATTTTCTTAGCGAATCGATCCCTGCCTCCACCCCTGAAGCCAATTCATCATTGAGAATCGTCTTGATCAATCCCAGGTTTCTTGCCGTACTGAAATAGTAAAATAAATTGGTGTTTTCGGATAGATGTTCTTTCAGGCCTTCAAATTCCGCCGACCGGCTGAGTGTTTTATCTGAATAGTAGTGATCTGTAAAGGATTTCAGGGAGGCAGGATCATTTCCAAACACAACATATTCAGCAATAAAGGTGTAGAAGGAGCCACTTACCCGTGCGTATTTTTTACCAAAGATCCCAGGGATAAGATCAGGTATCCCGCAATTGAAGATCATGTGCTTGTTTACCAGTACGGAAGGAATCCGTGAACTGCCTTCTTTCCGGATCGTTTTAAGGAGACTGTCTGCACGATAGGGGTCTTTTACCTTGAAAATCGCATAGGAATCTTCCTCCTTTTTTTCAGGATCCTGTAGTACTGTAGCTATGCACAGTTCATTCCCGATCCATGGCAGGAAGTGATCGGCAAGGTTCATATGCCGTGTGCGCTGGATCTCATCCAATGCCGGGTAGTCGTCAAGGAATCCTGTTTTTTGTGCGGCAAATGCCTGGAAATTATGATTGTACCGGAGTATGTCGCTCAAGCCTGTAAAAATAAACGAGGTGGTGTTGTCCGGAAGGATTTCCGGTATTGTGATCTTCTGAGGTGTTTGCCCGGCGAAAATCCCTGCATACTGATGAGCAGTATCTGTAATGGTGGTGTATCCGTTCACCAGGATTTCATCTTTTTTCAGCACCAGGTCTAAAGCTGTCCAGTCAGCAAAACTCGCTGATTTGTATGCCTCTTCAGACCAGTCTTCCTGGAGCATTTTTACCAGGAATGGATAGAACATCGGATAGCAGATGAAAATATTTGCATCGGCTTTTTTTTGGGTTAATGCTTCTGCTTTCATAAACCCTGTACTCTGGATGGAAGGAATGTTCAGGGAAACCTGGTCTATTGCTTTTTTCAGTAACCCTACCTGGAAACTCCCCATGAAAATCCCTTTCCTGACGGTAAAAAAGAAGGGTTCCTTTTTGCCTTTACCGGTAATCCGTATGACAATTCCGGCACCGTACTTACTCACCAGGATCGATGTATTGTCTCCCGACTGATCCTCAATGAACCGTGTAATTTTTTCTTCCGGGTTATTCTCATTAAAAGTGATCAGGAAGAGGAAACTGAAATTATTTCCACCTGTTTCAGACATGGAAAGGAGCAGGGGATGTTTTTGTGTAACCTGGAACAAGCCGTCATTTTTCCTGATCATTGAATCCAGTTCGTGGATTTTATCACGGAAGTCATGGATGCCGGGGAGATTGGAAATTTCTTTCCAGAGCAGGCTGGAGTGTTCCACGTCATTAATAAAACCGGCAGGATTGTTGATCCGGATCACCAGGGCTGCATCCGGGGGGATCGCCTTATACGGTGAGTCAACTTCCTGCTGCAGTTTCGGGTAGGCCCACCAGCCAAAGTAGCCGATTCCCGCAATTAATAGGAGAGCGGGAACAATTACGACTGAAAACCTGATCTGTTTCATGGTGGGATGCGGATTGAGGGCCTTATAGATCAAGTTTCATCTGGCCGAAGAGATTATAGGATTTCCTGTGATGGGGAGTTGTTCCAAAGGTAAACAAACCTTCCCTGTGTTTTTTACAGGGGTATCCTTTATTATTTTTCCAGTCATACTGAGGAAATTCCTGATCCAGCAATACCATGTATTCATCACGGTGTGTTTTGGCCAGGACGGATGCAGCCGCGATTGACAGAAACCTGCCGTCGCCCCTGATAATGCATTGGTGTGGTATTTCCCTGAATGGTTTGAAACGGTTTCCGTCAATCAGCAATAACCCTGGAGAAATTGCAAGCCTTTGGACCGCCCTGTGCATCGCCAGGATGGATGCGTTCAGGATGTTTATTTCATCAATAGTTTCAGGGTCGATACTTTCTACAGCCCATGCCAGGGCTTCTGACTCAATGATTATCCGGAGACGGTTCCTTTGATTTTTTGTCATTTTCTTGGAATCGTCGAGGTCAGCATTTCTGAACTCCCTGGGCAGGATCACTGCGGCTGCAAATACCGGCCCGGCAAGGCATCCACGACCGGCTTCGTCACAGCCGGCTTCGATTTTATCGGGTGTCATATAGCCCTGGAGCATAACTACGTTTTATCCGGCGGTTAAAAAATTGCCAACAACAAAAGCAACAAAAACCAGTATCAAAACGATTTCCTGCCAGAAACTTCTTTTGAGCTGCAGCAGGTACATGGCCATAAGAAAAGCCGTACAGCCTGCAATTAAGAGGAAATGCAGGGTTTGCAGGTTGTTCCCGAAAATTAGTGAAAGGATCACAAAAAGGACGAGCCAGTTAAGAAGGATTGCCTTTTTCCGGATCTCAATGGTTTTTTCAGAAAGGTGCACCACACTGTTCAGCCATCCGGCGATCATCACAAGAACGATAACCCCAGCCTGGATTACGAACCCCGGATCCATAATAAACCCGGGTTTCAGGTAAATTGCAAAGGAGTGCACGAAAATGTTCCATTTGAATAGGAGTTCATCGAACCAGAAATAGTAGGCCGAGAGAAAAAGGTACGGTGTCAAAAGCCCGAGAAGGGAACTCAGCCATTCGCGCCAGTTTGATGACCGGAAGAGGATCAGTGCAACAAGAATGAATCCGTAAAATGCAAGAAACGGGAAATAAATGAAGGACCCGGTCCCGATGAGGAAACCTGCAAGATAAATCAGGTCTTGTGATTCGGTTTTGTTGTATGAATCAAAAAGACTATTAACGGTGAGCAGCAACAGTAAAAGGACGATGCTGACGGGATTCAGGATCAGAAGGGCAGGGTGAAATCCTGTGAAAATGATAAAAAGGAAACCGGTGAGTGAGGAATTCTTATTGACAATTTCATTGTGAACCAGCAGGTAATTAGCAAGAAAAGCAGAAATGAGGGAAACAATAAACCCCAGTATGGTCGCTGTTACCGGGATACCTGCCAGCACGTTATATAAAAGACGGTACAAAGGAACGGGCCCTTCAGGCAGCGGAAGATGCGCCGGGTAAAAAAATCCTCTTCCCCATAACAAAAGGCCTGCCAGGCAGATTGCCAGGTATTGAGAAAAAAAACTCGAACGAAAAAAGCGCAGGACCATAGGTTTAAACTCGATACTCGATACTCGATACTCGATACTCGATACTCAATACTCAATACTCAATACTCAATACTCAAATCAAAGCCGATATCCCGCCTGAAGTATTTTCCGGTGAAATTGATTTTACGTGAATTCTGTAGCGATTTTTCAAGGGCTTTTTGCAGGGACGGAGCTTTGGATGACACCGCCAGAACCCGCCCTCCATCGGTGCAGCAACTTCCCGCTGCATCCATTGGTTTTGTACCTGCATGGAAAACAAGACTGTCTGCAATATCATTTTCACCTGTTACAGGGATTCCCTTGGCATATTGGCCTGGGTAACCGGCAGATACCAGCATGATGGTTGCAACTGCATCAGGATCAATTTCTATGGTTTCACCCTTCAGCCTTTTTTCTGCCACAGATTCCAGCAGGCAAATCAGGTCATTCTTTATTCTGGGCACTACTGATTCTGTTTCCGGGTCGCCGAGCCGGCAGTTGTATTCAATCATGAATGGATCTTCGCCTGTTTTCATCAAGCCAAAGAAAATGAATCCCGTGTAGGGTATATTTTCTTGTTTCAAACCCTCCATGGTAGGCCTGATTATGCGGTCCTCCACCTTTTTCATGAATTCTGCTCCAGCAAACGGAACCGGTGAAACGGAACCCATTCCGCCTGTATTCGGCCCCGTATCCCCCTCGCCAATCCTTTTGTAATCTTTGGCCTCAGGCAGGATTTTATAGGATATGCCGTCTGTCACAATAAAAACAGAAAGCTCGATGCCTTTTAAAAACTCTTCAATTACAACATGGCTGGAGGCTTTCCCGAATTTTTCATCCCTGATCATTTCCTGTAACTCAACGACGGCCTCTTTTTCTGTTTCACAGATTATAACACCTTTCCCCGCAGCAAGGCCATCGGCTTTCAGAACATACGGTGGTTTTGTATTCCGGATAAAATCAATTCCTTCCAGCAGAGTATCCTTTTGGAAAGTATGATAGGCGGCAGTCGGGATATGGTGCCTTTTCATGAATTCCTTTGCGAAATCCTTTGACCCTTCCAGCATGGCCCCTTGTTTTGAAGGGCCGATAACAGAAACCTGCTGAAGGGAAGGGGTTGAAAGAAAATAATCATGAATTCCGTTTACAAGTGGTTCTTCCGGTCCAACGATCACCATATTGATCCCGTTTTCCGAAACGAATTTCCCCACGGCATCAAAATCAGCCAATGAGAGGGGGATATTCGTTCCAAGTTTTGCGGTGCCGGCATTACCCGGTGCAATGTAAAGTTTGTCCAGGTTTGGACTTTGAGCGAGCTTCCATGCCAATGCATGTTCACGCCCCCCGGATCCCAATAACAGGATATTCATGGAATTAGTTTAAGCGAATGGCTTTTTCAATAGATCGCCAGAGAAGGTCAGCTGTTTTTTGCCAGGTGAACTCATCCTTGCGTTTTTCTCCTTTACTGATCAGGTCTTCCCTGATACCCCGGTTACTGTAAACATTGATCATCGCACCTGCGATCGATTGGGGGCTGAAAGGGTCTGCCAGCAATGCCGCATCACCTGCAACCTCAGGCATTGATGTTACATTTGAGGTGATGACCGGTGTATGACAACGGAAAGCTTCAACAATAGGAATTCCGAATCCTTCAAAGTAGGAAACATAGGTAAGTGCAAGCGAGGCACCCATTGCATACCGAAGTTGTGTGGAGCCCATCCTGCCTGAAAAAATCACATCAGACCTGAATTCCATGGATTCATATGCCTGCCTGATCTCTGACGTCCACCATTTTTTTGCTCCTACAATGAGTAGTTTGACATCAGATTGCGTATCTCTTTTGAAGAGGTCGAAGGCTTTGAACAGGTTAACAAGGTTCTTTCGGGGATGCAGGGATCCAACAAAAAGAAAGAAACTGCAACCCTGGGTTTGTTCCTGCCGGAAAGTGCGGATTTCCTCTTCAGTTAAGGGTGTATACGATTCGTTGGCACCATCATACACCACATCAATTTTAGCGGGATCAACCTTATACTGTTGAACGATGTCGTCTTTTGAATACCCGGAAACAGTTGCAATACGGCTTGCTTTCCTTGCATATCGCGGGAAATAGTGACGATAATACCACCTGGTCATCCAGGGCAGATCTTCAGGATAATGTTCGAAATTCAGGTCATGGAGAACATCCAGCGTTTTTGTTTTTGTCCGCAATGACATGTAACCATCCGGGGATACAAACAGATCCGGATTTAATTTTTTCAACAACCTTGGCAGGCTGTATTCGAACCAGATATAATAAAGAAACGGATGACGTGCCTGAGGGAAAAGGGTAATTGGGGTGATGTTTTCTGAGAAGATAAAGTCAGGATGAAACGGCCTGTCGAAAATGAAATAAAAATGATGTTCAGGGTGCTGTGTGGTGATTCTTTTCAGGGATTCGTAGGTAAACCATCCGATACCTTCAAGTTTGTCTTTTATCAGAAGGCGCGTGTTTACAGCTATGTTCATCGCAGGATTTGAAAATGACGAGGATTATTTCTAAAGCAGGAATATATTCTTAACTTTGTCACAACTATCTGAATTATTTCTTAAAGTATTGATGAAAAGTTTCGGTTTTAGAAGCTTTTTACGTGTTTTATATGCAGCGGAAATTTCTGACAAACCTGGGGTTGCTGCTAACGCTCAATCTGTTAATCAAGCCCGTCTGGATTTTCGCAATCGATCGTAACGTCCAGAATCTTACAGGCGTTAATGACTACGGTTTCTATTTTGTCATATTCAATTTTTCTTTCCTTTTCAATATCCTTCTTGATCTGGGGATTACCAATTTCAACAACCGGAATATTGCCCAGAACCACCAGTTGCTGAATAAGCATTTTTCGGCTATTGTTGTTTTGAAATTTCTCCTGGCACTTTTGTACATCCTGATCACTTTTTCGATCGCCCTCATCCTTGGATATAATGCCGGCCAGATGCGGCTTCTTGCCTGGCTTGGTTTTAACCAGATCCTGATATCTTTTGTGTTGTATCTCCGCTCGAATATTTCCGGATTGCTTCTTTTCAAAACAGACAGTTTCCTTTCAGTCATCGACCGTTTCATGATGATTGTTTTTTGCGGGGTTCTCATATGGGGCCATGTGGTTTCAGGGCCTTTCCGTATTGAATGGTTTGTGTATTCGCAAACTGCAGCTTATTCCTGTACCGCACTTGTTGCCCTGCTGATCGTTATCAAAAAAGCGAGGTTCCGGAAACTTAATTTTCATTGGCCGTTCTTCCTTATGATCATGAAGCAGAGCCTGCCTTTTGCATTGCTGGTGCTGCTTATGACATTTTATAACCGACTGGACCCTGTCATGCTCGAAAGTCTGTTGAAAGATAAAGTAGGGAACCAGCAGGCCGGTATCTATGCTTCAGGTTTCCGGTTGCTGGATGCTGCAAATATGATTGCATACCTCTTTTCTGTCTTGCTGATCCCGATCTTTTCTAAAATGATCAAAAACAAAGAATCAGTGGAACAGATGGTCAGGCTTTCCTTTACACTGATTATCACATTTGCCGTGATTGTAGCGGTCGGTTGCATCGTGTACAGCTATGAACTGATGGATTTGTTGTACAATCTTCACATTAAGGAATCGGCAGCTGTATTCAGGTTGCTGATGGGCGGGTTCATCGCGGTTTCCACCACCTATATTTTTGGAACGTTGCTGACAGCAAATGGAAACCTCTGGCAGCTGAACATTGTTTCGTTTATGGGACTGATGATCAATTTCCTGATCAACCTTTTCCTGATACCCCGGCTCCTGGCGGTAGGTTCGGCCTATGCGAGCCTCCTGACACAGTTTTTTATTGCATTCGTGGAGGTGGTCATCGCGCAGCATATCTTTAAATTCAATATCAACTACCGGTTTCTGCTTACACTTGCCCTTTTTATCCTTGGAGTGATCATATTCAATTTGTTTATTCATCAGTTACATCCCGATAAATGGGGGATTGTTTCAAGCGATCGTGCCTGGTTAATGAATTTTGCAGTCAGCATTTTCCTCTCATTTGCCCTGGCCTGGGCGCTGAACCTCCTGAACCTCCGGTCAATGGTTCGGATCCTCAAGGAGGACCGGTAATTCACGGGAAAGATCCGTCCGACCCACTTCATTTGTACTTTCCGTAAAAATGCCTAAATTTGGCGAAAAATCGAACGTTCGTTCCTATGACAACTGACTTTAAAAGAAATGAGGATTTTGATTCTACAAGTCTTGTGATTTTTCTTTATAAATGGCGGAAGCCATTGTTCATCGTAATAGCTTCTGCGTTACTTGGTTCCTGGTTTTTTTCACTGCCATGGTTTATCACTCCGAAGTTTCAGTCAACAGTAATCCTTTTTCCGGCAAGTACAAATTCCGTTTCGAAGGCATTGCTCAGTGATCAGTCGGGCAAAGGGCAGGATTTGATGACATTTGGTGAAGATGAACAGGCGGAACAGCTCCTCCAGATATTGAATTCGAACAAGATCAGGAACAGGATCATTCAGAAATTCAGCCTGATGAAGCATTACGATATCGACAGCACATCGACTTTCAAAAATGAAGATCTGTACAAGGAATACGACCGGAACATCAGTTTCCGCCGGACAGAGTTTATGGCCGTGAAAATCTCCGTTCTTGATAAAGATGCTCAAATGGCGGCAGATATTGCCAACAAGATTGCTGAGCTGCTTGACTCAACGAAGAATGAAATGCAACGGGAACGAGCGTCGAAAGGCTTTAAAATCGTTGAGGTCGAATATAAAACGCTTCAGCAGGAAATTGAAAAAATTGTCGACTCCCTTGTAGCCCTTGGTGCCCTGGGCGTAAATGACGTTGAATATCAGTCACAGGTTCTTAACCAGCAAATGGCTATCGCAACAATGAATGGTAACCGGAATGGAATGACTGCTCTTCAGAAAAAGCTGGATGTTCTCGGTAAATACGGGGGTATCTATATGTCATTGAAAAATTCACTTGAATTTAAAACAGACCAGTTAACCATTCTCCAGACAAAGTACAAAGAAGCGAAGGTGGATGCCGAGGAAGATATTCCCCAGAAATTTATTGTAAATGACGCCTATAAAGCGGAGAGGAAATCATACCCCGTCAAGTGGCTCATTATGCTGGTGTCAACATTTTCCGCATTTTTCCTTTCGGTCATTGTGATCATTATTATGGAAAAAATTTCAGCATACAAGTCTCACAAAAAATTTCAGTTGTCTTAATTAATTTGGCTGATCAATCCCATAAATCGAATAATTATGGAAGAGTATTTCAATAGTAAGAATATCCTTAGCATCCTGAGCCGTTGGAAGATTCATATAACAGTAATTGTTGTTATCAGTGCATTGCTTGCAACCTTTTTTTCAAGCTCCATTTTCATAACACCACTCTACCGGTCCTTTGCAATCGTTTACCCTGCAAATATTTCACCCTATTCCGATGAAAGTGAAACGGAACAGATGATCCAGATGTTTCAGTCAAAGGAAATCCGTGACAGCATCATCCAGAAATTTAACCTGCCGGAACATTATGGCATCGACCCCGGTTATGAGTATTATGTCAGTACCTTGCTATTTGAGTTTGGCAAAAAAGTGAAAATCGCAAAGACTCCTTATGAAGCTGTTGATATCGAAGTACTGGATAAGGATCCGAGAATTGCCTGTGAGATGGTCAATGAGATTATGCATCAGTATAATCTGAAAGTCAAGAGCCTGCACAAGGAAAAATTCAAGGAAGTAGTGATCGATTTCAAGGCGATTACGGACCTGAAAAAGCATGATATTGATTCATTGAAGAACATGGCCAGGGAGTTGGGGACTCAGTACGGGCTTCTTGACTATTCCAACCAGACACGTGAGATTATGCGTGCATATCTTGGTGGTGGAAGAAACAACAAAGAGGTGCTGCTGCTGAAAAAAAATCTGGAAGAAAAAGGCGGCGATATGGCGATGCTTTCCGAGCTGATGGCATCTGAAGCAGAAGGATACAGTACTTTTAAACTTGATTATGACCGGGCCGTTCTTAATTACAACAGGAACTATAC
>Ga0118677_10015650_pt1 | contig 10512 bp, 3 predicted proteins | sample AliMusrvi5mmetaG_FD_86154 | JGI IMG/M metagenome (GOLD analysis project Ga0118677, IMG submission 86154)
GTTGGATGATGAGTCAGTAATGGCGCGGATTTACAACCACCTCAACCTTCCGTTTAATCGGAAGCGGTATCATCTGTTGAAAACCTTCCGGGTGAATATGATTTTTGAGAAGACCGAGCCGGAATACAATACAAACATCCGTCGGGCGGTTCGAGAGGCTTACCAGCCGTCTCAAATTCATTTGGATTTTTACGCAGTCATCCATGAGCTTTGCGCGGGGAACGCCGAAGTGGAGCAGTGGTTGATTGATTTGTTCAATCTTTCTTCGACGTGGGATCACGTTTTGGATGGCGACAAGGTGGATGTGGCGATTATGAACTCGTGCCTTTCCAACATTCTGTTGAAATGGCCGACGAACACGTTCTACCAGAATGCGAAAGTTTTGCTCGCTCCAACCATTGCGAATGTGATTCAGGCGTGGGAGTACAGCAACGGTCGCCCGCGACATGAATTGGCGTACCGACTTTATACCGAAGTGCCGCTCGCCGTGGCTTACCTACTCGGCGGACAGGCAAAACAACAGCAGTTCAGCACACAGTTGTATGCGATTGCGGAGGCTCTCAAACAACGAAACGATAAGGTAGGTCAACAATGAGTTGCGTATCTGGTGGAATGTCAAGTTCGAGTGGAACGACCAATGTGAACAATATGCCGGAGTGGTCGGTTCCCTTCTTTGAGAGTTTCGCGCCGAAGGGCGTCGCGGCAGTAAACCAGTACGATCCTTCGGGAGGGGCGGAAAAAACTGCTTCGACGGATTTGGTGAATAACACTTTGAACGGTATTTTTTCAGCCGCACCGACTCCCGGAGCGTTTGATCCAGTGAACAACCCAGCCTTATCCAATGCGGTGGGCGCGACTGAGTTGGCCGGGCAGCAATCGTTTGCGAATGCTTTAGCGCAGATTCAAGGCGGCGCACAATCAGCGGGAATGCTTAACTCAAGCGGCGCACAAGCGGCGGCAGGACAGGCCGCGCGGCAGAGTGCGGCGGATGTGACCGGTCAAGTGGCTGGTTTGGAAAACACGGCCTACACCCAAGCTCAAAACATTGCCGAACAGAATTATGCCCAGCAAGAGGCGAACAAGCAGGCGGACTACTCGCAGCAGCTTGGCCTCCAGAGCGGTGCTGTGAATCAAGCGCAGTCGCAGGAAAACCAAGCATTAAATCAAGCCCTAGCAATCGGCAGTCAGTTGAAGGGGTTGTCCACGGTCACTGACTCACAACAAACCACTGGAAATGTTTCGATGGGTTTTTAAGGAGAACACATATGTCATGCTTACAAAGTAGTTCGGCAAGTGGAAAATCCCAGCAACCGGTGCAACCTTCTGCGGCTCCATTGATTCAACCGGGAGGCACTGTCAATGCTGCTTATCCGCAAACGAATCCGTTTCAGCCAAAGTCGAAGCATTTGAACCCGGCGACATCTAGCCCTCAGGAAAATCCTTTTCTAAAAAAGATGGGAGAGGTCAATAAATTTGCTCACGGCTGGGGAGGTGGCGCACAAAAGGCAACTGACTGGAATCGTAAATTGTTATCCCAAAATGCCGCAATGATGAATCAACAGCCCGCGATTCACGATCAACTGCTTCAGGTGCAAGGAGTGCTTTAATCATGTCAGATGGGACTATTGAGTTACCTCCAGAGGTAATGAATGCCTTGCCGGGGATTATGCGCTTTTTCACTGGCAACCAACCGCCGCCAGATGGACAACCGCAACAGCCACAGCAGCCCGCTTCCATACCTAAAGCTCCGGTGGTTCCCTCACCCGTGCCGCAACCGGTGGTAAATAATGTTCCGCCACCCATGCAACCGACATCACCGGCTCCGTGGCTTAATTCTGCGCCAATGCCGACCATGCCTGAAGGTTCGCGCAATCTTTCACCTTACGAAAACACCCAACCAACTCCAGAACCGAAGGACGGCCCGTGGGATAAGATTTTAACTGGATTGCTGCGCGTGGCTTTCCCGCGTCATCCAGAGATTGCCGGGATGATTGATACCCCGTCTAATGTGGCGGCGCGGGAGCATCAAAAGCGTTACACCGATCAGCAGGAGATGATTCAGCAATACAACGCTGAAAGAGCAAGAGAATCCTTAAAGCGGGGATTACCCGATGCCGAGGCTGGGGCTGAATTGGCGAGGTTCAAGAATTACGCAAACGGAAACAATCAGAAGTTAATGGAGAATTCTCTAAAACTTTGGGAACAAATTTATCCAAACAGCAAGGATTTAGATCAGTCTAAAAAACAATACGAAGCGATGGCAAAACAGTTAGGTTATCCAGTCCTAGACGTGGGCGGTAATGAGGAAGCTGGTGAGGGTGAGTCTGACTTAATCCAGCAGGCTGTGAGCAATCCGTTGACGGCTATCCCTGCGAGTATGAAGTCATCCGGTGGTGGAGTAGAGACTAAGAATCCACGCGGCGGGTATTTCACACCAAACCTGACAAAAAATAAAGAACAGTCTGGCTCTACAAGGGTAGCAGCGGCATGGCGGATGGCGCATGACCAGAACATTCCATTCTTGGCAGCACTCAAGCAAATCAATGACGTAGAATACGGTTCACACCAAAGGAAAATCCCGACCTCCCTTCTTAAAGAGAGGACTAAATATGAGACAGATGCAGAGCTATATAAAGGGCAGGCATTAGGACAACAAGCTCTGATTAAATTAAAGCATATCAATAATGCAATTTCCGATTTTCAAGGAAAAGAATCACAGAACATGGATGAAGCGACGGCTTATGCGAAAGCGGCGGCTCCGGCTTTTACCCTTTCAACAGCAGGAACACCGCCTGCCGCTGGTGGTGTAACGGCTCCAACGCCAGTCGCTAAACCGCAAGGCCGTTTGGCAAAGGCTTGGAATGATTTAACCGGGGCGCAACCGAAAGTTGAAATAGATTTGCCGGATGAAATCGCCCCGGTCGTCATTACGGTGGAAGAGCAGAAACGCGCCAAAATGATGATTGAAGAAGAAGGTATAGATGCAGCGGAAGCAATTCAAAGAGTGATTGAAGAACGCGAATAATCTAATCCCATGACAGCCCAAGAATTTGTTGATTCGTTTAAGACCTCACCTACCACGACCCCATCCCCATCGCAACCGATTACGGCGGGGGATTTCGTTAAGCAATTCAAGGCACAGGCTCCGGTCAAGCCGTCGGGGGTAGTGCTTGCCAGCAACGGGCCGGCTGGCATCCGAAGCAATGGAACTCCGGGGGTTCAGCCGATCGCTAAAGCAATCGCTCCGATTGTTACTCCAGTTGCCGCAGCCGAGAAGACTAGGGTTCCTAATCCCCCCAATATACAGGAACTCGGAAATCAGATTACCCAACTCAATCAATCAATACCGTTCGGCTGGTTGAAAAAGGAGCAGTTGGATGCGGAAATCAACCGTCCTCCAACACTTCGCTCACCTACCCCCTTTGAGCTTGCAGAGGGTAAGGCTTACGAAAACAGCCCGGAAGCTAAACGGACTCCAACTCGTCAACCGCAACCGTGGGACAATCTGCTACCGCCTGAGACGAAAGATAAAATTCTCAAACCATTTCAGCAAAGTTATGAAGCTGGTAAAACCCTAAAGTCCGGGCATCCGATTGACGCTTTGGTACAAGCCTTGTCAGCGGTTGGTCAAGGTCTAGCGTTACCGGTGACGGCTCCGATTTCTTATGCAGTTGCCGGATTGCAGTCGCAAGCGCAGGAGCCGTTGAAGGTTCCGTTTGGTGATTGGCTGGTCAAAATAATGCCAAAGGCTGATGCGGACGTTAAACTTGATGACTTTCATCGGTCGCTTGCGGGCCTGCCAAAGGCGGACAGAATTGATAGACTCTCACGCTTTGGTGATTCGCTTCAGCAGGGGGCGCGTGAATGGCTCAATGCAATGGGCGAGCCGGAAATGTTAGCCCTAATGGCCGTTGGTACTGGCGGCCTCCCGGAAAGTATGCAGCGAGTGGTTGGGGCTGGGTTCGGATTGCAGATGGCCGCCGGTTCCTACGAGAATTCGGCTGAAATGTTACGCGAGTTGGCGAATGGTAATTTTGAAGCAGCCGCGAAACATGCGCCGAGTGCGTTAGGAGATTCACTGTTTGCAATTCAAAGTGCCAAGCATTCGTTTAATAGTGATTCCGGGCCTCTTTCAAAGAAAGTGATTTACGAGAAGGGAAAGACAAGAAATTATGTCTTCGCGGGAGATAAGTTAGTTGACATTACAGGTTACAAATTTGTCACAAAACCGGATGGGAGACAGGGCTGGGAAGGTTCGGTAGAACAGAAAGATGGTAGCGGAAAACCCGTTTTAGATAAATGGAAACAGCCCATTTTTGACGAAAGATTTTACCTACACGAAGGTCAAGAAGTTGTCCAGCGTAAGTTTGACGATGTTCGCGGTAGTGATATTAAGAAATGGATTTACGACGGACTGAAGAGACTTGAAATACCAGAGGGCGAAATCCAAAAGACGATTGAGGCGATTGAGGATTTCATCGTCCACGAGGACAGACCGGAGAGGGTAGAGGCGTATTTAAAAGGCCTCCTGATGAATCGCACGACAAAGTGGACACCGGTTAAGAAAGACGCCCCACCCGCAGGAAATAATAAAGCGTCTTCTTCTCCTGTTATTCCTAATTTACTGATCACTTCTGCCCCCGGTGCCGATGCTACCAAAGCTGGGACTGAACCTACAAACGATGCTACGCAAGCACCGACTACTACAACACAGCCCGTAACGCCGGTAGTAGGTGCCGGGGCGGAAGTGAAACCTGCAATCTCGCCGGCATTAGAGGAGCTTCTGAAGAAGCATAGCGCGGCATTGGAGGGTAATGAAGCTACGCCGATTACAGGGGTGTTTTGGATTGATGCAAACAATTGGATGCACACCGGTAGATTGGAAGCCGGTCACGCCGCGTTAGACCCGTCATTAAAAGGGACGACACCGCAGCAGAGGGAGGCTAAGGAATTTGGATTTATTGACGAGAACGGAAATTCGTTGACTCGTGAAGCGGCTTTAGAGCAAGCGAAGAAAGCCGGTCAAGTCCCGCAAGATTTTCAAGGGGTGCTACACTCCAGCGATTTAACCGCTACTCCCGCCGTCGCGCCTGTCCCGCCTCAAGCTCCCGCTGCCTCACCTAAACTCGCAACGACACAGCCCGCCGGGCCGGGAGCCGACGTTTTACGCGCAGTTGGTGAAGCGCGCGAGACCCAAGCGAAGTTCTTGGCTGAACGTGGAATGACAATGGAGCAAGCGCGAGCGTTGCCGCCAGACCAGCAACAGCAGTTGCAGGCAGAGTACACGGAATGGCTTGCCTCCCAACCCCCCGCCCCGCCCGTCGCGCAGCCAACAGCAGCGGCGAAAGAGACGGGAGCGGTTGCCAAGCGTGCGAAAGTCATTGCCGATCATGCTGTAGTCGAACAGAAGGCTCTTGCTGCAAATGAAGCCACAGTTGACCACAGGCCAGCCGGTGAGGATGAGCCGGAGAACTGGTTGATTTCATCGCCAGCAAAAGGAAATGACCGCACTGCAACCGTATCACTTCACAAAGGCCAGTACATTGTTGAAGATGAAAACGGCAGCACGATTAAATGGGAAAAGACTCCCGAAGATGCCATTCAAGAAGCCAAGTGGCATGTTGAGGCTGGCGGAAATACAGAAGGCGACGTAGCGAACGCCGAAGCACGCAATGAGATTATCAACACCTTTGACACCCCACCTGATATGAAGGTTGAAGTTGAGGACACCAAGTGGGGGAGCGTCTATTACAAGGTCACGAAGATTCTTTCGCGGGATGCTGACGGCGAACCCGACGAAACCAAGACGTACAAACTTTCAATTCGCGATCACGAACCGTCACCTTTCCGCGAGAAAGAGTTTGGCGCAGTTGACCAATGGTACGAGGTGCCGAAGAACGCCACTCCGCAACAGATAGCCGATGCGGTTACGAAGATTGAGGGCTGGTTACGGCGTCATTCAGACACCGCCAACCCCCCGACTCCCGTCCCCGCTCCTGAAAAACCCGTCGCGCCGCCCACAGCAGCGGCAAAAGAGCCGTGGCAGATGACGCGCGCGGAGTGGATTGAAGATACTCGCAGAAAGCTGGAACCAGACAACGCCAAACTTCGCGCTCAAGGTTATCAGGGGGCGACTCCAAATGAGTCAGCGCATTACAACACCGTCAAAAACGCAATCGCCGCCGGCAAGCCAGTCCCCCCCGAAGTGCTGGCCGATTACCCTGACATCAAGCCCCCCGGTACGGTAACGCCAGAAGCGGATACAGCGCCAGTAGTAGCGACAACCCTACAAGACCGCTTTGCAGCATCCAAAGGCATGACGCTGGCAGAGATGGCGAAGTCACCGAAGAAAGACCAGTACGCGCAGGAATACCGCAAGTGGGTGGAAGACCTGCCAATCCGTGAGCAGGTCGCCCCCAAGACGCTGGAACGGTTGACGGCGGCGATCGAGGCCAAAGACCCCAACGCCTTAAAAGCTATCCTCGATATTGGCAACCCGCTATCCCGTAAAATCTTCACCGAGGAAACCGGTATTAAGTTACCATCAACCCAGCGCGACACGCGCAAAGCCATTGACGAGTGGGTTGCGGGCCCGAAACCCTCCGCCGTGTCACCGGCACCCACGCCAGAAGCAACGACCCCTGCGCCAGTTCCGCCGGAAGCTCCGGCCGTGACCGGTGGGCAGGTAGCCTCAAATGTCACGCCTCAGACCCTCGCTGAAGCATTGCACGCCGGTAAGACGGTCAAACTTCCAGAAGGTGCGAAGGGTGTTCGGGTTCAGGTTAAGGGTAAATTTGCGAAGGTCGAGGCGAAGAACATTGACACGTTAAAAGGAGCCGGGCCGTTCGATGAGGTGGTGGCAATAGATTTTCCGTACAAGAACGGCAAGCCGGTCTTGTCAGAATCAAAGATTGTCAAGGGTGACATCACAACCCAGACAGCCCTACCGCCAGCCCCACCGGTTACAATATCATTTGCACGTCACAGAGAGTTGCGCGACCGCGCTGACGCGAACCTGCTGGCGATCAAGCCGACCAAAGACGGGAATGATTACTTTGTAAAACGCTACCCCAGCCGCAATTCACTCGAAACATTCTTGAAAAATCCCGGCCAGTGGAAGGCGGTTATCAAGAAAGAAGTGGACAAGAACATGGTTGTTCACCCGGCTTTCGAAGTGGAGCGAGCAGATTCTCGTAAGGACGAGCCGGCGAAACCTTTAACCCCACAGGTTAAGGAAACGCCGGCAGCCAAGCCACCGGTAGCGATGCCAACCGTAGGCGACCTTGTTACGGTTAACGTGGATGGACGGACAATCAACAGCCGCGTCAAAACATCGTCACCGCATGGGTTCTCATTGAGTGGTGGGGAAAGCTTTCTGGCTGATGACGTGGCCGATGGCAGTGTCGCATGGAAACCGCAAGCCGTCGCGCCAGCCCCCGCAACGGCGCAGCCTTCGCCGGTAGCCACATCTACCCCCGCTGTCAAGTCCCCGCTCGACAACCTGAATGCCGAGGATCGAGCCGAGGCGGAGCGTCTCGAAGCCGAACTTACCAAACTTCTCGGACAGGTACTTTCAGGCGTACCGAATCCCAAGATTATCAGCACAGCGACACAGTTGGCCGCATTGTACGCAAAGGGCGGGACGAAGACGTTCAAGCAGTTCGCGGAGGCCGTGAAAGGCCGGATGCCGTCATTGTGGGAGAGGATCAAGGCGTATCTCCGTGGTGCGTGGAATTCGATTGCCGAGATTATGGGGCTGGATGAAGTTGATGCGACGACCGCCAAGAGCATCTTCGAGGTAATTGACAAACAAGGCCGCGAGGCCGATATTAAGACAGGAGCAGACAATGAGCTATTGGAAAGACCAAGCGGCGACACTCCCGCAGAAACAGTTGACGCCATTCGGCCAACTTCTGAAAAAACATCTCAAAAACAACCTGCCAGAACTTCACCTCGAACTGTTGAAAAAGAGCGACCTACTGCCGTTCCTGCTAGTGCAACAGGAGCAAGCGAAGGAGAGCTTCAACCTGATGGTGGAACAAGGAACATCCCCGGAGGTAGCGCGGGAGACGGCGATCAGGGAAATGATGGAGAACGTCAGTCCGTCACCAGCGGAAACACCGGAGGAACAGGAAGCGGAGGACTCGATAGCGGAGTCGGCTCTGAATCAGTGGTTGAAGTCGCTAACGCCGGAGTAAAGCCAGCAGCCAAAGCTCCCGCCAATTCTAACAATTTCTCTCTCACCGACCTCGACATCTTCGAGAACGGCGGAGATAAAGCCAAGTTCAAGGATAACGTCGCCGCCATTCGCTTGATGAAAGCGATCATGGAGGAACAGCGACTCGCCTCACCCGCCGAGCAAGCCACCCTCGCCCGTTACGTTGGCTGGGGCCGGTCGTCATACTCCGAAGGACTGTTTGGGTACTACGGCGACGAAGCGAGCAAGTGGGCCAAGGAGCGGGAAGAACTCAAGGCGTTACTAACGGATGATGAATGGGAGTCCGCACGAGCCTCCACCAAAAACGCTCACTTCACAGCCCCTCGGTTGGCGGTTGGGATGTGGGACATGGTGCGGCGACTGGGTTTCAAAGGCGGCAAAATCAATGAACCGGCTGAAGGGATTGGGTTGTTCTACAGCGTGATGCCCGGCGACATGCGCGCCAAGTCCTCGCTGGTTGGCTCAGAAATGGACAATCTCACGTCCAATATTGCCAAGCTGTTGCACCCGGACGGCCACCACGAAACGACTCCGTATCAAGAGGCAAATGTACCAGACGACTTTTTTGACCTGCAAATATCGAATTACCCATTTGGCGACATTACCATCCGTCAGGACAAGTACAACAAGATCGGGGCAAATCTGCATGATTACTTTTTTCTGAAAGGCATCTCGACGGTGCGGCCCGGTGGGTTGCTCGTGGCGATCACCAGCACCGGCACGCTTGACAAGATGAATCCTCGCGTCCGGGAAGTGCTGGCGTCGAAAGCGGACTTGGTAGCAGCGATGCGGTTGCCGAGTGGGTCGTTCCTGAAGAACGCCGGAACTTCAGTTGTAACGGACATCGTAATTTTGAAACGGCGACCGGAAGGCGTTGCGCCTAGCGGGACAAAGTGGATGGGGATTCGGGAAGTCAAGATGTCCGGAACAGCCGAACCAATCCCAATCAACGAATACTACGCCGACCATCCAGAGCAAATCCTCGGTATGCTCGACCGCAAGAGCAAGCTTTACAGTGGTGGCCAACCAAACGTAAGCCTAACAGATGATTTCGTAGAACGGTTACAGCAGGCCATTGCGCGATTGCCGGAGAACATTTACGAAAAAACGACTCGCACGAAGCCGGTTACACCGAGCCAAATCGTCGAGGCGGATTCCAAGCTGAAGGATTACGGGTACGAAGTCCGCAACAGCAAAGAACTCTGGCAGCGGCAAGGTAACGAGATGGTGCAAAAAAAGATGGGCAAGGAAATTGCCCAAGTGTCGAAGTTGTTGGCGATCCGGGACGACATTAAGAAGTTGACCGCGCAGGAGTTAGCTGGCGTCAACGACGACCATCTTACGCCACTGCGCGAGACGTTGAACCGGCATTACGACGATTACGTGAAGAAGTTTGACAATCTGCACTCCAAAACCCACAAGAGACTGATTGCCGATGATCCCGACTGGGTGAACCTGCTGGCATTGGAGCAATACAACCCGGAGAATAAGACGGTCACAAAGGCCGACATATTCAGCAAGCGCACCGTCAAAGCGTTGGAGAAGAAAACTAAGGCCGACAGCATCAAACAGGCGGTGGGCTATTCGATGAATGAGACCGGTGGGATTGATCCCGACCGGATAGGCGAACTGATCGGAAAATCCCATGATGAGGTTGTTGCCGACCTGACCCGCAGCGGTATGGCATTCAAGACGCCTGACGGCGGTTTGGAGTTGTCTGATTTCTACCTGTCCGGCAACGTGCGAGCGAAACTGTTGCAGGCGGAAGCGGCGGCGAAGCTCGATCCGTCGTTAAATCACAACGTCGAGGCTCTGAAAAAGGCCATTCCAGAAGACAAACCGCACAGCGAGATTGACGTGAAACTCGGCTCGCCGTGGGTTCCGGGTTCGGACTACTCCGAGTTCTTCGCGTCCCTGCACAACTTCCGGCCAGAGATGATGACGGCGGCGTACTTGCAGAAGACCAGATCGTACGAGGCGTCCGCCGCGAAATGGAAGGAAGTCCTGGCGCTCAGCCCCGACGACGGAACCGCCCACCGAAACCGGGGGACGGTGCTGCTCATGACGGGCCACCGGGAGGAATCCGCGGTGCATTCGCGCAGGGCGTCGGAGATCAGGCTGCGTGCGGCGCTGGAGGCCGACCCCACCTCCGCGCGCGGGTTCAACGATCTGGGAGTGTTGCTGGTGCAGGCGGGGCGCGTCGCCGAAGCGGTGGCGCAATTCGAGAGAGCCATCGAGTTGAAACCCGATTTCGCCGCGGCGCGCACCAACCTGGGCGGTGCGCTGCTGAAGTT
>Ga0118677_10005815_pt1 | contig 10510 bp, 9 predicted proteins | sample AliMusrvi5mmetaG_FD_86154 | JGI IMG/M metagenome (GOLD analysis project Ga0118677, IMG submission 86154)
ACTTCATGGAATACCATTCCGACCGGTTCACGGACCGGTCGCTGATGGTATTCGATGATGACGAACTCATTGCGGTCATTCCGGGTTCGCTGCATGGCGACCAGTGGCGATCTCACGGTGGTCTTACTTACGGTGGCTACGTGGCGAGCAAGGATTTCCGGGCCAACAACGCCTTGTTGGCGGTCGAAGCCACCGTCAAGCACCTGCGCGAGACCGGCGTGCGGAGCATGCTGGTCAAGCCCGTGCCTCATATCTATCACCGGACTCCGAGTGAGGAGGAACTCTATGCCCTGCACCGCAGCGGGGCAAGACTGGTGAGGCGCGATATCTCATCGACCGTTCCCATGGCCAACCGGTATGGCTATTCAAAAGGCCGGAAATGGACGGTCAACAAGTCGCGCAAGGAAGGGGTGGTGGTGCGTCCATCACAGGACTGGGAGGCGTTCATGGCCATCGAGGAAGCCCTGCTGCTGGAAAAACGCGGGGTGCGCCCGGTGCATACCGCCGCGGAAATGCGTTATCTTGCCGGACTCTTCCCGCGGAATATCCAACTTTGGCTGGCCCATCTCAAGGACGACCTTCTCGCCGGCGTTGTTACCTTCCGGTCGCCAATGGTGCTTCACGCCCAGTACATCGGTTCCGTCGCCCAGGGCCGCCAGATCGGCGCGGTCGATGCCATCATCGATCATCTCCTCAACAACAAATGCGCCGATGTCCGGTTCTTCGATTTCGGTATTTCCACCACCGACGAGGGCCGGTGTCTGGACGAAGCCCTGGTCGCCAACAAGGAGAGTTATGGCGCGCGCGGAACCTGCTACGACCATTATCTGTTGGAAATCTGACGCTATTAGAATTGAGGAGCTAGCCCCTGGCCCCTCCGTTCAAGAGTTCAACCAACCGGCATTGAAAGTTATGAATCCTGATTCCGAAAACCCGCTGATTACGCTGATCCTCTTCGGGTACAATCAGGAGCATTTCGTGCGGGAGGCGATCGCGGGAGCCATCTCGCAAACCTATTCGCCGTTGGAGATCCTATTTTCGGATGACAGTTCGACCGACAGCACGTTTTCCATCATGCAGGAAGCGGCCGCCGCATACCAGGGGCCGCACCGGATCATCCTCAACCGCAACGAACAAAACCGCAGTGTCGGTGCCCATGTCAACGCGGCTTTCGGCTTGGCCACGGGCGAGTGGATCGTGACCGCCGCAAGCGATGATGTCTCGGATGCCGGGCGTTGCGCGCGCGTCGCCGAGGTGGCCAAAGCGCACCCCGACGCCGGGGTGATCGGCTTGGGTTGGCGGGACATCGATGAAGACGGCGAACCGTTTCCCGGGCGGATGTTAGGCCGCTATCAGGAAGGGCGCATCAATAAAGCGGGGGATCCGGCATGGATCAATCAGTTCCGCGACGGCGACTTCGGAGCTTGGGGCATGTCTGTGGCCTGGAAAACCAGCCTGGTCCGCCAATGGCCGCCCTTGGCTGACGAATTGCGCCAGGAGGACGAGGTGTATTCATTTAGGGCCGCGTTGATGGGCATGAGCATCGTGCTCGATCCCGAACCGGTGGCCAGCTACCGCCATCATGGCAACAACGTCAGCGGTTATGACCCGCAGGCCGATATCGAGACCACGGAAAAACGCCGCATCGCCCGCGCCCGCATGAATCTGGCAACCTGGAGGTTTCTATCTGACGAATTGGAATCCCCACCGGCATTTGTTTCCTCACTCTGGTCGGAGCGGCAACTGGCCACGCTCCGCACCTATCTCGGGCTGAAAATCAAGGCCTGTGAGGATAACGCGGGTTGGTGGGATTGCGGAACCCTCGGCCGTTTGCGGCGCAGTCTGTTCCCGGCGGAAAGGCGCAGGTTGATCCATCGGCCGCGGGAGTGGAAACGCATCCTGCCCTATTCGTGGTTTCTCCATCTTTCCACCCGCGAGGTGAACAAGGCCCGGTGATGGAAACCGCCACAGCCCGGAGCGCCTGACATCCAAGGAGCGGCGGACTCCCGATCCGCCGCTGCCCATGAGAAGCCAATGAGCTGAGGCCAGCCACCCGCCATTGGCATCCCATGGGCGGGGGCGATTCGGCAAATCGCCCCTCCTTGCGGGCGATGCTTCTTATCCCCGACGCCACACCACAGTCACCATGGGAAAAAGCACGTACGGACAAATCCTCAAATCGTCAAGCCTCATCGGAGGATCGCAGGCGGTGGCGATGTTGCTCGGATTTGTCCGAAACAAGGTGCTCGCTGTCCTGTTAGGAACGCAGGCGCCTGTCGCGGTCGGTCTCGTCGGGATTTTCACCAGGCTGACCCAACTGATCAATTCAGCCGTCAGCCTCGGTGCGAGCGGCAGCGGAGTCCGGGAGATTTCCCTGACGTACGCGAGCGGCGATCAGAGGCAATTCGCGGTGGTTCTCAAAGCCTTGCGGAGGATGTTGCTGGTGATCGGGTTAACGGGGGGGGCATTCATGTTATGCGCCGCCCCGTGGCTGAGCAAACTGTTTTTCGATGATTATGAACAGACCACTTCGATCCGCTGGCTCGCGGTCACGGTGGTTCTGGCAAACATCAGTGTCACCCAGGGGGCTCTTCTCCAGGGAACCCGCATGATTCGCCAGTTGGCCATCGTCGGCATCGTGACGGCCACCGTCGGAACCATCGGAAATATCATCCTCTACTGGAAACTGGGAGTCAACGGGGTGGTTCCAGGGTTGATCCTGATCGCATGCGTGGCGCCTGTCGCCGGCTGGTACTATGCGCGCAGGGTTCCGACCATGCGCATCGAACAATCTCTCGCGGAAACGCTGAGGATATCGAAATCACTGGTAACCCTGGGCATATCATTCCTGGCTGCGGGATTGTTGATGCAACTTGTCCCCTTGCTCATTCAGACACAGATATCCCGGCAGTTCGGCAAATTGTCACTTGGCCATTATACGGCCGCCTTCAACGCGTCCGGATTGATCGTGAACTTCATCCTCAGCGCGATGATGACGGACTTTTTCCCGCGTCTCACCGCCGCGACCGGCTCGAACTCCGAGATGGTCAGACTGATCAACGAGCAGACCGAAATCGGCGTGCTCATGAGCATGCCGGTCCTGATTGGCATGCTTTGTTTCGCCAATTGGATCATTCCGTTGCTCTACTCGAAGGAGTTCGGGCCATCGATCCCGATGTTCTGCTGGCTGTTGCTGGGTTGTATGGGGCGGGTTTGCTCGTGGCCCCTGGGAATCGTGTTCGCGGCGCAGGGGAAATCCCTGCAAATCGTTCTTGTGGAATTGACAGCCGCGGCCATCCATCTCACCGCAGTGGGCATCGGACTCCATTTTCTCGGCCCGTTGGGGGCGAGTATCGCTTTTCCAACGCTCTACGCGGTCTATGCCATCTGGATGTTCGTTTGGATGCGCAAGCGGATCCAATTCAAATACACCCGTTCCTGTCGGGACATTCTGATAGGTTTGGCGATCTTCCTGATGCTCGGGGAAGTCTGCATTTATTGCCTCTCGCCGGGCATTCGGCTCATCGTTGGTATTGTGGTTACGGCCGCGGCCGCTTACTGGTGCCTCAAGAACCTCCTCCTCCGTGTGGGAACCAGCCATCCCATCCTCGCCAGACTTATGACCATCAGATGGATCTCCTATGCTTTTCCGCAACATTCCGGAGGCAAATCCGGAATCCAGCAGTGACTGTCAATCTAACAAAACTCCCGAACCGCCATGATGGACATTCAACTCGAACTTGAAGAACTCTTCCGCAGCAAGCCGCATTTCCATACGGGGGAAGACGGGACCGCCGCGAATTGGGGGCTGAGTCGCGCCGCGCTAACAGCACTGGCGGCTGAACTGAAGGAAGGCATGACCACGCTTGAAACGGGTGCGGGATACAGCACGGTGCTGTTTGCCGCAGCCGGCGCGGATCACACGGCCATCATGATGTCGCAGGACGAGGCGGACAAGATCGCGGCCTATTGCCAACAGCGGAACATCCGCATTCCCAAACTCATCGCCGGTTTTTCCGACCGGATTCTTCCTTCATGGAATGATCTTCGGCAACCTCTGGACTTGGTGTTCATTGACGGGGGGCACGCCTATCCAGTCCCGCAGATCGATTGGTTCTACACGCAGAGCCGGCTGCGGGTCGGCGGTTTGTTCGTGCTCGATGACATCCAGATCCCGGCGGTGAGAAGTCTTCACGATTTCCTCATGGCCGAAAAGGAATGGGAACTTGTCAAAAGCGCGGCAACCACGTCGTTCTTCAGGAAACTGGCGGACGAACCCTATCCGCGCGCCTGGATGGACCAGGGAATCAACCGCCCGCTCATCGCCGAGATCGAGGCAGGCCAGCGGAAATGGCGGGTGCGAATCCAACTCTATCTGGCGTCCATCCCATGGTGCAAGGCGGTTTACCGCAAGTATTTCAAACGCAAGACGAATTGAGTGTCGCCGCACCGTAAGGAGGCACCACACTCCTGTGGTGCATGTGGAAGGGCGGACCATGAGCGGTGCCTGCGGCGCTCCAACATGGGCTGTCCTTCCGCCGCCGATAGGAGTGTCGTCGCTCCTTACCCGATCAAGCCATGGCAATTCGTATCCTGCGCGCGATTTTGAGGAAATGGCTATCGCTGGAGCACCGGATCGCCAGTCGGTGGCACAAGGCATCGTGTCTTTTGGGTGCCCGCTTGGACGGTTGTCATCTGACACTTGGGGAAGGCGTAGTTTGCCATATTCCGGTCCGGGTCCGCGGCAAGGGCCATGTGCGGATAGATGATCATGTTTCGTTCGGGCGCGGGCCATCGCGTCTGCGCAACCGTTCGGCCGTAACAATTTATGCGGGTTCGGAGGACGCGGTGATCCGGATCGGAGCCGGAACATTTTTCAACAATGATTCGGGAGTGACCGCCACCTGCTCGGTCGAACTGGGTGCCCGCTGCCTGATCGGCGACCAGGTTGCGATTCTCGATTCGGATTTTCACGATGTGGATCCGGCGTTACGCCACAGTTCCCACGGCAAGGCCGCAGCAATCGTGCTTGAGGACAATGTTTGGTTGGCGGCGCGGGTCATGGTCATGAAGGGCGTCCGGATTGGCGAGAACACGGTGGTTGGCGCGGGATCCGTCGTCACCAAGTCGCTGGCCGCGAATGTCTTCGCAGGAGGCGTGCCCGCCAAAACGATCCGTGAAATCTGACAACGAGAATCCGGAGAGCCAATACCCCAATCGATACCCGTGGCATCTTCCAAATCCGCCAGAATCCTGATCGTTACCGAATGTCTTTTGGGACAGTGGTTTGACGGGGTTGCCTTGATTGTGCGGCATTTCGTCCGGCATCTGCCGGAAGGGGTGGCATGCGAGGTTTGGTCGCTTGGGGATCCCGGTGATGCGGTCGAACTCAATCCGCGCTGCACATTCAAGACGGTCACCGTTCCCAAGGAACGCCAACGCGCCTGGTTATTGCGCGTGCTGGGATGGCCGGCATCCCAGCAGTTGGTTGAACAGGAAAATAACGGCCTCACCTGCGCTTGCCGGGAGGCCGATGCGATCCTGGTTTTCTCCTCGGCGCAATCGCCGGTGACCTCGCTGATCCTCAGACATTGGGCGGCGAAAACGACCTTGCATCTGACGGATTGCTCGTCGGTCTATGCCCTGCGCTTCGGCAACCGCAAACACTATCTGCGCCATCGCATCTGCGAATGGAAAGCCGCCAGAGCGAATCCCAGGGCCATCGTATTCGTATCCGTGCTGGATGCGGAGACGTTCTCCAGGACGGCAAGAGCCGCGAAAAATTCCGTGTTCGCGCTTCCGCTCGGTGTGGATATCGACCAATTCCAGCCCGGGCCAGCGTCGGCGGACGATCCGGAAAGGCCATTCACGATCCTGTTTACCGGAGTGCTCAGTTATTTCCCGAACATGCGGGCCGCCGGTTACATTGCGCGGGAAATGCTTCCGCTGTTGCCGCAGTCCACTCGCGTCATCATCGCGGGAATGGAGCCGCAACAGGAATTATATGATATCGCCGCGAGCGACCCCAGGCTCGTCATCACGGGGGCGCTTCCCGATATCGAGAAAATATACCATCAGGCGGATGTGTTCGTGGCACCCATGCAGGAAGGCACCGGCATGCAAAACAAGATTCTCCAGGCCCTGGCTTCCGGCCTTCCGGTGGTCGCGTCTCCGCTCTGCGCCGCCGCGTTCACGGTGGTTCCCGAGGCTGTCCTTGTCAGACCCACCATTCCGGACATGGTGGACACCATCGCGAAACTCCAAGCCGATCCGGATGATCGCGCGCAACTCGCGCGGGCGGCCCGCCAGTTCGCGATCGACGAGCTCTCGTGGCCCCACCGTTGCCGTGTGCTGTTAGAGCGGGCGGGAATCCATCCTGACAGCGACACTCATTGATACCCGAACCCACCACCATGTCCCCTGATATTCCAATGAATCCGAAGCATTTGCCCTACCAAATCGATCCGACTGCCAATCGTTTCCATTTTTATGAGAACCATTGGAAACAATGCGGGTTGCGGTTGTTGCAGAAGCATTTTCCGCAGCAGGAAATCCAAACGATTCTTGATTTTGGCTGCGGTCGGGGCGAAGTCCTTTCGATTTACGGGAATGCCGGTTATCAGGTGACCGGCACGGATGCCGACGCGGAATGCGTTCGCCTCAGCTCGGAACGGGGGAAATCCGTTCTGCTAGATACCGGCGATCCCTTGTCGCAATTCGGGGAGAAGTCGTTTGACGCGGTGGTGTGTTATCATGTGCTTGAGCATGTCCCGTCGCCTGTGGAAACCATCCGGATCCTGTCGAGGATCGCACGCAAGGCGGTGGTGATCGCCGTGCCGAACCTCAACAACCTGACGTACCTGTTCCGCAGGAAGATCGAGCTGTCTTCGGTCAATGAAGGGCATCTTCAAGGGTGGGATCACGCGCATTTCCTCGGCCTGGTCACGCGGTATGCCGGTCTCGAACTGATCGAATGGGGATTCGACACGACCATCCTGCCGGTTTTCAACCGCTTCGGGCCGAAATTGTTAGGGCAAAAGGGGATGATTTGGCTGGAGACCAAGGTATTCACCAAGTTGTTTCCGTTTCACGGATTGAGCGTCCTGGGGATCTTCAGGCCGGTATCATGAAGGTGGCGATCATGGCACAGTTTCCGTTGGCGGTCCTTGATTCGGAGATGCAGGGGCGGGGCGGGGGACAGTTGGCGACTTGGCTGCCCCAATTGGCGAAGGCCTGGGAACAGCAGACGGAATGTGATATTCACTGGTGTGTCTTGGATCGCACGGTGAAGTCGCCCAGATCGGTTCGGAAATGGAACCAGACATTCCACAGCATTCCGTCCGGCAGTGTGTCGGTGGACATGCTGTTAGGGCGCTGGCCACAGCGTTTGGGGTACCGCAGGGTCTTGCGGGACATCTGTCCTGATGTCCTTCACTGTTGGGGAACCGAGACCTTGCATGGTGCCGCGTTGTACGAGTTTGACGGACCATCGATCCTGTCGATGCAGGGGGTGATCACCACATGCGCCAAAACCGGCGATTTGAAGGGCTGGCGGTGGAGACTGTTTGAGCACTGGGAGCCATCGAGCATCCGGCGGGCCACGGTGGTCACGAGCGAGTCGCAATGGGGCTTGGACCGGGTGGCGGAATTGGTGCCCGGGAAGCCGACCCGCAAGATCGAGTACGGTGTTTTCCAGAGTTATTATGATATCGCGTGGCAACCGGCAGCGGATGCGCCCCGGGTGTTGTTTGTCGGCGGTCTGACCCGCCTGAAGGGTGTTGATATTCTCGCACGCATGCTCGAACGTCATCCCGGGCGGCGGTGGAAGGCGGTCTTTGTCGGCGATGGGTATGTCGGCCAATCACTGAGCGCGTTGAATGATCCGATGGTGGAGATCCTCGGATCGCTGACCACCTCGCAAGTCCAGGAACAAATGGCGGCGGCCTGGGTGCTCGTCCATCCCTCACGGGCGGACACCAGTCCGAACGTGGTCAAAGAGGCGAGGGTGATCGGCCTGCCTGTGGTCGCATCGCCTCACGGCGGCCATGCGGAATATGTGTGTGACGGCGTGGATGGCTGGATCGTGGACTCGGAGGATCCGGACGCCTGGTTTGCCAAGCTTGACGCGATGTGCGCCGATTATGACCTGTGCCGCAGAATGGGGCAGGCGCGGCATGAGCACTTCAGGTCCTATTTCCGGCCTCAGAAAACGGCGGATGCGTTCCTCTCGCTCTATCAATCATTGGGTGCGCACAACGGATCCCGGTCCGCCTGAAATTTCCAACCTTGTTCCCCTCCCGCAACTGACAGAATCACCCCGAAAAACTCATGATGAATCTCATTCAGTCCGCCAAATCAACAATCCGCATGCCTGTTATTGTTGGACTCCTGCTATTGCCCGTAGGCATTGCCTTGCGGTGCATTCTCGCTGCGGGGACCGACTTCGCGGTTGGTGATGCTTTCATCGGGTTTCGTTTTGCCGAACAATTCGCCCAGGGGCACGGCCTCGTCTTCAACACCGGTGAACTGGTGGGAGGCAACACCAGTCCCCTGTTTTCCATTCTGATGGGCATGGGTGCCTTGAGCGGAATCGCCATCCCGCTCGTGAGCCGGATGATTGGCATCGGATTCGATATTGGTGTGTTCTTCGTTGCCTGGCGGATCACCGCAGGCTTCCGGTCACCGTGGTTGCGCGTGGCAATTCCGGGGATGTTGTTTCTGCACCCGATGTTGCTGCCTTATTCGATCTGCGGACTGGAAACCACCGTGTACGTGTTCTTCATTTTCCTGTTGGCCTGGTTCACCATCGAGTCAAAGGTCACACCCTATTGTTTGGCGGCGCTGGCGGTGCTGTTCGCCCGTCCGGACGGGGTGGTGGCGATCGCCGTGACCATGGGGTTCTGGCTGTGGATTGCCTACCAGCGGGTATTGGCCACGGTCTCGCGGGATGACAGGGATGTCGTGACGCCGCTGGTGATCGCGTTCAAGCAGGTGTTGATACCACTGGTCGCCGTCATGGTCATTGGCGCGTCGTATGGCGCGATGAACTATTTCCTCTACGGTTCGCCGATTCCGCCAACGGTTGCGCTCAAGGCGTTTTACGGACAGAGCACGATTGTGGAAAACGTCACTTTCATCACCGCTAGGTTCTTTTTCAAGCATTCGTCACTGTTCGTGGCATATGGGGTGGTCCTGGTTTGGGGGGCCTGGTTGGCGCGGAAATTCCGGCCTGCGGTGTTGTTCTGCGCGCTATCGGTCGCCTATCTGCTATTTCTCATGCTGGCACCGGCACTGCGGACGTGGTATGTGGTTCCTTTCATCTATCTGAGTTTTACCGGAATCCTGCTGTCCATCGGGGCGATCCTGAATGAACACGAATCGCCGTTGGTTGTGCCATCCGTTGCCACATCCCTGGGTGTTTATGTCTTGGTTGCGGGTGTGGCCTTCCGGTCCGTGTATCACGAATGCAAGGTCTGGCGTTCCCGGATTGCGGTGCAAGTGGAAGCCGGCGGCAACTGGATCCGGCAGAACACGCCGCCTGATGCGACGATCTTTGTGACGGCGTTGGAAACCGGATGGTTCGCCAAGCGGCACACGCTTGATTTTCCGGGATTGGTTTCTCCGCAGGTGTTCAAGCTGCTCAAGGAGCACCGGAACCTCGACTTCCTGCAAATGGCGGATTATTTCAAGGTGGACTATGCGTTTTACATGAGTGACCCCGTGGAGGAGATCAAAGTGCCGCCGAACTACGAGTACGTGAAATCATTCGGCGCGGAGTACGGTGATGAACACATGGGTATCGAGAAAACCCGCTACTCGTTGTTCAAGCGTGTCAAAAAGGATTGATGGCCGTGCCCCCATTACTCGAACCCCATAATCTGGAAATATGAAACGGAATCGCGTTGTCATCACCGGTGCATCCGGTCACCTGGGATACCACATTGCCGCGGAATGCCTTGGCCGGGGGTGGGAAACCATCGTGTGCATACGCACCCGGAATGCGAATGTCAGGGAACTGGAAGATGCCGGCGCCCATGTGGTGGTGTGCGATCTGATGGATCCGGCGACCTACCGGGACGCGTTCCGCGGAGTTGACTGCCTGTTTCATGCGGCAGCCGAAAACACCACCAGTGTGGCGGACCGGGAACGAGTGTTGGGTGGCACGGTGGGGCTGGCCGAGGCCGTGCTCAATACCGCGAACGAGTGTGCGGTTCCGGTGGTGGTCTATACCAGTTCGGTGGTGGTCGTGGGCCGCAGTTCCGATCCGGAGATGGCGTTTGATGAATCCACACCGGTTCTGTTACCGGATCACGCCGGTGGGTTCGAGAGCCCTTATGTGGAGGGCAAGGTTCTTGCCGAGGCGTTGTGCGAACGACTGATTCGTGACCGGCAAATGGATATCCGGCGGACCTATCCGTCATGGCTGGTCGGGCCGTCCGATGCGCGCGGAACGCCACCGCAGCAGATGATAGCCGACATCGTCGCAAAAGGTCGCAAGGTTTGGATCGAT
>Ga0118677_10004759_pt2 | contig 10509 bp, 8 predicted proteins | sample AliMusrvi5mmetaG_FD_86154 | JGI IMG/M metagenome (GOLD analysis project Ga0118677, IMG submission 86154)
TAAGACCCGGGATTTGTGGTCGTCGATGAGGTTGCCGGCCAGTGGATCGCGCTTATCGCAATCCGTCCCGACTGGCAGCACGCGGTACTCGCCCTGCTGCTCTTTCGCCTCTTCGATATCTGGAAGCCATGGCCCATCCGTAAGCTGGAGGATCTGCCCGAAGGCACCGGAATCATGCTGGATGACGTGGCAGCGGGAGCACTCGCGCTGGCGGTCGGTCTACTCATCTCCCGCTGGCTGTAGTTTGCGCTGCGGCGCTGGCCGAGCTACGCTGAGGGTGAGATGACTCCTTTGTTGCATGGTGCTGGAACTCGAAGTACGAAGGCTGAGGCTCCGCGGCTTCGATCCCTTATACCGCCTGCAGCCCTGCCCGGCGGCGAAGTGGAGTTGCACGGCACTGGCCTACAGGGAGCTCCGGATGGCCCCAGTGCGGCGCGTGTTTTGCCGACGGTCACTGTGGGCGACACACAGGCATATCTCACGCTTAGCAGGCCGCAGCGCACCATGATTCAGATTCCCAACGGTGCCATCTCCGGCCCAGTGGTGCTACAACGAGCGGGCGGCGGTGCAAGCAATGCGCTGGACCTGCGCGTCGCCGTGCCCATGTCTGAGGGACTACATCCTGTGGCTAACCCAGCAGTGGATGCAGATGGCAACGTATACGTCACATTCTCCGGCGCCCGCGGGCAGGGTGTTTCCGTCTCGATTTACTCCATTGCACGCGATATGCAAATGCGACCCTTCGTGCGCGGTATCCTAAATGCTACTGGTCTTGCCTTTGACGCCAATGGCTATCTCTACGCCAGCTCGCGCGCTGAAGGCACGGTCTATCGTATAGCGCCAGATGGCGTGGCCACTACCTACGCCGAGGGCATGGGCATCGCAACAGGCATCGCCTTCGACCGAGACGGCAACCTCTTTGTCGGAGACCGTTCGGGAACCATCTTCAAGGTGGCACAGGGCGGAGGGCTTGAGGGTGGTACGCTCAGCGATCGCCAGATATTCGTATATGCAACGCTGGAGCCTAGCATGGCGGCCTACCACCTCGCCTTCAACGACGAGGGCACGCTCTTTGTCACTGGGCCCACCACCTCCAGCAACCAGTCCATATACGCCATCGACCGTGACGGGCGCACTACCGTCTTCTATCAGGGACTGGGTCGCGCGCAGGGTATGGCCTTCGACGTGGATGGCAACCTGTATGTTGCCGCATCGCTCGCCGGGCAGCGCGGTATTGTCAGGATCACGCCGCAGCGCCAGGTGTCGCTCGCCGTCTCCGGGAACAATCTGGTGGGGCTGGCGTTTCTGAACGAGGGATGCGCCGCGCTCGCCACCCGCGACGCGCTGTACCATATTGCTTTGGACATTGAGGGTCGCCGGCTGGTGTAGATTGGCTGGTGTGCAGTCGTAGGCTCCATCGCATCGAGATGTGCGGCACATGCATTTGTGGATAGATCATGATCGCTGAGATTATTGCTGCCGGATCGGAGATGCTAACTCCCTTCCGGCAGGACACCAACTCGCTCTACCTGACGGCACGGCTCAACGAGCTTGGTGTCTCCGTCGCCTTTAAAACCATCGTCGGCGATAACCTCAAAGACCTTACCGGCGCAGCCCGCGTGGCCCTGGAGCGCGCAGACATCGTGATCTTCTCCGGCGGCCTCGGCCCCACCGAGGATGATCTGACCCGCGAGGCCGTAGCCGCGGCACTTGGTCTGACACTCCGCCGCGACCCGCAGATCCTTACCGCCATGTACAAGCGCTTTGCCGCGCGGCGCATGACCATGCCGGAGAACAATTCCCGCCAGGCCGACGTGCTCGAAGGCGCCGAGGTGATGCAGAACGTCAACGGCAGCGCACCTGGCCAGTACATCGACACCGTGGTGGGCCGTCACCGCAAGATTGTGGTCCTGCTACCCGGGCCGCCCAACGAGTTGAAGCCTATGTTCGAGGCCGAGTGCCGCCCAAGACTTATCGCCACCCTGCCGGAACGCCACATGGCACGCCGCATCTTGCGCATGGCCCTGCTGCCGGAGTCCAAGGTGGATGCTCAGACCGCGCCCATCTACAAAAAATTCAAGGATGTCGATACTACGATTCTGGCCGGCTCAGGCGAGATTCAGTTGCATTTCGTCTGCTCAAAGCCGACCGAGGCCGAGGCGCAGGCCCGCGTCGACGAACTTGCTGAAACAATCGAACAGAAGATGGGCGAGGCTGTCTTCTCCTCGCACGGCGAGTCGCTTGAGGAGGTCGTTCTGCTGATGCTTGGCCTGCGCCACATGACGTTGGCCGCGGCCGAAAGCTGCACCGGAGGCCTTCTGGCCCAGCGGCTCACGGCGGTACCCGGCAGCTCGCGTTATTTCCTTGGCGGAGCGGTGGTCTACGCGGACAGGCTTAAGACCACTTTCGCCGAGGTCCCGGAAGAGTTGGTGCGCACCGAAGGACCAGTGAGCGAGCCGGTGGCGCGCGCTCTGGCCGAGGGTATTTGCCGCCGCACGGGTGCCTCAGTAGGAATCGGTATCACCGGCATCGCAGGGCCAGGCCCTGGCGCGCCGGGGCCGGACGCAAACAAACCCATCGGCCTGGTGTATATCGCAATCTCCTATTCCGGGCTCTCCGGCGGCACTTCGGTCTCGGAACTCAACATCTCTGGCGACCGCGAGCGGGTTCGCCTGTGGGCCAGCCAGCACGCACTGGAGTTGTTGCGCCGCAGCCTGATAGAGCGGATGTGATCGAATACTGCCATCGCCGCACAGATCCTTCCCAGTCTTGATAGACTTTTGAGGATGAAAATAACTCGTCCATGAATCCCTGGCTTCTCTCCATCTCGATCGCTTATCTGCTGGGATCTATCCCCTTCGGCTATCTACTTGTACGCCTCTTCCGCAGGAAGGACATACGCCAGCAGGGAAGCGGAAACATCGGCGCTACCAATGTGGCCCGTTCCGGTGGTACCAAACTCGGCGTAGTCACACTCCTGCTTGATATCGGCAAAGCCTATGCCGCGGTGGTGATTGCGCGTCATCTTGTACCGGGTGTCTACGACGTGCAGGTGGCTGCCGCGATTGCAGCCGTCCTAGGCCATGTCTTTCCGCTGTGGCTTGGCTTTCGCGGAGGCAAGGGAGTGGCCAGTGCGCTGGGTGTCTTTATTGCCCTCACATGGCCGTCGGCGGTTGGGATTCTGCTGGTCTTTGCTGTGGTCTTTGCTTTCACGCGCTACGTCTCGCTAGCATCGATTATTGGCTCCGCAGCATTTCCGCTCTTCGGCTTTTACTTTGTGGCACAGCATACACCCATGGTCAAATTCGGTTTTCTGTTTATTCCTCTGTTGATTATCGTCAAGCATCATGGCAACATACGGCGACTAATGAGTGGCACGGAGAGCCGCTTTGGAGTTGGATCGGGATCGGGAGAGGCGGAGGCATGAGCCGGATTGGGGTTTTGGGCGCGGGCGCGTGGGGAACGGCGCTGGCAATTTCGTTGGCGCGTCGCGGAGGCCACTTTGTTGTGCTGTGGTCATTCCTTCCGGAGTTGACAGAGGAGATGATGCGGACGGGAGTCAACTCCCTCTTCCTGCCTGGCTATGCCGTACCGGCGGATGTGCTGTTTACGTCGGACTTGGCGGCTGCGGTCGAAGGGGCGGACATCGTCCTCTGTGTCACTCCTTCAGAACATCTGCGTGGCGTTCTTGGGCAGATTGCCCCTTTGCTGACATACGAGCAAATTGTCGTTAGCGCCACCAAAGGGCTGGAAGAGACAAGTCTGCTGCGCATGTCACAGGTGATTGCGTCGGTGGTGGAGAATCCATGCGGAGTGCTCAGCGGCCCGTCGTTTGCCGCCGAAGTTGCCGCCGGTATTCCCACGGCAATTGTCGCCGCCGGTGTTCCTGCGGTAGCCCAAGCCATCCAAAAAGCGTGCAGCTCGCCTACGCTGCGCCTCTACACGAATGAAGATGTTACCGGTGTAGAGCTGGGCGGGGCCCTCAAGAACGTCATTGCGCTGGCCGCTGGTATCGTACATGGGCTCGATTTGGGAAACAACGCGGCGGCTGCACTCATTACGCGCGGCATTGCCGAGATTACCCGCCTGGCCGTCGCCTGCGGCGGGCGAAGACAGACACTGGCCGGACTCTCCGGGCTGGGCGACCTGGTGCTCACCTGTACAGGATCGCTCTCCCGCAATCGCATGGTTGGCATCGAACTGGCCAAGGGGCACAGACTGAGCGAGATTCTTGAAGGGATGAACGGCAAGGTCGCCGAAGGCGTCCTCAGTACCGCGGCCGCGCTGGGGCTAGCCGCGCGCTACGAAGTTGAGATGCCCATCACAGAGCAGATGGACGCCATCCTGCACCGCGGCAAGAGCCCCAAAGTGGCTATCCACGAGTTGATGACCCGCCCCGGCAAGGATGAATAGCAGCCGCCATCAACGGTACTCGGCTCCGATTGCTAAACTAGACATCTCATGGCTTTTTCTCTCTTTGGCAAGCGCGTTTCAGACTCCGAGACATCTGAGGTAGGCACGGACTTACAACCGCGCGGACTATTCGACCGCATGCGGCAGGCGGTGGCGCGTACCCGCGACTCCTTTTCTGAATCCATCGGTTCCGTCCTTGCCCTCACCCGCGAGGTCGATGAGACTTCGCTCGCTAAGCTGGAGTCGGTTCTGCTGGCCGCCGACATCGGTAGCTCCACTGCGCGCACCATCATCGAAAACCTCCGGCAGCGCGGTTTGCATCAGGGTATCGAGAGTGGCGAGCAGCTCAAAGATCTTCTGAAGCTCGAGTTGAAGTCCGTCCTCGACGCAGTGGCAAACGAGGATGCGGCTCCCGTCGCCTCGCCTGAAGTCATCATGATGGTCGGTGTCAATGGAACTGGCAAGACCACATCCGCTGGCAAGCTGGCATCGTTCTACGTTGCGCAAGGCCGCTCCGTGCTGCTCTGCGCGGCGGACACATTTCGCGCCGCAGCCATCGAGCAACTTGAGGTGTGGGCCGCGCGTTGCGATGTGCCCATGATCAAGACCAAAACCGGCGGCGATCCCTCGGCGGCGCTCTACGACGCGTGTATGGCGGCCAGGGCGCGCGGCACCGATGTTCTGATCGTCGATACGGCGGGCCGCCTGCACACCAAGACCGACCTGATGAAGGAGCTGGACAAGATGCGCCGCACCGCCGAGCGGCTGGTCCCCGGCGCGCCCCACCAGACGCTGCTTGTGATGGACGCGACCACCGGGCAGAATGGCCTGCAGCAGGCTCGGCTCTTTACCGAAGCGGCGCGCGTCACTGGAATTGTTCTGACCAAACTCGACGGCACGGCCAAGGGCGGCATCGTCCTGGCCATTGCCACCGAACTTGGCCTACCGGTAAAATTCGTCGGCGTGGGCGAGAAGATGGAAGACATCCTGCCTTTCGACAGCGCCGCCTTCGTCGATTCCATGGTGAAGTAGGGCAAAAGTAAGAGGTCAGCGTGGAAGATTTCGGACAATCGCGTGAACAACTCGACGAGCGGTTCATGCTCCGCGCATTGGAGCTGGCGCGCGGAACGCAAGGACTTGCCTCACCCAATCCACAGGTTGGCTGCGTCCTTGTGCGCGATGGCAAAGTCGTCGGCGAAGGCGCGCACATCTACGATGAGTTGGACCACGCCGAAATTGTTGCTCTCCGTGTTGCAGGTGACAGCGCTCGAGGCGCTACTGCCTACGTCACTCTGGAGCCATGCAGTCATCACGGACGCACCGGTCCGTGCTCCGATGCGTTGATCGCGGCTGGTGTGCGGCGCGTGATCGTAGCCACCACTGATCCCAACCGGCAGGTCAGCGGACGTGGTATTGCTCGGTTGCGAGCAGCAGGCATCGACGTCGCGGTCGGTGTCTTGCAGTCCGATGCGCGCGAAATCAACGACGCCTTCGCACAGTTCATCCGCACCGGTCATCCGCAGGTGACCCTGAAAGCAGCGCTCTCGTCGGATGGAATGCTTGCGCCTCCTGTCTCCACGCGAGCCACTCGCCAGCCGCACTGGCTTACCGGGCCGGAAGCGCGCGCCCAGGCGCAGTGCATGCGCCACGCGTCGGATGCAGTATTGACCGGCATTGGCACGGTGCTTGCCGACGACCCGCTGCTCACCGACCGCAGCAACGTGCCGCGCCGTCGCCCTCTTCAGCGCGTGGTGCTCGATTCGCGCCTGCGCATACCGCTCGATTCGCAGCTTGTGCGCTCGGCGCAGAACGACGTGCTCATCCTCTGCGGTACGCGCGCCGATCCGGATCGCACTGCCGCACTCGTGGCTGCCGGCGTCGCTGTTCTCCACATCGCGCAGTTAAAGAATCGGCTCGATCTCAGCGCTGTGCTGGATGCTCTTGCCACTCGGAATATCCTTAGCGTCCTGCTGGAGTGCGGTTCGCAGTTGAACGGCGCCTTCCTTGAGCAGAAGCTTGTGGACAAAGTTGTGCTCTTCCATGCACCTACAAATCTCGGCGAAGGTGCAATTCCGTTTGCCTCCGGATTCGTCTCGCCATCTCAGTTGCAGCAATCACTAAAGAACATTACCCGCACAACCTTTGGCGCGGACCTTTGCATTACAGGCCTTCTGCACGATCCGTGGGAGTGAAAGAGCTTTCAACTCACAAATGGTGTCCGTTCCTGGATAGCTGCATCAGACGTTCTTGTGCATTGAATGCCGTGCTGTTCTGTGGTGCGCGCACATAGCTTCCATCAGGTTGCAGCAGTCGAGCCTTGGTATTGTCCGCCAGATACGCAGCCAGAATCTCATTGCGCAGCCGTTCCGACAGCGCCGGATCGTCCACGGGGAAGACTGCTTCCGAGCGCTCCACCAGGTTGCGCGGCATCCAGTCCGCACTGCCACAAAACACCTCCGGATGGCCACCGTTCGTGAAGCTGAAGATGCGGCTGTGTTCCAGGAATCGTCCCACAATCGATCGCACTCGAATGCGTTCGCTCAGTCCTTTCACGCCAGGTCGCAGGCTGCACATGCCGCGAACAATCAGATCGATCTCCACACCCGCATTCGAAGCCTCGTACAGGGCCTCGATCGTGGCGCGATCCAGCAGTGCGTTCATCTTGGCTACAATACCCGACGGCCTTCCCACCTTCGCGTGCGCGGTTTCGCGGCCAATCAGTTGCAGCAACGAGGGCGCCAGCGTTAGCGGCGCCACCAGCAGCGGCGCATAGCTCTCAACGTCCGATTCAGCAGTCAGGTAACGAAATACTGATTGGATGGCGGATGTGATCTCAGGCCGCGCCGTCAGCAGGCTGATGTCGGTGTATAGTCGCGCGGTAACCGAGTTGTAGTTGCCCGTGCCCAGGTGTGCGTAGCGTCGAATTACGCCATCTGGATCGCGCCGCACCATCAGCGCCAGCTTGCAGTGCGTCTTCAGCCCCAGGATACCCAGGAAGACGCCCACACCTGCGTCCTCCATCTCGCGCGCCCATCGGATGTTGGAGGCCTCGTCGAAGCGCGCCATCAACTCCACCACCACCGTCACCTCCTTCGATTGCGCGGCCTCGGTCAGCGCATTGAACAGCGGTGAGTCGTCGCTGGTACGGTATAGCGTCTGTTTCATGGATACGACGGCGGGGTCCGCGGCCGCGGATTCGATGAACTCCTCCACCGTGGCATACGAGTCGTACGGGTGGTGCAACAGAATGTCATGAGAGCGCAGCTCGTCGAACAGATTCTTCGACTTGGATGCCAGGTGGTAGTGGCGGCCATGAAACTCGCTATATTTCAACTCGGGCCGTGACACCAACCCAGGCAGGACCATCAGCCGAGTCAGGTTCACTGGAGATTCGGTAAGGAACACCTGCCACTTGTCGAGCTCGAAGTTGGTACGCAGCCGCTCTACAATCTCTGGCGCAGCGGTAGATTCAATTTCCATCCGTACGGCGTCGCCCTTGCGTCGGTTATACAACTCAGCCCGGACGCTCTCCAGCATACTGCGTGACTCCTCCTCCTGCAGGTACAGATTGCTGTTGCGAGTCACCCGGAATGCCGCGCGCGATAGTACCTCATATCCGCGGAACATCCGCTCCACCTGCGACTCGATCAGCTTGTGCAGCAGTATAAAGTCAAAGCATCCCTTCTCGCTGGGCAGCGCTACCAGGCGTGGCAGAGCGCGCGGCACCGTCACCACCCCCAGCGATGCTACAGGCTTGGGCATTGCCCTTGTCTTGCGTTTGGAATGCAGCAGCAGAGCGATGCACAGCGCCTTGTTCAGCACTCGCGGGAACGGATGCGACGGGTCGATGGTTACCGGCGTCAGCAGCGGATCCACCTCGGTCTCGTAAAAGCGGAGCGCATACTCGCGCGCGCGTTCGTCCAACTGCTTCCAGTCCAGAATGCGGATCTTTTCCGCCGCCAGCGCGGGCCGAAGCTTCCGGCTCCAGCACTTGTACTGTGCGTCTACAAAGTTGTGCAGCACCACGCTCAACCGATCCAGCCGCTGCTGTAGCGTCAGTCCGCCCCCGTCCGCGCGCTGCGGCTGATCGAACCCGTCCTCAATCCGCTGCAGCAGGCTGGCCACGCGGATCTCCACAAACTCGTCCAGATTGCTCGCCGTAATTGCCAGGAACTTCACACGCTCCAGCAGCGGATTGCAGGCGTCCTCCGCCTCTTCCAGCACTCGCTGGTTGAACAGCATCCAGCTCTCATCGCGGTCGAAAAAAAGACTCTTCGGCTTGTGCGCGTCCACCTTTACCGAAGATGGTCTTTTTGTTTGTGGTGTCTTCGCCTCTGGCTTCAGCGCTTCGGTAAGAGACCTGCCATGGGTGCGCTTCACTGCTGAGGGCGTTGCCTTAACCGGCTTGTCGGCGTGGCTGGACTGCACGGAGGATGGTTTCTTATCAGGCATATACGGCTCTATGAGACTACCGCACCCGAGCCGGAAAGAAAATAATACTTTAGTCAATTTCGCTTACGCGAAAAATTCGCCTGGTGGCTATGCTGAGGCACGAGGTTCGGCACGAGGAAGAGCAGATGTTCTAGGCTAGAGATATGTTTACAGGACTGATTGAGACAACAGGCAAAGTTCTCTCGTTTACCCCGACAGGTGGCGCGGCGCGGCTCACCATTGCCGCTCCGGGCATAGTCCAGCGCCTGCATCTGGGCGGCAGCGTCGCGGTCTGCGGCGTCTGCCTCACCGCGTTGGACATCGAGCCCCTTGCCTTTCCTCCCTGCTTCTCGGCAGACCTGGCGTCGGAGACCATCGCACGCACTACGCTCTCCCGCTTGCTTCCAGGCTCGCTGGTCAACCTGGAGTTGCCTACAGCGGCCGGCTCGCCGCTGGGCGGCCATGTAGTCCAGGGCCATGTCGATGGTACCGGTACGCTCTTGGCAATCGAACCCGTACCTCCAGGAGGCCAGCAAGTCCTCGCACAGTGCAATTGGAATCAGTCGGACTCATCACAGGCAGGCGCCGGGTTGACCGACTGGGTGATCCGCCTGAGCCTGCCTCAACCACTCCTGCGCTATGTGGTTATGAAAGGTTCCATTGCGGTGGAGGGAATCAGCCTCACAGTTGCAGGCATCGAGGGCGATGAAATTTGGATTGCTATTCTGCCCCACACTTACTCCGCCACCAACCTGCACACGCTGGCCCCGGGAATGCGGGTGAACATCGAGGTGGATGTGATGGCCAAGTACGCGGAGAGCCGCGCGCTGGCCGATGCTTCCAGGCGCGAGCTCACCGTCGAGGCCCTACTGGCCAACGGCTACTGAAGCACTACGAGGCGTTAGTCTCCCAGTCGTAGCCCTGTTCGCCGTGTTGCGACAGATCCAGCCCCTGCAACTCATCGTCTTCCGTTACTCGCAGCCCAATCAGATGATCTACAAGGAACAAAATCACCAGTGTTCCCACAATGGCGAATCCCCATCCGATCGCCGCCGCTGTCAACTGATGCAGCACCTGTATGGGGTTGCCGTCCACCCAGCCCGTGGGTCGCAGATGACCTGCCGCATCTTTGCCGAAGATAGGGTTGATTGCCGAGCTGGCAAAGATGCCAGTCAGCAGCGCACCCATTGTTCCACCTACCCCATGCACACCGAAGGCGTCCAGTGAGTCGTCATAACCAAACCATCCCTTAACTTTGACCACCATAAAGAAGCATCCGGCTCCGGCAATCAATCCGATCAGAACCGCCGAGAGTGGCTGAACAAAACCGGCTGCCTGCGTAATGGTCGCCAATCCCGCCACCGCGCCGGAGACTGCACCTAGCGCGCTAGGCTTACCGCTGCGTATCCATTCTGCCGCACCCCAGGCGATTGCGCCCGCCGCAGCCGCAAACTGCGTGTTGACGAACGCGCTGGTGGCCAGCGGCCCAGCACCCAGCGCACTGCCCGCATTGAAGCCGAACCAGCCCACCCATAACAGCCCCGCTCCAATGAAGCACAGAACCATGCTGTGCGGAGTGGGTGGTTCCTTGGCGTAGCCAAGCCGCTTGCCCAGGTACAGTGCCGTCACCAGCGCCGACACACCCGAGGTAATGTGTACCACCGT
>Ga0118677_10015657_pt1 | contig 10508 bp, 6 predicted proteins | sample AliMusrvi5mmetaG_FD_86154 | JGI IMG/M metagenome (GOLD analysis project Ga0118677, IMG submission 86154)
GGGACTGACACATTGCGCCCGGTGTGGGGCAGTAGTCGCGTTTAGGCTTGAAGCTGCTGGCTGCAGGGGTAGCTTTGCGTCCATGACGGGCCGGGAGACAGCGGATGGTCCAGGCGCGGTGGCACAATCGGTGTTTGCCACCACGCATTGGAGCGTTGTGCTCGCTACGACGGACCAGGATTCTCAGCAAGCCGCAGTTGCGCTGGAACAGCTTTGCCGCACCTATTGGTATCCCCTCTACGCTTACGTCCGCCGGCGAGGACACGGCCCCGAGGACGCCCAGGACCTGACGCAGGATTTCTTTCTGCGGCTGCTGCGTAAGGACTATCTGGCCCAGGTTGATCCGCGCAAAGGCAAGTTTCGCTCTTTCCTCCTCGCGGCCATCAATCATTTCCTGGCCAATGAATGGGACCGCACCAATGCCGTCAAACGGGGGGGGCGAGTCACGTTCCTGGCCTTGGACCACGACTCCGCGGAGCAACGGCTGGCGGAAATCTCCCGGGAGCGTTCGCCGGAGCAGATCTTCGAGCGGTGTTGGGCTCTCGCCTTCCTGCAAGAGGTGCTGGGCCGGTTGCGGGACGAGGTGGACCAGGCGGGACGCTCCGCCCACTTTGCGGAGCTGAAGATCTTTCTGACGGGTGAAAAATCGTCAGTTTCGTATGCCGCGCTGGCAGCGAAACTGGGCACCAACGAAGCGTCTCTGCGCAAAGAGGTGCAACGATTGCGCCATCGCTATGGGGAGTTGCTTCGCGAGGAAATCGCCCGCACCGTCGCCAGCCCGGCCGAGGTTGAGGACGAACTCTGCCATTTGTTCACCGTCCTGAGTGGCTGAGCGGGCGGTCACGTTTGGGTGCAGATGCTTCTGTACCATATATGAAGCAAGCGCGCGTTTGCGATCAGTGTCACGGGGAACTGCCCGGGGACGCTCCGGAAGAACTTTGTCCAGAGTGCCTGCTCAAGCTGGGCGGGGCCGAGTTAGGTGTTCTTGTCAGGAGACAGGAGGCAGGGGCCGAGGATCATGGATCGGCGGCCGCGGGTCGGAAGTTTGGCAATTACGAGGTGTTGGAGAAGATTGCCCAAGGGGGCATGGGCGCCGTTTATAAGGCGCGGCAGCTTAACCTGGACCGACTCGTTGCTCTCAAGTTGCTGCCGTTCGGCCAATTCAGCCGCGACGACCTCTTGCAGCGGTTTCGGTCCGAGGCCAGTGCCGCCGCGGCGTTGCAGCATCCCAACATTGTCGCCGTTCACGACGTTGGCGAGCACGACGGCCAGCCTTTCTTCTCGATGGACTTCGTCGAGGGACGCACGCTGGCGGAATTGGTGCGGGATCAGCCTCTGCCCGCCAAGCGAGCTGCCGCTTACCTCAAGACCATCGCGGAGGCAGTGCATTACGCTCATCAGCAAGGCATTCTCCATCGCGATCTCAAGCCCTCGAATATCCTGATTGATACCTCCGACCAGCCTCGAATTACTGATTTTGGCCTTGCCAAACGCCTGGGTGGAGATTCGGACCTGACGCTGACGGGGCAAGTGCTGGGCTCGCCCAATTTCATGTCTCCCGAACAGGCGGAGGGCCACTCGCTCACGATCGGCCCAGCGAGCGATGTGTATTCACTGGGCGCCTTGTTGTATCACCTGCTGACCCGGCAGCCGCCCTTTCAGGCCGACACACTCACCACCCTTTTGAAGCAGGTGCTTGAGGCCGAGCCCGTCCCGCCGCGGTCGTTGAATCCAAGCATTCCCAAGGACCTGGAGACAATTTGCCTGAAGTGCCTGGAAAAGGAACCCCACCGCCGCTACGCCACCGCCCAGGCGCTCGCGGATGATCTGAACCGCTTCTTGAATCGCGAGCCGGTGCTGGCCCGGCCCATTGGCGCCAGCGGCAAGGCCTGGCGCTGGTGCCGACGGCAGCCGGTGAGGGCCAGCTTGATCGGCGCGTTGGCACTGGTCCTGGTGCTTGGGATGGTCGGAATCTCCTGGCAGTGGCGCCGGGCCGAGCGGGAACGCGACATGACCGTGCGCCAGCGATATGCGAGTGACATGAAAGTCGCCCAGTTTTCATTGGAGGAAGGCAATCTCGGTGGCGCACGCCGGTTATTGGACAATTACCGGCCGAGGCTTTCTTCACCCTCAACTCTCAACCCTCAACTCTCAACCGACCTCCGCGGGTGGGAATGGCGCTATCTCTGGGGTCTTTGCCGGAGTGACGAACAATCCAAACTCACCCAGCAATCCAAGGGCTTCGTTAACCTGGCGTTGTCCCCTGACGGGAAGCTCCTGGCCCTGCGCCAGGAAAGTGGCAACATTGAACTCTGGGACTGGAAGGTGCGACGGCACGTCGGCACGCTCACTAACCAGGGATGGCCCTTGCCCATGGCCTTTTCCCCAGACGGGAAGCTCATTGCGTCGGCCAACCGCGATGGCAGCGGCCACCAGGTGGTCAGCTTTTGGGATGTCGCCACGCTGCAAATCGTGCGCGATCTGCCGCAGCCCTCCGGTGTGGCTTCCCTGGCTTTCTCGCCCGATGGCAAACTGCTCGCGACGTTCCACCTTGAGCCCGTGTTCAACCTCTGGCACTTGCCTTCCGGCGGGCTGGTCACGAACGCTGAAGCATCCCCAGTCATCAACCAAGTCACGCGTATCCCTCTGTTCTCTCCGGACGGAGCTACGCTCGCGTTGGCAGACAATGGCCCCAATGGCCCTATCCGGTTAATAGACCTGAAAACGTGGGCCACCAACGAAATCCTGTCAACGAAGGAAGGCAATGGTGTCACTGCCCTGGCGATTTCACCCGACGGCCGACTCCTAGCCTCCGGCCATGGGTTTTCGGATACCGCCATCCGCCTCTGGGATGCCCATACGTGCGCGCTCGTGGCGAGCCTGGAAGGACATCGCGGCTGGGTGACAAAACTCGTGTTCGCTTCCAATGAGACGCTCTATTCGGCCAGCGCGGACCAGAGCATCCGCGCCTGGAGCATCAAGGAAAAGCGCCAGATCTGCCGTTGGCAGGGACATACTGGCGTAGTCAGAGGGTTGGCGTTGTCACCGGATGGAAAAGCCCTCGTGAGTTGCGCCGAGGATGGTTCCGTGCGCGTTTGGGACCCGCAGGGTCCACACGGCCCTCGTGCGTATGTCCCCTTGCCGATCCCGGTGACACGCTACCGGGCCCCGTTCACGTCAGATAGCCGGCGCTTGATCACTGCCTCGCCTACGCATCCAGTGACCATTTGGGATGTCGAGACCGGCAGGGAAATCGAACGGATTGCGGCCTTGGGCACCAATAACAGCAGCATTGCCCTCTCGCCAGATCAGCGGCTGGTGGCGGTCGGAAGCTTCGACGGTACTCTCAAAGTGTGGGACCTCAGAGAACAGTGCCTGCTAAAACAATGGCGGCCACATCAGCCGGCGATTTACGGGCTATACTTTTTCGACGATGGCAAAGTGCTTGCGTCCCTTGCCGTGCTTCCCCACCAGAAGGTTGATTTAAGGCGTTGGGATGTGGCGTCGTGGCGGGAGATTCCCTTTGGTCCCATTGATGTGAACATGTGCTATGGCTTAGCGCAGTCATCGGACCAACGGCTTCTGGCCCTGACCTACGCGGACAAACCTGTCCACGTGTGGGACTGGGCCTCGGGCCGGTTGGAAGCAACGCTCGTCTCCAACGGAAACTGGAACAGCAGCTGGACCCCAACCTTCTCGCCCGATGGCCGCCTCCTCGCTGCGGCCGTGGGTATGCGCTGCTACGTCTGGGAGGTCGGTTCCTGGCGACCACTAGGGGTCCTGGAACAGCCCGTTAGTGGTGTGGTCTCGGTGGCCTTCTCGCCGGACAGCAAACGGTTGGTCACCGGCTCGCAGGTGGGCGGAGATCTTCAACGGGCGGTGGAAATTTGGGATTATGTCGCCCAGCGGGGTCTTCTGAGCTTGCGCAGTCGCGGCCAGTTCACCGGCTGGATCGAGTTTTCGCCCGACGGGAACACGTTATTGGCACAGAGTTGGGACGGCGTGGTGGAGCTTTGGCACGCGCCTTCCTGGGCCGAGATCGAAGCAGCGGAAAAAGAGCAGAAGTCCCCCTGAATCCAACCGAAAAGCAGGGGGGGGTCGGTCACAATTCCTCCTGATTGCTTCTGTACCTGTTGAAGGCTGCGAAGGCAGGCACGTTGAGACCGCGAGTGCGGTGAGTCGGGGGCAGCGGGACTAATTGGCCCACCCCCCGGCTGGCTCGCCGTCCCTGCTGAATGCAGCAAGAAACAAAAAGGCAAACTAAAGGTTCATCCGAAGCTCAAACCAAAGAAAGGAGCACTCTATGCTCAGCAATAAAGGTACAGCAGTTATTACGCCTGCGGCAGCAGCCGGAAGCCCGAAACTCACCACGAAGAACAGGCTTGCCGCCCGAGTTCCACTGGCGCGCATGTTCGCCCTGCTGCTGTTGCGGCCCGAACTCGTGCTCGCCGGTGCTCCGCCTGCAGTCCTGCCTTCGACCACCTTCCAGCATCAGTCCGTTGCTTTGGGGGGCAACGTGACTTTCACCGTGTCCGTCACCGGAGACCTGCCACTTGCCTACCAGTGGAGATTGGCCGCTACAGACCTCCCGGGCTGTACAAACCGGGCCATCGCGATAACCAACGCCCAACCGAGCGCTGAGGGCGACTACACGGTGGTCGTCTCCAACGCGTATGGTGCTCTCACCAGCGCGCCAGCCAGGCTTTATGTTGTGCCTCCCGCGACGGACATGGTGAAAAGCAATTACATGTCCGGTGCGCGTCTGCCTTACTTCTATCATCTCCCCGCGGGGTACGATCCCCAGCACCGTTACCCACTCGTAGTCATGATGCATGGTACTCCAGGCGATGAGACCACTACTCCGCCGTTCTTCGCCTCCTATCCCCCTACCAGGGTGTTTGCTTCTTACAACCAACAGGCCACCGATCCGGTGATCCTGGTCTGGCCCACCCGGCGGGCCGGAGATAATAGTTGGACCGACCCTTACTTGCAGCAAGTCTCGGGATTAATTAATAAACTCATTGCCGACTTCAGCATTGATACAAACCGAGTTTACATCGCGGGCGCGTCGGAGGGGCTGCATGCCGCCTGGGATCTGGTCGGGATGCGACCCTCCTTCTTTGCCTCAGTTTGCTTCGCCGCAGGTTGGTCCGGGGCGAAGCAGTCAAGTTTCATCAAGGACGTACCAACGTGGGTTTGGTGCGCCTCGAACGACGACGCCGGTCAGTTGGGCGCTGCTCAAGCGCTGGTCCAGGCGTTGCGCAGTGCCGGCGGGAAGCCCATCTATACTGAATATGCCAGCGGGGGCCATTATGATGGCATTTTCATGGGAATGCGCACTCCAGTTGTGATTGACTGGATCCTGGCTCAGCGGCGTGGAAGCCCCTGCAGCAACGAGCCTCTCCTGTCAATAACCAGTCCCACTTCTGAGCCAACGTTTGCCACCAGTGCCGCCCTTGTGAGTTTGACGGGCTCGGCCGAAGCGTTGGGCTACCCCGTCACTCAAGTCATGTGGAAGAACTACTCCAGTGGCCGGACGGGACCGGCCCAGGGCACAAAAGCCTGGTCGGCCAGCAACATCCCATTGCTGGCCAACAGAACCAACACCCTTGTGACGACCGCTACCACCACCAGTTGGTCGGCGGGATACGGCGGAAACACCACGTTCTGCGACAGCTTAGCCGTTTGGTATTCGCCACTCGTGGCAAACCTCTCGCTTCAGGGCCCGGACCTGGTCCTTAATTGGGCAGGCGGTGTGGCTCCGTTTGATGTTGAACGGGCGACGAATCTCGGAACTCCCCACTGGACCGTCGTCCAGACTAACGCCACCCCGCCTGTGGCTCTGCCTGGACAGAGTGGCACTGAGTTCTACCGTGTCGTGACACATTGACTCGCGCGACCCGCCCGGAGCGACAAAGGGCCGCAGCTTAGGGCTTCGCGATCCCGTCTTTGTCCTCTGACGCGAAGCTGCTGGCCTTGAGTTGGCGTGGCCTCGCCGAGCTCTGGCGCGCGCCCTCCTGGGCCGAGATCGAAGCAGCGGAAAAAGAGCAGAAGTCCCCCTGAATCCAACCGAAAAGCAGCGGGGGTCGGTCACAATTCCTCCTGATTGCTTCTGTACCTGTTGAAGGCAGCGTTCGGTGGATTCGGGGCGTCGAAGTCGCCTAACCCTGAAAGCTGTGACAACTAAAACCATAGACGAAAGGCTTAATATGGCAAAAACACGACTCCTACGATGGCCTGGCAACTCGACGCTGGGTTTCTCCGCACCGATGCTGGCCCTCTCACTGCTCCTAGTGGCGCTCCCAGCGGGCGCCGACACTAACTTCACCACCACCAATTGGGTGGCCGCGGTGCCCGTGCCAGGCATTCTATGCACCAACGGCTTGGGTCAGGTTTATGTCAAAGGCAACGTCCATGTACATCGCGTGGTGTCAGCCGAAGCGCGGATAGCGGGCCGCTTGCAGGCCTGGATGGACGCGGCCTACCAGACCAACGGCACGGCCATCTTTGGCGGTCCAGCTTATGCGGAATTGGGTACCTGGGATGCCGCGGGCACGAATTTCACGCCCAGTGGCGGTGTGTGGGATCTGAAGTATAGTGGCGTGGCCCAAGCCGATGGCAGCGATCAGGTCCACATGGTCGGCTATGGGATCGGCGGAGCGATTGACGGGCTGCGGGTGGAAATCACAGCCACCAAGGGACCGGGGGCATCTTTTGATCCGACCGTTCCCTATGTCTCTTCAGGGACGATCAAACCGGCGCCAGTCAAAACTAGCGTGGTGCTCGACAATTTCGAGGGCCCAACAGTGAAGACTAATTGGAGTTCCTGGAGTAACTATGGCAGCACACCTCAACTCATCCAGGCCAATGGCCAGCTTACCGTGCGCGGCGTGTGGGCCAGGCCGGCGACCCTCGATACCGCCGATCACACCGGAGCCTACTGGAACCAGAATTGGAGCGTTCTTGACGGCCAGACCCTCGAATGGCGAGTGGATGTCATCAGCATGAACCAGGACGCTTCCGTCGTGGGATTAGCGGTGGGAAGCAGCTCGGAACGCTTCTATGTGCTCAAGTTGCTCAGCGATAGCGTCTCCTTGGAGCGATGGTCGGCGGGCACCGCTACGCTATTTCGCGACTCGGTCACGCTCCAACGAACCAATGTCGTGCTTTCCTTCGCACTGACGCGCCGTCAATCCAAGGCCGTAGTCACGATCCGCGTGCTGGATAAAGGTGCTCAGGACGCCCTCCTCTATCAGAAGAGCGTCCTGGACAATACTCCCTACCTCAGTGGCGACCTCGTGGCCCTGGCCGTAGCGCCAAAGCCGCAGTTGGCGAGTTCAGTTATCACCGCCACCTTTGACAACTTTGAACAGCGAACCTATGAAGTGCCGCAGGTCGCCATCGAGCGCGCCGTGCGAATTACTTGGCCCGATACCGGGATGAACTTCGCCGTCGAAGCCGCGTCGACCGTCCAAGGCACCTATCTGCCGGTCAACGACCAACTCCCACCCGGGATGAAGCAGATGACCTTCCCTGCAAACGGCAGCAGCATGTTCTACCAACTGATCCAGGCGCCTTAAGTGCGACGAAAAAGGGGGAGGTGCCGCATGCACCTCCCCCTGCATCAATGTCCAATCGCGCGGTCAAAGCAAGCAAGTGTCACTATTGGCACAGCGGCAGCACCTCCTGCGCTTGCGGATGCGTCTGAGGTTGCTCGTGTAGCAGGTTGGAAACATAAGCCCAAGTGCCCATAGGTAAGCGCTGAGTGAAATAGTGACACTTGCATGTAACCGAGGTTTTGGAGGAGGAAATTGGGACCACGCATCGGAATCGGCGCAGCCTCGGGCCATCCGAAGGTAGAAGGCCCCGATTTGGAGCCTGGTGCGGCCACCAGGAGCCCCTGGGACCCAAGGGCTACCCAGGGGAGCCCTGCCCGGGTTTTTCATGTACAAATCGCTCTCAGGGCAAAAGAGAAGGTGCAGCCCAGTAAACGGTGCCCGGATACCCCGTACAGGGCGCGCGACCTGGACCGGAGGATACCCGCGCGGAACCAGTCTGACGCCTTTGATTCCCGACGAGAAGCTCAGCCAGGTCAAGGAGGTCAGGAAGCATGGCCACATCGTAGCGGTGAGCAGTCGGCCAATCACCCAAGCACAGACCCGGGCTTACCTGGACGATTTCCCATGAGCGAACCCGGACGAAGGCATCAAGCGCCAGGCCACCTTCCTCATGCCCGCTTAGTAAAACACCCGCTCGTCCAGTCTGGCCCGCGATAGCCGCAGAGAGAGACCGACTATAGCCACATAAATGTCCATCACTGGAAGGAGGTTGGTGAGGGTCCTTTTTGTGTCGCTCATTTCTCTGCACTGCAATGGTGGAAGTTGTTCGCCAGGCTGCGACGAATCTTCGGAAAGAGACATAGCGGGGAATAGGCGAAACACGCGGAAGGCAGACAGAATCATGGCCGGACAGAATCATGCAGAGAGGAAGATCGAGGGGGCAGTCCTCAATGATTCTGTCCGGTCATGATTCTGTCATTTCTGGTCGCGGATTTGCCGCGCTGCGCTCATCGCGCCTCTGCGGTTCAAGGGGCGTGCGGATTTTGGTGGCGGTTCCGCTACTCCAAGCTTCTGCGGTTCTTCTGCGGGCGTTCGGACTGAATAGGCACTTCAAGAAAGGACTGGTCTAATCAGGAAGCAGTAGCACCGCCAGGAGCGGCATGGGAACTGTGGTGCCGCATGCCACTCCTAGCGGAGCTAGTGGTTCCTGGTGGGGCCGGTTCAATAAACATGCCGGTCCTAACGGACCTCGGCTCAGGGTGCTGGCGTCTGGAAATGTAAATGGGGATAATCCGGAGTCTGGCCGTCATACTTCAGGGAAAGCAGGAGACCAAACGGCGTGCACACCAGCACGGATATTTCATACCCGCTTTGAACTGAACTCAGAATGCCTAGGTAGGGCGCGTCACTCCGTGCGCGCCGGTCCGGGGCGTATGTTAGCGAACGGCGCGCACGGAGTGACGCGCCCTACCACAAGTGCGTAATATTCGGGCTGGGAATTCCAATCCCCGGTTTGGTCCCTCGCCTCCTCGCTGGGATCAAGAAAATGCGCCCGAGGCAGGACCGATTGTGGGAATCGGGAAGACTCACCGGAGCCTGGAAGCGAACACACGGGTATCACCTTTCTTCATCGGGAGGGACAGAGATGGTCCGCTGCCGAGGAGATCCCCGGTGATCGCATCGCGTACTGGGCCGCGACGACCGATGTCGAGAGTAACGGGGCCGTCCTGGCTGGCGTGAAGCGCCACTATTGGGCCATTGGCATAGACGTTGCAGTCGGTTTGGGTGTAGAGGTGAACGTCGGCCTTTCTGGCGGCGAGCCGGAGCAGCTCGGAGGTCAGGCCGGGCGCGCCGACAAACAGCGATTGGCTGCCATGTGCCTGGCGGAGGGCGATTGCGGCGGAGCCATCGGGGTAAGTCGCCAGTATCTCCGCGGGTGAGGCGTCGGCAGCTGCAAACAAGGGGGTCACGGGCGCATCAACACCGAACCCTTGCTCCAGGCCGAGCTGTTTGCCGAGGTCGGTGGGCGTGGCCCAGGCCCGAGCCGGTGACACAGGCACGAGGTGAAAGCCCGTGAGTTCCTGCATGGCCTCCGTTGAGGTGCGGTCTCCATCATGCCAGCCGGGCGCGTAACACCAGACACGGCATGCCCCGCGCGTGTGGCGGTTCAGCGCCTGCTTTTGTGTGGCCGAGAGCTGCCAGGCGTTGAGGAAGACATAGAGCTTCGAATGCACCCGGCCACGGACCACGTCGTCGAGCAAGTATTGGCCGTACGGAGCGCCCATTCGGGCCAAGGGCCGGCGTACCTGGTAAATGCCAGGCTCGGTGACGGCCCAGGCGCTGGCGGAGGTCTCGATCATGGATTGTTCGTCAATCACCGCCGCGACTTCCGGGCGGTAAGGGACGGGCTGCTTGAGGAAGACTTGGTCCACAGCATCCAGGCGTTTCATTTCCTCCCAGAGGCGTGGGTCATTAAACCAGCCGGTCATGCCGAGGTCCATCCACCAGGTAGCGAAGTTGCGCGTCGCTTCCTCGGCGACATTGCGCCGCAGCATCGTCAGGGTCTCGGCCTGGTCCTTCGCCCCGTCGAATTGGCCGGGGAATTCACCGCTGCCGAGGTAGGTGCGGGTGTCATCCTCGTAGAGCCACATCTTGCCGGCGAGGGCGACGCTTTCGGCGGCGGTCATTGCCGGGGCGCTGCCGCCGATGCCCCGGTCGAAATAGGAGATCGGCGAGCAGAGCATATCTATGTCCGGGCAGTCGAGCACGCGGCGTAAGGCGTAATGGCCGCAGGTCGCGGGACCGAGGCGGATGGTGCCAAATTCGAACAGGTAACCGTAAAAGAAGACAACCAGCTTCCGTCCATGCGAGGCCTGACGGACGGCGTGCGCCAGGTCGCAAACCAGGTCGGCCATCGCCTGCTGCTGGAACGTGGCGAAGTCAATGAGC
>Ga0118677_10015658_pt1 | contig 10508 bp, 8 predicted proteins | sample AliMusrvi5mmetaG_FD_86154 | JGI IMG/M metagenome (GOLD analysis project Ga0118677, IMG submission 86154)
ATTCAACAGCGTGCTTGCACCCAGACCATCTTTCCGGCATCTTACCACCATGAAAGGGCACGTTTATGCCGGTCTCGACAGGCAGTTGCCACACGTTGCGAAAAGGGATTTCTTATCATCCGTCCTCAACGATCAGGATGTGCTTCTTGCCCATAAGTCATACCGTACTCAGTCCCCGCTTGTGGATCTTGCCGCTGGCAGGGTGAACCAGAAGGTACTGCCTTTGCCGGGCTCGCTCTCAACACCAATTGTTCCGCCTTGCGACTCAACCGCCAGTTTGCAAAAGGCCAACCCAAGGCCGGTGGATGGGACATGTTTATCTGTTGCGCTGGCGATCATACCGAATTTGTCGAAAATGCGTTGCTGGTTAATGGCCGAAATGCCTGAACCTTGGTCCCGCACCCAGATTCTGATACCTGCCGGATCCGGTGCCGCACCAAGCACAATCTCACCACTCGCAGGCGAGTAGTGGATAGCGTTGGTGATAATATTGCCGATAACGCGTTCGGTCAAACGCTCGTCGCAAAGCACTTCCGGGCAATGGTCGGCAATCTGTCTGACGATATCGCGAGGGTGGGAAGGATCGGACACCATCGCACAGGCACCCTCAAGGATCTTATCAACCGTAACGGCCAGCCGATTCAACGGAATCTCCGCATTCTCCATACGGTTGAGATCGATCACTGTTGTTATCATGTTGGAAAGCCGCTCCACGCCGTGGACAGCATCGCTCAAGATGGCGAGATCTGTCTCATCCAGCGACCTGTCGCTACGCAGTTCCATAATCTGAAGACAACCGTAGATAACGGTCAAAGGGCGCCGCAGATCATGAACCATCATATGCACTAATGTGTCGCGATGCTTTTCAAGCGTGAGAAGCTTTTCATGCTGCTCTTCAACCTGCAAATGCGCCGCTCGCAGGGCAAGATGGGAACTGACGCGGGCAAGCAGTTCTGGTTCGCGAAAGGGTTTGGTGACATAGTCCACTCCACCGCACTTGAATCCAGTCGCTATGTCTTCAACTGCAGACAGTGCGCTTATGAAAATTATTGGAATAGTTTTGAGGCGTTCATCTGCTTTAAAGCGCCTGCAGACTTCATACCCGTCCATCCCAGGCATCCGGATGTCAAGCAGTACAAGATCCGGCGGTTCCTCGCAGGCGCCTGCGATGGCCAATTCGCCCCTCGGAAAGGCCTCAACACGATAACCTGCTCGAGACAGAGAGTCTTCAAGCACGGTCAGGTTATCCGGCTCGTCGTCAATAATCGCAATGGTTTTCTGCACCACAGTTGTCTGACCGGTTGCGTTCATGTATTGCTTTCAGTTTTTTGCGGGGCGCATTCCGCAGGCAGTGATATCTTTACGACAATCCCACGGTCCAAACCGTTGGCAACAGTCACGTTCCCCTTGAACAGCCGAATAATGCGGCTGGCAAGCACCGGTCCCAGGCCATAATCGCCGCCACCCTTCAGAAGCGTGCGTTGGCCGCCAACATCGAAGAACGTTTCGAGCGATTCTGGCGGGAGGACTTTCCCGCCGGTGACGATCGTCACTGTCGCCTGCCCTGCGTCAACCTTAGCCTCCAGCGCAACGGCTTCGCCAGCGGAAACACAGTGCGTTACCGTAAGCAACAGGTCGTGAAACGCCCGGCCAATAAGATCCGGATCACCAAGGACTGTGTCGCCTTCCTGAACATCAATTGACGCACTCACAGCTATATCGGCGGCATCTTTCGACACCGCAGCCAACGCGCCCCTGAGAAGCGCCGCCAAAGGGATCGGAACCACTGCAAAACGGGCGGCGGCAACATCAATACTGGTCAGAGTCATTGCGTCACCCATAAGCTTCTCGATGCGCTTTCTGGAGAGATCGTAGTCGCTCCGCAAGTTGTGACAGCTGGAATCGGGCGGCAATTCCATGAAGAGGAGGTCGGAAATGCCAAGAAGCCCGTTCAGCGGGGTGCGCATTTCGTGGGAAAGTGTTGTAAGCCATTGGGTCTTGGCATCATCCCAGATTCGCAGGCGCCGGTGGGCCTCGGTGAGTTCATTGACCCGCTGGTGAACCAGTTCCTCGAGATGAAGCTGATACCGGAGCAGCCGCAGGTGTGTGCGTGTGCGCGCAAGCATCTCGATCTCGGCAAACGGTTTGGTAACATAGTCCACACCGCCGGCTTCAAATGCGCGAACCTTGTCGGCAGGGCTCTGGAATGCACTCAGAAAGATGATTGGAATGCGATTGAGACTGTCCTCTGCTTTGAATCGCCGACAGACTTCATACCCGTCCATTCCCGGCATCCGGATGTCAAGCAGTACAAGATCCGGGGGCTCCTCACGGGCCGCAGCAAGTGCCATTTCGCCACTCTTGAAAGCCATCACGCTGTGGCCATCCTGGCGGAGCATCTCCCCAAGCACGTTCAAGTTATCAGGTTCATCATCGATGATCATGACGGAACCCTGGATGGAATCACTCATTCGGACTTCCTCTTCACGGAATCCAGCACACGCCGGAGGCCATCATAGTCGTAAGCATCAACAAATGCCTTGATTCCTGTAGCCAGACCGGCACGCTCACTCGCAATAGCGGCAACCAGGTCACGCAACTGGCGGACATCGCCGCGGCGCAGGGAATGCTCAATCAGGAGCCGTTGCTCCTCCGGCAATCCCGCCAGTGCTTCAAGATCGATTCCAGTCTTACCCTTACCCCCTGATACTGCGGACACAGTCGGTTCGTATTCGTATCGGATGCCGCAATGAACGCCGATTTCTTCCAGAAGCAGTTCGCGCCTTACCGGTTTTGATACATAACCATCTGCGCCTGCAGCCAACGCCTGTGCCTTCTCGTCGTCGCCACTGGCCGCCGAAACTACCAGCACACGAAGTGTGCGGCTGCCTGAGAGCTGCCGGATGCGGCCAATAGCCTCGATGCCGTTCATTTCCGGCATGTTCTTATCCATCAGTACAAGGTCAACATTCCAGGCCTGACTCAGCCGAAGCAGCGCTTGCGACGCTCCATGCACGGTTTCAACCGAAAAACCCACTTGTTCCAGCATGGTCGCAAGCATTTCCAGGCTCTCAACATCATCATCCACGATCAGAATCCTTTGCTGGCTTTGGCCAGGTGCCAGCCGCGCAACCCTTCCTGCGGAGAGCTTCGCCCCTTCTGCAACACGGACTGCCTTGAACGTGAATCTGAAGCAACTGCCAACGCCCGGGGTACTTGCCGCAACGGTCACATCCCCGCCCATCGCGCGCGCAAAGCGTCGGCTCAATGGCAGGCCCAGCCCGGTCCCTTTGCCGATTCTCTTGGCACTGTTTCCGAGATAGAACAGATCGAAGACAAGACCAACCTCGGCATCCGGAATGCCTTCGCCAGTATCCTCAACGTCCACGACAAGCATGATATCATCCTGCGCCGCCTCGACGCCCACGGCGGAAACCTTAATCAGCACGTGGCCCTTCTCTGTAAACTTGATGGCGTTGCCAACCAGATTCACTAGTATCTGGCGAACCTTTCCTTCATCAGCACAAACGAACTGCGGCACCTCCGCGCCACAGCTCACTTCAAGAGTCAGGCTCTGCACTTCGGGGCGCTGGGCAAACATCAGACGCACGTCTTCAAGCGCCCGATATAAATCAAAGTTGCTCGATGCAGGCCGGATCGCTCTTGAATCACTGCTCACCAACTCAAGCAGGTTCGTGATCAATTCCAGCAAATGCTCGCCGCTGCGCGTAATCGCATGCAACCGATTGCCTGTGGGACAGTCCCGGCACTCCCTTTCCATAATCTGGGCATAACCCAGAATGGCGTTGAGCGGCGTACGGATCTCATGCGACATGTTGGCCAGAAACAGGCTCTTGGCGCGAGCCGCTTCCTGCGCGGCATCTCGCGCAGCTACCAACACCTGCTGGAGGTCAGAAGTCTCCTTTTCGGAGACATGGCGCATTCTGAGAGCAGCATGGATATCGGCAAACACTCGCAATAGCGAAACTTCTTCTTCATTCCATATTCGATCTTTACGCATTGCCTCGAAAGCAATGAATCCCAGGCAGTCCGAACCGTTCATCATTGGCAGCGTGATTAGCGAGCGGATTCCCTTCTGTTCAAGCATCTGCCTGATACTGCTGTCTGCCGGAAGAGATGCCGAAGACGGGATTTGGAATATGTTGCCGCGCTTGTGCGCATCCACCCAATCTGGGAAGAGCGCGGCAGGCACAGCCCCTAGGTTCTCAATATCATGCTCGATGCCGTCCGCGCACCATTCGGAGGTGCAGGACAAGAACTGCTTGTTGAAGTCATAGATGAATATTTTGGACCGGTCCGCATTGATGAGCCTTCCTATTCGGGCCAAAGATTCGCTAATAGCCGCTTCCTGCCGCTCATGAGGAACATTTACAAAACCGGAAGCGAGGTACATCACGCCACGTTGCAGAACGGCGTACCTGACTATGGCCTCTTCCGCTCGTTTCAGGGACGTGATATCCCAGTTTGTCCCCACCATGGACAAGGCACGTCCGGCAGCATCTCGCTGAACGAGCGCAAAAGCGCGGATATTGTGTATGCTTCCGTCAGGCCAGACAACGCGAAACTCGATGTCGAAATCCTTCTTGCCAGTCAATGCCAACTGAATCTCTTCGTCGCCTCGCTGCTTATCTTCCGGATGCAGCCCTCTCTGCCACGCGTCGTAAGCGCCGCTGAACTGATCCTTTGTGATACCGTAGAGCTTGAACATCTGCTCGTCCCAGATCAGACGGTTGTTGACGACATCGTAATCCCAGATGCCCACCCCGCCAGCCCGCGCAGCAAGCGCAAGACGATTCCTGGCCTGAAGCAGCTCTTCTTCAATCTCTTTGCGCTCAGTGATGTCGACCATGACAGTCAGCAAGCGCGCCTTGCCCTGACTCCTGATCATCTCCCCGGAGAACCGGCAGTAGAGCAAGCTGCCATCACTGCAACGAACCTGCATATCCAAGCTGGCCAAATGCCCACGAGTCTGCAACTTGGCCAGCGCCAGGAAGTATTGTCCTGCGTCAGGGAACAAATCGAGTTCGGCAGCGGTCTTGCCTATGACATCTTCTCTGGAATAACCCAGCGTACTAAGAAATGCATCATTTACGTCGGCTAGTCGGTTATCTTCAGCAGTAGATATCGCCATCAGAGCAGGATTGTTGCGAAACAGGAGTTCAAACAGCTGTTTCGCTTCCTGCTCTACTGCAAGATCCTTGCTTATGCCGAAAACGCAATCTTTGCCGTCCCATTTGCCGAACCAGACCCTCGTCTCAACCGGGACCAGGTTGCCGTTCTTGGCAACGAGCGGAAGAGGACAACCTTCCCGTTCTCCTTTGAACATGGCCGCGAAGATCTTCCCCGCCTCCTCGCGCCTGTCCGCAGGGTGCAAGTCGAGCAGAGGTATCCCTTTCAGCTCTTCCTGACTGTATCCGAGCTTTCTCCTGACGGCTGAATTGGTGTAGAGAATCTGGCCCTCAGGCGTCCCCACCATGATCATGTCTGTCATTGTCTCAAAGAAGGTGCGGAAATTAGCAGCGCTTTCCTGTAACATTTGCTTTTCCAGCGCAATCGCCTTGTTCTCGAGCAGCACAGCCTCAGAACGCTTGCGCTCAGTAACATCCACAACAACAGAATAAAGAAGGCCCTTCCCGTCTGTGTCTATCAGGCTGCTGAACACCTCCACATTGCGGATTGAACCGTCAGCCCTCTTATGACGAAACTCGAAGAAATACTTGCCTGAGGCTTTTGCCCTCGCCATTTCTTCCTTCACGACTTCAGGCGGCAGATTATTGATCTGCATAATCGTCATCGTCTTGAGTTCCTCGGCAGACCATCCATAAAACCTGACCGCCGAGTCGTTAGCCTCAACGATAGTTCCAGTATCAGGGTCATTGACGAGCATGACAGAACCGTGACGTGTGAACAGTTCCCTAAACCGCATATCGCCTTCGTGAAGCAATGCTGCATCTCGCTTGCCAGCTGTGATATCGCTGATAGCCAAGTGGAATACTGTCTCCTTGGAAGAATCCGCATGGAGGTCCTCTGTCCACTCTTTTGAAACGGAACCAGAGCAAAGTGCCCATAGGACGGCCCCATCATGCTTCACCATCTGAATCTCTACTGTCCTACGCTCATTGATCGCAGCAAGATCTTTGAGGTACAAGTAGAAGGCGTCCTGACTTCCTTGGGAGACGAATGAAGAGAAGCATTTGCCGAGAAGCTTAGTCCTCGGCGTACCAAGAATGGAGGCTCCGGTCAGATTCACCTCAAGAATCAGGGCCTTCTCATTGACCGTGAAGTAGCCTGTCGGAGCCATATCATATAGCTCGACATACTGGGACCTGCTGCTCTCAAGCTCATCTTGGACCCGCCGCAGTTCCTCGTTCTGCATCTCAAGCTGGAGCTGATGGACGCGAAGTTCATGGGCCACGCCCTGCATTTCTTCGGGTGTAAGGGCCTTCAGATGCTCCCGCTTCACTGCACTTACACGAGCCTTCTCTTCAGCCAGACGGCGAATGGTCGCGGCCGATTTCGGCAGCAGCACGGATTTTCCCCTGAACTTGCTCATAAAATGCCCCACTCTCCGCTCAACATGCGCGGCTCATGCAAAGATATTCCGGACGAACCGTACGGTCCACGCACCAGAGTGGCGAGCTTCCCGCCTTCAGCAAACGGTTCGCAGCTTATGCGGTTGCTTTTTCGAGACGTTGCGCAACCCAGACTTTGATAATGGATTGTCGAGTAACTCCCAACCGCCTTGCCTCTTTATCGAGCGATTCGACCATCCATTCAGGGAAGTCAACATTGACGCGTTTGGGTTCTTGTCCAGGGCGACGAGCCCTTGACAGATCGAGAACGCGGGAAAGGTCATCTCCGCTTTCGAACTTGGTATCAAACTCCTTTGCCTTCATAAATTTCGACCTCCTTTCGGCTTGCCGGGCGAACAGAAATAAGTCTAATAGTCTCTCTACGGTAGGTTATTACACCTGCCCATATTCGATCGTCTATTCTGCCGATAACCATAAACCTCGGCTCATCGTCTGTGCGAGCCGGAATCTCGATGAAATCAGGATCGTCCCATAAAATCTGGGCATCGCCAAAGTCAATCCCGTGTTTTGTCTTAGTTGCACGACTCTTCTGGTTGTCGAACTCAAACTTCATCTGGTATAGAAATTATACCATTTGCGATAGTGTGTCAATTCGTCTTTCCAAGACCACAATCCCCGCCGGGCGCATCTGCGATCAGGCGCAGTCGTGAGTCAGCAGAATAGAGTAGATCTTTGACAGAATGAACTGCATGAACAGAATAGCAGACAAATCCGGAGACAGTTTGCTTGGGTCACAATCCCCGCCGGGCGCATCTGCGATCAGGTGTAGTCATAAGTCAGTAGAATAGAGTAGATCTTTGACAGAATGAACTGCATGAACAGAATAGCAGACAAATCCGGAGACAGTTTACGCGGGACACAAACCCGATCGTCTTACAACATTCTGAACATTTTGTTCATTCTGGTTACACCGGCAAGTGGTGGTTGATCTATTCAGATGAAAGGAGCTGAACATGTGAATTGACCGATACACATGTAGCTGCGCACTGGCGTGAGAGGGCGACCAAACACGCGAAACAGAGCGGTTGGAGGAAACTCCAGCGAAGAGGGATGGCATCCCTTTGACGGCGAAGACGCGAGCCTGAAATTCGCAAGATGAATCCGATTCGGCCTCGTTAAACAAGATATCAGCGATCAGACTTCCAGAAATGGTGAAATCTGCACCGGTGCGGAAGAAACGGTCAAGAGCACGCATCGGGCTGGTCGGGGTGATTGGGACAAGCGCGCGTCGAAAGAACAACCAAGAAACACCGGGAAGCACTGTTGCGGCGTCCGTGCGGGAAGGAATCCGCAGGCGGACGGGGTGATGGAAAATCCATAATCCAGCATTCGCCGGACAGTGTGCGGAACAGCCCATAAGAGCTGAGAAACGGGGTAGCACCCGCGGAGCAAAGGGGCTGTACTTCAGTCATGTTTCCACAGGAAAGGATGGGCCGCTTGAGTCGGAAGGACTCCACTACGGGAAAAGAGGCACTGCCGGAGGGATATACTCCCGAAAGCGGAATGCCTCAGAGCCTATCTCTTCTGCGTTGGAAGCTGGGTCAAAAGGCCAAACGGGAACGTAAGTTTCGGTTCTATGCACTCTATGACCGGATATACCGATGGGACGTGTTGCAAACAGCCTATCGCAACTCCCGGTCAAACGGGGGCAAGGCCGGAGTCGACGGGGTGAGTTTTGAGCAGATCGAATCCTCGGAAGAAGGCGTAGACGGATTCCTCAAGAGATTGCAAGACAGTCTCAAGGAGAAGACGTACCGGCCAAAGCCGCTGCTGCGCAACTATATCCGGAAGGAAAACGGGAAGCTCAGGCCTCTTGGGATTCCGTGCATTGCGGATCGGGTAGCCCAGGGAGCGGTGACATTGGTCATCGAGCCGATATTTGAGGCGGATTTTCTGGACTGCTCGCATGGGTTCCGGCCATGCCGGGACCGAACAGGAGCCATTAGACAGGTGCAAGCCAATCTAGAGGAGGGTCGCAGAGAGATATATGACGGAGACCTGACAAGCTACTTCGACACGATTGAGCATGTCGAACTGTTGAAGAAGGTGGAACGTCGTATCTCCGACGGATCTGTCCTCCGGCTGATTCGGATGTGGTTGACCAGCGAAATCGAAGAAGTAGATGAAACCACGGGACGCCGGACTCGTACGAGGCCGGAACGGGGAACGCCACAAGGGGGAGTGATCTCTCCGCTATTGGCGAACATCTACCTTCATGAACTGGACCAGGCATTCGAGCAGTCGCCGGACTCGCCCCGCCACTTTGCCAACGCACGGTTGATCCGCTATGCGGATGACTTTGTGGTCATGGCACGGTACATGGGAACGAGAATCACTGGTTGGTTGGAAGGCTACTTGGAAGAGAAGCTCCGACTGCAGGTGAATCGGGAGAAAACCCGGACGATTAGCCTGAAAGAAGAAGGCGAGCTGACATTCGTGGGATATACGCTTAGGTATGATAGGGACAGGTTTGGGCGGTCCAAACGCTACCTGAACATAATCCCATCTGCCAAGGCGCAGAAGGCAATTCGGGAACGCATCAAGAAGATAACCAGCAGTGGCCGTAGGTTGCCGTTGCAGGATACGATCGAGATGGTCAACCGGATAACCCTCGGATGGAAGCGATCCTACAGCATAGGCTATCCACGGGAAGCGTTTCGCCAACTCAACTGGTACGTCCTATGCCGATTCCGGACGCTGCTCCGGCGCCGCAGCCAGCGACGAAGCCGACCGTTCCGGCAAGGGGAAACCCTCTATGCCGGTCTACGACGGTACGGGCTGGTGTACCTGTGAGGTGGCCCTGTGAATGCCTGCGGCGAGAGACTGTCGGGGAGCCGTATACGGGAAATCTGTCTGTACGGTTCGACGAGGGGCACGGGTTTAACCCCCGTGCCTACTCTACTCAAAACTCCTAATAGCCGCCCCTCCGGCCGCTGACCCACCACCGCCCGTCTTCTTCTTCGCCTCTTCCTCCCGCCATTTCAGCACCAGCGGATGTATGATATCGCGGTCCACATTGATGAACACCTGCCACACCATCTGGATCAGGCCGAGAATTACCGATAGTCTGCTCATGTTGCTCCTTTACGCGTTGCTGGTTATTGACTCACCCCTCCAAGTAATAGGTGGGAATCAACTGGAAGGGAGGCATTCACCTCCCATGAAATCGTGATCGCTGACGGCCTGTCTATCCTAACAACACCCGCTCCCGCCTACGCCATCCGGCATGCAGGTGCCTTTCGCTCCCAAGCACCCGCAGCATGTGCCCGCACGACTCAGTCTCCCACCTTCGGTGGTTCGCGAGCGCCAGGGCCATCACGCAATCATCGTGATACCCAGCCGGGGCACTGTAAGTCAGACCACCCGACGGACTGATCTGGTACTCGTAACGACGCATCTCCGCGGTCAACACTTCCCAGGCCGAAGGCCATGAGACGCGACGCTGCTCAACCGCCACAATCAGCCGTTGAACCAACTCGGTCTTGGAAACAGAAGTAAACTTGAACGCCTCGATATCACCGTACACCCGCTTCAAATCATCGAAGATCGGATCACCGACACCGGACGCATCCAGGATCAACCGCCCCCTGTATTTCCGGACGAACCCTAGTATCCGTTCCTTCTGAATCGGCCAGTCCAGATGATTGAACCGCTCCATCGCAAAGCATCGCCCCGTCTCCGCATCCATTGCGATCAGCACCGTCCAGTCCGTATGCTTCGCCACATCGCAGCCAATGACCACACTCCTGTGACACTCTTCCTTCGTGTCCTCGGTGCCCTTCGTGGTTACATCTTCTCTTATCAGGCATCCCTCGATATTCCGGAACACCCCCGCACTATCCTCCAGGAACTCCGCCTCGTACTCCTGCCGGAACACATCAGCCGGCAATGTCC
>Ga0118677_10015659_pt1 | contig 10508 bp, 9 predicted proteins | sample AliMusrvi5mmetaG_FD_86154 | JGI IMG/M metagenome (GOLD analysis project Ga0118677, IMG submission 86154)
CTACCCCACCCACCCTGGCATCGTTAAACTTTGGTGTTTCTGCAGGTTTTGGGGTAAGCATATAAGCTTCCATCTCAGTCGATTGCTGCGCGAAGTAAGAAAAAGCGGCTATCAACAATCCAAAGGCAATACTAATTATTTTCATCCTGTTTACTTCATCTCCTTGCAATTCCAATCCCCATTAGATTCAATTTGTCGTTTGTCTGAACAGGATTTGTTTCCGGTATCCCGTACTTTGACAAACTTTGGGATCCATTAAATGATATACAGATGAAAGAATAAAATCTGTCCCTTTGATCTGAAAACCATTTTCCTCCGTTTTTACAATTTCTGTATTCTTTGAAATATCAATATCAGGAGAACCTTCATATCCAAGCAATAAAGGGCCATAATGCAAACGGGAATATCCCGGTTTAGTATGCGAAGCATTCAAAACAGGTTCAATCCCCGACTTCATGGAAAACGAATATTCAATTTTATCGCCCTTTTTTATCAAAGTTGAAGTTTCAGCAAATCCGTTTATAACCTTGAAACCGATCCTTTCATGATTTTTTGAAACCTCCGGATCGTGAACCCATGAGGGGACAAAGAATTTCAGGTTGATCCGAACCGGATTATTCAGCCTTTCAACACGTAGAAGAACAATTGTACCAAAAGGATAGCTGGTCTGCTGTCCGATTGTGACGGGATTGCCATTCAGGTTAAGGTTAACGGAACTATTGTTAAATGACGGAATTATAAGGGTGTCACCCTGTGTGAAATAACTGTATTGAATAGCTTTGGCAAGTCCCTCGCCACCGCGCATGGTGCAACACCAGTAGGCTTCATCGGCTTTTACCTTAACGAAATTTTCAGACGCCCCAGCACAATTATCACAGCCAAATCCACCATTCGACCGCTGAGTATGTCCGATGGCATTGTAATAAATCAATTGGGCATCTTCAAGATAAACAGGCTTTTGAGTGTATTGCCACAATTGACTGGCCAACAGGTAAGCGTCAATAATTGCGCAGGGTTCGGTCCATTCAGGACGCTCAAACCAATTGTAATTCTCATAATTTTCGGTCATGGCCTGTTCATGATACATCTGATAACGTTTTTCAACTTCATATAATATGTCATTCTGCCCTGAAATTTGATAATATCTCAGTGCTGCTCGCAAACCGGAAAGGGTAGCATGGGTCTGGGCTTTTATTCCAACCAGATCCATTTCAAAGTAACGCGACATCATCTCTTCAATAAGTGCTTTCATCTCCCTTGAAGGAAAAAGTCCGTAAGCCTGTATGACCCCGTCCATAAAAATAAAATCACAACCTACATCAGTCGATAGTTTCCAGTTGTTAACCACATTCACGGAAGAGCCTGCCATACCACCTGTATTGGAAATTCTTCCGGCAGGAGTGATTGGATAATCTTTATGGTGACCTTTTGTAGGCAGGGCCAGATTCTCAATAATACCCTGAATATAGGTTTTAACTTTAGGATCTCTCTTCCATTGGTAGTATTCGCAAAGTGCTCGCAAAAGCCAGCCATGACCTGAAAGTTGCTGTTCATCAATAGTATCGTGTTGTAATGGACCTAAATAACCTTTCTTGTTCAGCTTCTCTGGCAAAATACGAATCATTTCATCCAGATATAAAGGGGTCCGGTGAGTTGCCTGAGCTTCAAGCACCAGTCCAAGAATGGTCCGTCCTTCCTTGTCACCCGGCCATCCTTCCGAAGGACCATGATGTTGTTTTGGGAAAACACTCTCCGGAAAATAAATATCTGTTTCCAGACGATCAAAATTTTTCATTGCACGCTGATACAACTCTCCTTTCATGTGAATCTGGTCAAAACCAACGGGGAGCGCTACCGCATTAGATTGATGATCAGTCTTCATACAAGAACCCAGCGTATACAGCAATGAGTACATTGCAACCATCAAAAGTCGATTGTTTCCATCCCTGGAAAGATCCCGGATCAGCTTTTTCATCCTATAAATATTATTTAGTTTTATTTCTCCTTAAATTTTATCGAATAGAGGTCCCACTGCAGTATCGCTATGTGAACTCGAATGCATTTTCCTATCAATCCGGAGACATCCGGGTTTTCTTTCCAGGTCACTGTCCATTCTGGATCATCGCCGAAAAGTTCATTACAAACAGACTTCTTTACCTGCGAATCGGTTATTGCAAACCAAGAATATTGTGATCCAAAGAATGTGAAAATCAAAAGGGTAAAAAGAATCAATTTTCTCATTGTACTTTGTTTAGTGGCACGTGTTGTAGCAGGATCTCTTTGGTATCTCGAAAAAGAGTAAAGCATAGTTTCATCACTCCCATGAATAACGCGTATCGTTCTGTATTTTATCAGGTTAAAACGAATATCTGTTGGTTCTTATTCCCCCCCGTTATTATTAAGTTACAATAATTAAAGTACTATTTCCGGCTTCCCGATTTTTTGTGGAAGTGTACACATACCTTTGAATGCATGGTATAAAGACGGTAAGCTGCTCCGTCATAAATCACAATCGGACTCGACTTATTTTCGCGTAGAACCGGATTCTTTGAATACTTTAACCAGTGGACCAGATCATCCGACTTTGCCACACAAGAAGTCCATTCGTGCCAGTCTTTGAATTCTGATGCATGATAATAAGCATAATAACTGCCTTTAAATTTGATGATCTGGTCAACAGCAATTGCATATTTATCGTATGATTCGGGTCCCATCTTAATAACCGGTTCATCCTGCAAATTTGTCCAGACTTTTAAATCAGTGGAGGTTGCCAGCCAGATACCAAGGTCATCACGTTCATAGAAGAGATACCACCTGTCATTTTCGAGCCAGACTGACGGTGTTCCATAAGGGCCCTTTGAAAGTGGCTTACCATTCTTATACCTGATATCCAGTGAACCTTGCTCTTTCCAGTGAATGCGGTCCACAGAAATAAGCAGGTGAGCAATATCCCGCCTCCCTTCAGCAAACATATAGTAGGTCCCTTTGGATTTTATTATACACATATCCTCAACCATACAAGAATCGTAGATGGGATTATCTTTATACCTGGTCCATTTCAGTCCGTCCGGGGAGGTTGCATATCCAAGATGACTCTCCGAATCCTTACCATCCTTTTTACTATAGCCGGTATACCACATATGATAAGCACCATCTTCTTTCAGTATACAACCTCTCTCCCTGATCAACTGATCCCAGGTGTTGGTGCCGGAGCCGCTAAAAACAGGATTCTTCTCATAGGTTGCAAAATCTACCAATTCAACCGGGAACTTCGGATCGGCACTTTTCTTTGCAGGTACATTTGGATTGGCCTGAACCAACTGCGTCCCTTCAAACAAAAGAAACAGAAAAATAATTGATGAAACACTTTTCATACGCCTCTATTTTTTTAAATGGTTATTTTTATAATTCCCAGTTGGCCAATCAATTGGGCTCAGCGGATAGGATTCAACGTTGTAGTCAGTTTAACAAAGGCCTCAGCTGCTTTTACGCGGATGGTTAATCCCCTGTAATCCTCCATCAATCCATGATCGAGCTGGTAATATTCATTACTGACAAATCCTTGACTTACATGACAGAAAACCGCTTTCCGTTTTTGATCTCTGAAATCTGTGATATCGATGTAATCGGTAGGGAAGAAATTCTGTGTCTGTTCACCGGTACAAACCTCATAGAAATAGAGTGGAAACTCCGCCCCCATTTGAAGGTACGCTTTTTGTGTCAGAATACTGGTTGCCAGATGATCCTTATGCGAATCAATGGGCCAGTGGGTGAACAGGATATCTGGTTTCTCGGACACCAGTAATTGCCGTATCTTATCATACCATGAATTGTCAACAACAGTATTTCCATCGATTTGCCCTACAAAAACAGGTTTGGCCTTCAGAATTTTACACGCAGCTTCACCCTCTTTTCTACGTATGGCAGCTGCCGCATCATGGCTTTTACCTTTGATACCAGCCTCTCCCGTGGTAAGATAAATAATGGTAATCTCATGGCCCGCCCGGGAGAATTTGGCTAAAGTGCCACCGCATCCTGTTTCAGGATCATCGGGATGGGCACCAATACACACAACTTTTAGCGGTTTTCCTGAAATTCCCAAACTCCCGGAAAGGGATGCCAGTGGCAACATGCCAAATCCAATCATCGAATTCTGAACGAAATCACGTCTTGAAATCTGTTTACCTGTACTCATTAAAAGAAAATTTAAGGGTTCATAAATGATCTGGATGATAAATTTGTCATGACAATTACTGATTTGAACTTTTATTAGAAATTATTCTTTTTCTTAAAGTAATCGGAAAGAAATAATGCATTAAATAAACAATCTTATTTCGCTTTTAGGACCCTATAAATCTCCTGCATCGTCAACAATAATTGCTCTTTACACCCCTCCGCTGAAGATGATCGGGAAGTCGGAAGGCAAAACTAATAATTAATAAATACAGCAGTATAATATTCAGACTACTTTACCTAATAGTAGATCAGAAAAAGAAAGATAACCGAGATCATTTTATTAAAGATTTATGCGCTGCTACTTAAAATAGGGCCCAAAAGGTTATAAACGAAATATTCTCCTTATTTTAGGATTAATCACACCGAAAACACTTTTATTGGCCAAAGTTAAGAATTGGCTTCCCAATGCAAAAGAAGTGATATAAATATAGTGCCAAACCGTTTTACAGGTTTGACACTTTAAGGTTTAACTTGGGCATTATTTCAAATTTGGGTTAAGCAAAAAATCATTGTCAGGTATCGGTGCGAAATAACTACTATGGATAGGCAGAACTAAATTTGCATTTTTGAGTAACAGGGATGTTTTAACTTCAATTTTTCCTGGCACCGGTTACTGTGGGGAATTTTTTATAGAAATTGAGCTCGGAAAAATAGTAGTCCCAAATGTCTTTTAGGCTATTCCAATCTAACCAATTAATCACCCAAGATTCAGGAGTTTAATCAACCAAAAAATAATTGCTGCAAGAGCCATTGATACGGGGATCGTCAGTATCCAGGCATACAACAGTTGAACTGTTACACCCCACCGCACAGCAGAGACTCTTTTTGTCAGGCCAACCCCCATGATGGCACCTGTTATCGTGTGAGTTGTACTGACAGGAATTCCAAATGCCTCTGTTCCAAATAATAACATCGCACCTGCACTTTCTGCAGCAACTCCTTCAAAAGGGGTAAGTTTGGTGATCTTTGATCCCATTGTCCGGACAATCCTCCATCCTCCTATTAATGTTCCTGCTGAAATTGCAGTATAACAACCATAAACAATCCACAATGGAATGGCATGGATTTTACCCTCAACAAACGTGATTTGGGCCCAATGCGGAATTGTGGAGGGGTCGGCAGTTTTAAAATAAACCAGTAAAGTAGCAGAAATAATTCCCATAACCTTTTGAGCATCATTTCCACCATGCCCGAGGCTAAAGAGTGCCGAGGAGAATAACTGTCCGATTTTAAACCATCGGTGTAATCTGAAAGGATTGAAATTCCTGAAAATCCATAAAAGTCCAACAGAGATAAAATAGGAAAGAAACATTCCAATCATTGGAGCAAGGAATATAAAAGCAGCTATTTTCAAAATCTTATCGGAATGAACAACGCCCCATCCAGCATAGGCAATCGCTGCGCCGGCAAATCCACCGACTAAAGTATGTGATGAGCTTGAAGGAATCCCAAGATACCACGTAAGCAGGTTCCAGACAATTGCCGCAATCACGCCCGCCAAAATCACCTGAAGATTAATTGCACCAGTATCCACGACCTTTGCTATAGTATCGACGATATGAAGTTCAAATATTGCATAAGCCGCAAAATTAAAAAATGCCGCCCAAATAACTGCCTGCAAAGGCGTTAAAACTTTAGTTGACACTACGGTAGCAATCGAATTTGCAGCATCGTGAAAGCCATTGATAAAATCGAAAATAAAGGCCAGTACGATAATCGCAATTAATAATGTAAAATTCATGGATCGTATGATTTGCTTGTGATGATTTTTATATTAATATTCTCAAAAATTCAATGATTAAATATTAATAATCAACATTTTATAATTCAAATATAAGATTCGGATGTTACATTAATGTTACAATCCTGTTACATTACAATTACAATAAAACCAGGGATTCTGGTATTTTTCCACGACCCGGATAGCGATTCTGAAGGTCAGTATATACCGTTTTCATTCCTGGTTGTCCCGCTTTTGCGGCCCCCTTTAATGCATTGTAAAAAACCAGCGCTGAACATAACGCGTCACTGCCAGTAAGCAGGGCTGTGTCATCAAGTTTCTCAACCAGCTGATGGAGGGGAATCAGGATCTTTTTAAGGTCAGCTGCACCAATCGTGTCTTTCTCAAACTCTGACACATCGAAAAATCCAGGAATTACTTTCGGGTTCTGAACAGCATATTCAAGCGCCTTGTTTACAAATGAAAATGATCTGTCTCCCATCTTAGGTAGCGAACGACGGTCACCCGCTGTCAGGTTAATTAATTCCGGCAGATTTTGAATAATCGTCTCAATCGCTCTGTCGATATTTGCCTTGGCCTCCTGACTAATCACAAATGAGCTTTTATTTTCCATATTTCTTGAATTTAGTGCATTAAAAGTATAACAAATAAATCCGTATTACACTAATATAAACGATTATAATCGTTTATATCCGTTTATCGACGGAAAATGATAAATTCTTCGTTTAAAGTAAATTTCAATACCTTGAAAAACATTAATAAGTTGCCTGGCTTGAAACGTTAATAGTATTGTCCTGGAAAATGGTATTTAGTAATAAAAGATTAAGATAAAAGCAGAAAAATATTAGGATTATTTCATTGAATAACCTAATTTTGTTACGTTTTAGCCAGATTTTCCTTAGATTTTTATTTATAATTATTATAAACTTATAAATTAAACCCAAATGAAACGTAAATTATTGTATCTAATCACCTTAACGGTTGCTTTATTTTTTGTATTCATCTTTGCATGCAAGAAGGAAAGTTCACAGAATCAGACAACTGCTGTAGTAGATAACACTACGCTCACGGCAAATTCCGTCGAAAAAAATGCCGTGATTGCGGTTACAACTTTTGAAGGAATTAACCAATTTGCTCAGGCGGGATTTATTTCCAATAATTTAAAAGCCGGTAGCATTTCATTTGGCAGTTGTCCGACAATTACCGTCAATTACACTACTCCTCCTTACTCAATTACACTTGACTGGGGAACAGAATGTACTGGAATCGACGGTGCAAAAAGATCCGGGAAGATTGATATTAGTCTCAATGGAATCATGAATGTGGCTAATAATGTGGCTACGCTGAAGATTGAAAATTATGTGGTAGATGGCAAGACAATTACTGGTACTACCAAAATAACTTCCGCCGGGCCAAATCCAGGTAATGGATGGCCAAGATATGACATAGTAACAGAAGGGAAGATTGTATTCGCTGATAAGAGTGTACTTTCCTATAAATACGATGGAGTGACACTTCAGTCAGAGGGAACTGCTACCCCAACGGTTTTGAGTGATGATGTCTGGAGAACTGAAGTTCACAGCGCCAGTGGAGTCAATCAGGACGGAACCACATGGACAGCCAAATCCACAAAAGTGATGATTAAAAAAGGCGACTGCAAATGGTACAATAGTGGAACATTTGAGATTACCCCTTCAAAGGGAGATGTCATTACTATTGATTTTGGCGATGGGACATGCGATAACAAAGCCACTATGAAAAAAGGTTCTGTTACAACAGAAATCACACTGGATTAGTCTCAATTAACTAACAATAAATCCCGATCAGAGATATTGTTGGCACAAAAAATAAGAGAGTAAGAAATAAATCTTACTCTCTTATTTTTTGTGGAGCGGAAAACGAGACTCGAACTCGCGACCCTCAGCTTGGGAAGCTGATGCTCTACCGACTGAGCTACTTCCGCGTTTTTTTGATTGTGACGCAAAAATAGGATATTTTTTGAAAATTAGAGCCAATTAAAAATAAGATTCGCATATTATTTATAATAGGGCCTGCCACGAGTCCGTTTATTTATTCCCTTAACTTCAAAAGATCACATTCTGCCGGGACCACCCTGATGATAGTCTGCAGGGTTTGTCTCCCCTTTTTTGTAGTTGGAATTCTGTTCATTTTAAGTCACTTCAGAAGAAAAGGTGGAAAATAGGTTTCTGCTCATGAATAGAAAACAGGGGATGAATTTTTATCAGAAATTTTAAGAATGAAAATTTCACAAATCCACTCGCTGATAATCGGGTGATTTAAGCGTAAGCTGATATCCATAATCCCACTGATTATTTTGAAGAATCTTTTGCACATTGGCTTCAAATAATTTACGAATGATCATCCTGGTAAGATCAGGATAATTCACCTCTACCTTTACTGAAGAATCAAGCCAATTGCGGATATGATTAAATTGCTTTGTCTTTAGATTTTTAATTACGGGTACTCCCATAACTTCTAATGCAGCGGCATTACACTTTTGTTCATATTGACCTTTCATTGGGATCACCATCAACTTTTTATGCAGATACAGCGCTTCAGCCGGAGTCTCGAAACCGGCTCCGCATAAAACACCTTTCGATTTAGCCATATCGGAAATAAACCGCTCATTCGTAATAGGCTGCACAAAAATATTACCTGAGCGGTAAGTTTTTTTCGAATGCTTTGAAAAGATATGCCAGCTCACTCCCTCAAAATTTGATAACTTTTTCACCAATAATTCGTCATCAAAAGCAGGAAGATAGACCGTATAATAATTGAGTTCATCTACCTCACTCTCCCTCACCTGCCGCCTGATGACAGGAGTAAAGATATTCTCATCGTAGGGTTGAAAATGAAAACCAAAATGCATTGATGCCGGTGCATAATTTCGTAAAAGGAAACGACCAAAGTGATCCAGCTTGGCAGGCAGAGGAACTTTTTCACTAAGCAACGATCCCTGATGGCTCAAACTGATACATGGAACTTTTTTCTTTATACATGCCCATGCTGAAACAGGTTCAAAATCATTAATTACAAAATCGTATTGCTCAACTGGCAGTTGCTCAATTTCGCGTTTGAGGTTCGGAAGATTTGCATTAATGGTGGTATTCCAAAGATCGATACCACCACTTTTCCCAAATACGAAACTTAATCCCTTAAACCTGTACTTCACCGGAACATCCAGTGTCACATCACATTGTGTTCCACTGATGAGGATATCACACTGGCAATAATCCTTCAGGATTGGAATTATTTCGCGAGCCCGACTGATGTGGCCATTCCCGGTCCCCTGTATAGCATATAGAATCTTCATTTACTATGTTTTTAAAGTTTATCTTCAATCAGGTTATTGAACTGGTATTCTTTTAATTATGAAACTCAACAAACATGCTATTAAATAAATCTTTTACTTTAAAATCAACCATCTTTTCGTGGTCTGCGATCACTGTTTCGGGCTGATCGACAAAATCATTCCTGAAATTAAAGATCTTCCATTCTCCTTCATTATATTCCAGCGAGGTGAGGTTTTCTATCCAGTCACCCGAATTCAGATAATTAACTGTTTGCTGACCAACCTGAATGGTCCTCATTTCAGGTTTATGTATATGTCCGCAAACAACGAAATCAGCCCCTTTTCTTGCTGCCGCGGCAGCAACGGTATCTTCAAAAGCGTTGACATATTTCACTGCCCCTTTTACAGATTCCTTTATCTTTTTTGAGAATGAGACCGGCTTCAGATTTAAATCCAACTGGCGAAGAAGCCAGTTTACCATAGTATTTAATGATACCAGCGTATCGTAACCTATTGCCCCCAATTTTGAAAGCCACTTCGAATGTTGCATCACCACATCGAACACATCGCCATGAAAAAACCAGGTGGTCTGACCATCAAGTTCGAGTTTCAAATCATTGACAATTTTTAGTCGTCCTATTTTCATCCCGGTGAACCTTCGAAACATCTCATCGTGATTTCCGGTAATATAATAAATCGTGCATCTGTCTGATGCCAGGCCAAGCAGGTGTTTAATTAGTTTAAGGTGAGATTTGGGAAAATACCGCTTTTTAAACTGCCAGATATCAATAATATCCCCGTTTAAAACCAAAATCTTTGGTTTGATACTCTTCAGATATTTAAGCAATTCTCCGGCCTGGCTTCCTGATGTTCCCAGATGAACGTCGGAAATCACCACCAATTCTACATTTCGCTTGTTGTCCATTCGTTTTACATTTTAATACGACTAAGGAACGACCAACACATTACGGATGTGTTACAAAACGATTAATAAATAGTTAAAGCTTTCTATTTTGAAATAAAAAAAATCTTTGAAACAGAAATGAAACATTATTTAACAGAAATGAAATAGGTTATCAATCCATCTGTAATATCAATTACCGTTTTTTGTTACAATTAAATTTTTAAGTAAGCTGATTTATTTGTGGATAACAATAAGTTAAATGTATTTAATTTAAACATTTATGGGAATTTTTACAATAAAAAAAGAAGACGGAC
>Ga0118677_10015660_pt1 | contig 10507 bp, 9 predicted proteins | sample AliMusrvi5mmetaG_FD_86154 | JGI IMG/M metagenome (GOLD analysis project Ga0118677, IMG submission 86154)
TCTTAACATTTTAAGGTTCGTTTCCATTCCAATAGAAAAACCGTTTGAATCCCATGTTATTGATAATGTTTTATCTACAGGAGCAAACTTGAATCCATACGTTAAATCTGTTGCATTGGTAAAAAATAAAATTTGCAGAAGCTTTTGAAAAATATAATTTAAAATTTTATAAATCCAGCCATATCCGACGAAACCGCCGCCTTTTATCCATCGGGAAGCCAAAATAATCGAATCTGGATTTTCTTTTGCAGCTTTAATCATATCTTTTATTATGTACGGATCAGTATCCAAATCCGCCGCAATGTTAACAACATGGCTTCCTTTTACGCGCTGCATTGATTCATGCAAAGCAGGACCTAACCCCTTTCTCCTTTGCGTATATAGCCTTATTGGAACATCACCGGCTGATTTCATCAGGTTGTTAATTATGGAAAGACATTCCGTTGTTGTTCGGTCACAAACAACGATAAATATTTCCTTCAAGTCTGCATGGTTGCAAGTGTTCAGAATAATTTCTACACTTTCTCTTAAGGAATCAGTTTCGTTTATTGTTGGGATAACAACAGAAACAGATGAAAACTTATCCAAATATATTTCCCTTTCTGCAATCAACAAACAGTCTTATATTATTAAATCTAAACAAATATTATTAAACCTAAACAAAATATCTAAATAATTATATCAGTATGCAAGAAAGTTTGCAAGCCTAAAAGTTGGCAGCTTATATCGTGACTGTAAAGGGCGAAAAGACATATAATAACTATTGAATATTCCGGACTATAAATGTATAATAAAAAAGGTTATCTGTACGGTTTAACACAAAAGGAAAGAGGGACACTTGCCTGCATGAAAAACAGCATATCTTCTCTGACGGGAAAATATCAGGATCTTATTGACAAACACCTTGTTTTCAGGCTGTTTGACAAGGTAAAATACGAGTTGCCCGTCCTTGTGTTTCTGTTGACAATTTATGCGTTTAAACATAATTTCTACATCGGAGACATATATAATATCGTGCATGTTTATGACTACAGAATAGGTTTCGCACCACGCCTTTTTATTGGTTCGCTCATGTCTCTGTTCACAGATTATAAATCGATTGCTTTCATGAACAGGTTTTTTAATATTTTTTGCATATTATCGATATTTTTGTTCTCATTTGCAGCCGGCCGAGTAATACGAAAAGCGGATGACAAGTTAAAAAATACGGCTATGATTTTTGTGCTCCTTTTTCTCGCTGTTCCCTATTCTCGCACAGTCCTATATCCCAACCTTGTTTCCGTCGACCGTTTTCTGGTTGTATTTACCCTTTTAGCTTTGATTGCAATAAGCAAGAAGGGGTTTAAGTGGTTCGTGCCCCTACTGATAATCATGAGCCTTGCCACATATCAAGGATACGCTTTCACATACATGCCGGTGGTCGCAATCTTGCTTATTTATGAGGTGTATAGGAACAAAAACTCAAAACAGAGCATCGCGCTTCTTTTGGTATGTTTCACAGCCATGGCTGTGTTTTCCGCATATTTCTTTTTATACAAGGGAATAACTTCATTTAAAAATGTTGAGGCTTTGATTGCATATGCTTCCAATAAAACGGATATTAGAAATTCTGTTGGTGAGTTTAATATAAAACTTGTGCTTAACAGTTATTTTTTTGAAAAACCAAGTGTGTTTTTCTGGAAATCAACTATTCCCCTTGAAGGATGGCGGGACTTGAAATACGAATTTAGAGGCGTGATTTATTTAATACCTCTGTTGATAGTTTTCTTTTTGGTTTGGAAAAACGCGATAAAAAACAGTTTGAACAAATTCGAAAAGTTGATTTACATCATGTGTATGCTGGCTCCATTGGCGAGGCTGCCTATGTATATTCTTTCTACAAACTTTGTTAGGGGAAGAATATCGGTTGTCATCGTGCAGTTTTTTCTTGTTTTCTATTTCCTCTATGTCGGGAATCCCGTCGTTTCTGCATCTGCAAGAAAAATCGGAGATTATTTAAAGAAAAACTATTTGCTATTAGCCGCGCTTGTGGTGTATTTCATTGTTTTAGTCAAACTGAATTGAGCAGACTGCATAAATTTTACTTCGACGGTGGAATCTTTGGCTTATGTTCAATCTCCGCAGTAACAATAAAATGTAACTTGTGGTTATGAGGTGCTATTTTGAGAGTGTTGTTAATAAATTCGAAAGCGTTGCATGCCAAACACAAAGCGGCTATGCCGTTGGGATTGCTTTCAATCGCAAAATATCTGACAGATAACGGACATACCGTAAAGCTTTATGACAGAGCTGTAGAAACCGTTAGCTTAAAAAAATATTTGGACTCTTTCGCTCCGGATTTTGTCGGGATTTCCGCGCTTTCGGTTAAAAGGTTTCCCGATGCGATTAAAATATCGAAAATTATAAAAGCCAGAAATATCCCAATAGCATGGGGAGGGCAGATACCTTCAGCCATACCCGAACTTATCTTAAAAAGCGGTGTTGTTGATTATGTGGTTGTTGGAGAAGGCGAATTAACCTTTCTTGCCTTACTGAATGCTATCATTGAAAAAACATCTTTTCGGGATGTTGACGGATTGGCATTTCTTGAAAATGGCGTGCTGGTTGTCAATAAAGAGAGGGAATTTGCCAATTTAGCTGAATTCCCGATTCTTGACTTTAGCTTTGTTGATCCGGGGGAATATTTTATTAACTATTTCAACTGTAAAAAGATGTTGCATCTATATGCCTCAAAAAGGTTGCCCTGGCAAGTGTTACTTCTGTTACAATCATTGCTTTCACAAACATCAGTGGAGACCTAGACCTCCTGAATATTTTTTGAGTGAAATTAAATATCTTATTGAGAAACATGGAATGGACGGAGTTTGTTTTGTAGATGACTTGTTCGGACCGAATCAAGAATACACAAAAGCTATATGTGAAAAGATTATTGACAGCAATATTAATTTTGTTTGGGGCTGCAATATGCGTAGTGATACCTGTTCGGAAGAAGAACTCAAACTGATGTATGAAGCGGGTTGCAGATGGATACTTTTCGGTATCGAAAGCGGTTCAAGGGAAAGACAAAAAGTTATTGACAAAAATCTTAATTTGGATAAGACAAAAGAGGTTGTAGATTTTTGTAGAGAAATAGGAATTTTTGTTACTACTACTTTTATAATCGGCTATCCCGATGAAACTGAGGAAGAATTGAAAGAAACTATCAAATATATGCAGGAACTTAACGCAAACACAAAGTTTCCAAATTTCATCGGTGTTCTTCCGAAGTCGAAGTTATATGAAGAAATGATAAAAAGCGGCAGACTGGAAGTTCCGCAGTCTTTCCTGCAATGGGAAAAACTCAAAATGTGGGACGAGCTCGGGGAAAACTATTCACGAATACCGGACAAAGAATTAAGCGTGGTATCGGCATGCTTTTCCTGGTGGGATTTGTTTACAAAATATCCCAATCCCGATAACGGAAAAGAGTCAAGAGTTATTTTCAAGAGAGCAATTTTACAAACTCTTGATATTTTCAAGAGAGGCACTTTTTATTCGACTCATTTGCTAATTATTGCTGCAAAAGAGCTTATACAAATATTTTATTATGCAAAAATGTTTCCTGGAATCCGTAAAAAATACGCTTTGTATAAAAACCCTAAGAAATCCAGTTAAACCGTCCCTCACAATAAAACACTGTAAAAAATAATCATCGGTGGTCTTTGTGAAAGTATTGTTGATAAACGCGAAAGCTTTCTACCGTAAATAAATAGGCGGGTTGTGATATTATGAGTAAAAAGATTGAAATAAAAAATCAAATTAACCTTATTTGGTTCGTTGGATTTTCATTTTTAATCTTCGTAATTTATCTTCTGTTAAATAGTAAAACGTGCTACATAAATGACGATTACACATACCGGTTGGTGTTTGAATATTGGCGCATTTCTGCCAATCCTGTGAAAGTGGCTTCAATACATGATATATATATCAGCATGAGAAATCATTACATGGTATGGGGGGGCAGGATTCCGGTTCACACTGTGGTTCAGTTGTTATTATGGCTTGTCGATAAAAAGATATTCAACATAATCAATTCAATGATGGTTGTTCTTTTGGGGATGCTTGCATATTTTCATGTAAATTTCGGTAGGAAACGCAGTATTTTTTTGTATATTTTAATTTTCACTATGCTTTGGTTTTTTATGCCGCAACCCGAATTAACCATGCTTGATTTAACGAATTCTGTCAATAACATGTGGACATGCATATATGTATTGATTTTTTTGATTCCCTACAGAATTTTGCTCGTTAGCGAAAAAACCTTTAAACATAAAATCGTTTTAGCAATATTTATAATTCCGCTGGGCTTTTTGGCAGGGTGGTCCAGCGAACCGAGCGGAGCGGCATCTGGCGCCATGGCGGTTCTGGTGACAGCCTACTTGCTAAAGAAAAGGAAAAAACCTCCCATATGGGCATATTTGGGCATTGTTTTCCTTGCGGCAGGTTGGGCGATTATGGTTTTCGCGCCGGGCTACCGTGTAAAAGCCGATAAATATTACGGCGTGCCAAATGTTTTAAAAAATGCAATTGATAATTTCGGCAGGATAGAAAGTAATTTATTTGGAGTAACCTTTAAATCTTTGTGGCCGATGTTTTTAATGATTGTAATCTCTTTAATTATATTATTTAGACTTCGTAAAATGCGATATGCTAACACCCGTATGAAACCGTCGGTTGTCCGCAAAAAAATATTTGGCAACTCCTCTTATATTCCTGAGGCATTTTATGTTATTTGCGCGGTTGCTTCGGTTATTATTTATGCCATATCTCCGGAATTTGTGCCTAGATACTTGTTTTCTGCCGCAGTTTTTTTAACAATATCGGCTGGTATTATCATAGCAAGAATTTTAGAAGAAGCAGATATTAAAGAAAAAAGCGTGCGAACAGTTACAACAGTTTTGATGTGCATTTGTGTTGTTTCGGTTACAGTTGATGTAGTTTACGAATACAATATCGCCTCTTATAATTACTCATTAGGAACTGCTATTGAAAATAATATTAAATCACAAGTATCGCAAGGCAAAAAAGATGTTGTTATAAAAGGCGAATATCGCTTTCTTTCAAGCGGGCGATATACCATCTATAAATATGATTTTGTCAGTCTGGATGTAATATGGGGCGGGTTTGATCCCAAATATGAAATTAACCGGATGTTCGCGGCGAACTTTGGCGCAGACACTTATATTAATGAAGCGGGCATGTCTTATGCTAAATCAAAGTAATTAGCTTGAACAAGAAGTTAAGTTGAAATAAAATTAAAATCAACAAAATCGCTTGAATCAAAATAACCGAAAAGTATAAAAATCCGTTCTGCTCCCCATGAAAATTCGATGGAATGAAGGTCGTGGTTTGATGAAAAAAATCGAGATGGAACAAAATGCAACCCAGCTTCCGGCAATGAATGATTCTACACTAAAAAAGTTCTCGAAAATTCTGCCTTTTATAATAATTGGTGTCGCTTGTTTTTGCGTTTATTATTTGCTTAATATAAATACTCCGCCTTTTGGCGATGATATATTTTTGAAATTTGTCTTTCAAGGCTGGTATGTTGATAAAATCACCGCCCCGAGAGTCACCAACATAAGCCAGATATTTGAGGGAATGACTCTGTATTATAAAATCTTCCGGGGTAGGGTCATTGCTGAAGGGTTAGATCAGTTGTTTGCTGTTTATGGGAAACAATTCTTCAACTTCTTAAATTCATTTGTTTTTGTAGGTATAACATCATTGGTATATTTCCACAGTAATTACGGGAAAAGGGCAAACTGGAGGTTGTACCTAATTGTATGCGTCGTATTCTGGTTTTTAACCCCTGATTTAATGGCAACATCGTTATGGATGGCAGGCAGTCTCAATGAATGTTGGGTGGTTTTTTTTGTTTTGCTTTTTTTAGTACCATACAGAATACTTGTTTCGGAAAAAGGAGAGCTAAAGCATCCGGTTATTGCCGCGTTGTTTGTCGTTCCCATAGGTTTTCTTGCGGGCGCATTTAATTTTCAGTCATTTGGTCTGTCAATAGGCTTTGTGGTTTTAACGATTATATTTGTCATACTGCAACGAAGAAGATTGCCGGCATGGTCGATAATCGGTCTACTTTCCACAATTTGCGGCACCTTGTTTGTTCTGATGGCGCCGGGCAACAAAGTCGAATGTCTCAGGAAATACGGCTATACACCGATAGGTCTTTACCTGCATAAATTTCCGAGCAATGTTTTTGATGCGTTCAGCTGGAGTTATAAAGTTACAAAAGTGCTGCTCTTGTTTTCGATAATAGTTTTCGCATGGTTAATCATTGATGTCAGGAAGACAAACAAGTTAAATTTAAAAAAGAAAAAAAGGGGAAAACAGATAGAACACAAGTTCACTTACAAATCGCTTATTGATAATAAAAGTGTGTTTTTTATACCGGGTTTGTTCCTTATTACAGCGGTCAGTTCTGTTGTTGTTGCTACAGCGCTTCCATATGTTGACTTCCGCTTGTTCTTTACTGTGTTTGTTTCATTTGCGATTGTGTTTTTCAGCTTATTATCCGAGGCGGTTGAACGTATCAAAAATTCGGAAAGCAAGCTTAAAAATGCTATCTCAAACAAATACCTGCGGATAGCCGTGCCGGTTTTGATAAGTCTTATCACTGTATTTGATTTTGGCAAAGAATTCAGAATATATCATCGTGATTATGTTGTATATACAAATGTTGTGCATTCGATTGAAGAAAAAATTGCCGCTGGTGAAAAAGATATTGTTATCCATAAAAATACTGAAATCAGACCTTTTCTTCTCAAGGAGGGAAGATTGCATAACTTTATTTTCTATTGGGCAATCACCGGTGTGGGTGATGATACTGATGCAATGGAAAACAAGTGGTATGCCTATTGCTTAGGCGCGAATACACTCACCGTAACAGAATAAATTTAAGTTTGAGGTTAAACATGAAAGGTCTCATATTAGCAGCGGGAAAAGGTGCAAGAATGAAGGGCATAAATTATAATAAATGCCTTGGCATTGTTGTCAATAAAAGCTTAATTTCTCATAACATCGAACGTCTGATATTTATGGGTATACGCGAAATTATTATCGTTATCGGAAAAGACAGCGATAAAATTAAAAGTCACGTCGAAGTTTATCATAATAAAGCAGATATCTTATATGTCGAACAAGAAATTCAGTTAGGGATTGTTGATGCTATAAAATGCGCAGTTTCTTTGATTGGCAGTGACGATTTTGTCTTGTGCCTCGGAGATGAGATATTTTATAATCAGAAACCTGTTGAAATGCTCGAATATTTTATTCGTACCGAAGCTGACTGCATTTGTGGAATTGTATCAAACGAAAGCGAAAACGAAATCAAGAAATGTTATTCCGTTGTTGTGGACAAATCAAATAAAATACTCGAACTGATGGAAAAACCTGAAAAACCCTACAATGACCTCAAAGGGACAGGGTTCTGTATCTTTAAGAACAGGATGTTGGAACATATCATCGAAGTCAGTCAAAACTCAAAGAGCGGACAATACGATTTGTGCGACTGGATAAGAATCTGTATCGATAAGGGCCTGATATGCAAGGTTTTTAATTTTGCAGAGAAAGAATTCAATATCAACACCTTGGAAGATTTAAACCAGGCAAACAAATTTTTGAATTCCAGTGACCGGAGAGGAAATAAATGAAAACGATTTCGATAGTTGTTCCTTCATTCAACGAGGAAGAAAACATCGCGGATTTATATTTGCGGACAACTGCTGTAATGAGGGAAATAATCGGCTATAATTACGAAATAGTTTTTATTGATGACGGGTCTATCGATAAGACCAGAAACTATATCGAAGACTTGTGCATGAAAGATGATCATATTAAAGCGATATTCAGCGCACGCAATTTCGGATATTCCAAAACGATATTTTATGGCATGCAACAGGCGCAAGGCGATTGTGCTATTCTGCTCCATGCGGATTTGCAAAATCCACCTGAGATTATCCCGGAATTCGTGAAGCAGTGGGAAAACGGATATAAAATAGTCCTTGGCGTGAAAAGCGGGAGCAAAGAAAATAAGCTGATGTATTTTTTTAGAAAATGTTATTATGGTCTGATGAACCGAATATCCGATGTTGAGCACATCAGCCAGGCAACGGATTTTGAACTTCTCGATAGAAGTTTTTTGGATGTTCTGCGCGCTGTTTGCGTGAACACCCCATATTTGCGTGGATTAATTATGGAATACGGTTTTGACATCAAGCAGGTTGAATACACTCAAGATAAGAGAGATAAAGGAAAGACCAAGTTCAACCTTTATAAATATTATGATTTTGCTATGCTCGGTATAACCTCAAATTCAAAGAAGGTTTTAAGGTTGGCGACACTTTTTGGTTTATTCTTCACTTTTGCGGCAACTGTAATTCTTGTTGTTTCCTTCATTTCGCAGTTGATAAACCCGGGAGAAACTACTCAGTTTGTCACGAGGCTGATTATTGACATGCTGCTTTTTGTCAGCAGTTTGCAGTTTGCTTTTATCGGGCTTTTGGGTGAATATGTGCTCTCTATCATCGGTAATGCCTCAAACAAACCGATTGTGATAGAAAAAATTAGAATTAATTTTACTAAGAATCAATAAATTACAAACATTACATACTTAAGGAAGTTTCATCGTGAAAAAATTTGTTTTGGTATACCCTCCTGTCACCAAAGAAGAACGCTATGGGTCAATACTTGGCGAAGCCTGCTCAAGAGCTTTGCCATTGGGTATCTATTATATCGCTTCTTATCTACAGAGTAAAAACTATTCTGTCAAAGTCTTTGACGGAGAGGCGCTGGATTATAAAGAAACAGACCTTTGCCGGGATGTACTGGAATATTTCGCGCCGGATGAACTATGCTGCATCGGTATCAGCGCAACCACCATGGCGTTTCACCGCGCGCTTTCAGTGGCAAAAAAGTTTAAAGAAATTCGCCCCGATTGTATTATAATTCTGGGCGGTATCCAAGTTACATCCAATACGGAAGATGCACTCTCTTTTTCTGAATTTGATTATGGTGTTATCGGTGAAGGTGAAATAACTGCCTATGAACTGCTGGAATGTTTGTATCAAAATGGTGACCCGAAAGGCGTTAAGGGAATTGCTTATTATAACGCATCGGGAGAACTAATCACAACATCTCCCAGACCGCTAATTGAGGACCTGGATTCGCTCCCCTTTCCGGCTTATAACCTTGTCAAAGATTTTTCAGTATACAAACCGCGGATTTTTGAACATCATGAAACGCCACTTGTAACGTTTATATCAAGCCGCGGCTGCACCGGCAGATGTACATTCTGTGACAACAGCGTCTTTGGCAGAACTTATCGGCAAAGGTCTGCTGAAAACGTTGTTGGGGGAACTTAAATACCTTTATGACAGATATCACTTCAAGTCCGTTCATTTCTGGGACGATACGTTTTTAACTGATAAAGACAGAGTTCGCAAAATATTTGAATTGCTTGAAGAGGAAAATATCCGTTTCAAATGGTTCTGCCTAAGCCGGATCAATAATGTGGACTATGAATTTTTGAAATTTATTTACGATCATGGGTGCCACAGTATTCATTTCGGGGTTGAATCAGGGGATCCGGAAATATTAAAAATAATAAAAAAGGGCATTTCTTTGGATAAAGCAGAAGAGGTTTTCCGTGACTGTCGTAAAATCGGATTGCCAAGCACCGGTTTATTTATGATCGGACATCCGGGCGAAACGATTGAATCGATCAACCGGACCATCCGTTTCGCATGCCATTCCAAATTGGATCAGGTTATGATTACTATCAACACACCGTTTCCGGGGTCACCGCAGTATGCCGAAGCAGATAAATACGGTACATTTGCAAAAACAGACTGGTCACGTTTTTCACAACAGCGTCCAGTTTTTGTGCCCATAGGATTAACCGAAAAGATCATGTTGCGCAAGCGTAAAGAGTTTACGATTCTGTTTTATTTGCAGCCGTACAGGGCAATAAAATTTATAAAAACCTTCTTTCAACCTGGAGGATGGGAAATGTTTAAAAAAACATTTAAAGCAGCCTTATTTATTTTTGAACGTTAAACGAGCATTAAAAAAATACCCAAAGCCGAACACATTGCTAAGATCTATTAAATTTTTGTTTCAATTTCAGCAGTTCTTTTTAAAAAATCAGAACGTATTTGTTCTTTATAGTCAGAATTGCTTTCGAGCAATGCTTTGTTTTCTGATTGCAAAGAGTAAAGTTCAGTTCTTAGCTGTTCATTTTCTGATTTTAGTTGTTTCTCGTAGCTTTCAGAAGAACACCCTGAAAGGAAAATTAAAAGGTAGATTATTAATCTATAATTCTGCATATCACTTTCCCGTCAATCCATGGAGGTACAGTTTCAATATGAGATTGCGACCAAAATCCCCTTTCATTTTTTGACCAAACAGGCAATCGAGCACCTGGAGTAAATGCGGCAATATATCTTTTTTCTAT